>Ga0153931_100005_pt1 | contig 358451 bp, 325 predicted proteins | sample TSNJ015MetaG_FD_104730 | JGI IMG/M metagenome (GOLD analysis project Ga0153931, IMG submission 104730) | Attine ant fungus gardens microbial communities from New Jersey, USA - TSNJ015 MetaG | ecosystem: Host-associated > Fungi > Mycelium > Unclassified | place: USA: New Jersey, Wharton State... | reverse complement strand
TTCATTCGAATCATCTTCTTTATCTTCCTCACCGAGCGACTTCTCAGTCGTTGTTCCCGGTCAGTGGAGGCGCATTATAGGGAGTTCTCAGAAGGCCGCAACCCCTAATTTCAAATAATTTACCGACCGTTCTTTTTTTCAACAAACATGGCAAAAATGGACAACAATCACCCAGTTTTCTACATAAAATGGCCTTTTCGACCCGTAACACTGGGGTAAACTCTTTTCTATAATAAGACCACTGAATCTCAGGATGCCCTTTTAATGCCCCTTAACGCCCAACAACAAGCCGCCCAGCGCAATCTTTCTTATCTATTGGCGGAGAAAATCGCCCAGCGCATCTTATCTGCTGAATATGCCGAGGGAAGTATCTTGCCCGGTGAAATTGAATTGGGTGATCTTTTCGGGGTGAGCCGAACGGCGGTGCGCGAAGCAGTGAAGACGCTGACGGCCAAAGGGATGCTATTGCCGCGCCCAAGGATTGGGACGCGGGTGATGCCGCAATCAAACTGGAACTTCCTTGATCAGGAACTTTTAAATTGGTGGATGACCCGCGAGAACTTCGATCAGGTGATGGCGCACTTTGTGATTTTGCGCCGCGCGCTCGAACCACAGGCTTGCGCACTGGCGGCCACCACGGCGACGAAAGAGCAGAAGGAACTTCTTTCTATATATATGTCGGAGATGAAGGAGCTGCATTATCGCTTTGACCGCGAGCGCTGGATTAAAGTCGACACCCAATTCCACCAGCTTATCTATGAAGCCGGAAAGAATCCCTTCCTGACCTCCTTCTCGAATTTGTTCAGCTCGGTTTACCAAAGCTACTTCAGAGCCATCACCGGCAATGAGGTGATTAAGCTGGAATACCATCAGGCGTTGGTCGACGCCATTCTGGCCAGCGATGCCGAGGGTGCACTTCTGGCCTGCCAAAAACTGCTTCTAGCGGTGGATTGAGCCAACCGAGCCGCGCACCACTAACTCTGGTGTTAATACCAAAACCTGAGGCTCAGCTTCAGGTTCTTTCAAACGATGTAAAAGCGCGTCGATAGCAAGTTCGCCCAGCGAGTCTTTCGGCTGATGAATGGTGGTCAGCGGCGGTGTCATGTATTGCGCCAGTTGGATGTCATCATAGCCAATGACCGCGATGTCATCCGGCACGCGCAGCCCTTCTTTATAGAGTGCCTGATAAACCCCAACCGCCATCGCGTCATTGCTGGCGAAGACCGCCTCGGGGCGTTGCGGCAGTGCGAGCAGCTGCTCCATGGCGGGCAGGCCGCTGGCGAATTCAAAATCACCACCCACTTCATAGCCCGGCAATACCGGCAAACCAGCCTGCTGCATGGCCTGACGATAACCGTCCAGTCGCTGTACGGCGGTGGTTTTATCCAATGGGCCGGTGATGCAGGCAATGCGCTGATACCCCTGACTAATCAGATACTCCGTCGCCATCACGCCGCCAATCAGGGCATTGTCCTGAATGACATCGTTCGCCGCGCCGAAAGGCGCCCAGTCCATCATCACAATAGGCAGTGAAGGGTAACGGCTGATAGCGTCCTGAGACGGGCGATGGTTCTCGGTACACATTAATAGCAGCCCGTCGACGCGCTTTTGCAGCAAAGTTTCCATGCTGCGGTTCATGCGCTCGGCGTCGCCGTCGGTATTGCAGAGAATCAGGCTATAGCCGCGTTCGTAGCAGCTGCGCTCCACGCCGCGCACCACTTCAGCATAGAAGGGGTTGCTGCTGGCGGTGAGTAGCATGCCTATCGTCCGGGTTTGATTCAGTTTGAGGCTGCGGGCGAGGGCGGATGGAGCATAGTTAAGGCTGTCTATCGCCGCAGTGACTTTTTCGCGAATAGCCTCGCTGACAAAGCGATTGTTGTTAATGACATGAGAGACGGTGGAGGTTGAGACGCCCGCGACGCGGGCGACATCTTTCATGGTGGCCAATCAGGACTCCTGACGCGCAAGGAAGTCGTCGATTTCTTTACGCCAAGGCACAGAAGGCTGCGCGCCTGGGCGAGTCACAGCGATGGCGGCGGCGGCGTGAGCAAAATGCACGGCTTGGTCCATGGCGGTGCCTTCGAGCAGGGCGGTGACCAGTGCGCCGTTGAAGGTGTCACCGGCCGCGATGGTGTCCACAGCTTTAACGCGGAAGCCGCTGACCTGCTTGCCTTCACCTTTCTGGCTCAGCCACACGCCTTTGCTGCCTAGCGTGATAATCACGGTTTCGATGCCTTTATCATGCAGCGCTTTCGCGGCGCGTTGAGCATCTTCATTATTATTCACCTGAATCCCGGTCAGGCGTTCGGCCTCGGTTTCGTTCGGCGTGATCATGTCCACCAGCGACAAGAGCTCATCGGGCAGTTCACAAGCCGGAGCAGGATTGAGGATAACCTGAGTATCGTGCTGCTTCGCCAGCTTGGCGGCGGCGATAACGGTTTCTAACGGGGACTCTAATTGCATCAGCAACGCGGAAGCGTCGACGATTTTCTGTTGATAGCGATTCAGGTAGTCAGGCGTCACGGCGTTGTTAGCACCAGCATGAATAGCAATCACGTTCTCGCCTTCGGCATTAACGAAAATCAGCGCCACGCCGGTGGTGGTGTCGGCGATTGCCTCTACGGGAGAAGTATCGATGTTGTCACTGGCCAACTGCTGACGAACGCGCTCACCAATATCATCCTCACCGACGCAGGCGATGAAGGAAATATCCGCCCCGGCGCGCCCGGCGGCGACCGCCTGATTGGCACCCTTGCCGCCAAAAGCCACGGTATATTGTTTACCGATCACCGTTTCGCCGGGCTGGGGGAATTGATTGATATTGAGAATATGGTCGGCATTGATACTGCCGAGAACTACCAGTTTACCTGTATCCATTTGCGTTCCCTGAGTCGTGTTGCGCCGCCCAACAGGAGCGGCGCAGAGTCTGTCAATTACGGCTGTGCAACCAGTTTCAGATCCACTGGAATAACAGCAGGTACTTTTTCGCCTTTCAGCACTTTATCAGCAGTCTGAACGCCAATCACACCAATCTGGTCAGGGCGCTGGGCCACGGTTGCGCCCATCTTGCCACTGTTAACCGCTTTGATGCCATCTTCGGTGCCGTCAAAACCGACCACCAGAACGTCAGTTTTACCCGCGGTCTGCAAGGCACGCAGCGCACCTAATGCCATTTCGTCGTTCTGAGCGAATACCGCCTGCACGTCTGGGTGTGCAGTCAGCAAGTTCTGCATCACGTTCAGACCTTTAGTACGGTCGAAGTCAGCTGGCTGGCTCGCAAGGATAGTGAAGTGGTGCTTTTCAGCCGCCTGAGCGAAGCCTTTGCCACGTTCGCGGGCAACGGAAGTCCCGGCAATACCTTCCAGTTCGATAACTTTGGCGTTTTCACCGACTTTCTTAGCGATGTAATCACCGGCCATTTTACCGCCGAAGGCGTTATCAGAGGCCACGTGGCTCGCCACTTCGCCTTTGCTTGCCTGACGGTCAAGGGTGATCACTGGGATCTTCGCTTGGTTCGCCATGGCAACGGCGTTGCCCACGGCGTCTGAGTCAGTCGGGTTGATCAGCATCAGCTTGGTGCCGCGAACCGTCAGGTCCTGCACGTTTGCCAGCTCTTTCGCCGGGTTGTTCTGGGAATCCAGCACCACCAGGTTGTAGCCCAGCTTGTCAGCTTCTTTCTGCGCGCCGTCTTTCATGGAAACGAAGAACGGGTTGTTCAGCGTAGAGACCACCAGCGCGATGGTGTCTTTAGCCAGTACGTTGGCGCTGAAAGAGGCGGTGATCGCTGCTGCGGAAACCCAAACTGCCAGTTTTTTCATATTCATGGTCATAATTCCTGTAGGGGAGGTTATTTGTTGCTTTTGTTATCTACCAGAACAGCCAGCAATATCACGACTGCTTTGACTATCATTTGGTAGTAGGAGGATACGCCTAATAAATTCAAACCGTTATTCAGGAAACCGAGGATCAGCGCGCCGATCAACGTTCCTACAATGCGTCCTTTACCACCAGACAGGCTGGTTCCTCCCAACACCACAGCGGCAATTGCGTCCAGCTCATAACCGGTACCGGCAGTCGGTTGCGCAGAGGACAGACGCGCCACTTCGATAATGCCGGCTAAAGCCGCTAATAAACCACACAGGGAGTAGACGATAATTTTAACTTTATCAACGCTGATACCTGACAGGCGCGTCGCAGACTCATTGCCGCCCAGCGCATAGATATAACGTCCTAAACGGGTGTGATGCAGCATGTACCAAGCCAGCGCAAACACCACCACCATCAGCCAGACCGGCGTCGGGATGCCCAGCGGGCGACCGATACCAAACCAGCCAAATGTATCAGCAACATCGGTAAATCCGGTGCTGATCGGGCTACCGTTGGTGTACACCATGGTGACACCGCGCAGCAGGAGCATCATCACCAGCGTGGCAATAAACGCCTGAACCTTGCCTTTGGCGACAATCACCCCGGTGACGGCACCTACCGCCGCACCCAAGGCTAGCGCACCGGCAACGGCCACCAGCGCATTCACTTCTAAACCGACAATCGACGCCGCCACCGCGCCGGTTAAGGCTAAGAGCGAGCCGACCGATAAGTCGATACCGGAAGTCAGGATAACCAGCGTCATGCCCACGGCCATAATGGCGTTGACCGAGGTTTGCTGAAGAATGTTAAACAGGTTGTTCAGCGTGAAGAAATTCGGGCTCATGGAAGAGACCACGGCAATCAGCACCAGCAGCGCAATCAGCGATTTCTGCTCTAACAACCATTCTTTTGTGAACCAGCCCTTTTTGGCTGGCATAGTCTGAGAACTCATAGTTGATTACTCCTGCGTGACGCCGTATTGCTTGCCGACAGCGGCTGCCATCAACACTTCTTGCGTAGCCTGTTCTATCGGGAATTCACCGCTTAAATGGCCTTCGTGCATCACCATGATCCGGTCACTCATGCCGATAACCTCTGGCATTTCTGACGAAATCAAAATGATGCTCAAACCTTCGCGCTTGAACTGGTTAATGAGCTGGTAGATCTCTTTCTTGGCGCCGACGTCAACGCCGCGGGTTGGTTCGTCGAGGATCAGAACTTTTGGACGCGTCATCAGCCCGCGAGCAATCGCCACTTTCTGCTGATTACCCCCGGAGAGCAGGCCGATAGGCTGCATCATCGACGGCGTCTTGATGTTGAACATGCGAATGAAATCGCCGACAGCCTGCTGCTCATCAGCATGTTTCAGGCTGCCCCCCGCGCGGCTGAAGTAGCGCAGCGCGGTCAGCGACATGTTCTCTTTGACTGACATCCCGAGCACCAGTCCATCGCGCTTACGGTCCTCAGAGATATAAACGATGCCGTTCGCCAGCCCGTCTTGCGGGGAATGAGTGACGACTTCGCGGCCATCCAGCGCGACATAACCCGCTTTACGCGGCAGCGCGCCGTAAAGAATCTTCATCAACTCGGTACGACCAGCACCCATCAGCCCGGAGACGCCGAGAATTTCGCCAGCATATAAGTTGAAGCTGACATCTTTGACGCCCGGCCCTGAGACATTGCGCACTTGCAGGCGCAGCGCGCCGCGCTCTTGCTTGAGGCGCGGGTATTGCTCTTCAAGGCGGCGGCCAACCATCATTTCGATCAGCGTGTCTTCCTGCAATTCGCTTACCGGGCGCTCGGCGATAAACTGGCCGTCGCGGAACACGGTGACGTCATCGCAGATTTCGAAGATTTCCTTCATGCGGTGCGAGATGTACACCACGCCGCAACCCGCCGCTTTCAGCTCGCGGATCACGTTAAATAAAGAGGCGGTTTCGGTATCGGTTAAGGCGTCGGTCGGTTCATCCATGATGATGACCTTGGACTCGAAGCTCAGCACCTTGGCGATTTCCACCATTTGCTGGTCACCAATCGATAACTCGCCCACCAGACGATGGCTGCTGTAACGCAGGTTCAGGCGCGCCAGCAGTTTGTCGGCTTCGGCATACATCTTCTTCCAGTTGATGCGGCCAAAACCATTCACAAACTCGCGGCCAAGAAAGATGTTTTCCGCGATAGTCAGCTGGGGGATCAGGTTCAATTCCTGATGAATAATGCCGATCCCGGCTTCCTGAGAATCTTTCGGCCCATTAAACGCGGCCTCTTTCCCCAGAAAACGCAGCGAACCGGCATCCTTTTGATAGATCCCCGTCAGCACTTTCATCATGGTGGACTTACCGGCACCGTTTTCACCCACCAGCGCCATCACGCGACCCGGATAGACGCTCAGCGCCGCGCCGGAGAGCGCTTTGACGCCGGGAAACGCTTTATCAATCCCTGAGAGTTGCAGCAAAGGTTGCATAAAGGCCTCAGAAGGTTACGCCGGCACAAAGAATAACGTTCGCGTACGGCGAACATTCCCCGCTGCGGACCACGGCACGGCTTTGTTCGGTTTGCACCTTGAATGACTCATGGCTGATGTACTCAAGGCTGATAGTGTTTCCCTGGTGTTGCTCAAGCTGTTTCAACTGCGCGAGTAACGCTTCATGGAGTTGAGGGTTTTTGTCGACGATCTCCTCGGCGAGAATCGCGCGCTCTACCTGCATCTCATGGGTCACTACCTTGAAAACTTGCAAGAAAGTAGGAACACCGGCAGTTAGCGCCAGATCGATGCGTTGGGAAGATGCGGGTACCGGTAAACCGGCATCGGCAATAACCAGCTGATCGGTATGACCTAACCTGGCAATGACATGGGAGATTTCGGCATTTAAAAGCGGTGATTTCTTCATTGTGAACTCCGACAGCGAAACGTTTCGCTCACTGCTGAGTTTATGACGATGCTAAAAACTGGCAATCGCCTTGTGATGAAATTGTGATCGCCGTCGAAACGTTTCGCTACCCCGTTTAGAAAGCCGCGATAAATTTGAGTTAATGACTTTTCACGGCTTTTAGAAAAGCCAAAGGGCACTCGAAAGTGCCCTTTGTTAATAGCCGATGAATTATATCTCGACCTGCGTCCCTAGCTCGATAACGCGGTTAGGCGGGATCTCGAACTGGTCCGGTGCGCGCAGCGCGTTACGGCTGAGGGCCATAAACAGCTTGCCGCGGAAGTAGAGATACCAAGGCCGCTTGGTGAGGATCAGCGACTCGTGGGACATAAAGAATGAAGTTTCCATCATGCGGCACGGCAGGCCTTCCAGCCCGCAGCGGTGGAACACTTCCTCTACGTTTGGCGTCTCTTTAAAGCCGTAGCTTGCCACCACGCGCCAGAAGGTTGGCGAGAGCTGCTCGATAGTTACCCGGCGCACGTTGTGAACATAAGGCGCGTCTTCAGTGCGCAGCGTCAGCAGCACCACGCGCTCGTGCAGCACTTTGTTGTGCTTGAGGTTGTGCAGCAGGGCAAATGGAATGACGTTAATGGCGCGGGACATATAAACCGCGGTGCCCGGCACGCGCACCGGCGGCGATTTCTCCAGCGAGGCGATCATCGCTTCCAGCGAGTTGCCGTGCTCGTGCATCCGGCGCATAAGGCGGAAACGCTCGCTTTTCCACGTGGTCATCACGATGAACATGCACAGGCCGAGGGTCAGAGGCAACCAGCCGCCGGAGAACAGCTTGGTGGCGTTCGCCGCGAACATCGGCACGTCGATAAACAGCAGAACCACCAACAGGATGCCGACCAAGAAGGCTTTCCAGTGCCAGTTTTTCAGCGCCACGGTGCAGGAGAGAATGGTGGTCAGCACCATGGTGCCGGTCACCGCAATACCATAGGCGGCGGCCAGATTGCTGGAGTGCTCGAAGCTGGCGATAACAATAACCACCGCGAAATAGAGCGTCCAGTTAATGGCGGGGATGTAAATCTGCCCGGCTTCCATCTCGGAGGTGTGAATGATGCGCATTGGCGGCAGATAGCCCAAGCGAACGGCCTGACGAGTCAGAGAGAACACGCCGGAGATCACCGCCTGCGAGGCGATAATGGTGGCAAGGGTCGCCAAAATCAGCAGTGGGATCAGCGCCCAGTCAGGTGCCAACAGGAAGAACGGGTTTTTAATCGCTTCCGGGTTCTTGAGCAGCAGAGCGCCTTGGCCGAAGTAGTTCAGCACCAGCGAAGGTAACACCACGGTGAACCACGCCAAACGGATAGGGAATTTGCCGAAGTGGCCCATATCGGCATACAGCGCTTCAACACCGGTAATGGACAGCACTACCGCGCCGAGCGCCAAGAAGGAGAAGGATTTATGCTCAATAAAGAAGTTCACCGCCCACATCGGGTTCATGGCCTGTAGCACTTCAGGGTTTTGAGCAATACTGTTAATACCCAGCACCGCCAGCGTCAGGAACCACAGCAGCATCACCGGGGCAAACAGCTTGCCGACAATGCCGGTGCCGTGCTTCTGGATGATGAACAGTAAGGTCAGGACAGTAATAGAGAGCGGGACGATATAAGGGTCGAGCGACGGGGCGGCAATCTCTAAGCCTTCCATCGCGGACAGGACCGAAATCGCCGGGGTGATCACCACTTCGCCATAGAAGAAGCTGCCGCCGATAAGCCCGAGAATAACCAATATCGCCGTGGTTCGTGCCGAGGTGTTACGACCCGCGAGGGACATGAGGGTCAAGATCCCGCCTTCACCGGCGTTGTCTGCGCGCATCACGTAAGTGAGGTATTTCAGCGAGACAATGAGGATAAGCATCCAGAAAATCAGGGAAAGAAAACCAAAGACAACGCTGGGTTCAACGTTAAAGCCGTAGTGGCCTGAAAAACACTCTCTCAAGGTGTAGAGAGGGCTGGTGCCAATATCACCATAAACCACACCAATGGCGGCCAGGGTTACTGCGGGGAGTGACCGTTTATGTTCTGTGCTCATAATTGGTTTCTTTTTGCTGCTCTTTTATGCAAAGAATTCCGTAAGCGAAAGATGCGCTCAGGGCTGAATGCCCACTAAACGGCGCACAGTATGCACGAATAAATCCAATTGCCTACCCCTATATAAACAAGGTATTGGCGATTAAGGCAGATAAACCCACAGTATCTATAATAGAAAGATTTGTGTAATCAACAATCTATATCCGTAAGCTATATCAATAAAAATAGGCCATGGTTTATTATCATTCACAGCCCAGTAATTTCACTGATCTCATTTACTCACGGAAACCGGAAGATCCAGTATGGCGCATTCTCCTTTACTTGCAGAACGGATTGCCCGTCTTGCCAATGCTTTAGAACACGGATTGTACGAGCGTCAGGAAGCCATCCGGTTGTGCCTGCTGGCCGCGCTGTGCGGCGAAAGCGTGTTTCTGCTCGGGCCGCCCGGCATCGCCAAAAGCCTGATTGCCCGCCGCCTTAAGTTTGCCTTCCGCCACGCCCGCGCTTTTGAATATCTAATGACGCGTTTCTCCACTCCCGAAGAAGTTTTTGGCCCGCTGTCGATTCAAGCATTGAAAGACGAAGGTCGCTATCTGCGCCTGACTTCCGGCTATTTGCCCGAAGCGGAGATTGTTTTTCTGGATGAGATTTGGAAAGCTGGCCCGGCTATCCTCAATACCTTGCTGACCGCCATTAACGAGCGGCGCTTTCGTAACGGCGAGCGCGAGGATGCCATCCCGATGCGGCTGCTGGTCAGCGCCTCCAACGAGCTGCCCGAGGCCGACGGCAGTCTTGAAGCACTCTATGACCGTATGCTGATCCGCCTGTGGCTGGACAAGGTGCAGGATAAGCAGAATTTCCGCTCTTTGCTGACTTCCCGACCAAACGAAAGCGCCAATCTGGTGCCGGAAGCCTTGAGCATTAGCGATGAAGAGTATCAGCAGTGGCAGCCTGAAATAGACAAGGTGACCTTGCCGGAATCCTGCTTCGAGCTGATTTTCCAGCTGCGCCAGCGTCTGGACGCGCTGGACACCGCGCCTTATGTCTCGGACCGCCGTTGGAAGAAAGCCCTGCGCCTGCTGCAAGCCTGCGCCTTCTTCAGCGGCCGTCAGGCCATCACGCCTATCGACCTGATTTTGCTGAAAGATTGCCTGTGGCACGACCTGAACACCTATCACCTGCTGCAAACCCAAATCGAGCAGATGATCACCGAACAGGCTTACCAGCAGCAGACGCTATTAATGAAGCTGCGCCAGCTCAATCAGGAATGGATGCAGTATCAGCAGCAGCAAAGCTCCAGACAGTCGATCAAAGTGCTCAAAAAGGCGGGTATTTTCAGCCGCAAGCCGCAATACAGCCTGCCGGACACGCTTTCGGCCACTAGCCTGACCCTGCTGCTGCAAACCCCGCTCCATCTGCATGACATTCAGGTTTCTCACCTGCTGGTGGAAAGAAGCGTGCTCGACGAGTGGCTTAATAAAGGAGGGGTTCTGAAGGTGAAGCTAAACGGCATGGGCTTCGCGCAGAACATTGAGGCGGAGGTGGATGACAAGCTGCAACTGCTGGTGCTGGATATCAGCCGCCAGTCGACGCCGCTGACCTTGCCGGGCAAAGAGCAGATTGCCGTCCCCGATGAGATGAAAAGCACGCTGGAAGGGCTGAATGCCAAATTTAACCAGCAGCGCCACGAGTTCAGCCAGCATCAAAACTGCCTGTTTGTCGCCGCCGAGTGGGCCGCGAAGATTGAAGCCAGCATGCTGGCGGTGTCGGAGCAACTCCGCCGCCAGCAAGACTTGTTCAGCGGGCACTGATCCATGCTCAGTCTGGAATCCCTCGATCTCTTATTGTCGATCAGCGAAGGTGAGCTGATCGAGGAGTTGATCATCGGCTTGCTGGCCACGCCGCAGCTGGCGATTTTCTTCGAAAAGTTCCCACGACTGAAGCGCGCCCTGACCAAAGACCTGCCCGAGTGGAAGTTCAGACTGCGCCAGCGCATCCACGATACGCCAGTGCCGCCGGACCTCGCCAAAGAGTTCTACCTTTATCAGCACTGCCAGCAGATTGACGCCGCCACCTTTCAAGCCGAGCTGCCTGCGCTGATTGAGCAGCTTGAGTCGCTAAACTCTCCTTTTATTACCGAGGCGCGCTCGTTGCAGCAAAACGCCGAGGAGACGCGCGGCCCGAAAACTGGCAATAGCTTCCAAACGCTGTTTCTCCAGCGCTGGCGGTTGAATCTCACTTTCCAGACGGTGACCGTTCATCATCAGCTGCTCGAGCAGGAACAGGAGCAGTTGCAGGAAGAGCTACAGCAGCGGCTGGAGCTCAGCGGCGAACTCTCTCCTTTATTAGCAGAGAACGATGCCGCCGCCGGACGCCTGTGGGACATGAGCAAGGGCCAGCGACAGCGTGGCGAAGTGCAGTCGCTGTCGCGCTACGGCGCTTTTTTGCAGCAGCAGCCTGAGTTACAGAGGCTCGCCGAGCAACTGGGTCGCAGCCAGAAAGCCAAAACCAGTCCGCATGAAGACGCCAAGATGGAAGAACATCGGCTGATGGTGCGCGAGCCCGCGACGGTGCCCGAAGAGGTGAATGGCATTCATCAGAGCGACGATATTTTGCGCCTGATGCCCACCGAGCTGGGGACGTTGGGTATTCCCGAGCTGGAATATGAGTTTTACCGACGTCTGCTGGAAAAGCGCCTGATGACCTACCGACTGCAAGGGGACGTGTGGCGCGAAAAAGTGGTGAAACGCCCGGTGGTGCACCAGCAGCAAGAACCTCAGCCGCGCGGGCCTTTTGTCATCTGCGTGGATACGTCGGGGTCAATGGGCGGCTTTAACGAGCAGTGCGCCAAGGCTTTCTGTCTGGCACTGCTGCGGATCGCGCTGGCCGACAACCGCCGCTGCTACATTATGCTGTTCGCCAGTCAGGTGATTCATTACGAATTGACCTCTTCTAACGGACTGGATCAGGCTTTGCGCTTTCTCGGTCAGCATTTCCGTGGGGGCACCGATTTGGCTGCCTGTCTGACAGCTACTCTAGATAAGCTCTCATCGCCAGAGTGGCATGACGCCGACGCGGTGATCATCTCGGATTTCATCGCCCAGCGGCTGCCAGAAGAAGTTAAGAAGAGAGTGAAGCATTTACAGCAGGATAAGCATCACCGTTTCCATGCTCTGGCGATGTCGCAATACGGCAAGCCCGGCATCATGCGCATCTTCGACCACATTTGGCGCTTTGATACCGGGATGAAAAGCCGCGTCCAGCGCCGCTGGCAGCGGGATTAACTCGCGCTTTTAGAGCACACCTTCAACGCTATCGTGCAGCAGTGGCGACCAGACGCCGCACTGTACCTGCGCGATATGCGGCTTTTGCAGCAACAGCATCACCAAACGAGACTGACCAATGCCACCGCCGATAGTCTGTGGCATTTCACCGCGCAGCAGCGCCTGATGCCAGTCGAGCTGCAAACGAGCTTCGTCATCCGTCAGCGCCAGCTGGTGCTTCAGGGTTGCCGCGTCAACGCGAATGCCCATGGATGAAAGCTCAATGGCGTCTTCCAATACCGGGTTCCACACCAGAATATCGCCGTTGAGGCCAGACAGCCCGGCTTCGCCCGCGCTGCTCCAGTCGTCGTAGTCCGGCGCGCGAACGTCATGATATTTACCGTGAGACAGTTTGCCGCCAATGCCCATCAGGAACACCGCGCCCAGCTCTTTGGCGATGGCGCGTTCGCGCTGCTTGGCATCCAGCTCGGGGAAGCGCTGAAGCAGGGTTTCGCTGTGGACAAAGTGGATCTCCTCCGGCAAGAAAGGGGTGAGCCCGAACTCACGGCTCACCGCCGCTTCTGTTTCCTTTATACCGGCGTAGATCTTACGCACCGTGGCTTTGAGGAAAGCCGGGGATCGTTCGCCATCGCCCATCACCTGTTCCCAATCCCACTGATCGACACAGACCGAGTGTACCGGCGACAGACGATCTTCATCTGGGCGTAGCGCCTTCATGTGGGTATACAGCCCTTCGCCCGCGCTGAAGTCGTGCTGGCCGAGGGTTTTGCGCTTCCACTTCGCCAGAGAGTGAACCACTTCAAAGGTCGAGTCTGGCAGAGATTTCACATGCACCTGAACCGCCTTCTCGCTGCCGGAGAGGTTGTCCTGCGTGCCGTCGCCCAGTTGGCTTAATAAAGGTGCCTGCACTTCAATCAGGCCCAGCTGTTTTTCCAGCTGCTGGGAGAAGGTGGCTTTCACAAAGCTGATTTGACGCTGTTTCTCGATAAATTTAGTTTTCATTGTTGTTTTCTCATTCCCTTGTCTTCAATAGAACTGATTAAGCAACAAAGTAAGAGATAGATTCAATATCCAACAATAAATATTGCCTTAAGGCTTTTAATCCATCATTTTTAGGCTGCATAAATTGCTGATATGAGAATATGAGAGGAAAAAAATGACCGAAATTTATCAGATCGATAATCTCGATCGCGCCATTCTTAACGCCCTGATGGTCAATGCACGCACCGCCTATGCCGAACTGGCGAAAGTTTTCGCCGTCAGCCCCGGCACTATTCACGTGCGCGTCGAGAAGATGAAACAGGCGGGGATCATCACTGGCGCCAATATTACCGTCAGCCCGAAGCAGCTGGGGTACGACGTCTGCTGCTTTATCGGCATTATCCTCAAGAGCGCCAAAGACTATCCTTCGGCGCTGGCCAAGCTTGAAAGCATCGAAGAGGTGGTTGAAGCCTATTACACCACTGGCCACTACAGCATCTTTATAAAGATCATGTGCCGCTCGATTGATTCTCTGCAACACGTACTTATCAACAAGATCCAGACCATTGATGAGATTCAGTCAACGGAGACGCTGATCTCCTTGCAGAACCCCATTATGCGCACCATCAAGCCATAAAGCCGAATTTATATACCCCTATTATCCACAGGTAGATCCCAGCTGATTCACAGCGTACAATGTCGTTTCTTTTATCAGGTGAGAGCATTATGTCTACCATTACCCTGATCAGTGGCAGTACGCTTGGCAGTGCCGAATATGTAGCGGAACACGTTGCAGAAAAGCTGGAAGAAGCCGGTTTTAGTACTCAGACATTGCATGGTCCAGAGCTGTATGAAGTCCCGGCCGAAGGTATTTGGCTGGTGGTGTGTTCAACACATGGTGCAGGTGAACTTCCTGACAACCTTCAGCCTTTCCTGGAACAGCTAGAAGAACAGCAGCCGGATCTGTCTAAAGTACAGTTCGGGGCATTGGGTCTTGGCAGCAGTGAATACGACACTTTCTGTGGCGCGATCCGATCATTGGATCAAAAACTGACAGCTTTGGGCGCAAAAAGAATTGGCGATCGCATGGAAATCGATGTGACCCAACATGAAATTCCTGAAGATCCCGCTGAGATTTGGGTGATCAACTGGATTAATTTGCTCAAATAAGTGTAAATATTCAGCGATCAGATGTGGATAACTAGGCTGTAAAGCAGGGTAAAACCGGTAGTTATCCCTCTAACAACCTTAGGTCGCATTTCATGCTGTGCATAACTCTCTATTCTGATCCCAGCTTATACTGAACAGGATCACCGATCATTCACAGCATTCGATCGTGCTTAGCTTGTTGATCTTATTCGACAATAAAGACTTATGCACAGAGGATCGTGATCCTAATAGAAGTATTAATAAGAGATCTTTAAATAAAAAAGATCTTCTTTTAATTAGTGACGATCCCCCGGGACTTGTGGAACCTCAAAACTTGAGTAGAATCCCTCCTCCCAACACCACAGACCCTTTCATCGCATGAACTCCGAGGTGCAGTACCATGTTTTATCCGGAACAATTTGACGTCATCATCATCGGTGGTGGCCATGCAGGCACCGAAGCCGCTATGGCTTCAGCCAGAATGGGACGTCAAACCCTGTTATTGACCCACAATATCGACACGCTAGGACAAATGTCGTGTAACCCAGCGATTGGTGGGATCGGGAAAGGACATCTGGTTAAAGAAGTGGACGCACTGGGCGGTTTGATGGCAACGGCCATCGATCATGCGGGGATTCAGTTTAGGATACTAAACGCGAGTAAAGGTCCAGCCGTTCGAGCCACGCGTGCTCAGGCAGACCGCGTCTTGTATCGCCAAGCGGTTCGTACAGCACTGGAAAACCAGCCAAACCTGATGATCTTCCAACAGTCTGTTGAAGATTTGATTGTTGAGAATGGTACAGTGGTGGGTGCCGTGACCAAAATGGGGCTTAAATTCCGCGCCAAATCTGTTGTCCTGACCGTGGGGACTTTCCTTGATGGAAAAATCCATATTGGTCTGGAGAACTACAGCGGCGGCCGTGCGGGTGATCCACCAGCGATCTCCTTGTCACAGCGCCTGCGTGAACTGCCTCTGCGGGTAAATCGCCTTAAAACCGGTACGCCTCCGCGTATTGATGCGCGCTCTATCGACTTCAGCGCATTAGCGCCTCAGCATGGTGACAATCCGGCTCCGGTCTTCTCATTCATGGGCAACGCGGCACAGCATCCGCGCCAGATCCCTTGCTACATGACCTACACCAATGAGAAAACCCATGACGTGATCCGCAATAATCTGGATCGCAGCCCGATGTACGCCGGGATCATCGAAGGGATCGGCCCGCGCTACTGCCCGTCGATCGAAGACAAGGTGATGCGCTTCGCCGATCGTAACTCCCATCAGATCTTCCTTGAGCCTGAAGGGCTGACCAGCAACGAAGTCTATCCTAACGGTATCTCTACCAGCCTGCCGTTTGACGTGCAGATGCAGATCGTTCGCTCCATGCAGGGTCTGGAGAACGCCGTTATCGTGCGTCCGGGCTATGCCATCGAATACGATTTCTTCGATCCGCGTGATTTGAAACCGACGCTGGAAAGCAAATTCATTCCGGGCCTGTTCTTTGCGGGACAGATCAACGGCACCACCGGCTACGAAGAAGCTGCCGCACAGGGCTTGCTGGCCGGTATGAACGCCGCGCGCTACGCCTTCGAGCAAGAGGGCTGGGCACCGCGTCGCGATCAGGCTTACCTTGGCGTGCTGGTCGACGACCTCTGCACCTTGGGTACCAAAGAGCCGTACCGCATGTTTACCTCGCGTGCTGAATATCGCCTGATGCTGCGCGAAGACAATGCTGATTTACGCCTGACTGAAAAAGGCCGTGAACTTGGCTTGGTTGACGACGCTCGCTGGGCTCGCTTCAACCAGAAATTAGAAATGATCGAGCTTGAACGCCAGCGCCTGCGCGGTATCTGGGTGAACCCTCGTTCTGAGCAAGTTGAACTGGTTAACGCGAATCTGTCCGCGCCGCTGTCGAAAGAAGCCAGTGCCGAAGAGCTGCTGCGTCGCCCAGAGATGACTTACGAGCTGCTGACCAGCCTCGCGCCGTTTGGCCCTTCGGTGCCGGACGCTCAGGCTGCCGAGCAGGTTGAAATTCAGGTCAAATACGAAGGTTATATCGCTCGCCAGCAAGATGAGATCGAAAAACAGCAGCGCAACGAGAACACGCTGTTGCCACTGGATCTCGATTATCGTCAGGTGAATGGCTTATCGAACGAAGTGATCGCCAAGCTTAACGATCACAAACCTACGTCGATCGGTCAGGCAACCCGTATTTCCGGTATCACGCCGGCGGCCATCTCGATTCTGCTTATCTGGTTGAAAAAACAGGGTCTGCTGCGCCGTAGCGCCTAATCTCCTCTCGTTCTGGCCGCCGGATGATTTCATTCTGGCGGCCAAATCTCGCTTTTCCCGCTTCACCAGCTGTTTTATCATTCTTCCCCAATTCGAACGGACATAGCTTTTGTCAGAGGACCTCATTGTGCATAAGAAATTAGACTCGCTGCTGGCTGCGGCTGGATTATCGTTACCCGATCAGCAAAAACAGCAGTTGGTGGCTTATGTCGAAATGCTGCACAAGTGGAATAAGGCCTACAACCTGACCTCGGTTCGTGACCCAATGCAGATGCTGGTTCGCCATATAATGGACAGCATCGTGGTGGACAAGCACCTGACCGGCACGCGTTTTATTGACGTCGGCACGGGTCCGGGCCTGCCGGGCATCCCGCTGGCTATTGTTCGTCCAGACTCTCACTTCACCCTGCTCGATAGCCTCGGCAAGCGCGTGCGTTTCTTGCGCCAGGTGCAACATGAGCTGGGGCTGACTAACGTCGAGCCGGTACAGAGCCGCGTGGAAGAGTTTATCCCTGAGCCGCCGTTCGACGGCGTGATTAGCCGCGCCTTCGCCTCGCTGCAAGATATGCTGTCGTGGTGTCACCACTTGCCAGCGAAAGGGCAGGGGCGTTTTTACGCGCTGAAAGGCGTTCGTCCCGATGATGAGCTAGACTCTCTACCTGATGGCGTCACGCTGGAAGAGATCGTCAAATTGAAGGTGCCTGAACTCGAGGGAGAGCGCCATTTAGTTATCCTTAAGGCAAACTAAATTTGCGATGAGTCAATAAATCGTCAAAATTTCAAATGTGTATGAAAGGTAAAATAAGCAGGCTAATTAAATTAAAGCAGCCAGTTTGAGTTTTACCTCATTTTTACACTCTGATAGCAGTTGGATGACCTTTCAGATCTAATCAGGCAGGAAATAGTTACGGTTGAAAATAAAATTTGGCTCTGGCTAAGATAAAACTCATGTAATGAAATTGTTGTTATTTGTTGGGTTATTGTTTCACGGAAGTGCAGTTATTTTGCATTCCGTTTTAATAAAGACCGGAAATTAATCATCTCATTGATTTTTATTACTTTTAAAAGGCCAGAATAGCTAAGGTTTCGCGTTACCGTTGCTGTATTAGCTGATGAAAATAGCAATTGTGTGATCCAACGCACGCTTCTTTGTTAAGCAATGGAATACTCGTACAAATGATAAAAGGTCATTTACGACGATAGTTTGCTTATGAAAATAGCCTTAAAGCTTAAAATTTAAATAATTGTTCACCTTTTCGCTACTTATCCATTGAATTCGTTTGAGTGGCCCGTATAATTTGCTCGTTTTTTGCTGCTTGACTCAAAACCGTAAAGGCTATGATATACGGCACTCAGCATACCTCCAGCTAGGTACTTAGTACGGAGAGAACAAACGTCATGTCTGTATCAGGTATTTTGTACAGCAAGAACGGCGCGAAGGTGGCCAGAAAGCTGTTAATACTGCAGTTACTGACCTTTGTTCTGCTCAGTGCTGCATTTGGCTTTAAAAGCCTGACGTGGACCACCTCCGGCTTAATGGGCGGAATGGCCGCATGGCTACCGAATGTATTGTTCACGCTTTTCGCAATGCGTCAGCAGGGGCAAACAGCGGTTTCTGGACGAGTTGCCTGGATTTTTGCCATCGGAGAAGCGCTGAAGGTTCTGATAACGATTATCTTGATGATTATCGCGCTGGGCCTGTTTAAGGCGGTTTTTGCTCCGCTTGGTTTGGCTTATTTATCGGTGTTGATGACTCAGATTTTAGCACCGGCCGTCATTAACAGTTACCGTACTTAACTACTAAAGGGTAAGAGGCATCATGTCTGCATCAGGAGAAATCTCTACTCCACAAGAGTATATCGGTCACCATCTGACACAGCTTCAGGTAGGGACGGGATTCTGGTCGATTAACATCGATTCGATGTTTTTCTCCGTGGTCCTCGGGGTACTCTTTCTGGTTATTTTCCATCGCGTCGCTAAAAAGGCCACCAGTGGTGTCCCAGGAAAACTGCAAACAGCCATTGAGCTGATTGTTGGTTTCGTCGATAGCAATGTGCGTGACATGTATCACGGCAAAAGCAAAGTCATTGCCCCTTTGGCTCTGACTGTATTCGTCTGGGTGTTTATGATGAACCTGATGGATTTGCTGCCAATCGACCTGCTGCCATTCATTGGTGAAAAGGTTCTTGGTTTGCCTGCTCTGCGTGTTGTACCAACGGCCGACGTGAACATCACGTTGTCTATGGCGCTTGGCGTATTCATTCTGATTCTTTTCTATAGCATTAAGATGAAAGGCGTTGGCGGTTTCGTTAAGGAACTGACAATGCAGCCATTCAATCATCCGGTTTTCATTCCGATTAACCTGATTCTTGAAGGTGTCAGCCTGCTGTCCAAACCAGTTTCACTGGGTCTGCGACTGTTTGGCAATATGTATGCGGGTGAGTTGATCTTCATCCTTATTGCTGGCCTGCTGCCGTGGTGGTCACAGTGGATTCTGAGTGTGCCTTGGGCCATTTTCCACATCTTGATCATTACGCTGCAAGCTTTTATTTTCATGGTTCTGACGATTGTCTATCTCTCGATGGCATCTGAAAAACACTGATTTTCTTTCAACACTACTGCGTTTTAACTGAAACAAACTGGAGACTGTCATGGAAAACCTGAGTATGGATCTGCTGTACATGGCTGCCGCATTGATGATGGGCCTGGCGGCAATCGGTGCTGCAATCGGTATCGGCATCTTGGGTGGTAAATTCTTGGAAGGTGCTGCACGTCAGCCTGACCTGATCCCTCTGTTGCGTACACAGTTCTTTATCGTTATGGGTCTGGTCGATGCAATCCCAATGATTGCTGTTGGTCTGGGTCTGTACGTGATGTTTGCTGTCGCGTAACACTGAGCTCGCTCACTGTTATTCGAACTACATCAAATAATTCACTTTGAAAGAGGCATTGTGCTGTGAATCTTAACGCAACAATCCTCGGCCAGGCTATCGCGTTTGTCCTGTTTGTCTGGTTCTGCATGAAGTACGTATGGCCGCCAATTATGGCTGCCATCGAAAAACGTCAGAAAGAGATTTCTGAAGGTTTGTCTTCCGCAGAACGTGCAAAAAAAGAGCTGGACTTAGCGCAAGCCGATGCGACCGACCAACTGAAAAAAGCTAAAGCTGAAGCTCAGGTAATCATCGAACAGGCGAACAAGCGTAAATCGCAGATCGTCGACGAAGCGAAAGCCGAAGCCGAGCAGGAACGTAACAAGATCGTGACGCAAGCTAAGGCAGAGATCGACGCCGAACGCCAACGCGCCCGTGAAGAGTTGCGTAAGCAAGTCGGGATTTTGGCCATTGCTGGCGCCGAGAAGATCATCGAACGTTCCGTGGATGAAGCTGCTAACAGCGACATCGTTGATAAACTGGTCGCTGAACTGTAAGGAGGGAGGGGCTGATGTCTGAATTTGTAACTGTAGCTCGCCCCTACGCCAAAGCAGCTTTTGACTTTGCCGTTGAGCACCAAAGCTTAGATCGCTGGCAGTCCATGCTGGCGTTCACGGCTGAAGTCACACGCAATGAACAAATTGAAGAACTGCTTTCCGGGGCTTTAGCACCAGAAACTCTGTCTCAAACGTTTATCGCGGTATGTGGTGAACAACTCGACGACGCAGGCCAAAATCTGATTAAGGTTATGGCTGAAAATGGACGTTTACGCGTTCTTCCGGAAGTGCTGCAACAGTTCATCGAACTGCGTGCCTCTTTAGAGGCCATTGCCGAAGTAGAAGTTACTTCAGCAACTCCACTGTCCGAAGATCAGCAGGCTAAGATTGCTGCTGCGATGGAAAAACGTCTGTCTCGCAAAGTTAAGCTGAATTGCAAAATTGACAAGTCTGTTCTTGCCGGTGTCGTAATCCGTGCAGGTGATATGGTGATTGATGGCAGCGTTCGCAGTCGTCTTGAACGCCTGGCAGACGTCTTGCAGTCTTAAGGGGACTGGAGCATGCAACTGAATTCCACCGAAATCAGCGAACTGATCAAGCAGCGCATTGCTCAGTTCAATGTGGTGAGCGAAGCTCACAATGAAGGTACTATCGTTTCCGTCAGTGACGGGATCATCCGCGTGCACGGCTTAGCCGATGTCATGCAAGGCGAAATGATTGCGTTGCCGGGTAACCGTTACGCTATCGCCCTGAACCTGGAGCGCGACTCTGTAGGTGCCGTTGTAATGGGCCCTTACGCTGACCTCGCCGAAGGTATGAAAGTTAAATGTACTGGCCGTATCCTGGAAGTTCCAGTTGGCCGTGGCCTGCTGGGTCGCGTTGTTAACACCCTGGGTGCGCCAATCGACGGTAAAGGTCCGGTAGAACACGACGGCTTCTCAGCTGTTGAAGCTATCGCACCAGGCGTTATCGAACGTCAATCCGTAGACCAACCTGTGCAGACAGGCTACAAATCCGTTGATGCCATGATCCCAATCGGTCGTGGTCAGCGTGAATTGGTCATCGGTGACCGTCAAACCGGTAAAACTGCTCTGGCAATTGATGCGATCATCAACCAGCGCGATTCCGGCATCAAATGTATCTATGTGGCTATCGGCCAGAAAGCGTCCACCATTTCTAACGTGGTTCGTAAACTGGAAGAGCACGGCGCACTGGAAAACACCATCGTTGTTGTTGCGACTGCATCAGAATCTGCTGCACTGCAATACCTGGCACCGTACTCCGGCTGCGCAATGGGTGAATACTTCCGTGACCGCGGTGAAGACGCACTGATCGTTTATGATGACCTGTCTAAACAGGCTGTTGCTTACCGTCAGATTTCCCTGCTGCTTCGTCGTCCACCAGGTCGTGAAGCTTACCCAGGCGACGTTTTCTATCTCCACTCCCGTCTGCTGGAGCGTGCTGCGCGTGTTAACGCCGAGTACGTTGAAGCATTCACCAAGGGTGAAGTGAAAGGTAAAACCGGTTCCCTGACTGCGCTTCCAATCATCGAAACGCAAGCGGGCGACGTTTCAGCGTTCGTTCCAACCAACGTAATCTCGATTACCGATGGTCAGATCTTCCTGGAATCAAACCTGTTCAACGCCGGTATCCGTCCTGCGGTAAACCCAGGGATTTCCGTATCCCGTGTTGGTGGTGCAGCTCAGACCAAGATCATGAAGAAACTGTCCGGTGGTATTCGTACCGCGTTGGCACAGTATCGTGAACTGGCTGCGTTCTCCCAGTTTGCATCCGATCTGGATGAAGCAACGCGTAAACAGTTGAACCACGGTCAGAAAGTGACTGAATTGCTGAAACAGAAACAGTACGCGCCGATGTCAATCGTAGCGCAGTCACTGATTATCTTCGCAGCAGAACGTGGTTACCTGGAAGACGTTGAATTGTCTAAAGTCGGTAGCTTTGAAGCTGCGCTGTTGGCTTACGCTGACCGCGAGCACGCAGAGCTTCTGCAACAAATCAACCAAACTGGTGCGTACAACGATGAGATCGAGGGGAAATTCAAAAATATCCTCGATACCTTCAAAGCAACCCAGTCCTGGTAACACTAAGCGGCCCTGCTGCCCTGCTTTAGCAGACTAGCAGCAGGCCGTTTGGTAATGAGGAGAAGCAGAGATGGCCGGCGGAAAAGAGATACGTAGTAAGATCAGCAGCGTGCAAAACACGCAAAAGATCACTAAAGCGATGGAGATGGTCGCCGCCTCCAAAATGCGTAAAACGCAGGATCGCATGGCGGCCAGCCGTCCTTATGCAGAAACCATTCGTGAAGTGATCGGTCACCTCGCGTTAGGTAATCTGGAATACAAGCACCCGTACCTGGATGAGCGTGAAATTAAGCGTGTTGGGTATTTGGTGGTGTCTACCGACCGTGGTCTTTGTGGCGGCTTGAACATTAACTTGTTCAAAAAACTGCTGGCAGAGATGAAAGGCTGGTCCGAGAAAGGCGTTGAGGTTGACTTAGCCCTGATCGGTTCCAAAGCAGCCTCTTTCTTCGGTTCCGTAGGTGGCAACGTTGTTGCTCAAGTGACTGGCATGGGGGATAACCCTTCTCTGTCAGAACTTATCGGACCGGTAAAAGTGATGTTGCAGGCTTACGATGAAGGTCGTTTAGACAAGTTATGCGTTGTTAGCAACAAATTCGTCAATACCATGTCTCAGGAACCACGTATCGTTCAGCTGTTGCCTCTGCCACCGGCAGAAGATGGCGAACTGGCGAAGAAATCCTGGGATTACCTGTATGAGCCAGATCCTAAAGCACTGCTGGATACCCTCCTGCGTCGCTATGTGGAATCTCAGGTTTATCAGGGCGTCGTAGAAAACCTGGCCAGCGAACAGGCCGCGCGAATGGTAGCGATGAAAGCCGCAACCGATAACGGCGGCAGCCTGATCAAAGAGCTGCAGTTGGTATACAACAAAGCTCGTCAGGCCAGCATCACTCAGGAACTCACCGAGATCGTCGGGGGAGCCTCCGCGGTTTAAGCTAGGTTTACGAATTACGTAGAGGATTCAAGATGGCTACTGGAAAGATTATCCAGGTAATCGGCGCCGTGGTGGACGTCGAGTTCCCTCAGGATGCAGTACCGAACGTGTACAATGCTCTTGAGGTAGAAAACGGTGCCTCCAAACTGGTTCTGGAAGTTCAGCAACAGTTAGGCGGCGGCGTTGTTCGTTGTATCGCAATGGGTACCTCAGACGGCCTTCGTCGCGGTCTGAAAGTGAACAACCTGGAACACCCAATTGAAGTTCCGGTCGGTAAAGCGACTCTGGGTCGTATCATGAACGTATTGGGTGAACCAATCGACATGAAAGGTGAAATCGGCGAAGAAGAACGTCGTGCAATTCACCGTCCAGCGCCTTCTTACGAAGAGCTGGCTAACTCCCAAGAATTGCTGGAAACCGGTATCAAAGTTATGGACCTGATGTGTCCGTTCGCTAAGGGCGGTAAAGTCGGTCTGTTCGGTGGTGCGGGTGTTGGTAAAACTGTAAACATGATGGAGCTGATCCGTAACATCGCGATCGAGCACTCCGGTTACTCCGTGTTTGCAGGCGTGGGTGAGCGTACTCGTGAGGGTAACGACTTCTACCACGAAATGACTGACTCCAACGTTATCGACAAAGTTTCCCTGGTCTATGGTCAGATGAATGAGCCACCAGGTAACCGTCTGCGCGTTGCACTGACCGGCCTGACCATGGCGGAGAAATTCCGTGATGAAGGTCGTGACGTACTGCTGTTCGTTGACAACATTTACCGTTACACCCTGGCAGGTACCGAAGTGTCCGCACTTCTGGGCCGTATGCCATCGGCGGTAGGTTATCAGCCAACGCTGGCGGAAGAGATGGGTGCTCTGCAAGAGCGTATCACCTCTACCAAAAGTGGTTCTATCACCTCCGTTCAGGCCGTTTACGTTCCTGCGGATGACTTGACTGACCCATCTCCAGCCACCACCTTCGCCCACTTGGATGCGACCGTGGTACTGAGCCGTCAGATCGCGTCACTGGGTATCTACCCAGCGGTTGACCCACTGGATTCTACCAGCCGTCAGCTGGATCCACTGGTTGTTGGTCAGGAACACTATGATGTGGCTCGTGGCGTGCAGTCTATTCTGCAACGTTACCAGGAACTGAAAGACATCATCGCGATTCTGGGTATGGACGAGCTGTCAGAAGACGACAAGCTGGTTGTATCCCGTGCGCGTAAGATTCAGCGCTTCCTGTCCCAGCCGTTCTTCGTGGCCGAAGTCTTCACCGGTTCTCCGGGCAAGTTCGTATCGCTGAAAGATACCATTCGTGGTTTCAAAGGCATTATGGACGGCGACTACGATCACCTGCCGGAACAAGCGTTCTACATGGTTGGCACCATTGAAGAAGCAGTGGAAAAAGCCAAGAAACTGTAACGCTAGCTTGTTGTGAGAGAGGATGACATGGCTGAAAAAGCTTACCATCTGGATGTTGTCAGTGCGGAAAAGAGAATGTTTTCTGGCATGGTACAAAAGATCCAGGTGACGGGTAGCGAAGGCGAACTGGGTATTTTCCCGGGGCATGCTCCGCTGCTCACCGCCATCAAGCCTGGTATGGTGCGCATTGTTAAAGAACACGGTGAAGAAGAGTATATCTATCTCTCCGGTGGCATCCTTGAGGTGCAACCGAGCGCAACGACCGTGTTGGCTGACACTGCAATCCGTGGGCAAGACCTCGACGAAGCGCGAGCGCTTGAAGCTAAGCGTAAAGCGGAAGAACACATCAGTGGTTCTCACGGCGACGTCGACTACGCTCAGGCGTCTGCGGAACTGGCTAAAGCGATCGCGAAACTTCGCGTAATCGAATTGACCAGAAAAGCGATGTAACAACATCAGTTGAAAAGGCGACCTTCGGGTCGCTTTTTTTTTGGCTATCTTTTTTTTGGGCAATAAATAAGGGCAATTTTGCATCTTATTCTTATGACAACGCCCGGCATTAAATGGAATACTAATGCACAAAGCAGCCACTTTAATCGTCGATTTCAATAGTATTGGCTATACAATGCTCAGGCCTTGCGGGCTGCGGCTTGCAGGCATTTTTCAAAGCGAAATATGTAGTAATTCTGTTACTTAACAGGTTACTTTTGTCCCTCAAATTGGATTTGTCAGGTTACCTATGTCTAACAGCGCATTGAGTGTTGTGATCCTTGCCGCAGGCAAGGGGACTCGCATGTACTCCAACCTTCCTAAAGTTCTTCATCCTCTGGCCGGTAAGCCAATGGTTCAGCACGTTATCGATGCTGCGACCCGTTTAGGTGCTAATAACGTTCATCTGGTTTATGGCCACGGTGGCGATTTGCTGAAACAGTCGCTGGCCGAAGAGGGGCTGAACTGGGTACTTCAGGCCGAGCAGCTGGGCACCGGGCATGCAATGCAGCAAGCCGCGCCGCACTTTGCCGATGATGAAAACGTGTTGATGCTGTATGGCGATGTCCCGCTGATTTCTGTTGAAACGCTGGATAAGCTGCTGAAAGCCAAACCGGAAGGTGGCATTGGTTTACTGACCGTGGTGCTGGATGACCCAACGGGCTATGGCCGCATCGTGCGGGAAAATGGCACGGTAACGGGCATCGTTGAGCAGAAAGACTCCAACGCCGAGCAGTTGAAAATCAAAGAAATTAATACCGGTATTCTGGTGGCTGACGGCGCATCGTTCAAACGATGGTTGGGGCAACTCAATAACAATAATGCTCAGGGCGAATATTACATCACCGACATTATTGCCATGGCCCATGCCGAAGGGCACCAGATTGCCACGGTTCACCCAGCGCGTAATAGCGAAGTTGATGGCGTGAACAACCGCCTTCAGCTCTCCCGCCTTGAGCGCGTTTATCAGAGTGAGCAGGCCGAGCGCCTGCTGCTGGCGGGCGTCATGCTGTTAGATCCATCGCGCTTCGATTTGCGCGGCGAGCTGTCGCACGGCATTGACGTGCAGATCGACGCCAACGTGATCATCGAAGGCAACGTTAAGCTTGGCGATCGCGTGAAAATCGGCGCGGGCTGCGTGCTGAAGAACTGCGTGATTGGCGATGACTGCGAAATCAGCCCGTACAGCGTGTTCGAAAACGCCGTGTTGGAGGCTGAATGTACCGTGGGGCCATTCGCCCGTCTTCGTCCGGGTGCCGAGCTGGCGCAGGGCGCGCACGTCGGCAACTTCGTCGAAATCAAGAAAGCGCGACTGGGCAAAGGCTCGAAGGCCGGTCACCTCTCTTATCTTGGCGACGCTGAGATTGGCGACAACGTGAATATCGGCGCGGGTACCATTACCTGCAACTACGACGGCGTGAACAAGTTTAAAACAGTGATTGGCAACGACGTCTTTGTTGGCTCAGACACCCAACTGGTGGCGCCGGTTACCGTTGGCAACAACGTGACTATCGCCGCAGGCACCACGGTGACTCGCGATGTGCCAGAAAACGGCTTGGTTATCAGCCGCGTACAGCAGGTGCATAAGCCTGACTGGCAACGCCCGGTGAAGAAGAAGTAACGCGTTTAACCGCTATAGTTAATTCAGAAAGGCACGTTTCGGCGTGCTTTTCTGATACCAGAGTTGTGTTTTGGTCTGCGTTTTCTCGGGAAATGCAGACCAAAACATAATAATCCCCAACTTCTACAAGGCTCGGGGAACCCGGAAAAAATCCGGATATCAATCAGGTCAGGCGACAAAAATAAGGTCTGTGAACAGGCTTTAAATAGGAATAAAACTGATGTGTGGAATTGTTGGCGCAGTAGCGCAACGTGATATTGCTGAAATTCTGTTAGAAGGTTTACGCCGCCTCGAGTATCGCGGTTATGACTCAGCGGGTCTGGCGGTGGTCGATGCCGATGGCAAGCTGAACCGTCTGCGTCGCGTAGGTAAAGTGCAAATGCTGGCTGATGCTCTGGCGGAAACGCCTCTGAGCGGCGGCACCGGTATTGCGCATACCCGCTGGGCGACCCACGGTGAGCCTTCTGAAGCGAATGCCCACCCGCATGTGTCTGATTACATTGCGGTAGTGCATAACGGTATTATCGAAAACCACGAACCCCTGCGTGCTCTGTTAATTGAACGCGGTTATCGCTTTGATTCTGAAACAGATACTGAAGTTATTGCTCACCTGGTTCATTGGGAGCAATTGCAGGGCGGCACGCTGCTGGAAGTGGTTCAGCGCGTTATTCCTCAACTGCGTGGCGCTTATGGCACCGTGGTGATGGACCGTCGCGATCCGTCCGTGCTGGTAGCCGCGCGCTCTGGTAGCCCGCTGGTGATTGGTCTGGGCGTGGGTGAAAACTTCATCGCGTCTGACCAGCTTGCCCTGCTGCCTGTGACTCGCCGCTTTATGTTCCTTGAAGAAGGCGACGTGGCTGAAATCACCCGCCGCGCCGTTAACGTTTTTGACAACAAGGGCCACGCGGTACGTCGCGCCGAAATCGAATCTAACGTGCAGTATGACGCCGGTGATAAAGGCGTATTCCGCCACTACATGCAAAAAGAGATCTACGAGCAGCCTCTGGCGATTAAAAACACGCTGGAAGGCCGTTTCAGCCACGGTCAGGTGAATCTGAGCGAGCTGGGCGAGAAAGCCGACGAGATCTTGTCTCGCGTGCAGCATGTGCAGATCATTGCCTGCGGTACCTCTTACAATTCCGGCATGGTGGCGCGCTACTGGTTTGAATCTCTGGCCGGTATGCCTTGTGATGTCGAAATCGCCTCTGAATTCCGCTACCGCAAATCCGCCGTGCGCCCGAACAGCCTGATCATCACGCTGTCGCAATCCGGTGAGACTGCCGACACGCTGGCAGCGCTGCGCCTGTCCAAAGAGCTGGGTTATCTGGGCTCGCTGGCCGTGTGTAACGTGGCGGGTTCTTCTCTGGTTCGTGAGTCTGACTTGGCGCTAATGACCAAAGCTGGCACCGAAATCGGCGTGGCATCGACCAAAGCTTTCACCACCCAGCTAACCGTTCTGCTGATGCTGGTGGCGCGTATGGGCCGCCTGAAAGGGATGGACGCTCAGGTCGAGCACGACATCGTCCACGCGTTGCAGGCATTACCTGCGCGTATCGAACAGATGCTGTCGCTGGATAAAACCATCGAGACGCTGGCCGAAGGCTTCTCTGACAAGCATCACGCCCTGTTCTTGGGCCGCGGCGACCAATATCCAATCGCGATGGAAGGTGCGCTGAAGCTGAAAGAGATCTCTTATATTCACGCTGAAGCCTATGCCGCGGGTGAGTTGAAACACGGCCCGCTGGCGCTGATTGATGCGGATATGCCGGTTATCGTGGTGGCACCTAACAACGAATTGCTGGAAAAGCTGAAGTCGAACATTGAAGAAGTGCGCGCGCGCGGCGGCTTGTTGTACGTCTTCGCCGATCAGGATGCGGGTTTCACCGACTCAGACGGCATGAAGATTATCCAACTGCCACACGTCGAAGAAATTGTCGCCCCAATCTTCTACACCGTGCCGTTGCAGCTGCTTTCCTACTATGTTGCACTGATCAAAGGTACCGACGTCGATCAGCCACGTAACCTAGCGAAGTCTGTCACCGTCGAATAAATACCCGTCATCCTTCGCGCTGTCTCGGCGTTGGCTGCCTGCACTCACCCCGGTCACTTACTGATGTAAGCTTCCGGGGTTCATTCAGTTGCCGCCTTGATACAACACGAATGATTTAGGGTATTACTGTTATGTGACAGCTTAAGCCGACCTCCGGGTCGGCTTTTTACTCTTCAAATCTCCAGAACTTGCCCGCATCGGCTATTTTGTGACCTTTGTCATAAAACTGTCATATAACGTACATTTTACTGTCACCAAACTGTCCTATTTTCCTCCTGTGCCAAACACTTTAAGTAGCCTCGAGCTGGGTCGAACCCAAGATCGAACAAATAAGAAACCACTAGGAGTGGAACATGAAATTGATGCGTAACACCGTCGCCGGTATTGTGGCAGCGACTTTCTCCCTCACAGCAATGTCTGCTTTCGCTGCTAGTAACTTAACTGGCGCTGGCGGCACCTTCCCTGCACCTGTATATGCCAAATGGGCTGACGCTTACCAAAAAGCCACTGGCAACCAGGTTAACTATCAGGGTATCGGCTCTTCAGGCGGCGTTAAGCAAATCATCGCTAAAACTGTCGACTTCGGTGCATCTGATGCGCCAATGAAAGAAGAAGATCTGCAAAAGAACGGTCTGTTCCAATTCCCAACCGTGATCGGTGGCGTGGTACTGGCTGTTAACATCCCGGGCATCAAATCAGGTCAGTTGACGCTGGATGGCGCAACACTGGGTGATATCTATCTGGGCAAAATCAAAAAATGGAATGACGCGGCAATCACTAAGCTGAACCCAGGCGTGAAACTGCCAGACACCAACATCGCGGTCGTGCGCCGTGCTGACGGTTCAGGCACCTCTTTCGTGTTCACCAGCTACCTGACTAAAGTTAGCTCTGAGTGGAAAGACAAGATTGGCGCAGGTTCAACGGTAAACTGGCCTGTCGGTCTGGGCGGCAAGGGTAACGACGGCGTTGCTGCTTTCGTTCAACGTCTGCCGGGCTCAATCGGTTATGTTGAATACGCTTACGCTAAACAAAACAATCTGGCATACACCAAGCTGGTGGATGCAGACGGTAAGTCAATCAGCCCAACTGAAGCTTCTTTCAGCGCGGCAGCTAAAGGCGCTGACTGGAAGAAAACCTTCGCTCAGGACCTGACTAACCAGAAAGGCGACAACGCGTGGCCAATCAGCTCTACCACCTTCATTCTGGTTTACAAAGAGCAGGCTAACGCAGCCAACGGCGCTGAAGTGCTGAAGTTCTTTGACTGGTCTTACAAAAACGGCGGCAAGCTGACCACTGATTTGGATTACGCCACTCTGCCAGAATCTGTTGTTGAACAAGTTCGCGCAGCATGGAAATCCAACATCAAAGACAGCAGCGGTAAAGCTCTTTACTAATCAATCATCTTTAAGTTGTCTCGGCGTTGGTCGCCTTGATGGAACTTAAATGATTTTGAGTTAGAGTACAGGTCTTCTGCCTCATTCCCTCTCCGTCCGGAGAGGGAATTAAATCTGAACAAGAAGAGAGTGGTATGGCTGAATACAAGCCGTCTATCAAAGCACCAAGTAAAAACGGTGACATCATCTTCGGCGCGCTAGTTAAGCTGGCAGCGCTGATTGTGCTATTGCTGCTGGGCGGTATTATCGTCTCGCTGTTTATTGCCTCATTACCAAGCATCGAGAAATTTGGTTTCTCTTTCCTGTGGACTAAAACCTGGGACGCCCCGAACGAACAATTCGGCGCACTGGTGCCAATTTACGGCACGGTTGTTACCTCGATTATTGCCTTGCTGATTGCCGTTCCGGTCAGCTTTGGTATCGCACTGTTCCTCACCGAGCTGGCACCTAACTGGTTGCGCCGCCCGCTGGGGATCGCGATTGAACTGCTGGCGGCTATCCCCAGTATTGTTTACGGCATGTGGGGCCTGTTTATCTTCGCGCCGCTGTTTGCCACCTATTTCCAGGCTCCGGTTGGCGAAGTCCTTTCCGGCATTCCCATCGTCGGCGCCCTGTTCGCAGGTCCGGGCTTTGGTATCGGTATTCTGGCCGCTGGCGTTATCCTCGCCATCATGATCATCCCTTATATCGCCTCCGTGATGCGTGACGTGTTTGAGCAGACGCCGGTGATGATGAAAGAGTCCGCGTACGGCATCGGCTGTACCACGTGGGAAGTTATCTGGCGCATCGTGCTGCCTTTCACCAAAAACGGCGTTATCGGCGGCATCATGCTGGGCCTCGGCCGCGCGCTGGGTGAAACCATGGCGGTGACCTTTATCATCGGTAACACCTACCAGCTCGACAGCGCCTCGCTGTATATGCCGGGCAACAGTATTACCTCCGCGTTGGCGAATGAGTTTGCCGAAGCCGAAGCTGGCCTGCACACCTCGGCGCTGATGGAACTCGGTCTGATTCTGTTTGTTATCACCTTCATCGTTCTGGCCTTGTCCAAAGTGATGATTCTGCGTCTTGCTAAGAAAGAGGGCCGCTAAATGACCACGATGGAAATGCAAAGCAACGAAGCTTTATTACAGTCACGCCGTAAACGTCAGGCGTGGCGCCGTCAGAAGAACCGCGTTGCCCTGCTGTTGTCGATGGCAACCATGGCCTTCGGCCTGTTCTGGCTGGTGTGGATCTTATTCACCACCGTGGTGAAAGGTGTCGACGGCATGTCCTTGGCGCTGTTCACCGAGAACACCCCTCCGCCGAACACCGCGGGTGGTGGTTTGGCTAACGCCATCGCCGGTAGCGGCCTGCTGATCCTGTGGGCCACCGTGATTGGTACCCCGCTTGGCGTGATGGCGGGTGTTTATCTGGCTGAATACGGCCGTAAATCGCCGCTGGCCGAAGTGATTCGCTTCATCAATGACATTCTGCTCTCCGCGCCTTCAATCGTGGTCGGCCTGTTCGTTTACACCATCGTGGTGGCGAAAATGGGTCACTTCTCCGGTTGGGCTGGCGTGCTGGCACTGGCATTGCTGCAAATACCTATTGTTATCCGTACCACAGAAAACATGCTCAAACTGGTGCCGGACAGCCTGCGTGAAGCGGCTTACGCGCTGGGTACGCCAAAGTGGAAGATGATTTCTGCCATCACGCTGAAAGCGTCGGTGTCGGGCATCATGACCGGTATCCTGCTGGCGATTGCCCGTATTGCCGGTGAAACCGCGCCGCTGCTGTTTACGTCGCTCTCCAACCAGTTCTGGAGCACCGACATGATGCAGCCGATTGCCAACTTGCCAGTGACCATCTTCAAATTCGCGATGAGTCCGTTTAGCGAGTGGCAAGAGCTGGCTTGGGCAGGTGTGTTGCTGATCACCGTCTGCGTCCTGCTGCTGAACATCCTGGCGCGTGTGATTTTCGCCAAGAAGAAACAGTAAGTTAGAGAAAAATAACATTTATTGAGGGTGGCTCCGGCCGCCATCACAGTTACCCGGCGTCGCAGCTGCGGCGCGCGAAAGATAAAAGAGAGATGTCTTAATGAGTCGAATGACTGACGCATCCAACAGCAAAATCCAGGTTCGCGACCTGAACTTTTATTACGGCAAATTCCATGCGCTGAAAAATATCTCCCTGGATATCGCCAAGAATGAAGTCACCGCCTTTATCGGCCCGTCCGGCTGCGGTAAATCGACTCTGCTGCGTACCTTCAACAAAATGTACCAGCTCTACCCAGAACAGCGCGCGGAAGGTGAGATCCTGCTCGACGGTGAAAACATTCTGGTGGATAAGCAGGACATCGCGCTGCTGCGCGCCAAAGTCGGCATGGTATTCCAGAAGCCAACGCCATTCCCAATGTCGATTTATGACAACATCGCCTTCGGCGTTCGCCTGTTTGAGAAGCTGTCTCGCACCGACATGGACGAGCGCGTTCAGTGGGCATTGACCAAAGCCGCGCTGTGGAACGAATCCAAAGATAAACTGCATCAGAGCGGCTACAGCCTGTCTGGTGGTCAGCAACAGCGTCTGTGTATTGCGCGCGGTATCGCGATTCGCCCTGACGTGCTGCTGCTCGATGAGCCATGTTCGGCGCTGGACCCGATCTCTACCGGCCGCATTGAAGAGCTGATCACCGAGCTGAAATCGGACTACACCGTGGTTATCGTGACGCACAACATGCAGCAGGCTGCACGTTGTTCTGACCGCACGGCGTTCATGTATTTAGGTGAATTGATTGAATACAGCGACACCGACTCGCTGTTCACGTCACCGGCGCGCAAACAAACTGAAGACTACATCACTGGCCGTTACGGTTGAGGTAAGAAAAATGGATAACCTGAACTTAAATAAACACATTTCCGGCCAGTTCAATGCAGAGCTTGAGCACATCCGTACTCAGGTGCTGGCGATGGGCGGTCTGGTTGAACAGCAACTGACTGACGCCATTACCGCCATGCACAATCAGGATGGCGAGCTGGCTCAGCAGGTCATCAAAGGCGATGACAAAGTTAACATGATGGAAGTGGCTATCGACGAAGCTTGCGTGCGCATCATTGCGAAACGCCAGCCGACCGCCAGCGACTTACGTTTGGTGATGGCGATCATCAAAACCATTTCCGAGCTGGAACGCATTGGTGACGTGGCGGACAAAATCTGTCGCACGGCGCTGGAGAAGTTCTCCCATCTGCATCAGCCGCTGCTAGTCAGTCTGGAGTCTCTGGGCCGCCACACTGTGCAGATGCTGCATGACGTGCTGGACGCCTTTGCCCGTATGGATCTCGACGAAGCGGTGCGTATTTATCGCGAAGACAAGAAAGTCGATCAGGAATACGAAGGCATTGTGCGTCAGTTAATGACTTACATGATGGAAGATCCGCGCACCATTCCAAGCGTGCTGACCGCGCTGTTCTGCGCCCGTTCTATCGAGCGTATCGGTGACCGTTGCCAGAACATCTGCGAGTTCATCTTCTACTTCGTGAAAGGTCAGGATTTCCGTCACGTGGGCGGCGACGCGCTGGACAAGCTGCTGACTGACAGCAAAAAAGAGAAGAAAGAGGACTAACAGCTTCCCTTTCTGCTCGAACCCAATGAAAAGGCCCCTTTGCGGGGTCTTTTGCTTTTCTGCTTTCTAGCGCGCCGTGATGGCGTATCCTTTGGCGTGCCACAGCGCAGGCAGTTCGCGCATATCATAGAAAGTGGTCACCAGCGGGTTGTCGAGAGGCGGGTTGTGCGGGTCGGCGCAGTAGTAAAACACCGGAATTCCGGCGGCGATCCCCGCTTGCGCGCCAGCCACGGAGTCTTCCACCAGAATGCAGCGTTTGATATCCACCTGCATCACTTCGGCGGCTTTATACAGCACCGCCGGGTCCGGCTTCCAGCGCTGCAAGTCGTAGCCGCTGAACAGGTTATCGCCCATAAACGGCAGCAAGCCGGTTTTGCCGAGTGAAAGCTGCATCTTGCTCACCGGGCCGTTAGAAACCACGCACATTGGCACCTGAATCTGCTCTAACAGCTGGTGTACGCCGTCGATGGCCGTCAGCTTGCTATCAAACAGCCGCGCCACGTGCTGGCGGAAAACCACTTCCATCTCTTCCTTCGGCACATCCAGCCCGTGCTGTTTGTTGATGATGGCGATGATTTCGTACAGTTTGACGCCCTTGTAGGTCTTGTACATCTCGTCAAAGGAGACGGTGACGCCAAAGTGGGCGAACATCTCCACGTAGGCTTCGCAGCACAGCAGTTCGCTGTCCACCAGCGTGCCGTCACAGTCAAAAAGCACGCAGTCGATCGGCGACGCGTGAGAGTTGGCAATATTTTGGCTTACGGACATATTTCCTCCGGCAGGGATTTTTGTCATGGCATCATGAATTTAAGATCTTTGACCTCAACTTTATCCTGTACGCGACAAAATGTGCTGCTTTTCGTGCCAGAAAAAATCCTGCCGAGTGGCATCCAAAAAGCACTTTTTGGGGTAGGATAGCCGTCGACTGTTTTTTCCCTTCTTCGGAACCCACTCAATGAGTAAACCACAAAGCAATGTCTCCAGCGGACAGGGCCTGTTCGAACGTCTGTTTAAACTGACGCAGCACGGCACTTCCGTACGCACTGAAACTATCGCCGGGCTGACAACGTTCCTGACCATGGTCTATATCGTGTTCGTGAACCCGCAGATCCTTGGCGTGGCCGGTATGGATAAACAAGCTGTGTTCGTGACCACCTGCCTGATTGCCGCGTTCGGCAGCATCTTGATGGGGCTGGTGGCGAACTTGCCGGTGGCGCTGGCACCTGCGATGGGGCTGAACGCGTTCTTCGCCTTTGTCGTGGTTGGCGCGATGGGTATTTCATGGCAGATCGGCATGGGTGCTATTTTCTGGGGCGCAATCGGTTTCCTTTTGCTGACCATTTTCCGCATTCGTTACTGGATGATCGCCAATATCCCGGCCAGCCTGAGGATTGGCATTACGGCCGGTATCGGGCTGTTTATCGGCATGATGGGGCTGAAAAATGCTGGCATTATTGTGCCGAACCCGGACACCATCGTGACCATCGGCAACCTGACCTCGCACAACGTGCTGCTGGGAGCCTTGGGCTTCTTCATCATTGCCGTGCTGGCTTCGCGTAACATCCACGCCGCCGTGCTGGTGTCTATCGTGGTGACTACGGTGATCGGTCTTATTATCGGCGACGTACACTTCACCGGCTTCTTCTCCATGCCGCCGAGTGTCACCTCTGTTGTTGGCCAGGTTGACCTGAAAAACTCGTTAAACATCGGGCTGGCGGGGGTTATCTTCTCCTTCATGCTGGTGAACCTGTTTGACTCATCAGGCACCCTGATTGGCGTGACGGACAAAGCCGGGCTGACCGATGCGCAAGGCAAATTCCCGCAGATGAAGCAGGCGCTGTACGTCGACAGCATCAGCTCCGTTGCCGGGGCTTTTGTCGGCACCTCTTCCGTGACGGCTTACATTGAAAGCTCCTCCGGCGTCTCCGTGGGTGGCCGCACCGGCCTGACCGCGGTGGTCACCGGTATCCTGTTCCTGCTGGTGATTTTCCTCTCTCCGCTGGCAGGAATGGTGCCAGCCTATGCCGCCGCCGGTGCGCTGATTTACGTCGGCGTGCTGATGACCTCAAGCTTGGCGCGCGTGACGTGGGATGACCTCACCGAGGCCGTTCCGGCTTTCGTCACCGCCGTCATGATGCCGTTCAGCTTCTCCATCACTGAAGGTATCGCCCTAGGCTTTATCTCCTACGTGGTGATGAAAGTCGGCACCGGCCGCTGGAAAGAGATCAGCCCGTGCGTGGTGGTTGTCGCGCTGTTGTTCGTGCTGAAAATTGTGTTTGTCGATAGCCACTAATCCCGGCGTCGACGCATAAAAAACGGCCCGTCATGTGAGTGACGGGCCGTTTGTCTTTGGTTTTCCGCTGGCGCTATTTTGCCGTGACGCGACGCGTGAAGTCGGCGAAGGCATTCAGCTGGCCGGTAAGGAAATCCAACGTGCCTTGCTCAATCACTTCGCCCGTCTGCTCATCCACTTTGTTCTGGATCACGCCGCCCATAAACTCAGGACGGTTCATCACCTGTGCGTCGAGAAACACCAAAATCTGGCGCAGATGATATTGGCAGCGCGCGCCGCCAATCGGCCCCATTGAGCTGGTCTGGATCAGCACCGGTTTGCCCGCGATGGGCTGGTTTGGCAGGCGCGACAGCCAGTCGATAGCATTCTTCAACCCGCCCGGTACCGAGTAGTTATACTCCGGCGTCACGATGATCAGGCCATCAGCCTGGCGGATCTGCTCGGCGATGGTTTCAATATCCGCCGGGAAACCCTCTTCTTGCTGCACGTCCGCGTCATACAGCGGCAGGGTGCCAATCGACGGCAAAGCGTCAATGCTCACGCCGGAAGGGGCGAGTTTAGGGAGTGTTCGCGCGACCATCGCGTTGTATGAGCCTTTGCGCAGGCTGCCTAACAGAGTGACAAACTTCAGGGGTTGCGTTGACATGAATGACTCCTGTTATGGGGAATTGCTTGAATGAGCCTCAGGATAAATCTAGACCAGATTGCTGGCGCCGGACAGCATTCGCACGGCGCGTTGGCGGGGAAAAACTACTTCGCCGGAGGCAAGCTGGTGAACTTCATGAAATGCGGCGAGTGGGGCTGCTGCTGAATAGAGAGCGTTTGGGTGCGCGTAAAACCACTTTCGGGGGAATATCGCCAACATAGCAGGCGGGCGATGGCCGGAGAGTGCGCGCAGGCCCAGGTCAGAGAGCCGTCGATATCGCTCATCACCTGAGCTTCAGGCGTAATGGCAGATCGCAGGCGGCCCGACGCCGGGTTAAGGCTCAGGCTCCTTTCGCCGTGCTCGGTCAGCCCGGACAGTTTCAGCATGCTTTGGCGAATGCACCACAGCTGAAGCGCAGACTCCACCGGGTCGCTTTGCAGCGCGATCCACGTCTGCTCCACGGCGGACAGCTGGGCTTGCTGCTGCGAATTAATTAACGCGCTGCGGGCGTGGATCACTTCCAAATCCAGCCCAACCTTGCCTTCGCTGCTCAACATCACCCCCACCGTGGTTCCGGCATAAGCCAGACTGAAATCAGGCAGGTTTTGCGACTCAAAGCTCGGGCGGCCGCTAGGCAGGGTAATGATCGCGGGCAGTTCGGTAATGCCATACAGGTAAAACATCATTTCGGCCAGCAGCACGCGGCCACTGAGAAAACGTTTACGCTGCTTTTCGGAAAGGCTTCTGGCCGATAAAAGTACGTTTGGGGGGAGGCGGTGAGTATCCGGCTCAGGCTCCGCTGCAACCCATCTAGCAAAATGGCACGCCATTGTTCACTCCATGATTAATGGTTCGGCTTATTTTCTATTAAGAAAGGAAGGATAACATTAAGAGAAATCATTAAAAACTGCTTAAAAACCGCCTTTAATCGCATTTTCACTGCTTAAAAATGCGTTTACCACTCACTAAAGGTGAGCGTTGTCACGTAATTAACCTATTTATAACAAATTTCGCTGCCCGAAGGATGTTCTGGTGTGCTGAGGACGGAAGTGACTTACAAGATATATCTGCTAACAGCACATAAAGAAACGCCAGAAAATGCCGTTAGTACTTAAGCAGCGCTCTCGCTGCTTTGCCTGTGAGTACCGCGAAAATGTTAAAAACAACGCAATCACGCTTTATCGCCTTGATCAGCTTATTTTTTATTGTGCTGGTTATCGTTACGCTTATCGTCATCCAGGTGTTTATCTCTCCCAAGTTGAAACAGGCCGAAAGCACGCAAGTCGCCAATCAGGTTGACGATATTGCCGTGGCTATCAACGATCGCCTGAATAAAGTTGAATCGCAGGTTCGAAGCATTACCCAGAGCGTGGCGCAGATGGACAGCGCCTCCATCGACAAACTTCTGCCGTCATTAGTGGATCAGTATGGCGACACCGCGGTGTTCGGCGGCGGTATCTGGCCTCTGCCTAACAAGCGCGACCCGGCCAAAGTGAAGTTCAGCACCTTCTTTGCCCGCAACGGCAGCAATGAGCTGACGGAAAACACCTTCTGGAACAGCGCGGAGTCGCCAAACTACTTCGAGCAGTCGTGGTACGTCGGGGCGTTGAAAGGTGAAAAGGGCCAGTGCGTCTGGGCTCCGGCCTATTTCGATGATGCCAGCACCCAGCCGCGCACCAACTGTGCGATGGCGATTTATAAAGGCGCTGACCAGTGGGGCGTGGCGACCATTGACGTCACGCTGGGCTTCTTCAATCAGCTGGTGGCTGATATGGAGAAAAAGGTCCACGGCACGATTTATATCGTCCAGCAGGATGGCACCATTGTCGGCACCAGCCACAGCGGCGATGAAAAGCTGCCGAAACTGACTTCGCTGGGTGACCAGTCTGCATTGGCCGGGCAAATCAGAAAAAGCCTCGACCAGATTAAAGACAGCAGCAATCTGGTGTCGGATTATGACAATGACGGCACCAGCCACACCCTGTTTATGAGCCGCATTCAGGGGCCGTGGTATATCGCCACCGACATGCCAACCAGCCAGCTGTTGCAGCGTACCCACAGCATTCTGGCCAGCCTCGGTCTGGTGCAGATCCCGATGGTTCTGCTGCTGCTGATTGTGCTGATCGCCGGCATCAAGCTGTTTATGCGCCAACTCGCCGCGCTGAATCGCAATATCAGCCAGCTTTCGGCCGGTGGTGCGGACTTGACCCAGCGCCTGCCGCAAAGCAGCAGCCCTGAGTTCAACGCGGTGAATACCAGCTTCAACAACTTCCTCGACTTCCTCCAGTCGCTGCTCAAGCAGGTGGGCGACAGCTCGCTGGCGATTGCCTCGGCGTCGCGGCAGATTGCCAGCGGTAACCTAGATCTCTCGGCGCGAACCGAGGAGCAGGCCAGCTCGATTGAAGAGACGGCGGCCTCGATGGAAGAGCTGACCAGCACGGTGAAACAGAACGCGGGCAACGCGGAAAGTGCCAACCAGCTGGCGCGCGATGCCTCTAACGTCGCCGAGAAAGGCACGCGGGTGGTGCGCCAAGTGGTGGACACCATGGGGTCTATCACTCACTCGTCGAAGAAAATCGTCGACATCATCAGCGTGATTGACGGCATTGCCTTCCAGACCAACATTCTGGCACTCAATGCCGCGGTAGAAGCCGCGCGCGCGGGCGAACAGGGGCGTGGATTTGCGGTGGTAGCCTCCGAAGTGCGCAGTCTGGCGCAGCGTTCCGCTACCTCGGCCCGTGAGATCAAAAAGCTGATTGAGGATTCGGTGGCGGATATCACCTCCGGCAGCCAGCTGGTCGCCACGGCGGGCAGCACCATGGATGAGCTGATGACCGGGGTCAACAACGTGGCCACGCTGATGAATGAAATCATGTCTTCCAGCCAAGAGCAGAGTCTGGGCATTGAGCAGGTGAATGTGGCTATCACCCAGCTTGATAACACCACCCAGCAAAACGCCGCGCTGGTGGAGCAGGTGTCCGCCGCCGCGCAGGCCATGCAGGAGCAAACTCTGCAACTGGAAACCGTGGTGTCGGGCTTCAAACTCTAATTTTTACCTGACTTTCCCCCAAGCCCGGCCAGCGCGCCGGGCTTTTTTCATGCTCAAAATCAGCCATAAACCCTTGGTTACGATCTGGCCTTAATTCGTGGCGTGAATTGAGTGATTTTTCGCCCCGCTCGGCGGCATAATGTCAGCCATTCATTGTGACCCAAAGTAACCCTCCGGATGACGCGAAAAATAACCATAAAGTCTTACGGGCTGTGGCTCGCCATGGCAATAAGCGGGCTGGTGCAGACTGCCCATGCCGACAGCGACGTGGCCGCGCAGATTAAATATGGCGAATATCTGGCGCGCGCCGGGGATTGTGCCGCCTGCCACACCGCGCCGGGCGGCAAGCCTTTTGCCGGTGGCTTGAAGATGATGACGCCGGTGGGTGCCATCTATGCCAGCAATATCACGCCGGACAAACTGACTGGCATTGGGAGTTACAGCGAGCAGGATTTCAGCCGGGCGCTGCGCCAAGGCATTGCCCAAGACGGTCATCATTTGTATCCGGCGATGCCTTATCCCTCATTCAATAAAATCACCGACAGCGATACCCGCGACCTCTACCTCTATTTCACCCAGCAGGTCGCGCCGGTGGCACAAACCAATCGGCCGAGCGACATCCCTTTCCCGCTCAATATTCGCTGGCCGCTGGCGATGTGGAATCAGGTATTTTTACAAGAGAAGCCTTACTACTCCGACCCGAAACAGACCGCCGACTGGAACCGCGGAGCCTATCTGGTTCAAGGGCTGGGGCACTGCGGCAGCTGCCATACGCCGCGAGGCGTCGGCTTCCAAGAGAAAGCTTTGGATAACGGCAATCGCGCCTATCTCTCCGGCGGCACCTTGGACGGCTGGCATGCGCCAAACCTGCGCGGTGACGCCACCACCGGGCTGGGGCAGTGGACCGAGGGCGATATCACCCAGTTCTTGCAGCAGGGCCACACGGCGCGAAGCACCGCCTTTGGCTCGATGGTCGAGGTGGTGCAGGACAGCACGCAATACCTGACCGACGCCGATCGGCAGGCGATTGCCGTGTACCTCAAATCGCTGCCTGCCGATGGTCAATTCAGGGTTCAGGTGAACAACAGCGCCACCGCGCAGGCGCTGGAGAAAGGAGAGCTTGCCGCCAGCGGCGCGCAGCTCTATATGGATAACTGCGCCGACTGCCACTTAGCCAGCGGGCAGGGCGAAAAGAACAAATATCCGCAACTGGCGCAAAACCCGGTGGTGGTCAGCGCCGACCCGTCATCGATGATCAATATCGTGCTGCGCGGCGCGCACTCGCCGGTCACCGTCACCTCCGGCAAAGGGGCGAAAATGCCCGCCTTCGCCGACCGACTGGAAGATCAAGAAGTCGCCGACGTCGTAAACTTCATCCGCAACGGCTGGGGAAACCAGGCCGAAAAGGTCAGCGCCGCACAGGTTAAAGCCATGCGTGAGCTGACCAAGCCTCATAAGGGCTAACGTTGGAGAGGTTCTGCCGCCAGTATCTGCATACGACGTAAACGCTGGCGGTAGCACTGGAGCGTGGTTTGGATTGCCTCTTGCGGCATAAAAGAGCCTCGATAAACCTGCTCCACAATCGGTTTTTCTTTCGATAAATCAACCAGGAGCAGCTTTTCGATCAGCTTCTCGCTCATGCCCATACTCAGCCCAAGCAGCTTAAAATCCATGCCGAGATACTCGCCATAGGCTGTCTCAAAGCCCGGTGCCAGCGCCTGCTCGCCTTCCTCGCGCATTAGCAGCGGCAAGGCCAGATAGCAGGAAGCAAAATAAGCCGGGTATGGCGCGACGGAGACAAAATCATACACCGGAGCCAATCTTGGCTGCCCGGCCGCCGGATGGATCAGGCCGAAGTTCCTTAAATGCATGGCGTTATTGCCCAGCAAGTAGGCATACACAATGCGGCGAAACAGGTCGATTTTAAACTTGAGGTTGTCATTGACGTGCTGGATCAGAAACCGGGCAATTCGCTCGTAGCTGATGTACTGCTTGCCGGCGTCCAAGGTTTTACCGAATTTTTCGCCGATATCCATCGCTGCGTCCAATTGCTCTTGGTGCAAAGGGTCACCGGTTTTTGCATCGCGATCAAAACGCTTTATCACAAAGGCAAACTCGGGCTGGTCGCCAGCTTGCTCGGGCTTGAAACGCAGTAATCCAATGGGTGGAACCTCAAAGCCGAGGCGCGCCATTAGGTGCATGGTGGCATGTTCATTCTCCGCCAAATGAGGGAAGTCCTCGGGCGATGGCTTGAGGATATAGCTGCCCTGCGCGTCAATCACCGCGAATTCCGCCTGCTCCAACACCATTTGTAGCTTGGGCTGGTAGCCAGAAATGCTCATACCTTTCTGTTTTTTAGGCATTTCCTGCGTGAATTGCGTGCGGGTGAAATCCAACTCGGGATTGGTTTTGCTGGAACCCGTCAGCGTTTTCAAACCTTTGAGGCTATAACCCGCTTCGACTTCATTCGGCTGACTCAGTGGGGTCATGGTGATCCGACAATGGCTCATACCTCTGTCTCCGCAATAATTTGGACAGCGCCGATCAGATTCTTTCCGTTATGGATAAGAATGCCAAACAAATCATGCTCATCGAGCTGCTGAAGCTGGCTATAGCGCTTTTTCAGCCAACCCTCTGGGGCCAGTGAAGCAAAATAGGGATGCAGTTTTTCTCGGCGGAACGCGCCCTGCGCAACGGGCAAGCTGAGTGACAACGGCGGGCCCATGTAACCCGGCAGATATTCAAAAAGGTAGCCTTGCTCGTCTTGGCTCAAATGGCCCACGACTTCGCCATAAAGCAGAACTTTTACCCGACGGCGCACAGTTTGACCCCCAGCGCGGAGCAGACGGCCAGCACGGTAGAGAATTTCACCTGCTCTGGGTTTTTGAAGACGCGTTTTAAGGTTGAGACAGACACGCCGGTTTGCAGCTCAAGTGTCGCCAGCTCAATGCCCAGCGCTTTGCGACGCGCATTGAGGTGCGCGCCGAGATTCTCTGGCGAGTGAATTTGATACTCGACGATGGCGGCGCTGTTTTGGCTTTCGCTGGAGGCAAGCTCGTGCTTTACCTCATTAATCGCGCTGCTGAGTGCCTGTAATTTCAATGCCAAAGGCTTAGTGTCTGCGAGGGCCATTTTTGAGCTTTTACCCGAATAAATAGGTCATTTGGTCTAATTATAACCTATTTATCAGTGAGGAGTCCAAAAAAGAACTTTTAAGGCATTAAATATTGTAAATAGCTCATATCTGACACTTACAACGCTCCGTGGATCGTAGGTGAGCTTTATTGGTTTTATTTTCTCTAAAAAGCTCATAAATAGACTTTTTAAAGGCTGAAATGCAGAAACCCGCGCCATCAGAGTGAACGCGGGTTTCTGTTTTTATTGAGATGAAGTGAGTTACAGCAGTCCGCCCAGATTGACGTATTTGGTTTCCAGATACTCCTCCAGCCCGCAGTCCGAGCCTTCGCGGCCTAGTCCTGACTCTTTTACGCCGCCGAAGGGCGCGACTTCGGTGGAAATAATCCCTTCGTTGATGCCCACCATGCCGCTCTCAAGGGCCGCCGTGACGCGGAATGCTCGCGCCAAGTCGCGCGTATAGAGATAGGCCGCCAACCCGAACGGCGTGGCGTTGGCGCGTTCGATCACCTCTTGCTCCTCGTTGAAGCGGAAGCAGGCGGCCAGCGGGCCGAAGGTCTCTTCGCGGGCCAGCAGCATGTTTTCTTTGGCGTCCGCCAGCACCGTGGGTTGGAAGAAAGAGGCACCGAGCGCGTGCCGTTCGCCGCCGCACATCAGCCGTGCGCCGTGCTGCAACGCGTCTTTGACGTGCGCTTCCACCTTCTCGACGGTTTTGCCGTGGATAAGCGGCCCCTGCTGCGCGCCGTCGGTCATGCCGGGCGCGACTTTCAGGCTGCTTGCCGCCTCGGCCAGTTTTTCCACAAAACGCTCATAAATACCGTCCTGCACATAAAAACGGTTCACGCAGACGCAGGTTTGGCCGCTATTGCGGAATTTTGCCGCCATGGCTCCGGCGACGGCGGCATCAAGGTCGGCATCATCAAACACGATAAAGGGCGCGTTGCCACCCAGCTCCAGCGACAGCTTTTTTACCGTGTCGGCGGCCTGACGCATCAACAATTTGCCGGTTGGCGTCGAGCCGGTGAAGGAGATTTTGCGCACCAGCGGGCTGGCCATTAGCGCGCTGCCAATGGCGGGAGTGTCGCCCGTGACGGCATTGATCACTCCCGGTGGCACGCCAGCCTGCTCCGCCAACACAATCAGAGCGAAGGCCGAGAGCGGCGTTTCATTGGCCGGCTTGATGACGGCGGTACAGCCCGCAGCCAGCGCCGGGCCTAGCTTGCGGGTGAGCATCGCCAGCGGGAAGTTCCACGGGGTGATGGCCGCCACCACGCCAACCGGCTCTTTAAAGGTGAGGATTTGATTGCCAGCTTTTGGCGAAGGGATGGTCTTGCCGTTGGCGCGCTTGGCCTCTTCGGTAAACCACTCAATAAAGCTGGCGGCATAGGCGACTTCGCCACTGGCCTCGGCCAGCACTTTGCCCTGCTCGGTCACCATCAGCTCCGCCAACTCGGCCTGATGGGTCATGATCAGCGAAAACCAGCGTTGCAGGATTTGCGCCCGCGCCTTGGCAGTCTGCGCTCGCCATGCAGGCAGCGCGGCGGCGGCAGAGGCAATCGCGGCCTCGGTTTCTGCTGTGCCAGCGTTAGCGACTTCGGCCACGACGGCCTCGGTCGCCGGGTTGATCACCGGGTAGCGGGAGGCCGATTCGCGCCATTGGCCGTCGCAGTACCAGCCGGTGCGCAGCAGGGCGTCATAAGCACTCATGCAATATTCCTTGTGGTTAAGTTATCCATAAATAAGCCATTTGCCGCCCGGCTTTCGCGCGCGATGCGTTTCCCCGCGGTGTAATCGTTGATCACGTCGCACGGCGTGTAATTGCGCTCCAGCTCGTAACGCTCGTCGGCGCTGATGGAGGTATCGAGCGCGGCGATGGCGCTGTCGATTTGCTGCACCGAATCCGCGCCAACCAGCATGCAGTCCACGCCCGGATGGCTGAGCACCCACGCTTGAGCAATCTGCGCCGGAGGCAGTTCACGCAGCTGCGCGACGTGGCTCACCGACTGGGCGACATTGCGCGAGGTGCCGTCGGCGTACATTTCTTGGGTGAAGAAGTCGGTTTGGTTGCGCACTGAGTTGAAGTCGCAGCTCAGCAGGCCACGCGCCAGCGGGCTGAAGACTGACACGCCCAGCCCCTGATCGCGGCAGAAGGGGATCATCTCGCGCTCTTCTTCGCGGTAGGCGCAGTTGAGCTGAAGCTGCATGTTGATTGGCTTGGCGTAGCCGTTGCGCTCGCAGCACCAGAGGATTTTCGCCAACTGCCAAGTGTACATGGTGGAGACGCCGACATAGCGCGCTTTGCCGCTGCGCACGATGTCGTTCATCGCCGCCCACGTCTCTTCAATCGGCGTGTTGACGTCGAAATAGTGCAGCATGTAGATGTCGACATAATCGGTGCCGAGGCGTTTCAGGCTGGCGTCGATGCTTTCCATAATGTGTTTGCGCGAGTGGCCCTGATTGTTAAACCCGGCCCCAATCGGGTAGCCGACTTTGGTGGTCAGCACCAGCTCGTCGCGATTGGCGATGCGGCTGAGAACTCGGCCCACCACCTCTTCGCCCGCGCCGCTGGAGTAGAAGTCGGCGAGGTCGATAAAGTTGATGCCGGACTCCAGCGCGTGGCGGATCAGCGGCTCGCTCTGGGCTTCGTCGAAGATCCACGGCTTCCACTGTTTGCTGCCCATATTCATGGTGCCGAGGCACAGGCGAGAGACTTTCAGGCCACTCTGGCCCAGATTGATGTATTCCATGCTCAGCTCCTCAAGCTTTCGGGGTGTAGAACGGGTTGCCCAACTGTGGCAGTGCATCGGCCAGCTGGCTGCGCTGCGGCAATTTGCCCATCGCGGCGCGAATGGCCTGACGGCAGGCGCGATAGTTGTTGTGGTAAACCTCGTCGATGTCATTGCAGCCGGGGTTCACCCAGTTGGCGGTAACGATGCACCAGTTGTCTTCTGCCTCGGGCGGCAGAGTGCCGTCGAGCAGCGCCTCGGTCACGGCTTTGGCGATCGCGGCTTGGGACGCGCCCCACGTGGCGTTGCCGTGCAGCTCGCCGTTAATCTCGGCTTTGTTGACGTACAGCGTCATTGGCTTGGCCGGAACGTTGGGCTTAATCACCACCATAAAGGGGCAGTGGCCCTGACTCGGCGATGCGAGGCTACTCGAGAAAGCCTGACCGACCACGCCATTGCGCGAGCCAATCATGATGTTGATGTGCGAGGCGTTGACGCCGTTACCTTCGAAACCTTCTCCGATATACATTTCCACGAGATCTCTCCTATTGAGCATTGGCATTATTTAGCAGGGGCTGGCGCGGGGTGTGCAGCGCGTCGAGCCGAGTCTTGGGCGGCGTCTACCAGACTTAACCCTTTGGTTTCCGGGGCCCAGGCGATAGAGACAATGGCGCCGATGATCAGCACCACCGCCAGCAGTCCGGTGGTGGCAGGCATGCCGTAATGCATGATGGCCAGTGGCAGCAGGCCGGTGCCGATAGCCGAGCCGAGGCGGCTCATCGAGGTGGCGAAGCCGACACCCATTGAGCGCACTTCGGTCGGGAAGCTTTCTGCCGGGAAGACCCCGACCAGATTACTGACCGCCGACATCACCAAGGTGAAAGCGGCAAAGAACAGGATCAGCCAGCCGGATTGATGAACCGGAATGATGCTGAGCATCACCAGACAGGCGGCGAGGAAGATAAAGGAGCCAATCAGGAAGCCCCGCCGTGAGCAGACCACGGTGAGGGCGATCCCCAGTAGCGCGCCGACAATCAGCAGGCCATTGAGCAGCAGGTCGGTGGTGAAGTTGGTGTCCAGCCCCATCACTTGCAAAATCGACGGCAAGAAGGTGTAGATAGCAAAGTACGGGATCACCAGACAGACGAAGAACAGGCTGTTGAAGGCGGTGCGGCGGCGATATTTCGGGCCGAAGAGTGACAGGAAGCGTTGGCGAGAAGCCACCGGCGCTTCGTCGACCAGCAGCACGTTGGGGCCAAAATATTTATGCACGATGGCCATCGCTTGGTCACGCCGCCCCTTGCCCATCAGCCAGCGCGGGGACTCCGGCGTGCCGATACGCATCAGCAGAATGATGAAGGCGGGCAGGGCCGAAGAGGAGAGCAGCCAGCGCCACGCGTCGGGACCCAACATGGTGAGGAAATGCCCGGCAAAGCCCGCCGCCACGTAGCCGAACGTCCAGATCACGCTGAAGGAGCCGAGCAGCACGCCGCGATGTTTGCGCGGAGAGAACTCCGCCAGCATGGTGTGGCCGACCGAGAAATCACCTCCAAGGCCGATGCCGACCAGCACGCGCAGCAGGAACAGTTGCTCCGGCGTGGTGGCGAAGAATTGCAGCGCGGAGGCGAGGGTGATCACCACGAAGCTGAAGCAGAAGATCTTCTGGCGGCCGACATAATCAGAGATCCAGCCGAGGACCAGACTGCCGAGGAACAGGCCGATCAGGGCTGAACTGCCGAGCATGCCTTCCCAAAAGGGCGTAATGCCCATTTGCGGCTTAATTTGCGCCAGAGCGAAGCCAATCACCCCGAGCACATAGCCGTCGGTGAAGTGAGCGCCGAAGGTCAGCCCGGCGATTTTGATATGGAAACGATTTAACGGCACGTCATCCATTCGAGTGTACTGCTGCGTCAGATGGGACATTGCACGTCCTCCGCTGAGGTGGATGTTGTAGGGGTGTTGTAATTTTTATGTTTCTTACTTGTTAACAATGTGGCAGTAAACCCTCGGTTTAAGCGAGTGCGTTTTAGTCATACCCCTCCCTCAAAAACGCATGTGATCGGCTTCCGGTTTTGTAGAAATAGAGGCGACGAGGGCTAGCGTTATGCACCAAATTAGCAACATATAGGTAACGCATAGTTGCATTGTGAGAGGCCAGTCGGATTGTGAGAAAACTCCCATCGCTCAGTATGTTGCGGGTCTTTGAGGAAACGTGTCGGACGCTGAGTTTTAGCAAAGCGGCACAGGCGCTGTGCATTACCCAGAGCGCCGCCAGCCGCCAGACTAAGCAACTGGAGGACTTCCTCGGCAAGCTGCTGTTTGTGCGCAGCTACAGTGGATTGGCTTTGACGCAGGACGCCATGCTGCTGCTGCCTATTGTGCGGCAGTCGCTGGATATTCTTGAGGAAGGGGTGTGCCACATTCAGCTGCGCAACCCGCTACAGCATTTACGTTTACAGGTTGCGCCTACCTTCGCCACGCGCTGGCTGGCCCCGAGGCTGGTGGCCCTGCGCCAGCGCAATAGCCAGCTGCAAATCGCGCTGATCAGCGAAGCGCGGCAACAATATTGTGATTTTGACTGCGCGGTGCGTTTTGGTAGCCGGGCGGAAAGCGAAGGGCGCGGAGAGTGGTTGTGCCACGAGCGACTGATGCTGGTAGCCAGCCCGTTGATGATGATTGAGGGGAATTTCCCGCCAATTGACGCCCAGCCGCAACTGCATATTCTCAATGGCGAAACCCGGCTGGACAACTGGCCGCGCTGGCTGGAGGCGGCGGGGCTGTGCAAAAGCAAACTCTCCTGCGGGCTGGAGTTCAGCACTGAAGATCAGGTGATTAACGCCTGCGTCACCGGCGCGGGCTACGCGGTGTTGGACTTGATGATGATCCGCAACGAGCTGCGCAGCGGGCTGCTGGTGCCGGTGTCGGCACTCGACCTTGAGAGCAGCAACGGCTACTGGCTGGAGATCCCCTCCGGAAAGCGCGACTTACCGCGGGTGGGTTACTTCCGCGACTGGCTACAGGCCGAGGTGGATCACTTCTGGCTGAGTGAAAATCTGCCTATCCCGGCCATCGCGCAGGCATAAAAAAACCGCATTAACAGAGAGTTAATGCGGTTAGTGTTTACTTACAAACTTATCTGTTTTCCGGCTTATTTACCGATACAGAAACTGGAGAAAATGCGGCCAAGTAGGTCATCCGAGGTAAATTCCCCGGTAATTTCACTCAGCGCCTGCTGCGACATGCGCAGCTCTTCTGCCAGTAACTCCCCGGCGCGCGCGCCTATAAGCTGGTCTTTACCGCGGATCAGGTGTTCAGCCGCCAGTTCCAGCGCCTGCAAGTGACGGCGGCGGGCGAGGAAGCCCCCTTCCATATTGTGATTGAAGCCCATAACCTGTTTCAGATGCTCACGCAGCAGGTCTACGCCGTCGCCGGTGCGCGCCGAAAGGCGAATAAGTGAGTGACCATTCACTTCTGTCATACCCAGCTTTTCACCTGTGATATCGGCCTTATTGCGAACCACGACAATCGGCAATGTCTCTGGCAGACGGGCCATAAACTCCGGCCAGATCTGCGCAGGCTCGGTGGCGTCGGTGGTGGTGCCATCAACCATAAACAGCACTAAGTCAGCCTGTTCGATCTCATTCCATGCACGTTCGATACCAATTCGCTCAACTTCGTCACTGGCTTCGCGCAGACCGGCGGTGTCAATGATGTGCAACGGCATGCCGTCGAGGTGAATGTGCTCGCGCAGCACGTCACGGGTGGTTCCGGCGATGTCGGTGACAATCGCCGCCTCGCGCCCCGCTAACGCATTGAGCAAGCTCGATTTTCCGGCGTTCGGACGGCCGGCGATCACCACTTTCATCCCTTCGCGCAGCAGGCTGCCCTGACGCGCTTCGGCACGCACGGCATCAAGGTCGCCGATCACCGTATTGAGCTGGGCTTCTATTTTGCCGTCAGACAGGAAGTCGATTTCCTCATCCGGGAAGTCGATAGCGGCTTCCACAAAGATTCGCAGGTGAGTAAGTGCTTCCACCAAATGGTGAACACGGTTGGAAAATGCGCCCTGAAGGGAGTTCACCGCCGAACGCGCGGCCTGCTCGGAGCTGGCGTCAATCAGGTCAGCAATGGCCTCGGCTTGCGCCAAGTCCAGCTTGTCATTGAGGAAGGCGCGCTCAGAGAACTCGCCTGGACGCGCAATACGCACGCCATCCAGCGAGATAATACGCTTAAGCAGCAAATCGAGGATAACCGGGCCGCCGTGGCCTTGCAGCTCCAGCACGTCTTCGCCGGTGAAGGAGTTGGGGCCGGGGAACCACAGCGCGATGCCTTGGTCGAGCGTCGAGCCGTCCACGTCGCGGAAGGGCAGATAGTCGGCATAGCGCGGCTTGGGCAGCTTACCTAAGATCTCCTGCGCAATCTGGCTCGCGGCGCGGCCGGAAACGCGCAGAATGCCGACTCCGCCGCGGCCGGGAGGCGTGGCTTGGGCAACAATGGTATCTGAGGTGCTCATAGCGAATTATCTCTGTTTTGAATGTACAAAAGGCGATCAAATGATCGCCTTTTCTGTTAATTACACAAGTTCAGAATTTCACAAGATTTGCATTTCAGGGGCCGCAAGCCCCTGAGACTGACTTATGATTTTTTCTTGTCGCGGCTGTGCAGACCACGTTTTTCCAGCCCGCGATAAATCAGCTGCTGCTGGAGAATGGTAACCAAGTTACTGACGATGTAGTACAGCACCAGACCAGATGGGAACCACAGGAAGAACACGGTGAAGATGACCGGCATGAAGGTCATGATCTTCTGCTGCATTGGGTCTGTGACGGTAGTCGGCGACATCTTCTGAATGAAGAACATCGTGATACCCATCAAGATCGGCAGAATGTAGTACGGGTCTTGCGCTGACAGGTCATGGATCCACAGGGCGAACGGCGCGTGGCGCAATTCAATGGAGCCAGACAGCATGTAATACAGTGCCAGGAAGATTGGCATCTGGATAACCAGCGGCAGACAGCCACCCAACGGGTTCACTTTCTCTGCTTTATACAGCGCCATCATCTCCTGACTCATGCGCTGTTTGTCATCACCAATGCGTTCACGCATCGCGGCCAGTTTCGGCTGCAACATACGCATTTTCGCCATCGACGTGTACTGAGCGCGGGTCAGTGGATACATGATACCGCGAACAATAAAGGTGATGATGATGATGGAGAAGCCCCAGTTACCGATGAAACCGTGAATGAATTTCAACAGTTTGAACAGTGGCTGAGAAATGAACCACAACCAGCCGTAGTCAACAGTCAGGTCAAGGTGCGGCGCGATGGCGGCCATTTGATCCTGAATCTCTGGACCTACCCACAGGGTAGAAGCCACTTGTTGCTGCGCGCCAGCTTGAACAACAAAAGGTGCACCTTTGAAGCCAACAGCGGAAATGCCGTTATTGGTCGTGGTGTAGAAGTTGTTGGTGTCTTTCGCTGATGGGATCCACGCCGTTGCAAAGTACTGCTGCAACATGGCAACCCAACCGCCCTGAGTGGTGACGTTCAGCGCTTCGCTCTTATCGAACGCGTACTTCTGATATTTGTCATCGCTAGACGAGTAAGCTGCGCCACGGAAAGTATGCAGGGCAAAGTTATTGCTCCCGGTATCTCTGTGCTTAGGCAGCTCGGTGGTTTGGCGCAACTGGCCAAACAGCGTCATTTCAAGTGGGGTAGCCGTGGTGTTGTTGATGTTGTACTCAACGTTCACCGCGTAAGAACCGCGCTTGATAACGAAAGTTTTGGTGATCACTGCGCCGTTCTGAGCGGTATAAGTCAGAGGGATACGCAGTTCAGCCTGACCTTCGCCTAAGGTGAAGTTGTCCTGACTTGCTTGGTACAGAGGACGTTCGCCGTTAGCCGGGTTGTCTGGGCCGTTTTTGCCCGTCAGACCGCTTTGAGCCTGATAGACGAAATTAGGAGTGGTTTCCAGAAGCTGGAATGGTTCGCTTGAACCCAGAGACGTTGGGTAAGCAGTCAGTAAAGCCTGATCAATGTCACCGCCACGGGTGTTGATGCTCAATGACAGCACGTCAGTGTTGACGGTGATCATTTTGCCCTGTCCGCTGCCAGGAACAGCCTGGTTAGCAGCATCGCCGTTAGCAGTATTCGCAGTCTGTTGCGTGGTCTGATTGGCTGGCTGCGGAGCGTGGTCCGTCTGCCAAGCCTGCCAGATCATGAAAGACACGAACAGCAGAGCGATGAGAAAGAGATTGCGTTGCGAATCCATCGTTAGAGTTCTCTGTTATTGTCGGTTTTCGGCGGCACGGGGTCATCACCACCTGGGTTCAAAGGATGGCATTTTAATACGCGTTTCAATGTCAACCAACTGCCTTTTAACATGCCAAAACGACCAATGGCCTCAATACCGTATTGAGAGCAGGTTGGTCGAAAACGACAATGTGGCCCAAGCAAGGGACTGATAAAAAGCTGATAACCACGTATCAACCCGATCAGGATGCGGGAGCCTGCCGGCAATGTCGACGCCATAATTTCTCCAACGCTTCCGTCAATGCACGATTATCTAGATCGGCGACACCCTTTTTAGCCACTACCACAAAATCCATCGAAGGCAGCTTGTGCTGAAGTAGCCGGAAGCTTTCGCGGGTTAGGCGCTTTATCCGGTTACGCTCATGAGCGCGTTTGACGTGTTTTTTTGCAACGGTGAGACCCATGCGGGGATGCCCCAGCTCGTTCAGGCGGCCGAGTATAGTGATTTGCGGCGTGCCAGCCCGTTGTGGCTGCTGGAAGACGAAAGTGAAATGACGGGGAGTTAACAAACGTAACTCCCTGGGAAAAGCGAGCTTAACCACTAAATAGGTTAGCTTTTATTACTTAGAAGCAGACAGACGGGTACGGCCTTTCGCACGGCGGCGAGCCAGAACCTGACGACCATTCTTGGTGGCCATACGAGCACGGAAACCGTGGCTACGGTTGCGCTTCAATACGGACGGTTGGAAAGTGCGTTTCATAGCGATTTCTACCTAAACTTAAATTATTACTGATCAGTAAACGCGTTGGCTGTCGGTGAAAAAACAACCGATGCCTTTATCGCAACATATAAAGAAGCGGGATTGTAATAACTGTACAGTCCTGAGTCAATTTACATTAGCAGATGTTTACCATATATAGCCCGTGGTCACCGCTTAATCCCATCAGGCTATGACCATCAGGAACACAGGCATCACACGTAGGGCTGAGGATTATACGGACTCCACCCCAAAGCGCAAGGATCGACCGCAGATCCTTGCATTTAGTTATGTGATCTGGCGATCGCCTTGATTAAAAACGCAGCGAATAAATCTGATTTTTTGCAGTGAGTGATGATTCCGACACCTAATTTTTTTAGGATCGGCTAAGCTTACCCACTTGCTGATCGTAGCCTGTGGATAAAAAGGATCTAATCTGTCAGGAAGGGGAGGATCTCTGTGCCGGATTGCGCTATGATCCGCCATTCCGATCGCGATCCCAGCAGGTTCGCTGTCGACAAAACCGTAAAAAGCGGTTCGCACGGTAATTCATATCACTGACAGGGTGATTGAAGACTCAACCCCCGCCACGCCGGGAGGTTCGTGTGTCAAAAATCATGATTTAAAAAATATCCTGATCCTTTTCTTTTTTTGATCTTGTTCGAGTGGAGTCCGCCGTGTCACTTTCGCTTTGGCAGCAATGTCTTGCCCGTTTGCAGGATGAGTTACCTGCCACAGAATTCAGTATGTGGATACGCCCCTTGCAGGCGGAACTCAGTGACAATACGTTGGCGCTTTACGCACCTAATCGTTTTGTCCTTGATTGGGTGAGAGACAAGTATTTAAACAATATCAATGGGTTGCTCAACGATTTCTGCGGCACGGATGCGCCATTATTGCGTTTTGAAGTCGGCAGCAAGCCCCTTATTCAACGCGTTAACCAGCCGGTTACCGCCAGCGTTAGCTCGCCTGCGGCACAGCCTGCGCCACGCCTTGCTCCTTCGCGTCCAAGCTGGGACAGCTCGGCAGCACAGCCTGAATTGTCGTATCGCTCGAATGTGAATCCTAAGCACACCTTTGACAACTTCGTTGAAGGTAAGTCGAACCAGCTGGCTCGCGCTGCGGCACGTCAGGTGGCGGACAACCCGGGCGGCGCTTACAACCCTCTTTTTCTTTATGGCGGCACCGGTCTGGGTAAAACCCACTTATTGCACGCAGTAGGCAATGGCATCATGGCGCGTAAAGCCAATGCCAAAGTGGTGTACATGCACTCCGAGCGTTTTGTTCAGGACATGGTTAAAGCCCTGCAAAACAACGCCATTGAAGAGTTCAAACGCTACTACCGTTCAGTCGATGCACTGCTGATCGATGACATCCAATTCTTTGCTAATAAAGAGCGTTCTCAGGAAGAGTTCTTCCATACCTTTAATGCCCTGCTTGAAGGTAACCAGCAAATCATCCTGACGTCTGACCGTTATCCGAAAGAGATTAACGGCGTCGAAGACCGGCTTAAGTCCCGCTTCGGCTGGGGTTTGACCGTGGCGATTGAGCCACCGGAGCTTGAAACCCGCGTCGCCATCTTGATGAAAAAGGCCGATGAAAACGACATTCGTCTGCCGGGAGAAGTCGCCTTCTTTATTGCTAAACGTCTGCGTTCTAACGTCCGTGAGCTGGAAGGGGCGCTGAACCGCGTGATTGCCAACGCCAACTTTACTGGCCGGGCGATCACCATCGACTTCGTTCGTGAAGCGCTGCGCGATCTGTTGGCGCTACAAGAGAAGTTGGTCACCATTGATAATATTCAGAAAACGGTGGCCGAGTATTATAAGATTAAGGTTGCAGACCTGCTCTCCAAACGACGTTCTCGTTCGGTAGCCCGCCCGCGCCAGATGGCGATGGCATTGGCGAAAGAGCTCACCAACCACAGCCTGCCAGAAATCGGCGATGCGTTCGGTGGTCGCGACCATACAACGGTGTTGCACGCCTGCCGTAAAATCGAGCAGTTGCGTGAAGAAAGTCACGACATCAAAGAAGATTTCTCTAACTTAATCAGAACATTATCCTCCTAGCGCTATGAAATTTATTGTTGAACGTGAGCATTTGCTAAAACCGCTGCAACAGGTCAGTAGCCCGCTGGGTGGGCGACCAACTTTACCTATTCTCGGCAACCTGCTTTTACAGGTGACTGAGGGTTCGCTGTTGCTGACAGGTACCGATTTAGAGATGGAGATGGTGGCGAAGGTGGCCCTGTCTCAACCCCATGAAGTGGGCGCGACCACCGTTCCGGCGCGTAAATTCTTTGATATTTGCCGTGGTCTGCCTGACGGCGCGGAAATTTCCGTGGCGCTGGACGGCGACCGCATGTTAGTTCGCTCGGGCCGCAGCCGTTTCTCGCTGTCGACTCTGCCTGCGACTGACTTCCCAAATCTGGACGACTGGCAGAGCGAAGTCGAATTCACTTTGCCGCAGGCGACCTTAAAACGCCTGATTGAAGCCACTCAGTTCTCCATGGCGCATCAGGACGTTCGCTACTACTTAAACGGCATGCTGTTTGAGACGGAAGGCGAAGAGCTGCGCACCGTGGCGACCGACGGCCACCGTCTGGCGGTCTGCTCCATGCCTATCGGGCAGGCGTTGCCGTCACATTCGGTGATCGTGCCGCGTAAAGGCGTGATGGAATTGGTTCGCCTGCTGGATGGCGGCGACGCTCTGTTGCAGCTGCAAATTGGCAGCAATAACATTCGTGCGCACGTCGGTGACTTCATCTTCACGTCGAAGCTGGTTGATGGCCGTTTCCCTGATTATCGCCGCGTATTGCCGAAGAATCCCGACAAAACGCTGCAAGCAGGCTGTGACTTGCTCAAGCAAGCCTTTGCTCGCGCCGCCATTCTTTCCAACGAAAAATTCCGCGGTGTTCGCCTGTATGTCAGCCATAACCAGCTGAAAATCACGGCCAACAACCCAGAGCAGGAAGAAGCCGAAGAGATTCTGGACGTCGGCTACGACGGCACTGAAATGGAAATCGGCTTTAACGTCAGTTACGTGCTGGATGTGCTAAACGCGCTGAAGTGCGAAGACGTTAATTTGCTGCTGACTGACTCAGTATCCAGCGTGCAGATTGAAGATGCCGCCAGCCAGTCCGCAGCCTATGTCGTTATGCCAATGAGGCTGTGATCTGAATTAATGGCCCTCACCCGATTACTGATAAAAGATTTCCGCAACATCGAGGCGGCGGATTTAGACCCGTCGCCCGGCTTCAATTTTCTGGTCGGCCCCAATGGCAGTGGTAAAACCAGCGTGTTGGAAGCGGTTTACACGCTAGGGCACGGGCGCGCTTTTCGCAGTTTGCAGGCGGGAAGAGTGATTCGCCACGATCAGGCGGAATTCATCCTACACGGGCGAATTGATGAAGGCGGCGATCGTGATATTTCCGTTGGGCTAAGTAAAAGCCGTCAGGGTGACAGTAAAGTGCGCATTGATGGCAGCGATGGCCACAAGGTGTCAGAACTGGCCCAAATGCTGCCGATGCAGCTGATCACTCCCGAGGGCTTTACCCTGCTGAACGGCGGGCCGAAGTACCGACGAGCATTCCTCGACTGGGGCTGTTTCCACCATGACCCCGGTTTTTTTATCGCCTGGAGCAACCTACGACGGTTACTCAAGCAGCGCAACGCCGCGCTGCGTCAGGTGAGTCGCTACGCGCAAATTCGTGCCTGGGATCAGGAGTTGATCCCGCTAGCCGAGCGCATTAGCGAATGGCGGGCAGCCTACAGTGACGCAATCGCCGCTGATATCAGCGCGACCTGCGCCCAGTTCCTGCCTGAGTTTGCCCTGAGTTTCTCTTTCCAACGAGGATGGGATAAAGAGACTGAGTATGGTGAATTGCTGGAGCGCAATTTTGAGCGCGACAGAGCCTTAACCTATACCGCATCAGGCCCGCATAAAGCTGATTTCCGCATCCGTGCCGATGGCACGCCGGTGGAGGATTTACTGTCTCGCGGGCAGCTGAAATTACTGATGTGTGCGCTGCGATTAGCGCAGGGTGAGTTTCTCACCCGACAGAGCGGGCGGCGTTGCCTGTATCTTCTTGACGATTTTGCCTCCGAGCTAGATGCCGACCGACGTCGGTTGCTAGCCGATCGCCTGAAAGCCACCCAAGCTCAGGTATTTGTCAGCGCCATTGCTGCTGAGCAAGTAACCGACATGATGGGTGAAAAGGGCAAGATGTTCCGCGTGGAACAAGGTAAAATAGCCGTTCTATCACAGGACTAAAAATGAGCGAGAAACGTTGATGTCGAATTCTTATGACTCCTCAAGTATCAAGGTATTAAAAGGGCTGGACGCGGTGCGTAAGCGCCCCGGCATGTATATCGGCGATACCGATGACGGCACTGGTCTGCACCACATGGTATTCGAGGTTGTGGACAACGCTATCGACGAAGCCCTCGCTGGCCACTGTAAAGAGATTCAAGTCACTATCCACGCTGACAACTCTGTCTCCGTTCAGGATGATGGCCGTGGTATTCCGACCGGTATTCATGAAGAAGAGGGCGTTTCTGCTGCTCAGGTCATCATGACCGTTCTGCATGCCGGCGGTAAATTCGATGATAACTCGTACAAAGTCTCTGGCGGCTTGCACGGCGTGGGTGTTTCCGTCGTTAACGCCCTGTCAGAAAAACTCGAGTTGGTTATCCGCCGCGAAGGCAAAGTGCATGAGCAAACTTACGTGCACGGCGAGCCACAAACCCCGCTGAAAGTGGTCGGTGAAACTGAAACTACCGGCACCACCGTACGTTTCTGGCCGAGCTTCCAGACCTTTACTAACCAAACCGAATTCCAGTACGACATTCTGGCGAAACGCCTGCGTGAACTGTCGTTCCTGAACTCCGGTGTGGCAATTCGTCTGCTGGACAAGCGTGACGATAAGAGCGATCACTTCCACTACGAAGGCGGTATCAAGGCTTTCGTGGAATATCTGAATAAGAACAAAACGCCAATCCACCCAACGGTGTTCTATTTCTCTACCGTGAAAGACGATATCGGCGTTGAAGTCTCATTGCAGTGGAACGATGGCTTCCAAGAGAACATTTACTGCTTTACCAACAACATCCCTCAGCGCGATGGCGGTACTCACCTTGCCGGTTTCCGCTCTGCAATGACCCGTACGCTGAACGCGTATATGGATAAAGAAGGTTACAGCAAGAAATCGAAAATCAGCGCCACCGGCGACGACGCCCGTGAAGGCCTGATTGCCGTCGTTTCCGTTAAAGTGCCTGATCCTAAGTTCTCATCTCAGACCAAAGACAAATTGGTTTCTTCCGAAGTGAAGACCGCCGTTGAGTCACTGATGAACGAGAAACTGGTTGATTACCTGATGGAAAACCCAGCCGACGCCAAAATCGTCGTGGGTAAAATCATTGATGCCGCCCGTGCGCGTGAAGCTGCACGTAAAGCGCGTGAAATGACCCGTCGTAAAGGCGCGCTCGACTTGGCCGGTCTGCCGGGCAAGCTGGCTGACTGCCAAGAACGCGACCCAGCCCACTCTGAACTCTACTTAGTGGAAGGGGACTCAGCGGGCGGCTCAGCAAAACAGGGCCGTAACCGTAAGAATCAGGCTATTTTGCCGCTGAAAGGTAAAATCCTTAACGTTGAGAAAGCGCGTTTCGACAAAATGCTTTCTTCTCAGGAAGTTGCGACGCTTATCACCGCCTTGGGTTGCGGCATTGGCCGTGACGAATACAACCCTGACAAGCTGCGTTACCACAGCATCATCATCATGACCGATGCCGACGTCGATGGTTCTCACATCCGTACTTTGCTGCTGACCTTCTTCTTCCGTCAGATGCCTGAAATTATCGAACGTGGCCACGTGTATATCGCTCAGCCGCCGTTGTATAAAGTCAAAAAAGGCAAGCAAGAACAGTACATTAAAGATGATGAGGCGATGGATCAGTATCAAATCACCATCGCAATGGACGGCGCAACCTTGCACACCAATGCCCACGCTCCGGCGCTGGCAGGTGAAGCACTGGAAAAACTGGTTGCCGAACATTACAGCGTGCAGAAGATGATTGGCCGCATGGAGCGCCGCTACCCGCGTGCTCTGTTAAACCGTCTGGTTTACCAGCCAACCCTGAATGAAGCCGATCTTAGCGATCAGGCTAAAGTTCAGGAGTGGATGGAGTCGCTGGTGGCCCTGCTTAATGAGAAAGAGCAGCACGGCAGCAGCTACAGCGCCATTGTGCGTGAAAACCGCGAGCGTCAGATTTTCGAGCCGGTGCTGCGTATCCGTACTCACGGCGTGGATACCGATTACGATCTCGATTTCGAGTTCGTTCACGGCGGCGAATACCGCAAACTCTGTGCCTTGGGCGAGAAGCTGCGCGGCCTGATCGAAGAAGATGCCTTCATCGAACGTGGCGAGCGTCGTCAGCCAATCTCCAGCTTCGAGCAGGCGCTGGAATGGCTGGTGAAAGAGTCCCGTCGCGGCCTGTCAGTACAGCGTTATAAAGGTCTGGGCGAAATGAACCCAGAGCAGCTGTGGGAAACCACCATGGACCCAGAGCAACGCCGCATGCTGCGCGTAACTATCAAAGATGCTATCGCCGCCGACCAGCTGTTCACCACCCTGATGGGTGATGCCGTTGAGCCGCGTCGTGCCTTCATCGAAGATAATGCCTTGAAAGCCGCGAACATCGACATCTAAATACCCGGCATCCTTCGCGCCGTCTCGGCGTTGGCTGCCTTTTTTCACCCCGGTCACTTACTTGTGTAAGCTCCCGGGGTTCATTCAGTTGCCGCCTTGATACAGCACGAATGATTTTGGGTATTAAGTGATGTGTATAAATGAATCCGGAGTGAGAAATCACTTCGGATTTTTTTTATCCGTGATCAACTCGGCATATCGCGCTAGCATTGGGCCAGATACCGACAATTCAGAGGATGCTATGGCTATTGAATTAATCGCAATTGATATGGACGGCACGTTGCTCAATCCGCAGCATGAAGTGACACCCGCGGTGAAAAAAGCACTGTCCGCCGCTCGCGACAAAGGCGTGCAGATTGTTCTGGCGACCGGCCGTCCGTTCGTTGGCGTGCAGCGTTACCTGATGGAGCTGGATTTGCAGCAAGAGGGTTGTTATTGCATTACCAATAACGGCGCTTTGGTGCATAACGCGCAGGATGGTAGCGTGATTGCCGAAATAGCCATGGATATCCATGATTATCATTACTTTGAGAAGTTGTCTCGCGAGCTGGGCGTTCACTACCACGCGCTGACCCGTACCGAGCTGTTTACCGCCAACCGCGATATCAGCCAGTACACCGTCAATGAGTCGGCGGTCACTGGCATCCCACTGCATTTCTGCCCGGCAGAAGAGATGGATGCGGCGATGACTTTCCCGAAAGTGATGATGATCGATCATCCCGAACTGCTCGACCGCGCCATCGCGCAAATCCCGGCTGAAGCCAAACAACGCTACACCATCATGAAAAGTTCGCCGTACTACCTCGAGATCCTCGATAAGCGCGTGAACAAAGGCGAAGGTGTCAAAGCCTTGGCGGAAAAACTGGGTATTCCGCGTGAAAACGTCATGACCCTTGGCGATCAGGAAAACGACATCGCCATGCTGGAATATGCCGGTATCGGCGTGGCAATGGGCAACGCGCTGGACAGCGTGAAAGCCGTGAGCCAGTTCGTGACCAAAACCAATCTTGAAGACGGTGTTGCCTATGCCGTTGAAAAATTTGTATTAAATGTCTGATTCAGACTGATAAACAGAGCGGCCAATGGCCGCTTTTTTTACGCCCGCCACTTGTCGCCACTTCACACAATTGTTAAGCCAATGTTGCTGATTGTCTAAATTGTGATCTGAATTGTAGTACAACCCAAATCATGGGTACTACAATCGGTCACAAGTTGAATGACTTTTAGCCGGAGATGGCATGGACGTTGTGGTGAATGAAGACAGCCTTTTGAGCAAAACTGATCGCATTATTTTGGCATTAGGCGAGCAGATTGTGGCGGGAAAATACCCTCCGGGCGCCGCTCTGGCTCCTGAATCTGAGCTATGCGAAGAGTTTCAAACCTCGCGAAACGTTATCCGTGAAGTGATGCGTTCTCTGACCGGCAAACGGCTGATAGACATCAAGCGCTATCGCGGCGCCTTCGTCACTCCGCGCGATCAGTGGAATTTCCTCGATACCGACGTCTTGCAGTGGTCACTGGCGCAGGGCGATAAACCCGAACTTATCGCCGCCATGAGTGAAATCCGTAACTTAGTGGAACCGGCAATCGCTCGCTGGGCCGCCGCGCGCGCCACGGCTGCCGACCTGATGCGTATTGAAGCCGCGCTCAACGACATGGTGGCATTTGCTCAGGAGCGTCAGGCGTTTAACGAGGCCGATGTCCGTTTCCACGAAGCCGTGCTGGCGGCGGTGCATAACCCGATTATGCAGCAGCTCAGCGTAGTCATCAGTTCTCTGCAACGCGCCGTTTTCGAAAGAACTTACATGCCCGACGCCAATAACATGCCGCGCACCCTGCGCGAGCATCAGGCGCTGTACGACGCCATTCGCTTACAACATCCAGATGAGGCGGAGCAGGCGGCGTTAGCCATGATTGCCAGCACCACCCGCCGTTTGCAGGAGATGCCATGAACCACAGCTATATCGCCGTTGACTGGGGCTCCACCAACCTGCGCGCTTGGCTTTACCGCGACGGCAAATGCGTCGACAGCCAGCAGTCGACCGCCGGGGTTACGCGCCTTGAAGGGCGAACGCCGGCGCAGGTTTTCCAGCAACTTATCGCCCCGTGGCAACAGCAGGGGCTACCGGTCCTGATGGCGGGAATGGTCGGCAGCGACGCGGGCTGGGTGCCAGCACCTTATCTGCGTTGCCCGATCAGTCTGTCGGAAATCGCCTATCGGCTGACACCTGTTGAGCAGGCTACGTCGGCCAATGTGCGCATTATTCCGGGTATTTGCATCGAAAGTGAAGACAACCTCAACGTGATGCGCGGCGAAGAAACCCAGTTGTTGGGAGCCTATGCCACCCACGCCAGCGAGTTTTACCTGCTGCCCGGCACCCATAGCAAATGGGTGCGCCTGGAAGGCGACAGCGTAGTGGATTTCTCCACGCTGATGACCGGCGAGCTGCACCACCTGCTGCTGAACCATTCGCTGATTGGCAGCGGCCTGCCGGAGCAAACTGCCGACAGCGCGGCTTTCGCCAAAGGCATGGAGCAGGGCTTCTACGACAGCAGCCTGATGCGCCGACTGTTTGAAGTCAGGGCCGCGCGAGTGCTAGGTAAACTGGCGAAAACCTCAGTCAGCGACTGGCTCTCCGGCCTATTAATCGGCCACGAAGTGGCACAAATGCAACAACACTACTCGCTCAGCCGAGAGCACGGCCCGCTGGTGCTGGTGGGCAGCCCGGCGTTGACTCAACGTTATCTCCCCGCGCTGAAAATGGCGGGGATTCAGGCCCAAGTTATCGAGGGCGACGCGGCTTTTCAGGCGGGAATAAGGAGCATAGTCAATGAGTTGGAAAACTGAGGTATTCGACGGCGAACTGCTGCCACTGATCGCCATCTTGCGCGGCATCACGCCTGCCGAGGTGGAGCAGCACGTGGAAGTGCTGATTGAGGCGGGCTTCAACGCCATCGAAATCCCGCTGAATTCACCCGACTGGCAAACCAGCATCAAAGCCGTGAGTGCCAAATATGGCGCGGGTGCGCTGATTGGCGGCGGTACCGTGCTGACGCCGCAAAATGTCGACCAGCTGGCCGAATTGGGTGGCAAGCTGGTGGTGACGCCAAACACTTCCGCGCCGGTGATCCGCCGCGCCGTCGAGCTGGGCATGCTGGTCTGCGCGGGTTGCGCCACGGCCAGCGAAGCCTTTACCGCGCTGGAAGCTGGAGCGCAGGGGCTGAAAATCTTCCCCTCTTCCGCCTTCGGCCCGGACTACATCAAAGCACTGAAAGCAGTGTTACCGCCTGAGATCCCGGTGTTCGCCGTGGGCGGCGTCACGCCGGAAAACCTGCATCTGTTTATGGCGGCGGGCTGCGTCGGGGCAGGCCTCGGCAGTGATTTATACCGCGCCGGACAGCCGGTTTCGCGCACGCAACAACAGGCACGCGCCTTTATCGACGCCTATCGGGGAGCACTGCAATGAAAATTACCAAACTGACCACTTACCGTCTGGCACCGCGCTGGATGTTTTTGAAAGTCGACACCGACGAAGGCATCAGCGGCTGGGGCGAGCCGGTAATTGAAGGCCGCGCCCGCAGCGTAGAGGCTGCGGTACACGAGCTGAGCGAATACCTGATTGGCCAAGACCCGGCGCGCATCAACGATATTTGGCAAACCCTGTATCGCGGCGGTTTTTATCGCGGCGGCCCTATTTTGATGAGTGCCATTTCCGGCATCGATCAGGCGCTGTGGGACATCAAGGGCAAGGCGCTCGGCGTGCCGGTCTATCAGCTGCTTGGCGGTTTAGTGCGAGATAAAATCAAGGCTTATAGCTGGGTGGGCGGCGACCGCCCGGCGGAAGTGATTGAAGGCATTCGCAAATTACAGGGCATTGGCTTCGACACGTTCAAGCTCAATGGCTGCGAAGAGATGGGACTTATCGACAGTTCGCGCAAAATCGATGCCACGGTCGCCGTGGTGGCGCAAATCCGCGAAGCCTTCGGCAACAGCATTGAGTTTGGTCTGGATTTCCATGGCCGGGTGAATGCGCCAATGGCAAAAGTGCTGATCAAAGAGCTGGAGCCTTATCGTCCACTGTTTATTGAAGAGCCGGTTCTGGCCGAGCAGGCAGAATATTACCCGCGACTGGCCGCGCAAACTCACATTCCAATTGCCGCCGGTGAGCGTATGTATTCACGCTTCGAGTTTAAACGCGTGCTGGAGCAGGGCGGCTTGGCAATCTTACAGCCCGATCTCTCCCACGCCGGGGGCATCACCGAGTGCTACAAAATCGCCGCGATGGCCGAAGCCTATGACGTCACCCTCGCGCCACACTGTCCGCTGGGACCAATCGCGCTGGCGGCTTGCCTGCACGTCGACTTTGTTTCCCGCAATGCTGTGTTTCAAGAGCAAAGCATGGGCATCCACTACAATCAGGGCGCTGAATTGCTCGACTACGTGGTCAATAAAGAGGATTTCTCGATGGAAGGGGCGTTCTTCCTGCCGCCGTCGAAGCCGGGGCTGGGTGTGGTTATCAATGAAGAACTGGTAATTGAACGCAGCAAGCAGGCTCCCGATTGGCGCAATCCGGTGTGGCGATATGAAGATGGCTCGGTCGCCGAGTGGTAATGCCTGGCATACTTCGAGCCGTAGGGGCGCTGGCCGCCTTCCTACCACTCGAATTATTTAGGGCATAAATAAGTACTCTTTTTAATAAAAATAATACCTACGGGTTTTTATTCCGCTTGGCGGGATAGGGGCTCCCCTACACGTAATTCAACACCAAGGTGCGTACGATGAATAATGAATTGTACTCCTCAACTATCAAAAAAATGAATATCAGGATCATTCCTTTTATAATGCTGCTGTATCTCATTGCCTATATTGACCGTTCTAATATTTCAGTGGCGGCATTGCAGATGAATGCTGATTTGGCGCTTACAGCGGAAATGTATGGGATCGCCGCCGGGATATTTTATATTTCCTATATTATTTTCGAAGTGCCGAGTAATGTGATTTTAACCCGCGTCGGCGCTAAATTGTGGATTGCCCGCATCATGATCACCTGGGGGCTGTTGGCCGCCGGGATGAGTCTGGTGCAGACGCCGGTGCAGCTCTACGTCATGCGCTTCCTGCTCGGGGCGGCCGAGGCGGGCTTCACGCCGGGGATCATCTATTATCTCTCCTGCTGGTATCCGCGCAGTGACAGAGCGCGGGCCATGTCGCTGTTTTATATTGGCGCGGCGCTGGCGTCAGTGGTCGGTTTACCTATTTCCGGCACAATTCTTAATATGCACGGTTTCTTAGGCGTTGAAGGCTGGCGCTGGTTATTCCTGCTGGAAGGGATTCCCGCTTTTCTTCTGGGTATAGTGACGTGGTTTTATTTAGATGATTCTCCGCTGAAAGCCAAATGGCTGAGCGAGGCGCAGCGTAATGCGTTAACCCAGCAATTAAATCGTGAAGCGGGTGAGTCAGTAATAAATAAAGATCATCGCTGGTCAGCGGCGTTAAAAAGCAAAAAGGTCTGGGCATTAAGCCTACTGTGGTTATTACAAGCCTTTGGGACAATTGGTATCACACTATTTTTGCCGCTGATCGTCAAAGGCGTGGTGTCGGAGCAGAGCAACCTGATTGTTAGCCTGCTGTCGGCGGTGCCTTTCCTTTTTGCCTGTATTTTCATGTATTTGAACGGTCGCCACTCGGACCGCACCAAAGAGCGCGCCTTGCACCTTGGGCTGCCGCTGATTGTGTCGGGCTTGCTGCTGCTCGGGGCGATTTTCACCCATAACTTGGTTCTGGCTTACATCATGCTGGTGCTGACCGTCGGGCTGAACTGGGCAATCACCCCCATCTTCTGGGCGGTGACCACTGAGACGGTGGCGGGCGTGGCGGGTGCTGCCTCCATTGCGCTGATTAACGCCGTGGCGAATATTGCCGGGCTGACCTTCCCGCCGATTATGGGGCGCATCAAAGACGTGACCCATAGCTACGACGCGGCGCTGATTGCCGTGGCCGCCGCGCTGATCCTGGGCGGGCTGCTGGGGCTGGTTCTGGGCCGCAAACGCTCCATGTTGGTCAATGCGGGCAAAGGAGCCATGCCAGCCGCCAAATAGTGTTGTGCCTCAGCAAAAACGTTTACTCTTACGCAAGGCCGCACAGGGCAGAGAATAAGAGGAAGCAAACGTGGTGGGTGAAAAGCAGTTAACCGACGATGCTCGCGGGCATCAGCTGACCAACATTAACATCTGGACGCCGGACGGCCAGTGGCTGGTCTATGATGTCCGCCCGCACGGTGGCTCATTCACAGGTTCAACCATTGAGCGGGTGAATGTTGAAACCGGCGAAGTGCAGGTGATTTATCAGGCCACGCAGGCGGCGCACGTCGGCGTGGTGACGACCAGCGCGCAGCCGCCGGTGCGTTATGCCTTCATCCACGGGCCAGAAAACCCAGATTCACAGTGGCAATATGATTTTCATCACCGCCGTGGCGTGATTGTCACAGAGCCAGAAGCCGAGGCGGTGACGCTCGATGCTCTTGATATCACGGCACCTTTCACCCCCGGCGCACTGCGCGGCGGCACCCACGTTCACGTCTTCAGCCCCGACGGTAGCCGTCTGAGCTTCACCTATAATGACCACGTGCTGCACGAGCTGGATTTGCGGCTCGATCAGCGTAATGTCGGCGTCGCGCTCTCTTGCTCCGGCGTCGTTTCTCCTAAACATCATCCGCGTGAATATGACGGCAGCCACTTCAGCGTGCTGGTGAGCCACACCACGCCGGACCCTCGGCCGGGAAGTGATGATATTACCCGTGCCTATGAAGAGGGCTGGATTGGCGCGGAAGGCTATCTCAAGCTGGACGGCAGTCGCCAACGCTGGGCGCTGGCGTTTATCGGCGACACGCTGTCGGCCAGCGGCGAGAAGCTGCCCGAAGTCTTTGTGGTTGATTTGCCTGAAGATGACGCCAGTTATCGGCAGGCCGGAGAGTTTCCGTTACAGGGCACGGCGGCTTCGCTTCCCGCACCGCCAAGAGGTGTGCGCCAGCGCCGCATCACGTTTACCGGCCAGCAGGCTTTCCCCGGCGTCGCCTTGCAGCCGCGTCACTGGCTGCGTTCCTCCCCCGACGGCTCAAAAATCGCCTTTTTGATGAAAGATGAGCAGGGCGTAATTCAGCTTTGGACGGTTTCGCCGAACGGCGGCCAGCCGCAGAAAATCAGCAGAACCCGCTGTGGAATTCAGTCGGCATTTAGCTGGCACCCGAATGGACAGTCATTGGCACTGGTTTGCGATAACAGCGTGATGTCACTGGACGCGGTGAGTGGTGAGATGCGCCGCCTGACCGAGCGCAGTGAAATCGCGCCTTGTGGCGACGCGGTGGTGTTTTCCCCCGACGGGTCGAAAGTCGCCTATATGCGCCAGTGCGGTGAGTTTGCCCAGCTTTTTGTGGCGCAAAATATAAGCTAATTAAAGAAGAATTAGGCGAATGATAAAAGCAAAAAACCGGCCTTCACAGTGGCCGGTTTTTTCTTAATGAGAACAGAGGTGCGGGGGCAGATTAATTCGACGCCCGTTTTTTCTGCTTAGTCGATTCAGTCATTGGCGGCACGTGGTCAATATCGATGCCGTGGCTTATGGCTAAATTCTGCTCTTCGCTGGCTTTAATGCGATCTCGCGTGTTGAGCTTGTCCTGACGGTAATAATCATAAGGCAGCAAAAGGGTATCGAGCAGCGCGCTAAAAGGCAGATCGACAATCAGCAAGGGCGTCATGGCCCAGCTGGTATCGTCACTTGAAATCATCGATACGTCGGCGCGAGTCCCCGGATAATAACCCTGATGGCCGCCAGTATGACTCATTACGCTAGAGCAACCGCTAACCGATAAAAACGCGCATCCCGTCACGAGCGGCAATAAAACTGATTTCATCATGTAGAACTCATCTCATGCTGTCGGGCTGAGGATATTTCATCAACGTTGATTTATATCATTCAGCTAAAAGATTTAAAAAAGCAAAGCGCGGCTCTGTGCTAGCCATCCCAAATTATCCTTTTCGTCCTTGAACAGGGTTTATAAATGTCGCTGCGATCTGTCCGAATTATTTCGTTGGGTGATTTGTTTTAGCTTTGCCACAAAAGTTACAGCGCCAGTTATAGTGTAAGAGATAACTGAGATCCTGCTGCCAGATGTCAACTTTTATATGGTTTAAGCCTTGTTTAGACATCTATAGCTCCCTGCTGAATTGCGCTGATAAAAACTTTTCTTTCCCTGACTTGAAAATCTTTTTTCCGTCGCCATTTTTATCATACGACGCAGGAAAAGCATACGCCGACAGGGTATGAAGCGTCGCAGGCCTGTCCATTAGGAAGGTCGTTTAACCGACTCGCTGCATAATCAGGAGAAGTAATAAATGCGTAATTTTGATTTATCCCCACTCTATCGTTCCGCTATTGGTTTTGACCGTCTGTTTAATTTGATCGAATCAGGTCAAAGTCAGGGTGGCGGCTACCCTCCTTATAATGTTGAACTGGTTGATGAAAATCACTATCGCATCGCGATAGCCGTGGCCGGTTTTGCCGAGTCTGAGCTGGATATTACCGCTCACGATAATATGTTGCTGGTTAAAGGCGCGCATAAAGATGCAGCCGCAGAGCGTACCTATTTATATCAGGGCATCGCTGAGCGTAATTTCGAGCGCAAATTCCAGTTAGCAGAACATATTCAAATTAAATCTGCCAATTTGGCGAATGGTTTGCTGTATATCGATCTCGAACGCGTGGTGCCTGAGTCTTCAAAACCGCGTCGGATAGACATTCGCTAATATCTGCCGAACCTTAAGTGTTACCCCATTGCTCGCCGTCAGGGAGCAGCAGCGTCACGCCTATGAATGCGTGGCGCTTGATGAATAAACATTATCTCGCTTCACAGAAGGAGTTTTAATTATGCGTAACTACGATCTTTCCCCATTACTGCGTCAGTGGATTGGTTTCGACAAACTCGCCAGCTCAATGCAGGGCGCTGAACAAGGCTTCCCGCCATATAACATTGAGAAATCAGACGATAACCATTATCGCATCTCACTGGCGTTGGCTGGTTTCCAGCAGAGCGAACTGAATATTGAAGTCGAAGGCCCGCGGTTGACCGTCAGCGGCACCCCGGCTGAAACCGATAAAAAAGTGGAATATCTGCATCAGGGGCTGGTGATTAAGCCTTTCAGCCTGAGCTTCACGCTGGCCGAACATATGCACGTGTCGGCGGCTGAGTTCGTCAACGGCCTGCTGCACATCAGCTTGGTGCGCGATGTCCCACAGGCGCTGCAACCGCAGAAAATCGCCATCGGTACTGATAAGCCAGCATTAGAAAATCAACCGGCTGAATAACAGCCAATCGTGGTTGAAATGAAAAAGGAGGACATTATGTCCTCCTTTTTTATGCGAATTTTCAGCAAATTAGCCAATTAACCTTCGACGTGAGCTCGCTCGACTTCTTCCGCCAGAATTTTCACTCCGCGCTCAATCTTCTCAGCGTCCGGCACGTAGTTCATGCGCATACACTGGTGAGTGTGCGGCCACGGGTGCTCAAGGCCGGGGAAGAAGAAGTGCCCCGGTACCATCAGCACGCCGCGCTGTTTCAGGCGCTGGTAAAGCGTTTCAGTGCTGATCGGCAAATCTTTGAACCACAGCCAGAGGAAAATCGCCCCTTCGGGTTTATGAATTAAGCAGCGATCTTCCGGCAAATAGCGGCGCAGCGTGGCGATAGTTTCCTGCACGCGCTGGTAGTAAAACGGCTTAATGACCTCTTCGGAGAGGCGCAGCAGATCGCCGCGAGCAATCATTTCATTGGCGATAGCGGGCCCGACGCTGCCCGGCGCGAGGCTGATAATGCCGTTCATATTGCTGATTGCCGTGATGATTTTCTCATCCGCGATAACAATACCGCAGCGCGAACCCGGCAGGCCGAGCTTGGACAAACTCATGCACAGAATGATATTTGGATTCCACAGCGGCGTGGCTTCGCTAAAGATAATGCTCGGGAAAGGCACCCCGTAGGCGTTGTCGATCAGCAATGGCACGTCGTGCTGCTGGGCGAGGGCGTCGAGGCGCTGTAATTCCTGATCGGTTATCACATTGCCGGTTGGGTTGGTCGGGCGTGAAACGCAGATCAAGCCAACTTCTTCGTTAATGTTCAGATGGTCGAAATCAACGTGATACTTAAACTGGCCTTCCGGCAGCAGCTCAATGTTCGGTTTGGCAGAGATAAACAGGCTTTCGTCCAGCCCGGCGTCGGCGTAGCCCAGATACTCCGGGGCCAGCGGGAACAGCACTTTGGACATCGAACCGTCTGCGCGGCGACCGGCGAACAGATTGAAGAGGTAGAAGAATGCGCTCTGGCTGCCATTAGTCAGTGCAATGTTTTTCGCATCTAACTCCCAGCCCAGCTCTTTCTTCAGCAGTGCCGCCAGTGAGTGGCGCAGCACGTCTTTACCTTGCGGGCCGTCGTAGTTACACAGGGCCTCTGTCAACTTGCCTTCGCTTAACATCTCGGTAAACAGCGTCTGGAAATAGTCCTGCATTTCAGGTATTTGCGCAGGATTCCCCCCGCCGAGCATCACAGCGCCCGGCGTGCGCAGACCTTCATTCATATCACCCATCAGACGGCTAATGCCTGTGGAACGGGTAAATTTATCGCCGAAAACAGAAAACGTCATAGTCAAACTTTGTGTTATCAGAATGTGATTACCACCTTAACGCTTGCTTCAAAACAGTGCAATCAGGTGCAGGTTTTTGCATGAATTACTCCCCCCTCGCAGCGCGAAGGGAGAGGTCAGGTGGGGCGGCTTTTACAGCAGAAATTGCGGGAGAAAATTACTTATTTAGAACCTGAGGGTTGACGCAGTTCTCTTTCACGTCGCCAGTCAGGGCGGCAATCAGGTTGTCCACCGCGCAGGCCGCCATGCCGTAGCGAGTTTCATGGGTAGCCGAGCCAATGTGCGGCAGCGCCACGACGTTTGGCAGGCTGAGCAGTGGCGAATCCTTCGGTAGCGGCTCAGTTTCAAACACGTCCATACCGGCGGCGTGAATGGTGCCGTCCTTGAGGGCGGCGATCAGCGCTTTCTCATCAATCACTGGGCCGCGACCGGCGCTGATCAGGATGGCGCTGGACTTCATCTTCGCCAACTGCTCTTTGCCGATGGTATGGAAGGTCTGGTCAGTCAGCGGCAGCAGCACGCAGACGAAATCTGACTTAGCCAGCAGCTCGTCCAGTTCGCACTTTTTCGCGCCAAAACGCTCTTCCGCCGCTTTATGCTGGCTGCGGGCGTTGTACAGCACCGGCATGTCGAAGCCGAAGTGGGCGCGCTGGGCGAGTGCCATGCCGATGCGGCCCATGCCGATAATACCGATGGTTTTGTGGTGTACGTCAACGCCGAACCAGTCCGCGCCGATGTTGCTGGTCCACTCGCCCGCTTTGACGCGCTCGGCGACATTGACCACGCGGCGGGCGGTAGACAGCACCAGCGCCATCACGGTGTCGGCCACGGTGTCGGTCAGCACGGTCGGGGTGTGCATCAGCGGGATTTCGCGGCGAGTCAGCTCGTCCACGTCGAAATTGTCGTAACCCACTGAAATGGTGGAAACGCCGCGCAGGCGCGGAGCGTGGTCCAGCAGCTCTTTGTTCACCGCGCCGCCCGAGCCAATCAGCCCTTCGGCCTGTTGCAGGGCATCGAACACCTTGGCGCGGTTTCCTTCATTAATCCCGTCGAATTCGACAATAGAAAAATGTTCTTCCAGACGTTGATGCAGGTCGGCAGGTAGGTTTTTGTATAAAACGATAGACGGCTTCATTACGGACTCCAGAAACTAATGAATGTACCCAACCTATTGAAATGGTTGGGATAGCGATGTAAAGCTAATGACTAAACATAGCACAGGCTTAGGCCGACTGCGGCTTGGCGGCATCACGCTCTGGCTTGACCATCAGCGTCAATATCACGGAAACCAGTAGCGAGACGGCCATGAAAATGAAAGAGGCCGCCGGGCTGCCGGTGTTGCCGTTGAGGTAGCCGACAAACCACGAGCCAAAGAAAGAGCCGAGTGCGCCGAGGCTGTTGATTAAGGCCATCGCGCCACCGGCGACGTTTTTCGGCAGCATCTCAGGGATGATGGCGAAGAACGGGCCATAAGGCGCATACATCGCGGCGGCGGCAACCACCAGCAGCGAGTAGGAGATCCAGAAGTTATTTGGCCCAATCGCCCATGACGCGAAGAACGCCAGCGCACCAATCAGTAGCAGCGGCCAGACGAAAATCTTACGGTTTTGCATTTTATCCGACGCCCATGACACGACGATCATGGCGATAGTCGCCGCCAGATAAGGTACCGAGGAGAGCCAACCGGCTTCCACCATGCCCATCTGCATGCCGCTGCGCAAAATCGACGGCAGCCACAGCACGAAGCCGTAAACCCCGATACTCCACGCGAAATATTGCATGCAGAGTAAAATCACATTGCGCGACTTAAAGGCTTCCGCGTAGTTATGCACGGCCTTGATGCCTTCCTGCTCCTTGGCTAACTGCGCGGCTAGCGCCTGTTTTTCATCCTGCGTCAGCCAGCCCACCTGCTCTGGTTTGTCCTTCACCAAGAACCACCAGCAGAAGGCCCAAATCACCGCCGGAATACCCTCGAAGATAAACATTTCGCGCCAGCCAAAGGCGTGGATCAGGTAGCCGGAGAGCACCGACATCCACAGTACGGTGACCGGGTTACCCAAAATCAGGAAGGTGTTGGCCCGCGAACGCTCGGATTTGGTGAACCAGTTACTGATATACACCAGCATGGCGGGCATGACGGCGGCTTCCACCACCCCGAGGGCGAAACGGATCACCGCCAGCATCGGGATGTTGTTGACCACGCCGGTCAGTGAGGCAAAACCACCCCACAGCAGCAGGCACCAGAAGATCAGTTTTTTGACGCTGCGGCGTTCGGCGTAAATCGTTCCGGGGATTTGGAAGAAGAAATAACCGAGGAAAAACAGCGCGCCGAGCAGGGAAGACATGCCTTTGGTGATGCCAAGGTCGTCGTTGATGCCCGCGGCCGAAGCAAAGCTAAAGTTCGAGCGATCGACATAAGCCAGACTGTAAGTGATAAACACGATTGGCATGATATACCACCATCGTCTGATGGCAATTTTGGCTTCGTTCATGACATTTATCCTCAGTTTCGCGACTGATTAGTATTATTTGATGTTATATAGGGTGCTAACTAAGTGTAGCAAACAGGTGTTTTAGGCCTGCTCCAGCTGCTCGCGGGTCGGCAATCCTTCGCTATCGCCCACCGCCTGCACCGCCAGACTGCCAATCTTATTGCCGCGCTTCACGGCTTGCTCAAGGCTCAGTCCTTCCAGCAGGGCGCTAATCAGCCCAACCGCGAAGCCGTCGCCAGCGCCCACGGTGTCCACCACGTTTTCCACTTTGCAGGCCGCAACCTGCGCCAGTTCGCCGCTGGCGCTCTTAAACCACGCGCCGTCCGGGCCGGTTTTAATCACCACGGCTTTCACCCCCTGTTCGAGGTAGAAATCGGCGATGCCTTCCGGCGTCTGCTGGCCAGTCAACAGTTGGCCTTCGCCAAGGCCGGGCAGCACCCAGTCCGCCGCAAAAGCTAACGCGTTAATTTCTTTACGCATTTGCTGCTCGCTACTCCACAGTACCGGGCGCAGGTTCGGGTCAAACGAGATGGTTTTGCCCGCTTTACGCATCTCGCTGGCGGCGAATTTCGACAGTGCCAGTGAAGTATCGGACAGCGCGGCGGCGACGCCCGACAGGTGCAAATGCCGCGCCGCGCCGAAGTAGTCCGGATTGAAGTCTGCGACCGACAGATGGCTGGCCGCCGAGCCTTTGCGGAAATACTCAACGCGCGGATCTTTGCCACCCAGCTCTTTGGATTTGAGCTGGAAGCCAGTGGGAAAACGGCTATCCACCGTCACCTGCCCGGCGTTAATCTGCTCTTTTTCCAACTGCTTAAGAACAAATCGACCAAACACGTCGTCGCCCACGCGGCTGGCCCAGCCGACCTTCAACCCGAGACGAGACAGGCCGATAGCCACGTTCAACTCGGCCCCCGCCACCTGACGGGTAAACTGGCTGACTTCCTCTAAAGGACCGGTTTCACAAGCGACAAACATCGCCATAGCTTCGCCGACGGTGACCACATCCAGCGCGCCGGGTTGCGACAGTTTCGACATCTTATTGCTCCTTGGCTTAGTCGCGGAGTAAATCCACATAGTGGCGCGTTACGGCGGTCAGATCTTCGCCCACCAGTGGGAATTCGATACCACGCGGCGCGTCCTGTGGCAGCTTCGCCAGCAGAGGTTTCCAACTGCCGTCGCTGTCATCGAGAGCCACGGCGTGCCACTTGTCACCGCGTTTTTCGGCGGCTTTGACGTGGACATAGCCCACATGGCTCGCCAGACGATCGGCGGCGGCCATCGGGTCTTGCCCGACCCACAGCCAGTTAGCCATGTCGAAAGTCATCGCCAGAGGTAAATGGCGGGATTCGGCGGCGAACATAAACGAGTTCATCAGTGACAAGATGCCGCAATCCGAGGTCTGGTCGTTTTCCACCACCAGTTTCACCGGGCTGGCTTCCAGCGTAACTTTCAGCGGCGTCAGGTCTGCGCCAACGTTGAAATGACCCAGTGCCACTTTCAGGCTGCGCGCGCCGAGCGTTTCAGCTTCTTTTAAAAAGGTCGGCAGCGAAGGGTTCACTCTTCCACCCTCAACAAACAGGGATTCCGGCACTGAATAAACCGTAAATAAATTTTTCTGGCGGATCTTTTTGGCCAATTCAGCCAATGAATGGAGGTCGGCGTCATCAAACAGTTCACGACGGATTTCTACGCCATCAGCCCCGGCGTCGGCAACCACCGACAGCAGCTCCGCCTGCCCGCCCAGCGCCTTCACGTTGTCGTTCCCATAGGCCGCCATCACTACCACAATGTCTCTTTTCATCTTAATAGTCCTTGTAAGAAATGGCCCAGTCACATGGGTCAACGTTCAATTTTAGACGGTTAAACGCAGTGCCGATTTTTGTTAAGCACTTGCTGCACCTTTTTAACGCTTTTCTCACAGTAATTGGGACCGGTACCATTCGAAAGCCATAAGGCTGAAAAGTATGATCCCGCTCACGAAAGTATCGGAGCGAAGGATCAGTAAGATGAGGGAGTGAGAAGGGGGATTTCGACTTAGATTTGCGCGGTCGAACCACGCACAATCAGTTCTCCGGCGAAGGCTTGTTCGCGGATCGGTTCTTGGCTGCCTTGGATGCGGGTCACCAGCTGCTCTAGCGCCGCGACGCCCATGTCATAGGTGGGCTGTTTCAGGGTGGTGATGCCCACGCCTGCCAGCTCGGCCCATTCCAGTTCGTCAAAGCCCAACAGGCCGATATCCTGACCCCACACCAGCTCCATTCTGCGCATTGCGCGGGCGACCAGCAGCGTCATGGCACCGTTGGCGGCCAGCACGGCTTTGCATTTGTGCGGGTGGCGGGAGACGAAATCGTGCAGTAAAGCTTCCAGACCGGCGGTGTCGCTAAGTTCAACCTCGCCCTGTTCGGCAATGCGGTCTGGCTCGCGCTGCATGCGTTTGAGGAAGGTTTGCAGACGGTCAAGGCGGGTGTTGACGGTCATCGGCTCGCTGAGGAACAAAATAGCTTCGAAGCCTTGCTCCAGCAGATGCTCAGTGACTTCGGTGGTGGCTTGGGCATTGTTTAGGCCAATGACGTCGCAAGAGAAGTTCTCTACTTTGCGGTCAATCAGCACCATCGGCAGTTGGGCCTGTTGCAGCGTTGAGATTGCCGCTTCGCGCATGCCCACCGCGTTAACCACCATGCCATCGACCCGATAGCTGCTGAGCAGCTGGAGATAGTGCTTTTCTTGGTCGAGCTGATTGTTGGTATTACACACCAGCAACGTCAGGCCCTGCTGGCGGCAGGCGGCTTCGACGCCGCGCATCACTTCGACAGAATAGGGGTTGGTGATATCCGCCAGAATCAGGCCGATTAAGCGCGTTTGCCCACTCTTCAGGCTGCGCGCCATCTGGCTTGGCTGATAATCCAATAAGGTAATGGCCCGCTCAATCCTTTCTTTCAGATCGTCGGAAAGCAGATTCTTTTCGCCATTCAGATAGCGTGAAACGCTGGTTTTACCGGTTTTAGCCGCACTGGCGACATCACGTATCGTGGCGCGGACGGCGTTGCCCGGCTCCTTTTTTCTGCTCACAACCTTTTCCTCAAAATGCATAACCACAGGAGACTAGCATAAAAAACGGGGCCATTAGGCCCCGTAATTACCAAATCGATACCACTTACTGCAACGGACTGAGGGTAATTTCTACGCGACGGTTCTGCGCTTTGCCCTGTTCGGTGCTGTTGCTGGCGATTGGGTTGTCCGGGCCTGCGCCCTGAGTGCGCACGCGGCTGCCGTCCACCCCTTGGGTGATCAGTGCGCTACCTACGCCGTCAGCACGCTGCTGGGACAGTTTCATGTTCAGCGCGCGTGTGCCGGTGCTGTCGGTGTAGCCGACGACGTTAACGGCAGTTTTCGGATATTCTTTAAGCACCATCGCCACGCCGGTCAGGGTGTTGGCACCCGCCGGTTTCAGGGTGCTGCTGTTCGAGTCGAAGGTGACGTTATTTGGCATGTTCAGCACGATGTTATCGCCCTGACGGGTCACGCTAACGCCGGTACCGCGCATTTTGTCACGCAGTTTGGATTCCTGCACATCCATGTAATAACCCGCGCCGCCGCCCAGTGCTGCGCCTGCCGCTGCGCCAATCAGAGCGCCTTTGCCGCGGTCATGTTTAGATGATGAAAGCATCCCTACGCCCGCGCCCAGTGCGGCCCCAAGACCTGCGCCGATGCCTGATTTTCCTGCTTCAGATTCGCCGGTATACGGGTTGGTGGTACAGGCTGACAGGCCCATAGTGACGCAAAGTGCGCCCGCGACCACAAGAAGTCTTCTCTTCATCTTAATTTCCTTTAGGGATGTTTTATTTCAAGCCGAATCGTTTTGATTATGACGCGGCAATTCGTCATAAGTTGCACATAAAAAGGTGTCAAAACATAAAGAAATGAAACCGGCTGTCATAGGTATCTCGGCTTTCTGGCGCTCTTTATGCGGAATTTTGCTGCGTTAAGCAGTAGGAGAATTCCGGTTCTCCTTTTTTGTCACTTCTGCGGATTTTTACGGAACTTTTTTTGAACGCGTTACGACGCAAAAGGCGTTTGCCAGCGCAGTACCCAAGTGGGGAGAGACGTGCCGGGATGGACAGTCTCATTGACTACCAAAAAACCTTCTTTGCGGTAAAACGCCACCGCGCGGTGATTTTGTTGGTAAACCTCTAACAGCAGCAGGGGGGAACTCTCCTTGGCTTGCTGCATCAAACGTTGAGCAACACCTTGACCATAAAGCGTTTCTTTGATGAACAGCGCGCCAATAAACTGTTTGTTGAGTACGCTGATGAAGCCCTCAATCTCACCCGCTGCGTCGCAAGAAACCCAAGTGACGGCTTTCGGTAAGAACTCCTCGCGCACCATCGCGGCGCTCTCATACCAGTATGACTCCTCAATAAAGGGGTGAGCGGCGAGGGTGCTTTTCAGCCATAACAGCATAATGGATGGCGTGTCGACGGGTGAGGAGAGGCGGATCATGCCGGGCGATTGTCGGGGTGGCAGAAGCAGTAAGATTGATGATCGTTCACCAGCCCTGCGGCTTGCATAAAGGCGTAGCAAATGGTTGAGCCGATAAACTTAAAGCCTTTCTTCTTCAAAGCCTTGGACATGCTGTCAGACACGGCGGTTTTGGCCGGAATGCCTTCCGGGCCGAGGGGGTTATTGATGACCGGTTGGTTATCGACAAACTGCCAAATGAAGGCGGAGAACTCCTCGCCATTGGCTTGCATCGCCAAATAGGCCTGCGCATTGGAGATGATGGCTTTGATTTTACCGCGATGGCGAATGATGCCCGCGTCCAGTACCAGCGTTTCGACATCCTCATCGCTCATTTTTGCGATGCGAACCGGGTCGAAATTGTGAAAACAGCGGCGATAATTCTCGCGTTTACGCAACACGGTTATCCATGAAAGACCGGCCTGCTGGCCTTCGAGACACAACATTTCGAACAGTTCGCGGCCATCTTTCACCGGAACGCCCCATTCTTTGTCGTGATACTCCAGATAAATGGGCTCTTTGGATACCCAACTACATCGTGTCATTACGTTAATCCTTATCGTCATGGCGGTGGCTCATAGTCCTACTAATAGGACAACTCTGCAACTTGATGAGACTACTCTGCAACTTCCCGCTTTTGCGTTCTCATTCTTGACTCCCCGGCATTCTGAACCATAGTCAACACCACAAATTACGCAATCCTTACATATGGATGGGTCTTCGACCTTCTCGTTGATGATGGAAAACATGATGATGAGCCAATACCTGATGGATAAGAATAAAAAACCTCTTTCACGCCTCACCCGATGCGCTCTGGCTACTGCCATTCTGCTTGGCACCAGCGCCTCGGCCCATGCCTATGACCAACTTTATGTGTTCGGCGACAGCCTGAGCGACACCGGCAATATCGGCCGCTGGACCTTCGACAGCAGCTCCCATCAGCTGTATGACGAAATTCTGGCTGGCAATATCGGCACCACCTTAACGCCTTCTTCCAAAGGCGGGCTGAACTATGCCGAAGGCGGCGGCGTGGCTGTGCCGGGGCTGGATTCCGACTACACCACGCAGGATCAGGTGAAAAACTATTTGGCTTCCACCGGCGGCAAAGCCGATCCGAATGGCTTGTATATCCACTGGATTGGCGGCAATGACTTGGCGGCTGCGGCGCTTAACCCATTAAAAGCCTTGGATATTGCGACTAACAGCGCGACTCAGGCCGCGTCGCAGGTCAATGACTTATTGAAAGCCGGAGCAGGAACCGTGGTGGTGCCGACGGTGCCGAACATCGGCCTGACGCCGGTATTGATGGAAGGCATTATTCAGGTCGGTATGCTGCCAGTGCAGCAGCAGGCGCTGGAAGCAGCCTATAAGTACCTCAACGCGCAAAACACCCCGAGCACCGATGCCCGTACTCAGGCCATCCACGACGCGTTAAAGGCCTCGACTACCGCCGGGCTGGACTCGGAGATCGTGCAGGACTTGATATCGAAGGGGATGATTGCCGCCTATGACGCGCTGCGCGGCGTGGCGGAAGGGCTGACTGAAACCTACAACACCACCGAAGATATCGCGCTGGCGAAAACCGGCGGCAACATCGCGCGCGTGGACATCAACGGCCTGTTCAACGAAGTGATCGCCAACCCTGCGATGTACGGCTTCGCCAATACCGCGGGCACCGCCTGCCCGGTCGGCACCTCGGCGTCAGAATGTACTTCCAACCTGCCGGGCTTCGACAGCAGCAAAGCTTTCCTATTTGCCGACCACTTCCACCCAACGCCGCAGGCTCACGCGCTGATTGCGCAGTATATGCAGTCGGTGATCAACGGCCCGCTGGAAGTCACCGCCCTGAACCAAGGTTCACTGGCGTTAGCGCGCAACACTCAAGGGCTGCTCGACAGCCGCTACCAGCAGCTGCGCACGCAGGATAACAAAGCCGGCACCTTCGGCATGTTCGGCGGCTATGCCGGGCAGCACTTCGACAACAAAGCCAATCCTTCCCTGGGCAATGGCGACAGCACCACCAACTCCGGCAATATCGGGCTGGATTATCAGCTGACCGACAATTGGATGATGGGCCTGATGATTTCCGGCTCCAGCGACAAGCAGGACCCGACCGACAACTTCAGCTATCGCACGCGTGGCTGGATGGCGACGGCCTTCACCGGAGTGAAAATCGCCGAAAACGGCTGGATCAACGGCGATTTCCACTATGGCTCGCTGAACTATGACGACATCAAGCGCAGCATCACCCTCGGCCCGGCAACCCGCACCGAGCAGGGCGACACCGACGGTAAAAATATCGGTGGCCGCGTGACCGCAGGTTGGGATATTCCGGTGTTACCCGTGCTGACTACCGGCCCGGTGGCGCAATACAGCTGGGATTACAGCAGCGTTAATGGCTACGCCGAGAAGGACAACAACAGCACCTCAATGCGCTTTGGCGACCAGACTTCCCACTCGCAGATTGGCGCGCTGGGCTGGCGTCTGAACGCGCAGCTGGGCATCGTCAACCCGTATGCGCAGGTCACCTATGACCGCCAGTTCGGTGATAACAACTACACCGCCACCGGCGCGATTAAATCGACCCGCACGCGCTTTAGCCGCACCACGGAAGATCAGGATAAAGACTGGGTGGATATGACCATCGGCGCCAACGTGCAGTTGACCGACAGCGTCGCCGCCTTCGCCGCCGTTTCCCAGACCACCGGACTGGATTCTGGCGAACAGACCTCTTACAACGCGGGTATCAGTGCAAGGTTCTAAAAGAATCTTTAAAGGTGCTTTTAAAAGCACCTTTAAAGGCTATAATTACGGCATAGTCTGACAGGAGAAAAACTATGCCGTTTGAAATACTCACCTCATCAGCTGCCAGCATTACTGAATTAAAACGTGACCCAATGGGGACGTTTAGCGCAGGAGAAGGCGAATCCGTGGCAATTCTCAATCGCAACGAACCGGCCTTTTACTGTGTCCCGCCTGACCTCTACGCCTATCTCATGAGTTTGGCGGAAGACGTCGAATTGAACCGCATTATGGATAAGCGGCAGGGTGAAGAAAGGATAAGGCTGACTCTGGATGACCTATAAACTCGATTTCTTAAAGTCGGCGCTCAAGGAATGGAAGGCGCTGGCTCCCCCCATCAAAGAGCAATTTAAGAAAAAACTGGCCGAGCGGCTGGAAAATCCCCATGTCCCCTCAGCGCGTTTATCCGGGCCAAAAGCCAATCGATATAAAATTAAACTCAAAAGTCTGGGTTATCGGTTGGTTTATCAGGTGGAAGACCAGCAAATAGTGGTCGTGGTGGTGGCGATAGGCAAGCGGGAAGGCGATGCTGCCTACCGATTAGCCGCCAGTCGATGAGCACAGAGAGGCCGAAACCTACTGCAACCGATCTGTTGTGTCATTCTGGCTGATTATCTTCCGCTCAGCGGGTATACTGTCCGACTCTTTTAAACTCACTGTCTCGCGTGCGAAACCAACATGCAAAAGTTTGATACCAAGACCTTTCAGGGCCTGATCCTGACACTTCAGGATTATTGGGCGCAGCAGGGCTGCACCATTGTTCAACCACTGGATATGGAAGTCGGCGCGGGTACCTCGCACCCGATGACCAGCCTGCGCGCACTCGGCCCAGAGCCTTTTGCGGCAGCCTATGTCCAGCCGTCACGCCGCCCGACTGACGGTCGCTACGGTGAGAACCCAAACCGCCTGCAACACTATTACCAGTTCCAGGTGATGATCAAACCTTCCCCGGACAACATTCAGGAGCTGTACCTCGGCTCGCTGAAAGAGCTGGGTATTGATCCGCTGATCCACGACATCCGCTTCGTCGAAGACAACTGGGAAAACCCAACGCTTGGCGCATGGGGTCTGGGTTGGGAAGTGTGGCTGAACGGCATGGAAGTGACCCAGTTCACTTACTTCCAGCAGGTTGGCGGTCTGGAATGTAAGCCTGTTACCGGCGAAATCACTTACGGTCTGGAGCGTCTGGCGATGTACATCCAGGGCGTAGACAGCGTTTACGACTTGGTCTGGAGCGACGGCCCGCTGGGTAAAACCACCTACGGCGACGTGTTCCACCAGAACGAAGTTGAGCAATCGACTTATAACTTCGAATACGCCGACGTTGATTTCCTGTTCACCTGTTTCGAGCAGCATGAGAAAGAAGCGCAAACCCTGTTGGCTCTTGAGAAGCCGCTGGCACTGCCTGCTTACGAACGCATTCTGAAAGCGGCGCATTGCTTTAACCTGCTGGACGCGCGTAAAGCCATCTCCGTGACTGAACGCCAGCGCTACATTCTGCGCATCCGTACCCTGACTAAAGCGGTTGCTGAGGCGTATTACGCTTCCCGCGAAGTGCTGGGCTTCCCGATGTGCAAAAAGAACGAGAAGTGAGAAACAGTGATGACTGAAAAAACTTTTCTGGTGGAAATCGGTACTGAAGAACTGCCACCGAAGGCTCTGCGTAGCCTTGCTGAATCTTTTGCGGCTAACCTGACTGCGGAGCTGGATGCGGCAAATCTGCCACACGGCGAAGTAAAATGGTTCGCAGCACCGCGCCGTCTGGCGCTGAAAGTCTCCAACCTGAGCGCCACTCAGGCCGATCGTGAAGTCGAAAAACGCGGCCCGGCCGTGTCTCAGGCTTTCGATGCCGAAGGTAAACCGAGCAAAGCGGCCGAAGGCTGGGCGCGCGGTTGCGGCATTACTGTCGATCAGGCCGAGCGTCTGGTGACTGACAAAGGTGAATGGCTGGTTTACCGTGCGCACGTCAAAGGCGAGAGCGCACAACACCTGCTGGCACCGATGGTCGCCAACTCGCTGGCCAAGTTGCCAATCCCTAAACTGATGCACTGGGGCGACTCAGACGTGCAGTTTGTGCGTCCGGTTCACACCGTGACCCTGCTGCTGGGCGATGAGCTGATCCCAGGCACCATTCTGGGCATCGAGTCTGCGCGCACCATTCGCGGTCACCGCTTCATGGGCGAAGCTGAATTCACCATCGACAATGCTGACCAGTACCCGCAAATCTTGCAGGAACGCGGCAAAGTGGTTGCCGATTATGAGCAGCGTAAAGCCCTCATCAAGCAAGACGCCGAGAAAGCTGCCAAAGAGATTGGTGGTATTGCTGACCTGAGCGAAAGTCTGCTGGAAGAAGTGGCCTCGCTGGTGGAATGGCCGGTGGTGCTGACCGCCAAGTTCGAAGAGAAATTCCTCAAGGTGCCTGCCGAAGCGCTGGTTTACACCATGAAGGGCGACCAGAAGTATTTCCCGGTGTACGACGCCGCGGGCAAACTGCTGCCGAACTTTATCTTCGTGACCAACATCGAGTCGAAAGACCCGCAGCAGATCATCTCCGGTAACGAAAAAGTGGTTCGCCCACGTCTGGCTGACGCCGAGTTCTTCTTTAATACCGACCTGAAAAAGCGTCTGGAAGATAACTTGCCGCGTCTGGAAACCGTTCTGTTCCAGAAACAGCTCGGCACTTTGCGTGACAAGACCAACCGTATCGAAGCGCTGTCAGGTTGGATCGCCGACAAAATCGGTGCCAACGTTGAGAACGCCAAGCGCGCGGGCCTGCTGTCTAAGTGCGACCTGATGACCAACATGGTGTTCGAGTTCACCGACACTCAGGGCGTGATGGGCATGCACTATGCGCGTCATGACGGCGAAGCTGAAGAAGTGGCCGTGGCGCTGAACGAGCAGTATCAGCCGCGCTTTGCTGGCGACCAACTGCCAGAATCGCTGGTGGCCTGTGCTCTGGCAATCGCTGACAAAATGGACACGCTGGCCGGTATCTTCGGCATCGGTCAACATCCAAAAGGCGATAAAGACCCATTCGCTCTGCGCCGTGCCGCGCTGGGCGTGCTGCGCATTATCGTTGAGAAGAACCTGCCTCTCGACCTGCAAACCCTGACCGAAGAAGCGGTTCGCCTGTACGGTGACAAGCTGACTAACGCCAAGGCTGTGGATGAAGTGGTTGATTTCATGCTCGGCCGTTTCCGCGCGTGGTATCAGGAAGAAGGTCACGCGGTCGACACCATTCAGGCCGTATTGGCGCGTCGTCCGACCAAGCCTGCTGATTTCGACGCCCGTGTGAAAGCCGTGAGTCACTTCCGTACGCTGGATGAAGCCGCGACGCTGGCCGCTGCCAACAAACGCGTTTCCAACATCCTTGCGAAGTCTACCGACACCTTGCTGGACCACGTCCATGCTTCCGTGTTGAAAGAAGCTGCAGAGCTGAAATTGGCAACCCATCTGGTCGTCCTGCGCGACAAACTGGAACCGCTGTTCGCAGCAGGCCAGTATCAGGAAGCGCTGGTAGAGTTAGCCGCGCTGCGTGAAACCGTCGACAGCTTCTTCGATACTGTGATGGTAATGGATGAGAACGAAGCCATCCGCGTGAACCGCCTGACGCTGCTGTCCAAGCTGCGTGAGCTGTTCCTGCAAGTCGCGGATATCTCTCTACTGCAGTAAAAAGCCATTTATTACCAAGCGGCATGGGTTTCAGCCCATCGCACTAGAGGGGGCAACAATCGTTGCCCCCTCTTTTTTGACGAAATACTTAGCGGGAGAAAACGGTTATTACGCCCAGAATAATTAAGATCACGCCAATGGCGTATTGCGCAGTAAAACGCTCCTGAAAGATAAAATAGCTCGCCAGCGGGACCAAAATAAACGCCAGTGCCATCAAGGGATAAGCATGCCCTAAGGCTATTTTTTGTAATACCCATACCCAAGCCAGCGTTGTTATTCCATAGAGAGCGAAAGCTGCCGTCAGGATAAGCAGTCCGCGAACAGAGGTATACGAGCCAGCATGATGGAAGCTCATTGCGCTGAGTTTGAATAGTATTTGCCCAGCAGAAATACCCAAAACGCACAGCAATGCCACGAAGTACGTCACGATTTATCCTCTATTGAATGGGAGGGGAGGGCATCCCGCTGATGTAAAACCCGCGTCGGGATGGAGGTGGTATCGTGGCCGATGAAAGCCAAAATAAACTGAATACCTATAATGATGGGCATCGCTGCTAACATCACCGTACCGGCGGGCGTGGGTAGGCCAGTATCCCCAGCGCTTATCCATTTTATTGAACCAAAAATCACACCAAATAGCAGAAAGATAATCCCAATAGGTAGTTCTACAGAGGCAAGCGACATATCTCGAAGATAATAATTATAAAAAATACGCTTTATAAAATTACGGCAATGCTTAGCCAAAAACCCACCAACAATAGCGGGAATTTTTAGATTGCTTATTTCATTCCCATATTTCGAGTGCATAGGGACATCCATCACTACTGCTCGTAATATATTGAGGTGAAACAACATATCTGTTTCGAAAAAGTAGCGGTTGCTGATTTTGTCTAAAGGGATCTGAATGGCCACATCGCGATGCAGCGCGGTATAACCATTTGTAGGGTCAAAAATATTCCAATATCCCGACGAGAGTTTGGTCATAAAGGAAAGTACGGCATTACCGGCAAGCCTAATTCGCGGCATAGTGAGGAGATTTTCCAGATTATGAAATCGATTACCTTTAGTATAATCTGCCTCGCCGCGCAGTATGGGTTTAATAAAGTCCATTAACAGTGCAGGATCCATTTGCCCGTCACCGTCTATCTTTACCAATATCTCCATTTTCTGCTCAATCGCCAGACGATAGCCGGTCATCACGGCCCCGCCGACACCTTTATTTTCCGTGTGTCGGACAATATGAATACGCGGATCGCTGGTGTTTTCCCGAACATAATCCCCGCTCCGCTCCGGACAACAGTCATCCACAACAAAAATAAGCTTTACCTCAGGGCCAATGGCGGCAATTACCTGAAGAATGTGCTCCCTGACTTTGTAGCAGGGAATAATGACGGCTATGCTCGGTATCACTCTGGGCTCCCCTTTTGTTTAGATTGCTGCCTACCATTTAGCAGAATTAAGGTCGCTATTAAGGCTGAGCACAGGCTCCAGACCATGTAGCGGAAATCTGCTGCAGTAGCGATAAAAAAGAGTGAAGCTGTATTAACTAGGCCGCTTAAGCTGACCGCAATAGCTAACTCACACCGACCTTTAGGATCATCGCGGTTGAGAACTCGCCGCACTGAAATTAACAGCACAATAATAGCCAGCAGGGTATATAGCCACGCCCGGTAAATAATCGACGACGTAAAAGTGTCGAAAATATTTAGTAGCTTTCTCACATCCTCCGTGGAGATATGAGTGAAAGTGATACCCATATATTCAGCACGATTACCCGGTTGATAAGGATTATAAACCGGCTCGCGATCAGCACCTAAAAGTCGGGTAAATACATAGAGTCGGTGTTGCAGATAGTCACCGGGATGTGCCAATACCAGTGTTAACCAATCATGAAAGAGGGCAGATTGCTCCTTTTTCTCAATATAGGGCGAAACTACCTCAAAGGTGGTGGTATTTACGTTAGGTGAATACCTTTCCTGAAGGTAACTGAACATATCGCGTTGGGGATTAATTCTTGGAAGATAATCCGGCAGCAAGTTTTTATTTTCGGCGATTGAAATGGATGCCATGTCCCAAATTAATAGGGTTCCGGTCGAATATATTCGTACAGTTTTATGTTTTATCAATGAGGTGATTGCACCCATTGCTATCAGTGCGATGAAGGTATAGGTCAGAGTTAAGGCCCAGAGGCGGCCGAATGATTGCGTTAATTTTTTGCTGAAGTGGAAACTCAAAAATAGCAGTAATATCACACCGGGAATGAACCCGTTGATGCGTACTGATATTGCATAGAGTAGTGCAATTAGCGCGACGGTGATCCATCCCCAGTGTGCATGGTTACTATAGCCAAGAAGTGCGGCGACACATAATACCAATGCACTCATCATGCCGACGTCTTTCCAGACATGCAGAGACGTTATAATCAATGGCGGCCAAAGACCTATCACCAATAAAAATATCAAACGTGCAGCAAGACTTCGCGTGAGCTGCGTGACCAGCAGTAGCAACGAAAGCCAATAAATAAACTGATGAAAAAGCAGCATGCTGCCGATGAAGCCCGTGATGTTAAGTAAACCTCGCCAAAGATAAACCATGATGACGGGATGGGCGTCGTTGATAGATTGCAATCCGGCAGCTTGACGATATTGCGACAGGCTATCAACCGACATAAACCCTGGATTGAAATACCAGGAAAAGAAAATGCAGCAGCTAAGCGCAAGTAAAGAAACAATGAAAAGGTTGGTTCGCCGGCTGATACTCTTATTATCTGATTCCATTGGATGAACTCCTTGTCGCGCACGACGAAAACAGGGCTTTGCAAGTGGCTATTTACAAATCTCGGGAAGTAATGCTTTAACAAGCGTAGTTGCGGCATCACATATGCTCAACTTCTATTATAATGAAAAGAGTCAGTCGCTAACTACATAATGTCCGAGGGGTTATTAGGAAATTTACCCACTAATTTTTATATTACCTTTGCGTATATACGAGTCGTATTGAACTGATTCTAAACGTAATATCCTGATAAATAAAACCTTCCAAGGTGATTTAATTAAACATATTAGCTTGATAATGATTGGAATTATCTATCTACCACTATTCCTTTTGCGTTAACTGGAATTGATAAGTAAATTCTGTATATAAAAAAGGAAGAAATCTAAATGCTAGGCTATTTTTAATTCGAGTTAAGTGCAAACCAAAAAGAGAGAGAACTAATATGAATAAAAAAATTATGTTATCTATGTTTATCGGGTTAACCTCCTTTGCCGGTATTGCGGCGGCGGCGGAGCAATGCCCAAAACCTGAAACGGTTGTAGCCACAAAGCAAGAAGAAGATAGTGATAAAATCATGAGTATGGTTTATTGCTCTCCATCTGCAGATGATTGTAAGTGGAAAGGGTATGACCCTATGGCTGAAAAAGGGAGTGAGGTCGAAACTCTCTTAAATCCTAATGGGGAACCGACTAAAAATAACGGATTAACCTATTGTGACTATAAATTAAAAACAGGTGACCAAATTAGATTGAACCTGTCTAAATAATTGCTGTTGACATTTTTATACAATCTCTGGGCTTATTTCTTTAATAAGATTTAAGCCTTTTTAATTTATTGTGCAGGCCTATTTTTTCGACAACAACACCTCTTCAGGCCGTATCACATTTTTTTAACCGCCAAGTTCTTGTTTGTATCGCATTCCCCCCAGATGTTCTATTCTATTACTCGCATGGAAAGCCCAGATCGGCACGGAACTGGCCGGTAAAAAGAACATTGAAATCAGGAGTCAGGACTCATGGCTGTAGGGAGCAGAAGCAGGGCATTCGGGCGTTGGTTAGCGCCGTTTGTGGCATTGCTGGTCGTGTTTCAACTCACGGCATGCGGCGATAAAGAGCCGGAGCAACGCAAAGCTTTTATCGATTATTTGCAAAATACCGTGATGCGCAGCGGGCAGAATCTGCCGTCGCTGAGCGAAGATCAAAAACAGAAGTTCGGCAATTATGCTAACGATTACGGCATCATTCTGTCGTTCTCGCGTCAGCTGAAGTCGTCGGTTGAAGGCGGTCTGGTACCGGCGGTAAGCGCCATTGGTCAGATTCGTGCTCCGCAGGACTACATGACGCAACGCTCTGCGCTGCAACAGGCAGCGGGTTCGTTAAATCTTCTGAGTGCACAAATTCGTGACTCGAAGAACAAAGCGGATACCGCGATGGCCGCGTTGAAGCAGCCGGATGATTTGAAAGCGGTTTATGGTCAGGTTTATTCCAATGTCGTGACCGAACCGGCTAACGTGCTGACACCACTGGTACCCGCACTCAGCCGCTTCACTCAGGACATTATTGCCGTGGGCGATTACCTGCAACAGCAGGGCAATCAGGTTGCTTTCGCCAATGGCGGCGTGCAATTCCCGACTCAGCAGCAGGCTACGCAGTACAACACCATGATGTCGAATCTGGTGGGCAAACAGCAGACGCTGCTCAGCGCGCAGAAAGTCGCGCAAGGCGATTACAGCCATTAATTTCTGGTAACTTGCTGAATTATTGTTAAATAATCAGGCCACGTGGGAAACCTCGTGGCTTTTTTGTCTCTTGCGCCAGCGTCAGGATCTGTAAATTTATAAAAAATAACAATTTCCCACCTGCAACTGGCGGCGATTTACTCTACTTTTCAGCAATACATTTCTCTGTTTACCGACTTTATCTATTAAGGATCCATCAATGAAACGTCAGACGATGACTTTGCTGGCTGCACTGGTAATGCCCCCGACGCTGGCGATGGCGGCTGATGCCACCACCGCGGATTTCACCCCAGCTCAGCAAGAAGCGATTGGCAAGATTGCTGCGGATTACATGGTCGCGCACCCAGAGATTCTGGTGCAGGTTAGCCAGAAGTTGCAGGCGCAGCAGGCTGACCAGCAGCAGCAACAGGCTCAGGACGCGGTGCTGGCAAACGCTAAAGCGCTGGTGAATGACCCGGCAACGCCAAGCTATGGCCCGAAAGATGCCAAAGTCGCGTTTGTGGAGTTTTTCGATTACCAATGTCTGTATTGCAGTCGTATGGCGCCACTGGTTGAGCAGACTGTGAAAGCCAACCCAACCGTGCGTTTCGTGTTTAAAGAGTGGCCAATCTTCGGCGATCGCTGGAAAGAGTCTATCACCGCCGCTGAAACCGGCATGGCAGTGTGGAAAGAGAAGGGCTCACAGGCTTACTTCGACTACCACAACAGCCTTTATCGTACCGGCCATGACGAAGGCAAGCTGACCAACGCGGACATCGCCGCTGCGGTGAAAGCAGCCAAAGCCAGCACGCCAAGCGCAGACCAGCTGAAAGCAACCCATGAAGCTCTCGCCTCCAATGACGAATTGGCGCGTACTTTAGGCTTCGGCGGCACGCCGGGCTTCGTGGTAATGCCAACCTCTGGCGCAACCGCTGCAAACACCACCGTACTGCCAGGTGCCGTATCTGCAGAAGAGTTGCAGGCCGCCATCGTGAAAGCGCAGGGTAAATAACCTGCAGCTAACACCTTCAGGCTCCTCGATTGGGGGGCCTGAGATTTTTTCTCGCGTTGCCTCGTTTTTCCCAGGTACGCCGATAAAAATTTCACGTACACCCTAAAATTGAATTCTAATTGTTTTCTTTTAGGTATTTTATGCGCTCAATGGTTTTATCAAGAAGGCATTGGGTATATATGCTTTGATACCCAGTTCCAGTCTGGGATTCGTATGTTTCATAATCACAGCTTGCATCCCTAAATCTGATCCATATTTGTTGGGATTTTTTCAGGAACATATCTTTCGATAAGGCTTGCCCATAAAAATCACCACCTTCTTTTTTATATTTCTGCATTTGGATAGTGTATAAGTCATTTAGCTCGTGGTCTGCTTGTGTATATTTGCTTTTAATATCAAGATAATTTGACTCTTCATCCTTAGATGTTGCATGTGCAATAAAGGATACAATTAATAGTGCAAATATCATTTTCTTAGAAATTACCATTATAAATACCCCTTCCTGGAATTAAAACGCTCAACTGGAACACCAAAATTTTCCTTCCAATATAAATTAGAAATGTTCTCTTTGAAATGACCTCTCCCTGCGGTTAAGTCCTTCATGAAGTATCGTCTTGTACGCGGAGAGTTGTCTCCTCTGAACGTCAAGTCTACTAACACATCCTGTAAGTCCTGTTCGAGCGTATCGATATTGGCAGTGAATCTGACATTGTCGATTTCAGCGCCATTGGCTATGACTCTCTTTGTAATCTCATACTGATGTTCATAGACAGCGTTGAAAAGATAATGCTGTTGTTTTCGTGTAAGATATTGCTCGCCCTTAGATACATATTGATCTATGTCGTTGCAATAACTTAAGGCTTCCGGCCCTTTTTTACCTACACTCCCCAACAGCCATTGTTTTAAATTGGCAGATAATGGATTTGTATGTTGTTCCATTTTTATAAAAAGATTTTTTACATAGATTTCAGATTGCTGCCCAAGATCCAAGCCTCGTCCGAATGTAACTCCAGATGCACCAATGACGATGCCTCTATTATTTGGAACATGTGGGTGGCGTGAAAAATAAATACTATTCTCTAAATCATTTCCCTCTGAATTAAAAGTCAATTGCCCTTTGGGAACGTGCAACCATTTGAAATCCATTTCATCATCGCTACTAATCGCATCCAAAAATACCAAAGGATGCATGTGCCACAGCGCTTCTCCGCTTCGAATTTCCGGCACATCTTTCATCCATACCAGTGCGTTGATATGCGCGTGATTGTACTGGGCGATTGTCGGGTAACGTTTCGACAACTCTGCCAGCCTCGGCCGCCATAGCGCGGAGTCCGCGTCGTGCAACCATTCGCTATGGTGCTTCACCAACAGCCGCTGCACGATGTCACGGCACCAGCTTTCACGACAGTGCAAACCACGCCATATCTCGTACCCGGAGAGTTTCTGGTCACCGTCTAAGTCCCACTTGCGCAGTCGTTTCTGGTAGTACTCCGTCAGGCTCAGTGAATACATCCCATTCTGCTTCGTTGAATGCGCTTCAAGCTTCCCGTAAACCTCACGGAGCCAGCTTTCCTGAAATCCTTTAGTGACGTCCGTCGGCGGCTCCTCCTGAACCAGCATGACAAAGCCACGTTCAGCCAAATCGTACTGTTCGACTTCCGTCACATCCGACGCAGGCAGCCAGCCGTTTTCCTTCTCGATGAAGTACCAGAGCCGGCCGTCAGCCTCGGTCTTCTTCACATCGGTCAGCTTGGTAAATTGACGGTCGCCGGTCTGGCGGGCCGAGTCTCCTTCCATCGCAACAAAGCGATTTTCTCGTTCGCGGTACCGCCGCAGAGTTTTTCCAGCCTCTGACCTGAGCAGCTTCTCGCCCACACTCAGGCCCGCTTTGTTCTCCACAAAATCGGGGAAGCGGCTGTCCTGGCTAAATATCTCAAGGTGTGAAAACGCACAGGGCGCGACGCCCGGCGACTCATGGTTTCCGGCATGGCCAATCTTCTCACCCGCGGCCACTGCGATAAGGTCATCACCGGCCAGTGTCACCACCTGATTAAACACGCCCCGGGCTTTCGCCTTCTGCATCCAACCGGGAATGGTTGAAGGCTGGCGTTTCAGGTATTTACCCAGTCCAGACACCCAGCCGGTTTCCCCCACCGCAAGCGACGAGTTTTTATCCGACGGGACGGAAATCACCCGGACAAATACAAAAGGCGAAGCGCGCCGCTTCAGGAAGAAACTGGCCTCCTCCAATATTTCTACCTCGGTGCCGCGAGGCAGGGTACCGCTGCTGTCGACGGGCGCGCCATAGAGGGACAGATTCTCGCCAGAAGCATTGACCGAATGGCCTGAGGGGATGCCGCCGCGCGCCCAGTTACTCTCCGCGCTGTCCTGCCGGACCTTTAGGCTGCTCGCGGTGACCAAAGCAGGTTTATCACCGCCGTATTTTGACAGCGGAGAGAGCTGCATCCACAGGGTATAGAAGTCTAGCGCGCCCGCCGGTTTGTCAGCGTCGGGTGTGCAGGTCGATTTGATGAGGATGAATGTAGAGGTGAATTTCAACATTTTTGGCCCGCCAGGGGCTCTCAGGTAGTCGTCATTCAGCCGGTAGGCCACGATATGGCCGTCGGTCATGCTTCGAAAACCGGACGTTCCGGAAATGCTGTCTTTGAGGTGGATGCCGCCGTGCCAGTGACCTTCTGCTTTCGCCAGCCAGAACGTATCGCCGTTCGTTCCTTGCATTGCTTCCATCAGCGCGTGGGCTGACGCATACCCGTCCACGGGTAGTTCCGTTTTCATCACTCAATCCTTGAGGTCATTTTGTCGTCACTAGCATCATACTCGGCATTATTCCAAACCAAAAAATTTTTAAGGTTTGTAATACCACGCCATATAAGCCTTATAAGAGTGTGGATTACGCCATATCCGCAGTCCTGAGCGTATTCCCACTCCCCCCAACCGTAATTTTCTTTCAACATCCCCCTCGTAAACTGATTCATCGACGGCCGTCGCACGGCTGGATGCTTTTTGAACATAATTTTTGCCGTCGTCGAAAAATAAATTGTGATGAATATCACATTTTAATAACAAAGCGACGAAGAGAAAATGTGATTTTAGTCACGTTTTCAAGGCGATAACGCGTAAAATTTGTCCGTTGTACCTAAGTTTCAGGGGTGTTTTGTGATGGAAGTCACTAAAAAGTGGGGTGTCACGGGGTGGGCTGCGTGATCTTGCTCACGTAATGCGCAGCGTCTACGCGGTGCCATAATCACGTGGTAGAGTCCGCCTCGCAGACAGCAATTCGACGGACGGATTTTTAAAGCAGTGGCACGAAAACCGTATTAACCGTCACCGATAATTAACAGATATCACGCGCTCTTATTGTTAGCGCGTATCAATAGGGGTGCGTTTTATGTTTTCACCAGACGTTAAGGTCGGAGTTCAAAACTTTGGCCGCTTCCTGAGTAACATGGTGATGCCTAACATCGGGGCATTTATTGCCTGGGGTATCATCACGGCGCTGTTCATCCCAACGGGTTGGTTGCCTAACGAAACGTTAGCGAAGCTGGTTGGCCCGATGATCACTTACCTGCTGCCATTGTTGATCGGTTTCACCGGTGGACGTCTGGTTGGCGGCGACCGTGGCGGCGTGGTGGGTGCTATCACCACTATGGGCGTTATCGTCGGTGCAGACATGCCGATGTTCCTCGGCGCGATGATTGCTGGTCCGCTGGGCGGCTGGTGTATCAAGCGCTTTGACCGTCTGGTTGACGGCAAAATCAAAAGCGGCTTCGAGATGCTGGTTAACAACTTCTCCGCCGGTATCATCGGTATGCTGCTGGCGATCCTCGCCTTCTTAGCTATCGGCCCGCTGGTTGAAGCGCTGTCCAAAGTGTTGGCGGCTGGCGTGCACATCATGGTTATCCATAACCTGCTGCCACTGGCTTCTATCTTTGTTGAACCAGCGAAAATCCTGTTCCTCAACAACGCCATCAACCACGGTATCTTCTCTCCACTGGGTATCCAACAGGCGACTGAAACTGGTAAATCAATCTTCTTCCTGATCGAAGCTAACCCAGGTCCGGGTATGGGCGTACTGATGGCCTATATGTTCTTCGGTCGTGGCAGCGCTAAACAGTCAGCTGGCGGCGCGGCAATCATCCACTTCTTCGGTGGTATCCACGAAATTTACTTCCCATACGTTCTGATGAACCCGCGCCTGCTGTTGGCGGTAATTCTGGGCGGTATGACTGGCGTGTTCACCCTGACCGTATTGAACGGCGGCCTGGTTTCTCCAGCGTCTCCGGGCTCTATCCTCGCGGTTCTGGCGATGACGCCAAAAGGCACTTACTTCGCTAACATCGCGGCAATCGTGGCGGCGTTCGCGGTCTCCTTCATCGTCTCTGCTTTCCTGCTGAAAACCAGCAAAGTGAAAGAGGGCGACGACCTGGACGAAGCAACGCGCCGTGTTCAAGACATGAAAGCACAGTCTAAAGGCGGCAAAGCTTCTACCGCTGGCGTGGCTGGCGACCTGTCTACCGTGCGTAAAATCATCGTGGCTTGTGACGCTGGTATGGGTTCAAGTGCCATGGGTGCTGGCGTGCTGCGTAAGAAAGTGCAGGATGCTGGCCTGACTAACATCAGCGTCACCAACAGCGCGATTAACAGCCTGCCGGACGACGTTGACTTGGTTATCACCCACCGTGATCTGACCGAACGTGCAATGCGCCAAGTGCCACACGCTCAGCACATTTCACTGACCAACTTCCTCGACAGCGGCCTGTACACTGATCTGACTGCCCGTTTGGTTGAAGTGAACAAAACCAGCCAGTACAAAGAGAAAGTGAACACTACGCTGAGCGACAGCCTGGTGAGCGAGCAAGAGAACGAACACCTGTTCCGCCTGAGCGAAAGCAACATCTTCCTCGGCTTGCAGGCGAGTAACAAAGAAGACGCGATCCGCTTCGCCGGTGAGCAACTGGTGAAAGGCGGTTACGTTCAGCAGGAGTACGTTGAAGCTATGCTGGCTCGTGAGCAGCTGACTTCGACTTACCTCGGCGAATCTATCGCAGTACCGCACGGGACTATCGAAGCAAAAGACCGCGTGCTGAAAACCGGTATCGTGTTCTGCCAGTACCCGGCGGGCATTCGCTGGGGCGATGACGAAGATGACTCAGCCCGTCTGGTTATTGGTATCGCGGCGCGTAATAATGAGCACATCAACGTGATCACCAAGCTGACCACGGCGCTGGACGAAGATGGCGTGATTGACCGTCTGGCCAACACCACCAGCGTTGAAGAGGTTCTGACCATCCTTCGCGGCTAATCAGCCAACAAGGGAAACGGTCGAGAGTATTACTAAGCGGGTCTTTCGAGACCCGCTTGTTGATTCGGACTCGAAGGAAATATTGTTATGAAAGCACTACATTTTGGCGCGGGCAATATTGGCCGTGGATTTATCGGTAAACTGTTGGCCGATGCACAAGTTGAATTAACCTTCGCTGACGTCAGCCCTGTGCTGCTGGAAGCATTGAACAGCCGTCATGGCTACGACGTACACGTGGTTGGCGAGAAGGCCAGCGTTGAGCCAGTGAAAAACGTCAACGCGGTCAACAGCGCAGGTCAGGAAGCTATCGACCTGATCGCTAAAGTCGACTTAGTGACCACCGCCGTTGGCCCAACCGTGCTGGAGAAAATCGCGCCGAACGTGGCGAAAGGTCTGGTTCTGCGTCACCAGCAGGGCAATGAGTCTCCGCTGAACATCATCGCCTGTGAAAACATGGTGCGTGGCACCAGCCAGTTCAAACAGCACGTGTTCAACGCGCTGCCGGAAGATGAGAAAGCCTGGGTTGAAGCGCACGTCGGCTTCGTCGACTCAGCCGTTGACCGTATCGTGCCTCCGGCTGCGGCGGGCACCACCGATCCGCTGGAAGTGACGGTTGAAACCTTCAGCGAGTGGATTGTCGATCAGACCCAGTTCAAAGGCCCGCTGCCGACTATCGCCGGTATGGAGCCAACCGATAACCTGATGGCGTTTGTTGAGCGCAAGCTGTTTACCCTGAACACCGGTCACGCGATCACCGCGTATCTCGGCCAGCAGGCAGGCCATGCCACCATCCGTGATGCGATCCTCGACGAGAAAATCCGTCTGGTGGTGCGCGGGGCGATGGAAGAGAGTGGTCAGGTGCTGATCAACCGTTACGGTTTTGACCCGCAAAAGCACTTCGCTTACATCGAAAAAATCATTACCCGTTTTGAAAACCCGTACCTGCATGACGACGTGGAGCGCGTTGGCCGCCAGCCATTGCGTAAACTGAGCGCGGGCGACCGTTTAATTAAGCCATTGCTGGGTACACTGGAATATAATCTGCCGCACAATAATTTGGTGATCGGTATCGCCGCTGCCATGCACTACCGCAGTGACGAAGATCAGCAAGCTAAAGAGTGGGCGGAACTGCTGGAAAAAGTCGGTCCAAAAGCGGCGCTGGCTCAGGTTTCAGGCCTGCCAGAAGACGGCGAAGTTGTCGCGCAAGCCGTGAGCATCTACGAGAAAAAGCACTAATTTTCAAAAATTAATGCCCAAGTGATGAAGCTACAGCGGTTCGTGCCGTTGTAGCTTCAAACACAACTGGGACTCACGGATGACTATGGACACATCAGAAGCCGTAATTCATGACGCGATTCTTAACGTAAGTAACTCGATGGAAAAAGCACAGGCGTTTGAAAACCGGGTACTGGAAAAACTGAACGCAGGCAAATCTGTGCGCAGCTTCTTGATGACTGCCGTAGAATTACTGGCTGAAGCGCTGGATATTCTGGTGATTCAGGTATTCCGCAAAGACGATTACGCGGTGAAATACGCCGTCGAGCCTTTATTGACCGGCAACGGCCCGCTGGGCGACCTGTCCGTCAGGCTAAAACTGATTTATGCGCTGGGCGTGATCAGCCGCCATGAATATGAAGACGCCGAGCTGCTAATGGCCCTGCGCGAAGAGTTAAATTACGACGGTGAAGACTATCGTTTCACCGACGACGAAATCCTTGGCCCCTTTGGCGAGCTGCACTGCGTAGCCGCGCTTCCTCCGGCGCCAACCTTCCTTAAACCCGGCGAAGCCGACGAATCCTTGATTGCCATGCAGCAGCAGCGCTATCAGCAAATCGTCCGTTCCACCATGGTGCTTTCTATTACCGGGCTGATTGCTCATATCAGCAATCAGCAGCCGTCGCGACTCTCTCCCGTTCAGCGTTAATCCCTTTGCTACTTTGAGATTTGGCTAGTTAAACGCATGGCGTAACTCGTCAAACATTAGCCAGACGGCGGTGATCGCCATCAGCCCGGCCATGATGCTGTTGAACAGTTTCAGCTTCCAACTGACTCGCAGCGCCTGACGCAGACGGTCGCCCATTACCACCCATATCAGAATGCACGGCAGGTTGATCAGCGCGAAACCAACGCAAATCATCAACGTGTGGCTCAACAGCGCCCCTTCGCGCGGCGTAAAGAGAATTGCTACGTTGGTCGCCATCAGCCAAGCTTTTGGGTTTACCGCCTGAAACAGCGCGCCGTGGATCATCTTCATCGGTGCTTGCTCGGCCCCTTCTCCCGGCGTGCCCGAGCGATAAATCTTCCACGACAACCAGAATAGATAGGCGCAGCCCAACACCGCCATCGGCAGGCGGATCACCTGCATCCAACTGAGTAAAATCGCCAAAAGAGAGGTGGTCAGCGCGCATTGGATCACGCAGCCGAGGGTGATGCCGAGCATCATCGGCACGGTGCGGCGCAGGCCGAAATTCACCCCAGAGGCGGCGAGCAAAATATTATTCGGGCCGGGCGTAATCGACATGACGGTGACGTAACTGACAAAAGCGGTGTCCAGCATGGAGCATTCCTCGAAAAAAAATCTGTACCGCCAGAGTAAACAGTCAGTCAATTAGGTAACAGAACCAAAAATAGGCTATTGTCATGGTTACAGTTGTACTAAAAATAAACTGTACTCATTCATATTTGCGGAACTGACACCATGGCCGAAATGCTCACCCCTTTGACCGATGCAAACCGCGCGGGCGACACGCGCTACAACCTGTTGGCTGACAATCTGGCCGAGGCGATTCGACGCGGCACCTTGCCCGCCGGCAGCCGTTTGCCTTCGGTGCGCCGCTCGGCGCAGACCTATTCGGTGAGCATTAATACCGTGGTGGCGGCTTATCGCCGGTTGGAAGATCGCGGGCTGATTGAAGCGCGGCCGCAGTCGGGGTTTTACGTGCGCACCGCGCTCCCGGCCCTCGAAGTGCAGCATTTGCCCCACGGGCCAGCGGCGGAGCCAGCCGACGATGTGCTGGACCTGATCGACACGGTGTTTGCCGCGCAAATCAACCCGGCCTACACCAATCTCTCGCTGGCTTGCCCGCAGGCCAACGACTTCTACCCCGGCGCCAAGCTGGGGCGCATCATGTCTTCGCTGCTGCGCCGCCAGCCGCATTTGATTGGCCAGTACGCGCTGCCGCCGGGGAATCTGCCGCTGCGTCAGCAAATTGCTCGTCGCTCGCTGGCCTTGGGCATGATGCTGGAAGCCTCCGATATCACCCTGACTCACGGCTGCATGGAAGCCCTGCAACTGGCGCTGCGCGTCACTACTCAGCCGGGCGACAGCGTGGGGCTGGAGACGCCGACCTACTTCTATCTCCTGCCGCTACTGGCGAGCCTTGGGCTGAAAGCAGTGGAAATTCCCACCGATCCGCAAACCGGTTTGTCCCTCGACGCTTTCGAATTGATGCTCAATGAGAAGCGGCTGAATGCGGTGATCGCCATGCCGACGGCGCAAAACCCGATGGGCTTCACCATGCCGCTGGCGGCGAAAAAACGGCTAGCGCGGCTGATGAACGATCACCGTGTGCCGCTAATAGAAGACGGGCTGTATGCCGAAATCCAGTTCAGCGACGCGCTCTCTCCGGCGGTGAAATCCTTCGACAAGTATGGCTGGGTGCTGTTTTGCACCAGCTTCACCAAGACGCTGGCCCCCGATTTTCGCATTGGCTGGATTGCGGGCGGGCGCTTCGCCGACAAGCTGCGCAAGCTGAAGGCAGTGTCGTCGATGACCGAGTCTTCTTTGCTGTCGCAGACGCTGGCGGTGTTCCTCGAGTCCGGCGGCTACGACCATCATCTGCGCAGTCTGCGTCGCCGCTATGAGGCGCAGGTCGACGAAGCGCGGGCGCTGATCGCGCAATACTTCCCACAGGGAACTCGCTCCACTCGCCCGATGGGCGGTTTTGTATTTTGGGTGGATTTCCCCGAGGGCGTGGATACCGTGGCGCTCTTTAAGCAGCTGATTGAGGAGAAGATCTGCATGACGCCGGGCACGTTGTACTCGCCGAGCGGGCGCTACAGCAATGGTCTGCGGCTCTCCTGCTGTTATCCGTTTGACGTGCGCTACACCGCCGCGCTGGCGCGTTTAGGGCAGCGCGCCTGTGAAATGAGCGGCCTGCCGCCGGGGCTGGCGCAAACTACCGATGATGCGCGGGCTGATGAAACCCGCACTTCCTGATACACTAGCGGTTATTGTCTTTAGCAACATCGTGCCCGCTGCGGCACCTACGGGTCGAAAATACTATGAAAGAAGTCGAAAAAGCCGAAATCAAACGCCTCAGCGACATGCTGGACGCGCTGAACCACAAAGATGCGACCGTTATCCAGCAGGGTAATGCCGAGCTGATTGCCAAGCATGAAGAAGAGAAAGAGAAGCTGGCCGCTGAAATCGCGCGTTTGAAAGACGTTCGCGTTAAGAAGCTGAGCAAAGAGGCGCAGAAGCTGGAAACGCTGCCATTCAGCCGCGAAATCACTAAGAAAGAGCAGGCCGACATGGGCACGCTGAAGAAAACCGTTCGTGGCATCGTGGTAGTTCACCCGATGACCGCGCTGGGCCGCGAAATGGGCCTGAAAGTGGTGACCGGTTACGCCAAAAAAGCCTTCTAAGCTGCAAACGTCCTCCCTGCATCGCGCGGGGAGGATGTGAAATCATTTCCCCGCCGAACCAAACAATCTTCTGCCAAAATCCTCAATCTTGCGATTAATTAGCCGCATCTGCATGGTTTTACTCCAGCTGGCAGACAGCCCCGCTGCGTTCATTAAGCGGCGATACTGCTCTTCGTCGAACGGCATGTTGAAGGCGATAGAGATCGCTTCGGCCACCGACACGTCGCTGTTGCGGGTCATCAATTCGAAGGGTTTATCCCCACTCACGCTGCCGGTGGCGATCACCCGGTACAGCCAGCCGCATTTGCCGGTGTCTTGTAACACCTGCGACATCTGCGGGCAGTGCAGGAAGGTATTGAGCTTGTAGCACGGCGAGCGCGGCTGGGTGACCTGAATCAGCGCGTCGCCCCAGCGGAAAATATCGCCGATAAAGACGTTGGCTTCGGTCAGGCCAAGAGTGGAGAGGTTCTCCCCAAAAGCGGGCGGGTGGAAGCGCTCCTCCTGTTCGGGGAAGTGCTGGCGCAGCCACGCGTAGTGCTCGCGCGGGAAGTGGCACAGGGCGCGATCTGGCCCGCCGTGGTAGCTGCTTTCCGCCTGCTCGTCGCCTTCCAGCCCGAGGGCTGTCAGCTGTAAAATGCCGTCCACCTGCCGCTTGCCGATGGCGCTCGGTCTGTCATTCTCATAGGGTTTGACCGCGCCGATATACACGTCCGGGTAATGCATAAAAACCTCCTGTCTAGTCGTTGCCCCTGGTGCTTCAGCATACCCCGCAATCGCCCGGCTAAACAGGCGAAAAAAAATGCGCCCGATGGGGCGCATTTCACAGGGAGGGCGACAGGCTTAGAAAGTTTCCCAATTATCCTGACTGACTCCCGCCGGGCGCGGCAGCAGCGGCGACTGCAACTGCGGCGCCCGCGGAGTCACCGACGCACTCTTGCTGTCATTGTCCGACAGGCGGAATACCGACACGGCCTCGGTCAGCAGGCGCGACTGCTCTTCGAGAGAATCAGCGGCGGCGGCGGATTGCTCAACCAGCGCGGCGTTCTGCTGGGTGGTGCTGTCCATCTCGACAATCGCTTGCGAGATCTGCGTGATACCACGGCTCTGCTCGTCAGACGCCGAAGCAATCTCACCCATAATGTCGCGCACGTTGGTCACCGACTGCACGATATCCTGCATGGTGCGCCCGGTGCTTTCCACCAATTTAGCCCCGGTATTCACCCGCTCGACCGACTCGGCAATCAGCCCTTCAATCTCTTTGGCGGCCTGCGCGCTGCGCTGGGCCAGCGTGCGCACTTCGGAAGCCACCACCGAGAAGCCGCGCCCTTGCTCGCCAGCGCGGGCAGCTTCCACCGCCGCGTTTAGCGCCAGAATATTGGTCTGGAAGGCGATGCCGTTGATAACGGAGGTTATCTCGGCGATGCGCTTGGAGCTGCTGGAGATCTGCTGCATGGTGAGCACCACGTCGCCCACCTGCTTGCCGCCGAGGGTGGCGGTTTGCGAGGCGTCAGACGCCAGTTTGCTGGCGTGGTGGGCGTTTTCGGCATTCTGCTTCACCGTCGAACTGAGCTGCTCCATGCTGGCGGCAGTCTCTTCCACGGCCGCTGCCTGTTCCTCGGTGCGCGAAGATAAATCCGTATTCCCCGCCGCAATTTCCGCCGCCGCGTGGGACACCTGACCCACCCCGGTGCGAATTTCATAAATCATATTGCGCAGGTTCTGGCTCATTCCGGCCACGGCGTTCATCAGCATTCCTAGCTCGTCGCGGCGGGCAGTAGTCTGTGCCGCAGTTAAATCGCCTTTGGCGATCAGCTCGGCGGTCGCCAGCGTGGCGCGCAGCGGATGAGTTAACTGGCGGGTAATGTGCCAAGAGAACAGCGTGCCGATAACCAGCACCGCCAGCGTAATAATGCCCATCAGCATTATCGCTTTGCGGATATCAGCATGGGTGCTGTCCAGCTCGTTTTTGAAGATGTTCGCCACCAATGAGTTCATATCATTGGCTTTTACCGCCATGACCTGCGAAGTCGCCTTCTCGCGCTCGACGGCGGGCAGGTAAGCCAAAACGTGAGTTTTATAGCTCGCCAGTGCGTTCATCAGCGGGGCTAGCGTCTCTTGCTGGTTCGGTAGCAGCAGGGCGTTGAGCTTGGTGGCGTTGGCTTTGGTGTCGTCAATCGCTTGCATCAGGGGCGCTTCTGAGGCCGCCGTCGGGCTGAGCAGCAGACCACGAACGTAGTAGCGGATGCTGATAAGCTTCTGAATCACTTCGGAAAGTGACATGCGAATTGACGGATCTACATCTTCTACGCGCAGCTGTTCCTGTAAGCGTTTGAGAATGTCCTCGGTGTCCGACAGGTTCCAGCTTTTGCGCACGGCGTCTTTTTCATCCACCGCGTGTTTGAAAGCCGCCTGCGCCTGTTTGTATTCATTAATTTTTACCGGCACCTGATCCAAATTGGCCTGATTCTTCGGCTCCCAGCTCATCTTGCCTTTGGACTCTTGCAGTAACTGCTCAACTTGGCCGATAAGCTGCTGGTTTTTCTGCAGATAAACGGGGTCATAGTTGAGCTGGTATAAGGTGCGATTAAGGCGTGCGTCGTGCAGTAAGGTATTAATTTGGTTGCTGAAATCGACCTTTTCGGCTCGCTGATCGATGCTTTTAAACTTGATCATGCCGACGGCGGAAATCACCACGGCAATCAGCAAAATAAACCCCAGACCTAACCCGAGCTTGGTGCCGACTTTTAGGTTATCAATGCGCTGTACTAAACCGATTCCCATAACTATTTTCCCCCAACGTCCTTGCTTAAAAAGAGATGCCTTTGTGAAGGGTCTATCGGAATGACTTAAGCCAAACTTTAGGGGTAAGGGGCAGGATATTTGAGAAGTGCGAGCGAGGTCTGAAAATCGTGAGAAATGGCTGCAAAAATGGGCGTAAAAAAGGCGGGGAAGACCCCGCCTGATGTGCGTTGCTGAACCCCTAGGGGCGCGAAATTACTTCGCTTCAGCCAGACGTTTTGCTGCTTCGTCCCAGTTCACAACGTCCCAGAATGCTTTGATGTAGTCAGGGCGTTTGTTCTGATATTTCAGGTAGTAAGCGTGTTCCCAAACGTCCAGACCCAGCAGAGGGTAGCCAGATGCGCCAGAGATTGCTTCACCCATCAGCGGGCTGTCTTGGTTAGCAGTAGAAACTACCGCCAGTTTACCGTCGGTTTTCAGAACCAGCCACGCCCAGCCTGAGCCGAAACGAGTGGTTGCTGCTTTTTCGAAGGTTTCTTTGAAAGCGTCAACGCTACCGAAGTCACGTTCGATTGCCGCTTTCAGGTCGCCCTGCAAAGTGGTACCGGTTTTCAGGCCTTTCCAGAACAGGCTGTGGTTAGCGTGGCCACCTGCGTTGTTACGCAGTGCAACTTTCTTGTCAGCTGGCACTTTGTCCAGGTTGGCAATCAGTTCTTCAACAGACAGTTTTGCCAGTTCTGGCAGGCTTTCCAGCGCAGCGTTAGCGTTGTTAACGTAGGTCTGGTGGTGTTTAGTGTGATGGATTTCCATCGTCTGTTTGTCGAAATGCGGTTCGAGTGCGTCGTATGCGTAAGGCAGTGATGGCAGTGAATAACTCATGTTCATCGTCTCCATAGTGTAGGGCGGCACCGTCATTGTGAGCACCGCGTAATCAGTAGGATCATTATAGTTAATTAAATGATATTGAAAATGATTATCTATGCTCCGCACTTTGTGCGGGTATTCTCTCAGGCCCGTCAGGCGGGGCTTTCGGTCGCCCTTAGAGCGATATAAAATAACGGTAAGGAAATTCGTCTAATGGCGTTTCACCATTATCTTTAACAAAAAGTTTAAGTTGCCAGACACGCGCTTTTTTACGTGTCGGTAAATTGAGGCCATAGAGTTCGATAGTCTTGTTGGCTCTTTGCTGATTGGGCGGAGATGCTGCCGGATCAGCTTCGATGGAGCCATCACTTACATTACAGATAAAGTAATCTTCGAATTCGTAAGTAGGGTGATCTGGTTTCAGAAGATCCTGATGATAAGCCTCACCTTTCTGGCTTTGACACTGATCGCAGCAAGGGAATAAATTTTCCCAAGTGTAGGCCAGATGCGGGAAATCTTTTTTTGGCTGAAAGTGTTCTACAGTTTCCCGGCTTTCTGCGCCAATAAGTCCATCACAGAACGCGCAATGGTGTAGGGTCATGGTTAAAAGAGATGCACGCATTTGCTGATAGCTATTTTCTGAGCGCCATCTAAATTTTGCCTGCGAGTTTGCTGCACGCGCTGTCACAAAATCATCTGCCCACTTGGCTGAGCCTGCAGCCAAAAGTGGCGGGCAAACTGGCCTGGTTATTTTCAGCATGTTAATTCCCTTTCGTTTTCCGCCGTGCAACTTGTCTCAATTCCATTTGGACAATACCTTCAAGTTCCTCGCTATTCTTAGCTCGCAGCAGCTCGACAAGTCTCATTAGCTCGCTGTCGTCCTGCGTATTGGCTAAGTAACCGTTTCTTGCTTCTTTGAATTTGCTCAATAAAGTTTCTGTTTCGACATCAAATTGCTCTTCAACACCAAAAACTTCCTCAAGAATAAGCTGATAGCTCTTCCCGGCCGCTGAATGCTCTGGGGTGATGATTTGCGGAACATTCGGGTCATGACAGACACAGGCTTGTGGGTCCGGTAGGCGGTATACCCATGCATCCTCAACTGAGCCGACAACAAAGGGTGAATGAGTAGAAACAAACACTTGGGCATTTGGCAAGAGAGTTTGAATTGCTGGCAGGATTCGGCGCTGCCATTTCGGATGTAGATGAATATCAACTTCATCGAGGAAAAGGATGATGGGTTGAGAGAAGATATCTCGACTCTCTGCCCACGGAATCGACTCAAGCCGCAGAGCAAGATCCGCTACCCAAGAAATAATAGATTTCAATCCTTCGGGTAAGGCCTCAAAACCGACATCGAGGCCATTGATATTTAATTTCACCGCTAAAGGAGTACGTTGTAGGCGGAAAGTGACGTCAAGCCCGCAGATAGTATGAATAAATGCGCTGATCTTGCGCATTGAGGTTAAATAACGTTCAGCTTCACTATGTTGGCCTTCCGCGAGTGCCAATGCTTCTTGAGTTTTATTATTGGCTATCCACTGGGCAAGGATTGCAGGACGCACGGTTTTATCGAATGAAAGGGCCTGTTCGAAAGGGGAGTTCGAAATGTTCTGTATGGCAGAAAAAGTAAATTCACTCTGTGGTGACCTGCTGCCGGAGTACGCGAAAGCAGCAAATGGGAATTTTTTAGTGTTGATTAAAGCTGTATGGTTGAAACCCTCTATATATTGCGTAAGTGCGTTACTTCCTTGAGAGTCACGTGCCGTTTCGAAATAATACCCATCTAAATTCACATAAGGACTACTTGGGCCGAATGGGTTTAGCAATTCGCTTTTTTTGAATCCATAATAGCCTGATAAAGATGAAAATTTAAACTGAACTATACTTTTTTCTTTACGAAATCGTTTGAAAACCAAGGGGTTTGTATTAATTTCAAACGCTGCTGCCAATGCATACAACAATGTACTTTTACCGCAGCCATTAGGGCCGGTAAAAATATGGATCTCGGCTTTTTTCGCATCTGCTTCAGCATCTTCAATTACTGGGAAATCAAAGCGTGCATGCTCAAATACCCCCACGTCTCTTAGTATCACGCCTTCCAGTCGATATGGCTGCTGCATCTGATTTCCTTATTGTGATGGCTTGAAACGAGCTGCTCGAATAATGTGCAGAGTTTAACCCAACCTCTGAGCATGAGTATAGACCGTTGCGCGGCCCGGCTTGCTGAAACCGACCAGCGTCAGGTTGCAGCGTTCGGCGACATCCACCGCCAGTTGCGTGGCGGCGGAGACGGCAAACAGAATTTCGACGCCGCACATCGCGGCTTTCTGCACCATTTCATAGCTGGCGCGGCTCGAGACCAGCACCGCACCCTGCTGCCAGTCGGCTTTCTTGGCCCGCACGCCGAGGATTTTATCCAGCGCGACGTGGCGACCGACGTCTTCACAGCCACCGAGCAGCTGGCCCTGCGGGTTAATCCATGCTCCGGCGTGAGTACAACCGGTGAGCTGGCCGATGGTTTGCACCGATTTCAGCTGGCTCAGCGCATTGTCTAACAGCGCTAAATCAAAGGTTTGCGTGAAAGGCAGCGGCTTGAGCGGGCGGAACAGGTCGCCGAGTTGCTCAATGCCACACACGCCGCAGCCGGTGCGTCCGGCCATCGCGCGGCGGCGCTCTTTCAAACCGCTGAAGCGTCGGGTTGATAACTCAATGTTAACTTCGATGCCATTGCAGTTGGATGACACATCCATACCGTAAATGTCAGAGACGGATTCGATAATGCCTTCTGATAAAGAAAAGCCGAGGGCGAAGGCGTCGAGATCTTTTGGCGAAGCCATCATCACCACGTGAGAGATGCCGTTGTAGACCAGTGCTACCGGCACTTCTTCGGCGATCCAGTCATCTTCTGGCGCATCCAGATGCCCGCGCTGCATCACCGGCTTGCGGGTCGCCCCGACAATCGCCGTCAGGGTCTGATCGCCTTTTTCGTCAGAATCGCTCTGGCGCAGAACATCCATCGAAGTAACCTTTTAAACGATACGAAATTTAAACAATATTTTAACGCTTCACTTCTCTGAGGGGAAAGCCTGATTGCGGCAACACGAGGCTAACTCGGCAGAAAGGCATTTTTGGTGTAGGACGCGTGAAGGGCAATTCTTAAAAAAGACGCTTTGCGCGGCGAAGCTTGGTAAAGCGAGGCTTGGCTGCTAGCTTTAAAACAGGTCTTAACGTGGGAGAACGTGATGAAGCTTGTCGGCAGCTACACCAGTCCATACGTGCGTAAAATCTCAGTAATGCTGCTGGAGAAGGGCATTGCGTTTGAGTTTGTGAATGACCCTCCGGGAGAGCCGGGCAGCAAAATCACTGACTACAACCCGCTGGGTAAAGTCCCCGCGCTGGTCACTGACGATGGCGAGGTGTTTTACGATTCGCCGATCATCGTGCAGTTTATCGAATTGCAGAATGCGTCTCCGACGCTGTTGCCGTGGCAGCCGCTGGAGGCGTTGCGGGTTAAGCAGATTGAAGCGCTGGCCGATGGCGTGACCGACGCCGCCGTGGCGCTGGTGTTAGAGAGCAAGCGCGATGCTGACAAACGCAATGAAGAGTGGGTGGTGAAACAGCGCGCCAAGGTGCTGCGCGGCCTCGACACCCTTGAACAGCACGCCAAAAACTGCACGTTGTTGAATGGTGAAAGCCTCAACGTGGCGGACATCGCCGTCGCCTGCGCGTTGGGTTATATCAACTATCGCCGCGTGGCTCCCGGCTGGTGCGTCGAGCGTCCGAAGCTGGTTTCGCTGGTGGAGCGCCTGTTCCAGAGAGAAAGCTTTTCCCGCACCGCGCCGCCATAATTCTGCCTCTTTTCGCCCGATTCATCCCTCTTTGAGCATCTCGTGCGCCTCCGGCTGAAAAGTTGTGAGGCCGCTCGAAGAGTTCCCTTTACATCCCGCCGACTATCTCCCAACTGCCTACGCTTTATACAGCGTTCTGCGTTTTACTCTCGTTCAAGGCAGCATAAAGGAGATTCATCATGGCTTATGACAAGACCCCGCACGCCGTAAAACCTGAAGAGTATGGTTTCCCGCTGAAACTGAAAAAACGTTATGACAACTTTATCGGCGGCGAGTGGGTAGCGCCGGTGAAGGGCGAATACTATTCCAACCTGACGCCTATTACCGGCGAGGCGCTGTGCGAAGTTGCCAGCTCGAGCAAAGATGATATTGAGCTGGCGCTGGACGCCGCCCATGCCGCCAAAGGGGCGTGGGGCAAGACCTCGGTGCTGGAGCGCGCCAATCTGCTGCTGAAAGTCGCTGATCGTATGGAGCAAAATCTCGAGCTGCTGGCCAATGCGGAGACGTGGGATAACGGCAAGCCGATCCGCGAAACCTCGGGGGCCGACGTGCCGCTGGCTATTGACCATTTCCGCTATTTCGCCTCGTGCGTCCGCGCGCAGGAAGGGGGCATCAGTGAAATCGACAGCGAAACCGTGGCTTACCATTTCCACGAGCCGCTGGGCGTGGTGGCGCAGATCATTCCGTGGAACTTCCCCCTGCTGATGGCCTGCTGGAAGATGGCACCGGCGCTGGCGGCGGGTAACTGCATTGTGATGAAACCCGCCAAGCTGACCCCGCTTTCCGTATTGCTGCTGATGGATCTGTTGAAAGACATTCTGCCAGCCGGGGTAATTAACGTGGTTAACGGCGCGGGTGGCGAGATTGGCGAATATCTGGCGACCTCCAAACGCATCGCCAAAGTGGCTTTTACCGGCTCCACCGAAGTGGGCCAGCAGATTGCCGGATACGCCGCGCAGAATCTGATCCCGGCCACGCTGGAGCTGGGCGGCAAGTCGCCGAACATCTTCTTTGCTGACGTGATGGATAAAGAGGACAACTTCTTCGACAAGGCGCTGGAGGGCTTCACGCTGTTCGCCTTCAATCAGGGCGAGGTCTGTACCTGCCCGAGCCGCGCGCTGGTGCAAGAGTCGATTTACGAACGCTTTATGGAAAGGGCGATAAAACGCGTTGAAGCCATTCGCACCGGCAACCCTCTGGACGCGGATACCCAGATGGGCGCACAGGTGTCGGCGGGCCAGATGAAAACCATTCTGGACTATATCGAAATCGGCAAGAAAGAGGGCGCTCAGGTGCTGACCGGCGGCGCGCGCAAGAAACTGGAAGGCTCGCTCAATGAAGGTTATTACCTGCAACCGACTATTTTGCTGGGCAAAAACAACATGCGGGTGTTCCAAGAGGAGATCTTCGGGCCGGTGCTGGCGGTCACCACCTTTAAGGATATGGATGAAGCGCTGGAGATTGCCAACGATACGGCTTACGGGCTTGGAGCCGGAGTGTGGAGCCGCGACGGTAGCGTGGCTTATCACATGGGGCGGAACTTGCAGGCCGGGCGCGTTTGGACCAACTGTTACCATGCCTATCCGGCCCACGCGGCCTTCGGCGGCTATAAACAGTCGGGCATCGGGCGCGAAACCCACAAGATGATGCTGGACCATTATCAGCAGACCAAGTGCCTGCTGGTCAGTTATTCCGACAAGCCGATGGGCCTGTTCTGAGGAGATTTTACTTTGCTCCCTCCCCTATTTAGGGGAGGGTTGGGGTGGGGTATTTCTCACATAAGTCACTGAGTCTTCTGCAAAACCCCCTCCCAGCCTCCGTCTTGTCAGGGGGGGGCAAAAGGTGAGGCTGGCCCCTTTTCTGGGGGAGGAGCAAAAGTCCTTATCAGCAAAAAATCAAACCACGCTATTCGGTGCGACAAACACCTGACGGCGGCGAATAAACACGGCGACCAGCGCTAACCAACACAGGCCGCTTATCAAGTTGAAAAGATTGAATAATCCGCTTCCCCCCTCGACGTAAGCCACTTTCGCCAGCTCAATGCCCAGCGTGAACACCGCCATGCTGATCATCCCCATTGCGGCGGAAACCGTGCCTTTGCTCATGGTGCTGGAGAACAGTGTCAGGCGATACAGACCGGCGTTGGCGACGCCAATGCCGAAGGCGTAGAAGCTCAACCCGGCGGTCATCCAGAAATAGGCGTGGCCTGACAGCAAGGTGGCGGCTGCGGCAATCACCAATCCGACTACCATTGGCCCGGCACCCAGCTTGATTAACTGCTCGACGCTGCGCTTGCCAGTTAGTTTCGCCAGCGTGATATTGCCGATGATTAGCGCGCCAAAAATCGGCACCTGCAACAGCCCGTACTCGAACGGCGGCAAGCCTTCGCCGCTGATCAGAATCACCGGTGACTGGGCAATCCACGCCAACAATGGCAGGCTGGCAAAGCCAATGGCCAGCGCGCCGCACAGGAACTGGCGGTTTTTCAGCACCTCTTTATAGTCTTTCCACAGGCTCTTCATGGAGAAGCTTTCGCCAAGGCGCGACGCGGTTTCCGGCATCGATTTCCACAGGCCCCAGAAGGCGATGGCGGCCAGCAGGGCGAACAGCACGAACATGGTTTCCCATGGCGCGAACTGCACCAGCGCGGCCCCGGCCAGTGGGCCGAGGAGTGGCGCTATCAGCGCGACGTTAGCCATCATGGCGGTGATTTTAATGCACACCGACTCTTCGAAGGATTCCTGAATCGCCGCGTAGCCCACCGCGCCGATAAAGCACAGGCTGATGCCTTGCAGGAAGCGCATTACCATAAACTGCTCAATGCTTTGCGCAAACAGAATCGCCAGACAGGTTAGGATGAAGAAGCCGACCCCGGCCAGCATCACCGGGCGACGTCCACGGCGATCCGACAGCGGCCCGAGCAGCCACTGCAAGAACATGCCGCCAGCTAAATAGGCGGTCATAGATGTCGGAACCCACTCTTCGCCAGCGTTAAAATTCGCCACCACGGCCAGCATGCCGGGTTGGATCATATCGTTGCCGATATAAGTGGCGAACTCAAAAAGCACCAGACAAAGCGGGAACAGAAGCGCCCGCCGATCCAAAAGGGACGCGGTATTTGGAGAGTTATGCATGTTTGTTATTTCACAGACGTAAGGCTAGATCATGGGAAACTAGCAAGAAAATAGGGACTGTCCGGGCGGGTAACGCAGGCGGGGCAGTAATGGCGGCTATTTTGCCGATTTTTTGAACTAAGCGCAATCCTCTTTTTGCGTTAAGCACTTTCTGAGAATACGACTTTTAGCTTGTTAGCCCGAGCAAAGCTAACTAACCTGCTAATAAAGTCAGAAAACGCAGGTTATTGTAGGAAAAAAGAGTTTAATGAATCAGAAAATCAGCTGGATAGACAATTTGCGGGCGGTGGCCTGCATGATGGTGGTGATGATCCACGCCAGCACGGCGCAGGTGGTGAATTTCGCGGCTATCCACAGCGTCGATTGGAGCGTCGCCAACCTGCTCAATTCTGCCTCGCGCGTCTGCGTGCCGCTGTTCTTCATGATTTCTGGCTATCTGTTCTTCGGCGAGAAAAGCGCGGAGAAACGCCATTTCCTGCGCATTGGTTTATGCCTGCTGTTCTACAGCGCGGTGTCGCTTATTTACATCTTAAGTTTCACAAATGTTGGCTTTTGGCCTTCTTTACGTCTTATTCTGCAAAAGCCGGTGTTTTACCACCTCTGGTTCTTCTACGCCATCGTGGTGATTTACCTGCTTTCGCCTCTGATCAAAGTTAAACAGGTGCCGGGGAAATATCTGCTGGTGGCCGGACTGTTACTGGGCGTGCTGGCTAACCCGCAGCTTCCGGCGCTGCGTATTGACCGAGTGGCGATTTTGCCTCTCAACCTGTATATCGGCGGCAACACCTTCTATTACGTGCTCTACGCGTTGATGGGGCGGGCGATTGGCATGATGGATACGCAGAAAAGCGGCGTCACGCCGGTCGCCTGTGGGCTGTTTATCCTCAGCACGCTGGGCGTGGCTTGGGGGACATTCCATCAGTCGCTGATCAACCAGAACTTCGCCGACACCTACTATGTTTATACTGGGCCGCTGGTGTTTATCTCGGCGATGTCGCTGTTTGTTATCGGCAAAAACGCGCTGGCTTCGCGAGTGCTGCCGGGGCTAGGAATTATCTCGCGTCATTCTTTGGCGATTTACGGCTTTCACGCGCTGATCATCATCGGCCTGCGCGGTGCGCGCATTGGCTTTCCGCAGTGGCCGCTGGTCAATATCGCTTTCCTGTTCTTGTGCGGCCTGCTCGGCAGTCTGCTGTTGGCGGTGCTGCTGGGGAAAATTGATCGGCGGAAGTGGGTCAGTTAGTTGGCGCTCGGCCATCTCTCCTGTGCCCGCCGTAACTGCCTGCCGGAGGTAAATCCGGCGGCGAGGGCGGCTTTCTCAACCCCAAAACCCTGTTGCAGTCGCTGCTGGGCGACGGCGATGCGCAGCTGCTCATGGTAATCGCGCACGCTAATCCCAAGGTGTTGGCGGAACAGGCGCGTCAGATGCCGCCCGCTGACGTGAGCCTTCGCGGCAATCTCTTCCAACTGCCACGGGGCTTCTGGCGTGGCGGACATCAGGTTTTGCGCGCGATGCAACGCCGGATGAATGTGATTGCGATAGCGTAGCCACGGCGAAAGCTGTGGGTCATCTCCCGCGCGGCGAAAATAGACCACCATCTCGCGAGCCACGTCCAGCGCGGCCTGTGCGCCTAATCGGTTGGAAATAATGTGCAGCGCCAAGTCTATTCCCGCCGTGATGCCCGCGCTGGTCAGCACAAACCGGTCTTCGACAAAAATACGGTTGTCCTTCACCTGCGCGCTCGGCACCTGCAATTTCAGGCGCGGGATCACGTCGTGGTGAGTGGTGCACTGGTAGCCGTCGAGCAACCCCGCCTGACCCGCCAATAGGCTGCCGGAGCAGATACACACCAGCGTCGCATCCCCTTGTTCAATCGCACTTTTTTGCTGTTTGAGCCAGTCGCGCACTTGCAGCGCGGCGGGCGTGGCGAAGTTCTCCGCCGAATGATTAACGCCCGGAATAATAATGATGCTGCCTGCGGCGAAGCTTGCTGGCAGGGGCTGCAAGCTGCCGACTTTAAGGCCGGTGGAGGTTTCGGCCTCATTAAGCGGGCTGATGTAATGCAGGCGAAATTGCCCGGCAAGGCGCAAAGCCTCACCGGGGCCGACTAAATCCAGCGCCATCACGCCCGGAAGCGTGACAAAGTAAACGTCCTGCATGGTTGAACCTCAATGCCAGCGAGCTGCGAGATCCCATCTTCACACAGCTTGGTCAAGCTCCGCCAGTGCGCCATCGACATCAGTGATAGTGGCAAATCGGTCAGCCAGAACCAGCTCGGTGCGGCGCTTAATGTCATCGGTGGAGAAGGTTTGTCCGTTAGCGTGAGTCATCGGGAAGGTTAGCGTCGCTTCGGTGACATAAGTCACGGCATAACCAATGTCAGACGCCACGCGGGTGGTGGTTTCACAGCACTGCTCGGTGCGCGCTCCGGCAATAATCAGGTGAGTAATGCCCTGTTCTTGCAGCCATTCGTGCAATCCGGACTCTAGCAAGGCGTTGTGAACGTGCTTGTGGAAGACCTTGGCTGGCGTATGGCGCAGGAAAGGCATCGGCACGACCAGCCCGGACTCCAGCGAGAACACGCCTTCAGGATTGACGTGGAACACATCAATAACCGGCACGCCGCGCGTCTCGCAGCCGTCGATCAGTCGGTTTAACGCCTGCTGAAATGCAGGTAAATCCTCTTCTTGCCAGAAAGGGCGGTGCTCGAAGGAGCGTTGAACATCAATATTTAATAAGGCGCTGCGGGTCATTTTGAGACTCCATCTACTGGGTGTGAAGCCAGTGTGCGCCTGAAGGTGTAGGAGGAACATGCCAAAAACGGACATCATGCTGGCAGTGAGGGACGAACTTGAGTGGCGGGGATCCGGGCTTATCTTTGCTCAGGGAACATTCTAATTATGTTTCGCGAATAATCCTGTAATTTATTGTTTGTAAAGAGTTTGTTGGTTTTGCCTCCAAATTGATGATTAAAGTGGAAGGGCAGAACAGGGTTGTTCTGAGATTCACCTACATCAACTTATATATGGAGATCTAAAAATGCGTACATTAGAACAGCATGAAATGGACCAAGTTTCTGGCGCAGGCTTATTTACTGACGCGGGGGTCGTGCTGGATAACAGCGCGATGCGAATTGGTGCTTTGCTGCTCGGCTTCACTCGCCCGACAGGGACCAACACGGTCGCTGATGAGATAGGCAAAGTGGTGGAATCCACCGTTAAGTCGTTAACGAGCCTGTTTGGTAGCGTTTTAAAACGTAAATAATTGATAATTAAGGGAGGGAGCTTTGGCTCTCTCCCTTCTTAACGGGCTTCACCGCGTCTTAGAACACCAACTGCACTTTAGAGGCTTTGGATTTATCCATCGCGAATTCCAGCGCTTCCACCAAATCCCCCTGTGGGAACTCCGCAGACAGCAGTGGCATTGGATCGACAGTTTTATTCGCCAGCCACTCGACCGCCGTGTTGAACTCCTCGGTGAAACGGAAGCTGCCGACCCAGTTAATTTCCTTAGCAATCAACATCATCAGTGGGAAGTCGTTCACCGCGCCGCCCATGCCAACCTGCACCAACGTGCCGCGAGCGCGGGTTAATTCTAGACAGCGACGAATAGATGACGGATGGCCTGAGGCATCGAAAGACACGTCAAAATAGCCCTTATCAGCCTGATAGGGCACGAAATCGCCTTTTGCGGCGTCGAGGGCAATATTGGCGCCCATTTCCTGTGCCAGACTCAGGCAGCGTTCACTCAGGTCGGCGCAAACAATCTCCTTCGCACCTTTGGCTTTGGCGGCGGCGACAATCAGGCTGCCAATCGGACCAACGCCAGAGACAAACACTGTTTTCCCCTTGATATCACCGGCCTGATTGACGGCGTGGATAGCCACGGCCAGCGGCTCGGCGAACACCATCAGGCGATCGCTGACCTGATTATCGAAGGGGATGCACTGGTCGCTGTCGACGATTTTATACTGGGTGAACGCGCCGTTGATGTGTGGGAAATACATCGCGCTGCCGAAGAATTTCATGGTGGTACACTGGTTTTCATCACCAGAAAGGCAGTATTTACAGGCTTTACACGGCTTGCTTGGGTTGAGTGCTACTTTTTGGCCCGGTTTCAGGCGATCGGTATCAGATTTCTCCACCACGCCAACCACTTCGTGGCCCAAAACCATGGCTTCGCGCACTTTGAAATCGCCAACTTGACCATGCTCGTAGTAATGCAGGTCAGAACCGCAGATGCCGCCACGGGTAACTTTTACTAGCGTGCCTTGTCCCTGATAATCGATCTGCTGCTCGACCACGGAGACATCTTTCTTACCGGTGACCACGCAGGATTGGGTGTCAATCTTCGTCATATTTTTGCTCTTTATTGGGTGCTTTGCCGCTGCGTTTTACAGCAGGAATGCTGCCAGTAAAGAGGGTTTGCGCAGTTGGAAATGTGATCGCCATCACCTTAAGGCGTGTTACTAAATCCTGTTACCCAGAACTTGAACGCCCTCAACATTTACGGCGCCTTTTGCTTACCGAAAGTCAGCACCCAGTGAGCAATCACGCCGCCAACTAGCCCCCAAAACGCCGAGCCTACGCCTAACAAAGTGACGCCAGAGGCAGTGATCAAGAAAGTGATGATGGCCGCGTCGCGATGGGACTCTTCCACCAGTGCGCGCTGCAAGCTGCCCGCGATGGTCCCCAGCAGCGCCAATCCGGCAATGGTGTGAATCAGCGGGGTCGGCAGCGCGGTGAACAGCAGGCCGATAGAGCCGCCGAACAGCCCAGCCAGCAGGTAAAACACCCCGGCGGATACCGCAGCCATATAGCGTTTCTTGGCATCAGGATGAATATCTTCCCCCATGCAAATCGCGGCGGTGATGGCGGCGATACAGACGGTGAAGCCGCCAAAAGGCGCGAGCAGCAGGGCGGTCAGCGCGGTCCATGAAATCAGCGGGGAAACCGGCACCTGATAGCCGTGGGCCTTGAGCGTGGCGATGCCCGGCGCGTTTTGCGACGCCATGGTAACCACGAAAAATGGAATGCCGATGCCCAGTAGCGCCGAAAGCGAGAAGTGCGGCGTGACAAACTCGGGCACGGCGAAGCTCAGGCTCTGGCCGTGCAGGCTAATGTCTCCCTGCAACCCGGCGACAATCAGCCCGGCGGCTAATGTCAGCACGATGGCGTAGCGCGGCAGGGCGCGGCGCGCCAGCAGATAGACCAGACACATCGTCCCCGCCAACGCAAAATTGCTTTGCAGCGACGTAAAGGCGTTCAGCCCGAAGCGCAGCAATATTCCAGCCAGCATCGCGGCGGACAGCGCCTGCGGAATGTAATGCATCAGTCTGGCAAAAAGGCCGGTCACGCCGCATAACAGCATCAGGCCGCTGGCAAAAATAAACACCCCAATGGCATCATTCATCGAGGTGCCCGGCAGGCTGGTAACCAGCAGCGCCGCGCCGGGTGTCGACCACGCGGTGACGATTGGCGTGCGATACCACAGGGAGAGGCCGATGGAGGTCAGCCCCATGCCGAGTCCCAACATGGTCAGCCAGCCACCAATTTGTAACGGGCTAGCCCCCGCCGCTTCCGCCGCCTGAAAGATAATGGCCGCCGAACTGGTGTAGCCGACTAGTACCGCCACAAAACCGGCGAGAATGGCGGAAAAGGTCACATCTTTGAGGCTAAAGCGCGGCAACATGGCTGGAAATCCTTGCGATAGACGATTAATTTAAGCGAAAGCACCCACTTATGTTTAACAGAGAGAACGCAATGAGCCAATCTAATGTGGTGAAAATTCGTCCATTGACCCCTGCTGACCGGGAGGAGTGGGAAGTACTGTGGCGCGACTATCTCGACTTCTACCAGTCAGAGCTTGATCCGGCGCAGTTTGATTACACCTTCCAGCGTCTGTCGCAGAACGATTACCCCGACATGTTTGGCTATGTGGCGGAGTATCAGGGGAAGTTGGTGGGATTGGTCAATTGCATCAATCACGATCACGGCTGGCATATGCGTCAGGTGGTCTATTTGCAGGATTTATTCGTGGATGACAGCGCGCGTAAGCTCGGCATTGGACAAAAACTGATTGAAGCAGTTTATGACTATGCCGATCAGAACAACAAAGCCAATGTCTACTGGACTACCAAGACCTCCAACCATACCGCGCGCAAACTCTATGATCGGATTGGCACCCAGACCGAGTTCATCAAATACCAGCGTTGAGGGCGGGTTTATTCGTCGGCGAGGTTTTTGACCATGGTCAGATTGGTCGGCGCATAGCCCAGCCCGGCATACAACGCCTGCGCGCCGCTGTTGTGATAAAACACGTTTAGCCCGATGGACTTCAAACCCAGCTCGCGCACTTTCTCTTCGAGTTGTAGGAAAGCGGCGCGGGCGTGGCCCTGACGGCGAAACTCGGGGTACACCGCCACTTCATAAATAAACGCGCTGCGTTCGCCCTGACGCTCGACGTCGGCTAGCCAAATGCAGCCCGCCGTTTCACCATGATCGGTTTTAATTTCAAACAGATAGTTATCTGGAGTAGCGACGCCCTGAGGCAGTAACTCCTCCATCACGCCCTGGGAACGCGCCAGCGCATTGTGCTCCAGCCAGCGACCGGATTTAACGTTCTCGCTGGCGTAATCTTCCGCCAGCTTCTGTTTGAATTGCGGAAAATAGTCGGCACTCATTGGGCATAACTGGGTCATTAGGTTTATCCCTTTTCCGCTTTTTTCACCGGCGTGACAAAGCATTCGCTGACGTTAGTGCCGTTTTTCTCAACGGTGGTAATCACATAGCCCTGATCGTTGACCACGATGGCGCTGTAAGGCAGGTCATCCTGCTTGGTGCTCACCATCTTCTGGAACTCTTGGATCAGGTTGCTTTTCGCCGCGGCCTGCTCGGGTTTATCCATGCCGTTGACATCAATATAAGCCTGTTTAAAGACGGTACTCATGCCCTTTTGCTTCAGGCGGCTTTCCACCACGGCTTTGACTGTCGCGGTCACGTCATTGCCGAGCAGGTACATGCTGACAATTTCATAGGTCAGCACATCTTTCTGTTTTGCAATCACATAGCCACTTTCGAAAGACTTCATTTTCTGGTTGTTGGGATAAGTAAACTCATCCAAACAAATGGTCTTGTCGCCAACCTGAAATTGATTAAACCGCGCTTTGATGACTTGCGGAGGCGAGCCGGGCGACGGGGCTGCCTGAGCGGCGCTCATCAACATGGGAAGCAATATTGCCAGCACAAATGTCCGTTTTTTCATGGGTTTTCCTGAAAGAGTCACGCCTTACATCACAGCATATTTTGCAGTATAGGGAGATGAATCGAGGATGAGAAAGATTAAATATGTGTATGACAAAAACTTGTAACATTCAGGCGGTGAAAGAACCTGCGACACCCCCGACGTTTTGCGCTATGTTTTTAATTATTAATATTTTTCCGCATTCTCAGGAGAGTCGATGAGCCAGTCCGCGCTGAAGTTATATTCTGATGCACAGTTTTTCAGTCCTTATGTGATGTCCGCCTTTGTCGCGTTGACTGAAAAAGGCATTCCTTTTGAGATTGAAACCCTTGATCTGGCAGTCGATGAAAACCTGCATGACTACTACTCGGCGGTGTCGCTGACGCGCCGCGTTCCGACGCTGACCAACGGCACCTTCGTGCTGTCAGAGTCCTCAGCGATTGATGAATATGTCGAAGAGCTGTTCCCCGCGCCGACCTTCCCTGCTATCTATCCGTCAGATCCGGAAAATCGTGCCAAAGCGCGTGAAGTTCAGGCGTGGCTGCGCAGCGATTTAATGCCAATTCGCCAAGAGCGTTCCACCGAAGTGGTATTCGCCGGCAAGAAATTCCCACCTTTGAGCGAAAGCGGGAAAATTGCGGCAGAAAAGCTGTTTAGCGCGGCGGAACGTTTGATCGGTGAACGGGAGAATATGTTTGGCGAGTGGTGTATCGCAGACGTAGATTTAGCTTTGATGATCAACCGATTACATCTAAATGGCGATGCCGTTCCCGAGAAGCTGGCGGCTTATGCCGATGCCCAGTGGCAGCGTCCGGCGGTCAAAGAGTGGCTGGCGCTGTCGGCCAAGTAAAAGCGAAAAAGAGAAGTGGCGCGGCAGGAGCAAAGCCCGCCGCGCAAGGCCATCAGCCCAGACGTTTGGTTAGGTAAAAACGGGTGTGGGTTGATGGAGCTTCATCAGGCGCGCGGATATCTGCGATGTAATCTTCCAGCGCCATTTGCATATGGAAGCCGTGGCGCTCGTAGAACGGACGCGCCTGGAAGCTGAAGGTGTCGACCATGGCGTAGCGGCAGCCGCGCTGAAGCGCTTCTTGCTGGACGTCTTGCAGCAGTTTGGTGCCGATGTCCTGACCACGCAGAGACTCATCAACCCATAAGTAAATGATTTTTAGCCAGTTACCCACTGTTTCCGCAATTATGCCAGCCTGCTTCTTGCCCTGATCATCTTCGATAAAAATCGCTAAATCTCGGAATGATTGCTCAGGGATGAAGCTTTTATTGTAGCCGCGCAGGCCATCGATAATGTCAGTGATGTCAGCCTCGGTCGGCGTGTCGGTCATGCGCGTTTTCATTACTCTTTCCTTTGTTAACGTTTAGTCGTCGCGAGACGAACTGCAAATGCGATAAATACTGTGCCGGTCAGGCGATCTAAGGTTTTTACTACTCGCGGGCGTTGCAGCCAGCGAGAGAGCGGCCGGGTGGCGGCGATCATGGTCAATGACCACAGGGTGCCAATCACCGCGTGCATGGCCGCCAAGCCGAAAATGTAAGGCGGCACCGAATAGCCGGTGGCGACAAACTGCGGCAGAAACGACACGTAGAACACCCCGACCTTAGGATTAAGCACGTTGCCGAACAAACCTTTGATAAACCAGCTGCCGAAAAGTGGGTTTTTCTTAGCTTTGCCCTGCGCGCTAAACGACATACTTTCGCGCGGTTTTAGCAGCATTTGCACCCCAAGCCAGCACAAATACGCTGCGCCAACCCACTTCAACACAGTGAACGCCAGCTCTGATGCCGCCAGCAGCGCACCTAAGCCCAGCGCAACCGCCGCGCCCCACACCAGACAGCCGGTGCTGATGCCCAACGCGGCGAGCACGGCTTTCTTGCTACCCTCGCTGGCGGCGGTGCGCAATACTAACGCGGTATCCAGCCCCGGCGTGAGAGTCAGGATACCGGCGGCAAAGGCGTAAGAAATCAAAGATTCGGTAAGGGTCACGATATTAGCCCTGTGAAGTCGAGAGCGTTTTGCTCAGGAAATAGCGCGTATGGGTGGACTCGCCCTGCGGCGCACGCGCGTCTTCAATGTAATCTTCCAGCGTCATCTGCACGCTGTAGCCCATGCGCTCGTAGAACGGCCGGGCCTGAAAACTGAAAGTATCCACCAAGGCGTAGCAGCAACCGCGCGCTTTGGCTTCTTCTTCCGCCTCGCTTATCAGCTGGGTGCCGACATCTTTGCCGCGCAGCGACTCATCAACCCACAGCATCTGGATGTACATCCACTTGCCGACTGTTTCTGCCACGATCCCGGCCTGCTTTTTGCCGTTTTCATCTTCGACAAAAATACCCAGCTCGCGAAGTTTAGGGCGATGAATAAAATTGAGATTGAAAGTGCGGAGGGCCGTTTTTATTTCGTCTACGTCATCGGCCGTCGGTGCTGCGGTGAGGCGTGTTTTCATGGCGGTTCCCTTTGCTGAAAAAATGACAGTCCAGAATAGTAATCGGACTTCAGGGATGCAATGGGGGGCGTAAAGAAAGTCTTAAAGTTAAATCGGGAGAGTGTCTGATAAGAATGACAAAAGCCTGTGGAATGCGCCATTGAGACGCTTTCCACAGGCTTCTTGATTTCTGAGGGTATTAACTGACTGGCGACGGCTTATTTGTAGATTTCAGCGTCAGCGTGCAGACGGTTGTTACCTGTTACAGAGATGATGCGGTAAGAAGAGGCGCCAGCGTCACTTGCTTGAGCAGCCAGTTTGCTTTCCAGACCACCAATAGTGGTTGGGCCAGAAGCTGAAATCACGCCCAGTTTTTGTTGACCGTCCATCGGCTGAGTCACCTGCTGAGCAGCGAAACTACCGAAAGAAATCAGAGAAAGGGTTGCAGCTACAGCAAAAATTTTGACGTTTTTCATGATGTATATTCCATTCAGGTTATTAGACAGAAAGGTGATTGCCTTTCGATGTGTGAATAATAGGCCTGTAGCTAGCAGATGAAAAACGGATTGATTTGAGAATGTCATTCAAAAAATTAGTTGAAGATTTTACGCTAATTTACAGCCGACTGCGAGAGGTTGACAATGGGGGTTCTGGCGTTGACACCGGTTTAAAAACACAGCACAAACTGACGCTTTATTACCCTTCCTGCTGATTTTGGGCGGGTTTCTGGTTTTCTGCTACGCTTTAAGTGCAGTGCAAGAAAAAGCCGTCTCTGGTGGAATTTCAGCAGGCGATCATGCGAGGAGCAACCTCCTTCGCACTTGTTTAGCCACATTGGCTCAACAATATTCACGGTACGGAAATTTATTTGGAGGAGTCGAAAAATGGGAATTTTATCCTGGATTATCTTTGGTCTGATTGCAGGTATCTTGGCGAAATGGATCATGCCGGGTAAAGATGGTGGCGGGTTCATTCTGACCGTGGTTCTCGGTATCGTCGGCGCCGTAGTGGGTGGTTACATCAGTACGCTGTTTGGCTTTGGCCGCGTGGACGGTTTCAACTTCGGCAGCTTCGTCGTCGCCGTGATCGGCGCGCTGGTGGTGCTGTTTATCTACCGCAAAGTCCGCAGTTGATAACACCAACCTAGATTATTTCTAAAAAAGCCGCGTTGAACGCGGCTTTTTTTGTGTCTTGCAATTCCCCCTGAAGCTCCTCACACCCATTATCCTGTATAAACATTGTTGACACTAAGAGGGTTTTGTCTCAAAGTATCATCATTGTTGATACTTCCTTGAGGAAAATTTATGCCGCAGGTCATTGTGAAAAAATGGGGAAATAGCCCTTCTGTGCGCCTACCGGTCGCTATCATGGAAGCAGCCTCTCTCAAAGTCGATGATACTGTCGAGATTGCAGTAGAAGACGGCAAAATCATCATCGTCCCAGTCCGTGCTAAAACCTATTCACTTGATTCCCTTCTGGGGGGAGTGACGGAAAGCAATATGCATGAAGAGGTAGATTTTGGCTCCCCGACAGGCCGAGAGGTCTTGTGATATGGTGAAGCCTTTTATTCCTGATGCCGGAGACATCATCTGGCTGGACTTTGACCCACAAGCCGGTCACGAACAGGCTGGGCATAGGCCAGCCGTCGTTCTGAGTCCTGCTGCATATAATGATCGAGTGGGATTGCTGCTGTGCTGCCCGATGACCACCAAGATAAAAGGCTACCCTTTCGAGGTGTTAATTGCTGGCACTAGGCAGAGCGCGGTGTTGTCAGATCAGATTAAAAGCTTGGACTGGCGTAAAAGAAACGCTGTCAAAAAAGGAACCGTGAGCCTGCTCGAGCTTGATGAAGTCAGAGCAAAGGTAAAAGCGCTGATTGACGGTTAACCCTAGCTTTAAGCAAAAAGCCGCGTTGAACGCGGCTTTTTTGTGTCACTCACTTTTCCTTAGTTAAGGTAAAGCTCACTTCTGGCTCGTGCAGTAACAGCACAGGATTATCCTGTGGTAACTGACTCTTATGCATTACTGAGATAAAAATAATGCCTGACGGTTTTTTCAAAAAGTAAGCGACATGGCTTTTATGAGGGAACCGGAAAACATCATCACGGAACGTCAAAGAGCGCCCTATCTCAGGATGTATGGCAACCAGTGAGAAAAGCTTAAAGATCTCTGCGAGGTACTTAGCAGACTGTGTAATTCCCCAAATTTCCTGTGTATAAAGCTGAATCTTGAGAAGATCCTCCCGTGCCTCCTTGGCTATCTGGTATTTACCCATTCTAGATTTGTCTTCCTTGCATCAATTGAGCAAAAAACTCATCGCCATCCATGACATCTCCACGAGCAATATCTGCCTCTGCGCGAGCTATTTTCTCTTTAAGAATCCGTAGCTTGATCTCATCCATCATTTGATAATCCTCCATCGACAACATCACCGCAACGGGTTTGCCATTGCGGTTGATCTGTAATGGTTCCCGCTGGACTTGCAGCAGAACATCACCAAATTGTGTTTTAACTTCATTTGCATTAAGAGATTTCATCGTTGACTCCTTTCAGACGTTTCGTTCGATTTAATCGATATATTCTAGCATTGATTAAATATCGTCTGGTGAATTAAACATCAACTTAGGAATCTGCCTCGCATTAAATCGCCACCAATCCCCGCACGCCTTCAGCTTCCATCTCCTCGCCGCGCCCGCTTTTAATAATGCTGCCGCGCGACATCACCAGATAGCTGTCGGCCAGTTCGGCGGCGAAATCGTAGAACTGCTCGACCAGCAGGATTGCCATATCGCCTTGTGCGGCAAGCTGCTTGATGACCGCGCCAATCTCCTTAATCACCGAGGGTTGAATCCCCTCGGTAGGCTCGTCGAGGATCAATAAGCTCGGTTTACAAGCCAGCGCCCGGCCAATTGCCAGTTGCTGTTGCTGGCCGCCGGACAGGTCACCGCCGCGTCGATGCTTCATCTCCAGCAACACCGGGAACAGGTGATAGATGTGGTCTGGCACCTGTTTGGCTTGGCTACCGGGAAAGCGCGACAGGCCCATCAGCAGGTTTTCCTCCACCGTCAGGCGCGGAAAAATATCGCGACCCTGCGGGACATAGGCAATGCCCGCCTGCACCCGCTGGTGGGGTTTGCGGCCATTAATGGTTTCTCCCTGCCAGTTGATGGTGCCGGACTTAGCTGGGATCAGCCCCATCAGGCATTTCAGCAGCGTGGTTTTGCCAACGCCGTTGCGACCCAGCAGACAGGTGACTTCGCCGATTTTCGCTTCGAAGCTTAACCCGCGCAGAATATGGCTTCCGCCGTAAAACTGATTCAGTTCATTGACTTGCAGCATAATGGTTCCTCAGTTTTAGCGTCCCAAATAGACTTCAATAACCTGCTCATTGTCCTGCACCTGTTGCAACGAGCCTTCCGCCAGTACTTGCCCCTGATGCAGCACGGTGACGTGGTCGGCGATGCTCTCCACAAACCCCATGTCGTGCTCGACCACCATCAGCGAGTGCTTGCCCGCCAGCTGCTTGAACAGCTCGGCGGTGTATTCGGTTTCGGCGTCGGTCATCCCGGCGGCAGGCTCGTCGAGCAGCAGCAAGTGCGGCTCTTGCACCAGCAGCATACCGATTTCCAGAAACTGCTTCTGGCCGTGAGACAGCAACCCCGCCAGCCGATGGCGCTCACCGGCAAGGCGCAGCGTCGCCAGCATTTCGTCGATTCTGTCGCGCTGTTCGCTGTTCAGTTTGGCGCGCAGGCAGGCCCACACCGACTTATTGGTTTTCTGGGCGATCTCGAGGTTTTCGAACACGGTTAGAGCTTCAAACACCGTCGGTTTCTGGAATTTCCGCCCAATGCCTGATTGCGCAATCCGCACCGGATCAAGCTGAGTCAGGTCAGTGGTCTGGTCGTAAAATACCCGGCCACTCTGCGGCTTGGTTTTGCCGGTGATCACGTCCATCAGGGTGGTTTTCCCCGCACCATTCGGGCCAATCACGCAGCGCAGTTCGCCCACGCCGATGCGCAATGACAGGTTGGTCAGCGCCTTAAAGCCGTCGAAACTGACATTGATATTTTCCAGCAGCAAAACGGGGTCGGTCTGCTGACGAAAACGGTCAGACGGATAGGATTGCGTGAACAGCTCTTCGGTCATAGTCATTGAATTCATGAGGATTTCCTCTTACGCAGCAACCCAATCACGCCCTGCGGCAAGAACAGCGTCACCAGAATAAACATGCCGCCGAGGATAAATTGCCAATATTCGGGAATAGCCACGGTGAACCAGCTTTTTGCGCCGTTGACGATGCCCGCGCCGAGAATCGGGCCGATCAGCGTGCCGCGCCCGCCGAGGGCCACCCAGATTGCTGCCTCGATTGAATTGGTCGGCGACATTTCGCTCGGGTTGATAATGCCGACCTGCGGCACGTACAGCGCCCCGGCGATGCCGCACAGCATGGCGGACACTGTCCAGACGAACAGCTTGAAGCCTTTCGGGTCATAGCCGCAGAAGATCAATCGGTTTTCGGCGTCGCGCACGGCGGTCAGCACCCGGCCATATTTGCTACGCGCCAGAGTAAAACCCAGTGCCAGACTGGCGACCAGCACAATCACGGTCATCAAAAATAGGCCGATACGCGTGCCGGTTGCCGTGACCTGAAAGCCGAGCAGGGTAGTGAAACCGGTGAAGCCGTTGTTGCCGCCAAACCCGGTTTCATTGCGAAAGAACAGCAGCATGCCCGCGTAGGTCAACGCCTGCGTCATGATGGAGAAGTAGACACCTTTGATTTTCGAGCGAAAAGCGAAGTAGCCGAAGACAAATGCCAGCGCGCCCGGCACCAATACAATCAAGCACAGCGCCCAAGCAAAATGCTGGGTCCCGGCCCAAAACCACGGTAATTCATTCCACGAGAGGAATGACATAAAGTCCGGCAGGCCGCTGCCCGCCGCCTGACGCATCAGGTACATGCCCATGGCGTAGCCGCCGAGGGCAAAGAACAGGCCGTGGCCGAGGGAGAGCAGACCGGCGTAGCCCCACACCAGATCGAGCGCGATCGCGACGATCGCGTAACACAGGATCTTGCCAACCAGCGTCAGCGTGTAGGTGGAGACTGCCAGCGGATTATTGGCGGGCAACAATGCCAGAAAAGGCATGATAATCAGCGCAATAACCACCAGTGCGCCAATCGTCAGGGCGGTTTTCGGCGCTTTTTGTACGCCAGTAACAGTGAGCGGTTGATTCATCAGTCGATCACCCTGCCTTTGAAGGCGAAGAGTCCCTGTGGACGTTTTTGAATAAACAGAATAATCAGCGCGAGGATCAGGATTTTCCCCAGAACCGCGCCGATTTCCGGCTCAAGAATTTTGTTCACAATGCCCAGACCAAAGGCGGCGACCACCGTGCCTGCCAGTTGGCCCACGCCGCCGAGCACCACCACTAAGAATGAGTCGATGATGTAGCCTTGACCCAACTCAGGGCCGACGTTACTCAGCTGCGACAGCGCCACGCCGCCCAGCCCGGCAATGCCGGAGCCGAGGCCGAAGGCCAGCATATCGACGCGGCCCGTGGGTACGCCGCAGCAGGCCGCCATGGCGCGGTTTTGCGTCACGGCGCGCACATTCATTCCCAGACGGGTTTTATTCAGCAGCAGCCACGTCAAAGCCAGAACCAGCAGCACGAAGATGATCACCGCGATGCGGTTATACGGCAGCACCAGATTCGGCAACAGCTGAATGCCGCCCGACAACCAGCCGGGGTTGGCGACTTCGACGTTTTGCGCGCCAAAGAGTACCCGCACGGCCTGAATCAAAATCAGGCTGATGCCCCACGTAGCCAGCAGCGTTTCCAGCGGGCGACCGTACAAATGGCGGATCACCGTGCGCTCCAGCGCCATGCCAATTCCGGCAGTAATAAAGAAGGCCACCGGCAGCGCGACCAGCGGATAGAGCGCCAGCAGGCCCGGCGCGTAGTGCTGGAACAGCGACTGGACCATATAAGTGGAGTAGGAGCCGAGCATCAGCATTTCGCCGTGGGCCATGTTAATCACCCCCAGCAGGCCGTAAGTGATCGCCAAACCCAGCGCCGCCAGCAGCAAAATCGAGCCGAGCGACAGGCCGGTAAACGCCTGACCAATCAGGTCGCCTATCAGCAAACGGTGCTCAACGGCTTTCAGGCTGACCTGCGCGGCTTTACGCACTTCGGCGTCGGCTTCTGTTTTCGGGTCAGTCAGCGCCTGAAGGCGGCCCTGCGTGTCGGGGTCCCCCGAAGCGCCCAGCAGCTCGACGGCTTTCAGCCGCACCTGCGGGTTAGCGTCGGCGAGCTGCAAATTCGCCAGCGCGATATTTAGGGCGTCATGCACAGCAGGGTCTTTTTCCAGCGCCAGACGATGGGTCAGCAGCGGCAACTGGTCCGCCTGCGCCTCGCGCTGCAACGATTTGGCCGCCTGTAGCCGCACATTGCTGTCAGTGCTGACCAGACGATGCGCCGACAGCGCGTTGGCAATCAAAATGCGTAAACGGTTGTTGAGCCAAACCTTTTTGGTGTCACCCTGCGGCTTGGCATCGCCATCTAGCGGGGTCAGCGCGTCGCCCTGTTGCACAAAGGCGTGTTTGGCGTCGTCGATCACCACGTTTTCCTGCTTCAGCGCTTCCAACAGCGGCAAACGCTCCGGCTGCGGGTCGGCGGCCCACTGCTGTAACAGAGTGGCTTGCTGGCTGCGATTAGCCGCCGCAAAGTCATTCGCCGCCCCGGCCTGAGCCAAAAACGGCAGGCAACAAAGCAGGAAAAGCAGTGTCCTGAAGTTCATTAAGCTGGTCGTCATCGTGTTTTCCCGTTGCCCAAAGTGTATTTCTGGCTACTTCGTAAAGTGGAGTTCCGATCTGCTCCCTCCCCTGGTAAGGGGAGGGCTGGGGTGGGGTATTTAGGCGACTCTGCGCCCAAAACCACCCCTCATCCCAGCCTTCTCCCCGTGAGGGGAGAAGGAGTTAAGGCTCATCCTGCTTTCCCCGTGAGGAGAGAAGGAGTTATCCCTTACCTAACAATCAGTTAGTGCTTTTCACCGGAGTGTCAGGCTTTTTGTCGTTACCGGCGATATACGGGCTCCACGGTTGGGCGCGGATAGGCTTGTCGGTCTGCCATACCACGTTGAACTGGCCGTTGGACTCAATCTCGCCAATCATCACCGGCTTGTGCAGGTGGTGGTTGGTGGCGTCCATGGTCAGGGTGAAGCCAGACGGCGCGGCGAAGGTCTGTCCTGCCATGGCGGCGCGGACTTTATCGACATCCGTCGTCCCGGCTTTTTCCACGGCCTGCGCCCACATATGAATGCCCACGTAGGTGGCTTCCATCGGGTCATTGGTCACGGCGGTGTCAGCATTTGGCAGCTTGTGGGCCTTGGCGTAAGCCTTCCACTCGGCGACGAATTTCTTGTTCACCGGGTTATCCACGGATTCGAAGTAGTTCCACGCGGCGAGGTCGCCGACCAGCGGCTTGGTGTCGATACCGCGCAGCTCTTCTTCACCCACGGAGAAAGCGACAACCGGCACGTCGGTGGCTTTAACCCCCTGATTCGCCAGCTCTTTGTAGAACGGCACATTGGAGTCGCCGTTGATGGTGGAAATCACCGCAGTTTTGCCACCGGCGGAGAATTTCTTAATGTCGGAAACAATAGTCTGGTAATCGCTGTAGCCGAACGGCGTATAGACTTCCTGAATATCGCTGTTTTTCACCCCTTTCGAGTGCAGGAAGGCGCGCAGAATTTTGTTGGTGGTGCGCGGGTAAACATAGTCAGTACCCAGCAAGAAGAAGCGTTTGGCGCTGCCGCCGTCTTCGCTCATCAGGTATTCCACCGCCGGAATAGCCTGCTGGTTTGGTGCCGCGCCGGTGTAGAACACGTTTGGCGACATCTCTTCACCTTCGTACTGCACCGGGTAGAACAGCAGGCCGTTCAGCTCTTCGAACACCGGCAGCACTGATTTGCGCGATACCGATGTCCAGCAGCCAAACACCGCCGCCACCTTGTCTTGCGTCAGCAGCTGGCGGGCTTTTTCGGCGAACAGCGGCCAGTTCGACGCTGGGTCAACCACCACCGGCTCGAGCTTTTTACCCAGCACGCCGCCGTGGGCATTGATGTCGTCAATGGTCATCAGCGCCACGTCTTTTAAAGGCGTTTCAGAAATCGCCATGGTGCCGGAGAGCGAGTGCATGATGCCGACTTTGATGGTGTCGGCGGCCTGCGCGCCCCAGGCCAGACCCATGCTGACCACGGTCGCAGAGAGAGCAAAAGCTTTAATAAAATGTCGACGATGCATAGTAAAACCCCTGTTGGTTATTGGTTTAAGTCGAAAAATTTTTATAAAAGTCCTGATGGGTTGCCCTCATCATTTCGAGCCTGATGCAGCATGTGCAGCGTGATTTTGCGCACCTCGGCCTTACTGCCCGAGATGTGGTCGTGAAGTTGGCGCTGAGCCTCCTCGGTTTGCTGGTGCAAGATGGCGAGCAGGATGCTCGCGTGTTCGTGATAAGTGGCATCAATACGCGAGCCTTTGGTGAAGTCGAGGCGGCGAATGATGCGGATTTTCTCCGTCAGGTCGCGGTGAATACGCGCCATTTCGGCATTGCCTGCTGCTTCGACCAGCGTCATGTGGAAAGCCTCGTCATAGCGCGAAACTTCCTGCCCGTCCTCGAGGCGCGGCGCGTCTACCCAGAAAGCTTTTAGCTGGCCGAGTTGCAGCGGCTGCAAGGCCACCGGCAGGGCGCAGAGGCGTTTCACCGCCTCTAGCTCCAGCACGATGCGCAGGTCGTAAAGCTGCTCGAAATAGTCGAAGTCGAACGGCCTAACCTGCCAACCGCTGCGGAAAAACACCTCGACATAGCCTTCGCGCTCCAGCCAAAACAGTGCCTGACGCACCGGCGTGCGGCTGGTCTCCATGCGGTCTGCAACATCGTTCTCACTGAACCTGTCGCCCGGCAGCAGGCGAAAGTTGAAAATGTCGTCCTTGAGCTGCAAATAAATGCGCTCGGCCAGCCCTTCCGGGCGGATTTTGGTGCGCTTTTTATCCGCAGCGTTACGTGAATCAGTCAGTTGCATCTTGGCTCCTACTCTTCTGGGCTTAGGCCGATTGCGCGACGTCTAGCCACAGCAGTGCGTCGCCGGGGCCGACCGGACGGCCTTGCTGACAGCTGATTTTGCTTACTCGGCCTGCGCAAGGGGCGTAGACCGACAGCTCCATTTTCATCGCTTCCACCACGATCAGCGCCTGACCCTCTTCCACCTGCTGACCCGGCTCGACCAGAATCTTCCACACGTTGCCATTCAGATCGGCGCTCACCAGATGGCCGTCCTGTTCGCTTTGATCTTCAACCACTTGCACCGCGTTGGCGGCGGCTTCCACGGCGGCACTCTCCTGCGCGGCCCAGTGGGCGACTTCGGCGGTGAAAGCGGCGGACTGGCGCGAGCGGAAGTCGGCGATATCCTCCGCGTTGTCAGCCAAGAACTGGGTGTACTGGGCGAAATCAAACTCGGTTTCTTCAATCCGCACCTGCGCGCGGCCCTCGCGGAAGGCGTCGCGCTGGGCCTCAAGCTCTTCTTCAGTCACTTCATAGAAACGCACCTGATCGAAGAAGTGCAGCAGCCACGGCTCGCCGTTTTTGAACTGGGCATTTTTCAGATACTTATTCCAAATCGGCAGGGTGCGGCCCACCAACTGGTAGCCCCCCGGCGAGTCCATGCCGTAGATGCACATGTACATGCCGCCAATGCCGACGGTGCCCTCGGCGGTGTAAGTGCGCGCCGGGTTGTATTTGGAACTCAGCAGGCGATGGCGCGGGTCGACAGGCACGGCGCACGGCGCGCCGAGGTAGACATCTCCCAGCCCGAGGATCAGGTAGCTGGCGTTGAAGATGATGTCTTTCACGTCCTGACGGCTCGCCAGCCCGTTGGTGCGCTGAATAAAGTCGACGTTGTTTGGCAGCCACGGTGCTTCGGCGCGCACGGTTTGCTGGTAGCGCTCTACCGCGCCAAGGGTGGCGGAGTCTTCGAACGCCATCGGCATATGCACGATGCGGGTAGGGATTTTCAGCTGGCTGACGTCGGCCAAGTCGTGCTCCAGCGTCAGCAGGTGCTGAAGCAGGCGCGACTGGTGAATCACCCGGCTGTCATAGCGAATTTGCAGCGACCGCACGCCCGGCGACAGCTCCTCAATGCCCGGCTCGGCGGCTTCGCGGATGGCTTTCATCAGCAGATAAAGGCGCAGACGCAGGGCCAAATCCAGCACGTTGTCGCCGTACTCGATCAGAATGTAGCCGTCACCGGCCTGACGATATTGCACTGACGGGCGCTCGGCGCTGGCCGGGAGTTCAGCCAGCACGGTGGCGGACGCCGTGGTGTCAGGCAGCAGGGACGGGGTGGCCAGCGCCATAGCCTCGACCGGCATTAATGAGTCGATGGTGCCCTGCTGGGCCAGCTCCAGCGCCTGCGCTTGCTCAAAGCTGATAGGGTAGAAGCGAATTTTATCGCCCGGCTTCACCTGACCGACTTTCCACAGCTCGGCTTTGGCGATGGTCACCGGGCAGACGAAACCGCCGAGGCTTGGCCCGTCGCGGGTCAAAATCACCGGGAAGTCGCCGGTAAAGTTGATCGCGCCGATGGCGTATTCGCAGTCATGCACGTTGGACGGGTGCAGGCCCGCTTCGCCGCCGTCCAGCCGCGCCCACTGCGGCTTTGGTCCGGTCAGGCGCACGCCGAGGCGGTTGGAGTTGTAATGCACTTGCCACTCGGCTTCGAAGAAGGCGTCGATGGACTCTTTGGTGAAGAAGTCCGGCGCGCCGTGCGGCCCGTAAAGCACGCCGATATTCCAGACATTGCCGTAAGTCGGCACGATGTGCGGCACGGCGGCCTGCGGCAAATCTACCGGCGCAGGGGTGGTGCAGGCGTCAAGCTCCGGCTGGGAAACGGTGAGCATATCGGCCACGCGCAGCGTGCGGCCCGCGTTGCCGCCAAATTGGCCGAGGGCGAAGGTCGAACGGCTGCCGAGGTAAACCGGCACGTCGAAGCCGTTGCGCACCGCCAGATAAGTGCGACAACCCTGAGTAGCGCGGCCAAGGGTTAGCGTCTGCCCGGCTTTGACCTGCACCGGTTGCCAATAGCTCACGGCTTCGCCATCAAGGTCTGCCGGGCAGAGTGCGCCGGTCAGCGCGATGGTGGCGTCGCAGTGGAAACGCAGGGTCGGGCCTTGCAGGGTGAATTCCAGCCCGGCAGCGTCGAGGTGGTTGCCCACGATGCGGTTAGCCAGTCGGAAGGCAAAATCGTCCATCGGGCCTGACGGTGGCACGCCGATATCCCAATAGCCGAGGCGGCCGGGGTAATCCTGAATGCTGCTGTAGGTGCCGGGCGCAATCACTTCGACGGCCTGCGGCGCGTACTCGAAGCTGTCGAGCATCCGCGTCCACATCTCGCCCTGATGGAACACCGGCGTGGCGACCACTTGGCGCAGATAATCAATGTTGCTGCTGATGCCGTGCAGGCGGGTGGCGGCCAGCGCGCGGGACATCTTCTCAAGAGCCTCTTCGCGGTCTTTACCGTGAACGATAAGCTTGGCGATCATCGGGTCATAAAACGCTGAAACTTCGCTGCCTGTAGAGACCCAGCCGTCGACGCGCACGTCGTCAGGGAACACCACTTCCGTCAGCACGCCGGGGCTTGGCTGGAAGTTTTTCAGCGGGTCTTCGGCGTAAATACGCACTTCCATTGCTGCGCCCTGCGGAGCTTTTTCCATCGCAGCCCAGTCCAGCGGCTGGTCGGCGGCCACGCGCAGCATGCACTCAATCAGGTCCAGCCCGGTGACCATTTCGGTGACCGGATGCTCAACTTGCAGGCGGGTATTCACTTCGAGGAAGTAAAATTCGTTGCGCGCCGGGTCGAAAATAAACTCGACGGTGCCTGCGCTGCGATAGCTGACCGACTCCCCGAGCTGCACGGCGGCGCGGTGCAAGGCTTCGCGCGTGGCCTGTGGCAGGTTTGGCGCTGGCGTCTCCTCAACCACTTTTTGGTTGCGGCGTTGCAGCGAACAGTCGCGCTCACCGAGGGCCACCACGCGGCCTTTGCCGTCGCCAAAAATCTGCACTTCTACATGGCGCGCGCGATCTACAAAACGCTCTAAAAATACCCCCGCGTCGCGGAAGAAGTGCTCGCCAAGGCGTTTCACGCTGTCCCACGCGGCGCGCAGGGCGGCTTCGTCATCACAGCGAGTCAGGCCGATACCGCCACCGCCGGCGGTGCTTTTCAACATAATCGGGTAGCCAATTTCAGCCGCCGCGCTGACGGCTTCTTCGATGCTATCCAGCAGCCCGGTGCCCGGCGTCATTGGCACGTTGGCGGCTCCCGCCAGCTCGCGCGCCCGGTGTTTAAGGCCAAACTCGCGGATTTGCGCCGCGCTCGGGCCAATAAAGGCGATGCCCGCTGCTTCGCAGGCGTCGGCGAATTCGGCGCTTTCGGACAGGAAGCCGTAGCCCGGATAAATCGCCTGCGCGCCGGTCTGTTTGGCGGCGGCCAGAATCTTGTCGATCACCAAATAGCTGTCGCTGGCCTTCTCACCGCCCAACGCAATGGCGATATCGGCGTCGGTGACGTGCGGCGCATTGCGATCGGCGTCGGAATAGACCGCCACGCTGGTCACGCCGAGGTGTTTCAGGGTTCGAATTGCGCGGCAGGCAATTTCGCCGCGGTTTGCCACTAATACGGTAGTAAACATCGTCGTGATCCTCAGGCGTGATTCAGGGAGGCGAGGTGGGAGATGTAGCTTCTCCAGCCGCCAAAATGGGTGATGTCGGTAGCGTCGGAAATCGCCCACGGTTCGCAGATAAAGCCTTTCACCGTGCGGCCGTCGGCCAGTTGCAGCGAGCCAATGCCCAGCGGCGCTGGGATCTCCGCCACGAACTCGCCGAAGCGCGCCAGCGGGATGTCCCACAGCTCGACGATGATGGCGCTGCCGCCCTCGGCGCGAACCAAGCCCGGTTTTGGTGGCTGGGTGTTGGCCAGCGCAAACAGCTTGTAGTTGGCGGCGGTGGTGGTCTGCTCGACCCGCACGGCTTTGCGCTGGGTGAGCTGGAAGTTCAGCGGCATGCCGGTCAGGTGCGCCCCCACCACGGCGACGCGCACGTGGTCTTTACTGGTCGGAATGGCGTGCATCAGCGCGTTGGCGCTCAGTTCGCGGCCGGTTGCACCGAGAGGCAGAGAAAGGCTGCGCTGCCACTGGCGACCAAAGGCGGCCAGCGCGTCGTCGTGCCATGCCGGAGCAATCAGCGTGATGCCGGACGGCAGGCCGTCGGCGCGAATGCTGGCAGGCAGCGCCAGCGCAGAAAGGTCCGCCAAATTGGTGAAGTTGGTATAGGTGCCGAACTGCGAGTTGTAGCGCACCGGTTCCTGCGCCATTTCTTCCAGCGTGCGAATGGTCGGGGAGGTCGGCACGATCAGCGCGTCGAAACCTTCGAGCGCCAGATTGATTTTGCGCGCCAGCTCGGCTCGCAGGTATTCGGCCCGCCACGCATCGCAGGCGCTGTAATTCAGCCCGTTCGCCACAATGCCGCGCACCGTGGGGTCCATCACTTCTGGCGTTTCTTCGAAAATTTTCCCCACCGCCACCGTGCGCTCGGCGACCCACGCGCCGTAATAGAGCTGCTCCGCCAGTTCGCGGAACGGCGTGAAGTCGATAGGCACCAGCGTCACGCCGCTGGCCGACAGGCGCTCAAGAGATTGCTCAAATTCAAACTCGGCCAGCGCGTCGCCGAAGAATTCCAGACTGTTCGGCACGGCGAAGCGCGGGTGGGCGGACATGGCGGCTGGCGCGGTGTGCGGGTTGGCGCGCGAATAGGCGTCGGCGGCGTCATATCCCCCGGCGGCGTGGGCCACGGCTTGGGCGTCTTCCACGGTGAGAGCGAAAACGGAGACGGCGTCGTTCAATCGGCAGGCCGGAACTACGCCTTTATTCGACAGCCAGCCCTTGGTGGGCTTCAAACCCACAATATTGTTGAAGCCTGCCGGTACGCGGCCGGAGCCTGCGGTGTCAGTGCCCAAAGAGAAGGCAACCAGCCCGCGCGCCAGCACCGAGGCCGAGCCGGAGCTTGAGCCGCCGCTGACGTAATCCGGGTTGAAAGTGTTGCGCACCGCCCCGCGTGGAGAGCGAGTTCCGACTAGTCCGGTGGCGAATTGGTCGAGGTTGGTTTTGCCGACCACAATGGCCCCTTTGGCACGCAGGTTAGCGACCACGGTGGCATCGTCTTGGGCGACGTAGGTGAATTCAGGGCAGGCCGCGCTGGTCGGCCAGCCGCCGACGTCGATGTTGTCTTTGACCGCGAAAGGCACGCCAAACAACGGCAGTGAAGCCAGTGAGCCATTGGCATCGCGGCGTAACTGCTCCAAATGGGCGAATTGTGCCTCGAGCTGGTCGGGCGTTGCCAGATAGAGCCATGCGGTGTCTTGCGGATTCAGGCTGGCCAGAACCATTGACAGCGAACTGCGCAAACTGTCCGGTGCAGAAAGATAGTGCCGTTGCCAGTCAGGTAAAGTGAAGGCATGAAAAGGTGTAGTTACCGAGCTTTTGCTGTCGTTCATTGGTTGAATTCCATCTGGTACACAAGATTGAATTCAACAAAGCAAAGGCTGTGCCATATTTTTAGTTTTTGATTTTAAAGGATTTTATAATATTTCAGATCCCCACTGCGCAAATGTTGCACCAACGTTGCAATGCAACTGACCGAAAATGGCGCGGGAAATTTGCGAGTTGCCACGCACAAAACAGATAAAATCGGCTTTCTATTCCCTGCGATGTATAGATAATTGCATTAATGATTTATTGTTGATTACAGGAAAGTGAGCTGACCTATGGCACAAGAGATGATTGACCACGCATTACTTACCCGTTTGAACGAGGCGGGAGTAGTGAGTCAGGTGAGTGTGATAGCCCAACATGGAGGATGGACAGTAATGATCAAATATGGCGCAAGTCAGGCGGCCCTTATGGCCCAACGCAGTGGTAAGGTGCGCGTTTTCAAACGGTTTGAAACGCTCGCCGCCTACTTAAAAGAGTTCGGTATCAATCGCTTTGAAGTGGATATCACTGACTTTGACCCCGCGAACGGTGGAGGAGTGACCCGCCCGGACCGTTCCGAAGCCCTCAAACGTGCCCACGAGGCTGCGGCTCTTGATGCTTGGCTGCGCGAACAGGTCCAAGAATCACTTGATGACCCACGGCCCACCGTTGCTCATGAAGACGTCAAAGCCTACTTCGCAGCCCGTAAAGCCGTGCTGAATAAAAAAGAGAGTGAATAAGCGTTAAGGAAAACTATGCAACTGGTATGGAAACCAATGGCACTCGAGGACCGTGAACGCATTTTTGACTGGCTATCAGCCCAGAATGTACAGGCTGCGATAGCGCTCGATGATGAGTTTGACATCTTTGCCGAGCGGGTCTGTATCGACCCGCTAATTTATAGAGAGAGTAGAGTCGCGGGTTTACGTGAGGCAGTGATTTGGCCAAATTACATTATGATTTATCAGATACAGGGCGTTGAACTTCATATCGTTAGAATAATTCACCACGCCCAGCGCTGGCCTTAGGGAATACTGACTTCATGCACTTTCGAAAATTGTCGCGCCGTTTGAAAAGAGGGCTATTCGCCCTGTTGCTGGTGGTACTCACCCTGTTTGGCGTCCGTGCTTACGACTCCCTTCAGGGAGCACCCCTTGAGCCTTGGCATCGTTTGGTTCCGGATGAACTGACCGAGTCGCAGCTTGATAAAAGCACTTGGGCGGATTATCTCAAGGCAGAACAGCGCGCGTTTGAAGAAGTGAAACAGCAGGTGACGGACAAGCTGGAGCCTGAAGAGCGTATTCCTTTGAATCGCTATTATGACCGTAGCCCGATTTATCCCGAGCATTTTGCGACGGACTGGAATCGGTCTTACGAGCTAATACCCGAGGGGAAACCCCGAGGCGCGGTGGTGTTGCTGCATGGCCTGACTGACTCGCCTTATAGCCTGCGGCACATTGCACAAGATTATCAGCGGCGCGGTTTCGTGGCGGTGGGCATTCGTCTGCCGGGGCATGGCACCGTGCCGGGCGGGCTGACCAATGTCGATTGGCCGCAGTGGCTAGCCGCCACAAGGCTCGCCGTGAGGGAGGCGCGTCGCGCAGCAGGTCCTGATGTCCCGCTACAAATGGTCGGTTTCTCAAATGGCGGGGCGCTGGCGGTGAAATACACGCTGGACGCGTTGGATAATGCCTCCCTCGAGCGGCCGGCGCGTTTAGTGCTTATCTCGCCAATGATCGGCGTCACTAGCTTTGCGCGTTTTGCCGGTATCGCTGGCTGGCCGGCGATTTTCCCCGCCTTCGCCAAGACGGCGTGGCTGAACATTTTGCCGGAGTTCAATCCGTTCAAATACAACTCATTTCCGGTAAACGGCGCGCGACAGTCCTATCTGTTGACCCGCGCCTTGCAAAAGCAGGTCAGTGCAGATGCCAAGTCGGGCAAATTGGCGCAACTGCCGCCGATTCTGGCTTTCCAGTCAGTGTTGGACTCGACTGTCAGTACCCGCGCCGTGGTCACGCACCTGTTTAACCTGTTACCCGCCAATGGCAGCCAACTGGTGTTAATTGATATCAACCGCAATGCTTATGTCGGGCCGCTACTGCGTGAGTCTAGCGAAACCGCCATTGAGCGGATGCTGCCCCCCGCGCCGCGTCATTATCAAACCACGGTTATCACCAACGCGTCGCCAGAGCAGGCGGCGACAGTGGCGCAAATCACCGAGGCGGGGCAGGCCCAAGCCACCACCATGCCGCTGGGTATTGATTATCCGTCAGAGTTTTATTCGCTATCACACGTTGCGTTGCCTTTCCCTCTGGACGACTCCCTGTATGGGCGAAATCCGCAGGGAGCACCGCAATACGGCATTCACCTCGGACGTTTGGCCGCGCGGGGTGAAAGCGGGGCGCTGGTGGTCAGTATGGATCAGCTAATGCGCGTGTCATCCAACCCGTTCTATCCCTACATGCTGCAAAGAATCGCGCAGTGAAATGTGGATGTTGTCATGCAATTGAATGACAATAAGGGCTTAATGCCCAATAAGGAAAACATGATGCCAAATGCTCTGGTTCAGGCGCGTATCGATTCAGAAATTAAGGACAAAGCAAGCGCAGTGCTTGAAAGCCTTGGTTTGACCCTCTCTGACGTTGTGAGGATTTTATTGACGCGAGTCGCCAATGAAGGAGGGTTGCCAGCCGGGTTTGTCTCGGATTCAAAAGCTTACGATATATGGTTTAAGGCTAAAGTTCGGGAGTCCTTGGAAGACGACTCGCCGGGCATACCTCATGAAGAGGTGGAGGCGTATTTCGCCAAGCGCAGGGAAGAAAAGGGCGTTTAGCGGAAACCCGCGAACTGATTATTCCGGAAACACACTTCATTGTGGTCTATGCTGTTCTTCCATCAACTCCTAACAAGATCAAGATATTTCGTGTTTTACACAGCGCACGGCAATGGCCCGAATAGCTTTCGAGCAAAATACCGTCAAAAAATGCTTGCGATAAAATCGTGCACTATATATATTGAGGCCCATGAAGACGAAAACTGAATCACCGATACCTACCAATGCTCTGCTCCATCTGGACCAACAGATGTGTTTTGCGCTCTATTCCGCGAATCTGGCACTGCATAAGGTCTACCGTAAGCTGCTGGGCGAGCTGGATCTCACCTATCCGCAATACTTGGTGATGCTGGTGCTGTGGCAGCGTGATGATGTGATCGTATCGGAGATTGGCGAAAAGCTGTTCCTTGATTCCGCGACCCTCACGCCGCTGTTGAAGCGTCTGGAAACCGCCGGGCTGCTGGTTCGTAACCGCGCTAAAAGCGATGAGCGTCAGGTGATTATTACCCTGACCGACGCAGGCAAGGCGCTGAAAGAGAAAGCAAAAGGTATCCCGGAGGCGATTATGTGCGCCACCGAATGTGATATCGAAGAAATGTCAGCTTTGAAGGGCCAGCTTGAGTCCCTGCGTGAAAGGCTGAAAGATAAGTCCTGATTGTTGAATATCAGGCAGCAACAACATTCTTTGCAGTAAGCAGATAAGTCCGGAGTAGAGCTTCGAGTTTGTCTGCGAATAGTTAACAAGTCGCGCGCTATTAAATAGCGATATTAATTCTTACCCTAAACCTAACCTGTCTTAAAGGAATGAAATATGTCTATCGAAAAAGTAATGTACCGCGCTCATGTCTCTTCCACCGGTGGCCGTGATGGCCGTGCGGTTTCTGACGACGGTCTGCTGGATGTCAAACTGGGCCTGCCGAAAGAGATGGGTGGTTTGGGTGGTGCAACTAACCCTGAGCAGCTTTTTGGCGCGGGTTACTCAGCCTGTTTCTTGGGTGCTTTGAAAGCCGTTGGCGCGAAAGAAAAGGTGAAAATCCCTGCTGACGCTAAAATCGAAGCCACCGTGGGTATCGGTGAAATCCCAGGCGGCTACGGCTTAGAAGTGCAGCTGGATATCACTCTGCCAGGTATTGAACGCAGCGAAGCTGAAGCGCTGGTTGAGAAAGCGCACCACGTTTGCCCTTACTCCAACGCCACGCGTGGCAACATTGATGTCACTCTGAACGTAAAATAAAATCACGGCATCAGTGGAAACCTATTAATAACGCGTTTGCCACACCAGTTTTTATATCTCAAGGAGGCTTCGGCCTCCTTTTTTCGTTGTGATTGGCTTATGCAGATCATTCTGGAAATCCTAGCCAAATCCCGTTTCTGACCAATATCTATGAACCAGTGGGTATCAAACATGTCACAATGATTCAGAATCTTTCTAAAACTGTCTGGATAACCACATTACATGAATAGAGTGAAGACTCTATCGCAGCAAAATCTCTCCTTCTTGTTAGCGATCTACATCGGCATTTTCCTCAATGTCTCCGTGTTTTACCGCCGTTTCGCACCGATGGCCCACAACGTCAACCTGACCGAAGTCATGCAGGCCGTCACTGAAGTGGTTGCCATCGTGCTGTTCACCTTCTTCCTGCTGCGCCTGTTATCACTCGGTGGACGCCTGTTTTTCCGCGTCATCGCCAGCTTTTTGCTGCTGATATCGGTGGCCGCCAGCTATTACATGGTGATGTTCAACGTGGTCATTGGCTACGGCATTATCGCCTCGGTTATGACCACCGATATTGACCTGAGCAAGGAAGTGATTGGCTGGTATTTCTTCTTGTGGATGGCCGTTGTCAGCGTTATTCCTCTGATTTTTATCTGGAAGAATGACCTGCGGCTGACGCTGATTGAGCAGATGAAAACGCCGGGCCAGCGCCTGATCCCGCTGGCTATTTTGCTCGCGGTGGTGGCATTGGTATGGCTGCCGCTGCGCATGCTCGATCGCCAACAGAGCTTGAATGAGAAACTGACTAACGTCGATTTGCCGAGCTATGGCGGCGTGGTCGCGCACTCCTATTTACCTTCTAACTGGCTGGCCGCACTGGGGCTTTTTGCCTATACGCAGGTGGATGAAAGCACTGACACCAGTAACTTGTTAGACCCAGCGAAAAAGTTTACTTACATCCCACCTGCCGGAATTGATGACACTTACGTGGTGTTTATCATCGGCGAGACGACGCGGTGGGACCATATGGGCATCCTCGGCTATGAGCGCGATACCACGCCGCGTTTGTCGCAAGAAGAGAATCTGGTGGCTTTCCGTGGCACCTCGTGCGACACAGCCACTAAGCTCTCGCTGCGCTGTATGTTCGTGCGGGAAGGTGGGGCGGAAGATAATCCGCAGCGAACTTTGAAAGAGAAGAATGTGTTTTCAGTGCTCAAGTCGCTGGGGTTCAGCTCTGAACTGTTCGCGATGCAAAGTGAAGTGTGGTTCTACAACAACACCAATACTGACAATTACTCATTCCGCGAAATCATCGCGTCGGAAAAACGCAATGACGGCAAGCCGGTAGATGACATGCTGCTGGTGAATGAGTTGCAGGAGTCGGTGAAAAACCATCCACAGGGCAAGCATTTAGTCATTCTGCACACCAAAGGCTCGCACTATCAGTACTCGCAGCGCTATCCGCGTAGTTTTGCGCGCTACACGCCAGAGTGCATGGGCGTTGACCGCTCTTGTTCGAAGGCGCAGCTGATTAACGCCTTCGACAATAGCGTGCTGTATACCGACACCTTTATTGGCAACGTGATTGACTCACTGCGCGATAAAAAGGCCGTGGTGTTCTATGCCGCCGATCACGGCGAGTCAATTGACGAGAACTCGCACCTGCACGGCACGCCGCGCCAGATGGCCCCTGACGAGCAATTCCGCGTCCCGATGATTGCCTGGGCGTCCGACAGTTTCCTCGCCCAGCCGGACCATCAGGAAGCTTTCGACAGGTTAAAAGCGCAGCAGCGCGTTGGTGGCAAAAAACGTCACGAAGAGTTATTCGACTCCATCTTGGGCTGTTTGGGATACACCTCGCCTGACGGTGGTATTAATCCCGCCAATAATTGGTGTGCCAAACCTCAGTCTGCTGACAGTATTTAAGGCTGAAAATGCCGGTTCCGCTGAATTTCTAAGCAGTCAGCAGAGTTGTCATAAAAAGGCGTTGACGCTCCGAATCAGCAGCAGTAACATGCGGCCCAATTCGGCGAGTAGCGCAGCTTGGTAGCGCAACTGGTTTGGGACCAGTGGGTCGGAGGTTCGAATCCTCTCTCGCCGACCACATTTGAAAAACCTGCTTTTAAAGCAGGTTTTTTTTCGTCTGGAGTTTATGAGGATGAGAACCTCCGAAGGAGGTTTGAGCCGAGCGAAGCGAGACCACGTTGCTTTAGCAACGGCCCGCAGGGCAAGCATCGAAGATGCGCGTAATCCTCTCTCGCCGACCACATTTGAAAAACCTGCTTTTTAAAGCAGGTTTTTTTTCGTCTGGAGTTTATGAGGATGAGAACCTTCGAAGGAGGTTTGAGCCGAGCGCAGCGAGACCACGTTGCTTTAGCAACGGCCCGCAGGGCAAGCATCGCAGATGCGCGTAATCCTCTCTCGCCGACCACATTTGAAAAACCTGCTTTTTAAAGCAGGTTTTTTTTCGTCCAAATTTTATGCCGGCGAACTAAAAGCGATATCATTTGGTTTTTGGTTCCATTTCAGGCGTTTCAGGGTGTTTCTACCAACTTCCTTCCAAAGACAAATAAGCTAATTTTCCCCACTGCACCAAAATGGAGCGCAGGCTCTATTTTGGCGTCCATCTGCACCCTTTTCTGGCGCGTTCGCGGCAAATTATCTCATCCTTTCCCAGCATTTTCCGCTGGCTTATGGCCCGATCACACTAATAACCGTTCATATAATCATCATTTGGCAAGAAATTTTTTTTGAATGAAAACGGGGTAAAGCGCTGAGATGATTCTGTCAGATAGGTGAATCTGTTGACTTTATGGCTTATGGCTGAACTTTCATCCTGCATATGTTAAAGAAAGGTTTTTTTATGTTTGTTTGCTGTTACTCACAGTCTTTGTAAATGCCTATTGGTTATATTGACGTCATCCATCAGAGTTGCCAAATTGATAGCCCGAAGTAAGACCAGAAGATTTTTCCGGTAATTTTTTGTAACGCTAAGTTTACGAGTTTTGCCTGAGAAAACGCCTCTTCGGCGTTCCTCCCTTTTTCTGGAAAGACTTTCCGCAGCGAATTGGGCAACACAGCCTCCCGTCTATAAAAAATAAAGGGGGGCGTGAGCTGCAAATACAACACACACATCCACATCACCATTAATAGATGGAGCACAAGCGATGAAAATCTCCTTGGGTAAAGCAGGGCTACTGAAATTCAGTATGGGCCTGATAGCGCTGACCGTGGCCGCCAGCGTCCAAGCCAAAACTTTAGTTTATTGTTCTGAAGGCTCGCCTGAAGGCTTTAACCCACAGCTGTTCACCTCTGGTACGACTTACGATGCCAGCTCCGTGCCTATCTACAACCGTTTGGTAGAGTTCAAAATTGGTACCACTGAATTGCAGCCTGGTTTGGCTGAGAAGTGGGACATCTCCCCAGATGGCAAAACCTACACCTTCCACCTGCGCAAAGGCGTGAAGTGGCAAGACAGCAAAGATTTCAAACCTACTCGCGATTTCAACGCGGATGACGTGGTTTACTCCTTTGAGCGTCAGTTAGACAAAAACAACCCATACCACGGCGTTTCTGGCGGCAGCTATGAATACTTCGAAGGCATGGGCATGCCTGACCTGATCAGCAAAATCGTTAAAGTTGACGATTACACCGTTCAGTTCGTGTTGAACCGCCCTGAAGCGCCATTCTTGGCTGACCTGGGTATGGACTTCGCGTCAATCCTGTCTGGTGAATATGCAGCGAACATGCTGAAAGCCGGTACGCCGGAGAAAGTTGACCTGAACCCAATCGGTACTGGTCCATTCCAACTGCTGCAATACCAGAAAGACTCCCGCATCCTGTACAAAGCCTTCCCAGGCTACTGGGGCACCAAGCCGCAGATCGACCGTTTAGTCTTCTCCATCACGCCTGACGCTTCTGTGCGTTACGCCAAATTGCAGAAAAACGAATGCCAGGTTATGCCGTTCCCTAACCCAGCTGACATCGCTGCAATGAAGAAAGACAAAACCATCAACCTGATGCAACAACCGGGTCTGAACGTGGGTTATGTCTCCTTCAACGTTGAGAAAAAACCACTGGATGACGTGAAAGTGCGCCAAGCACTGACCATGGCTGTGAACAAGCAAGCCATCATCGACGCGGTTTATCAGGGTGCTGGCTCTGCGGCCAAGAACCTGATCCCACCAACAATGTGGGGTTACAACAAAGACATCGTTGATTACCCGTACGATCCAGTTAAAGCCAAAGAACTGCTGAAAGAGTCTGGCCACGCTGACGGCTTCACCATCGACCTGTGGGCAATGCCTGTTCAGCGTCCATACAACCCGAACGCTCGTCGCATGGCTGAGATGATTCAGGCTGACTGGGCGAAAGTGGGCGTGAAAGCCAACATCGTGACTTACGAGTGGGGCGAGTACCTGAAACGCGCCAAAGCGGGTGAGCATCAGGCTGTGATGATGGGCTGGACCGGCGACAATGGGGATCCAGACAACTTCTTCGCCACCCTGTTCAGCTGCGCAGCGGCGAAAGACGGTTCTAACTACTCTCGCTGGTGCTACAAGCCGTTTGAAGACCTGATCCAGCCAGCTCGTGCTGAATCTGATCACGCCAAACGTGCTGCGCTTTACCAACAGGCTCAGGTTGTGATGCATGACCAAGCGCCTGCGCTGATCGTGGCTCACTCCACCGTTTATGAGCCAGTGCGTAAAGAAGTCAAAGGCTATGTGGTAGATCCATTAGGTAAGCACCACTTCGAAAACGTTTCTGTGGAGTAAAGCTTACTGAATGACCCGGGAACCGCGTTGTGCGGTGCTCGCAATTTTCGCCTACCTGATGGTATGTCTCAATTGCGGCGCTCCTCCGCCTTGTTCGCGGGCCATTCACTACAGCCTTGAATCCATTAGTAAAGAAATAAATGTGAGCTAACAATAAGCCCGGCGAGCTACGGTTCTCCGGGCATTTTATACAAGAGAGTACGGGATATGTTTCAGTTCATACTCCGACGTCTGGGGTTAGTTATCCCAACGTTTATCGGCATAACTTTGCTGACTTTTGCCTTCGTGCACATGATTCCAGGCGACCCGGTGACCATCATGGCCGGAGAACGCGGTATTTCTGCTGAGCGCCACGCACAGCTGATGGCCGAAATGGGCCTCGACAAGCCGCTGTATCAACAATACTTCAACTATGTGACAGGGGTGCTGCACGGCGACCTTGGCGTCTCGTTAAAAAGCCGCGTCCCTGTTTGGCAGGAGTTCGTGCCACGTTTCAAAGCCACGCTGGAATTAGGCATTTGCGCCATGATTTTCGCGGTGATCGTCGGTATACCCGTGGGGGTATTGGCGGCGGTGAAGCGCGGCTCCATCTTTGACCACACCGCCGTAGGTATCTCATTGACCGGATACTCAATGCCTATCTTCTGGTGGGGCATCATGCTGGTGATGCTGGTCTCGGTGCATCTTAATCTCACGCCCGTGTCGGGGCGAATAAGCGACACCGTGTTCCTTGATGACAGCCAGCCGCTGACCGGCTTCATGCTGATCGACTCCTTAATCTGGGGCGAGCCGGGTGACTTCAAAGACGCCGTGATGCACATGATCCTGCCTGCCATCGTGCTCGGGACTATCCCGCTGGCGGTTATCGTGCGTATGACTCGTTCTTCCATGCTGGAAGTGCTGGGCGAAGACTACATCCGTACCGCGCGCGCCAAAGGCGTGAGCCGTATGCGCGTCATCGTGGTCCACGCACTGCGCAATGCGCTGCTGCCGGTCGTGACCATCATTGGTTTGCAGGTCGGCACGCTGCTCGGCGGTGCCATCCTGACGGAAACCATCTTCTCTTGGCCAGGACTCGGCCGCTGGTTGATTGATGCATTACAACGCCGCGACTATCCGGTCGTGCAGGGCGGTGTCTTGCTGGTCGCCATTCTGATTATCGTGGTTAACCTGCTGGTAGACGTGCTCTACGGCGTGGTCAACCCGCGTATTCGCCACAGAAAATAAGGGGCTCACTATGTCTCAAGTTACAGAGCCCGTTGCTAACGAAATAGTGACGGCAGCGCCGACGCCGATGCCGCCAATGCGCGAATTCTGGTACTACTTTAAGCGCAACAAAGGGGCCGTGACTGGCCTGGTTTACATCATCATCATGCTGGTTATCGCCATTGGCGCTAACGTGATTGCACCTCACGGCCCGGCCGAACAGTTCCGTGACGCGCTGCTGCGCCCGCCGGTCTGGCAGGAAGGCGGCAGCTGGAAGTTCCTGTTAGGCACCGACGACGTGGGCCGCGACATCTTGTCCCGTCTGATGTACGGCGCACGCTTGTCGTTGCTAGTTGGCTGTCTGGTGGTGGTGCTGTCGCTGATCCTCGGCGTGGTCTTTGGCCTGTTCGCCGGTTATTACGGCGGCGTGGTTGACGCCACTATCATGCGTATCGTTGACATCATGCTGGCGCTGCCAAGCCTGCTGTTAGCACTGGTACTGGTGGCGATTTTCGGCCCGTCGATAGTCAACGCCTCGCTGGCTTTGACCTTCGTCGCCCTGCCGCACTATGTGCGTTTGACCCGCGCCGCGGTGCTGGTCGAAGTGAACCGTGACTACGTGACGGCTTCTCGCGTGGCGGGTGCGGGTTCTGCGCGCCAGATGTTCGTGAACATTTTACCTAACTGCTTAGCGCCGCTGATTGTTCAGGCATCGCTCGGCTTCTCCAACGCCATTCTGGATATGGCGGCTCTCGGCTTCCTCGGCATGGGCGCACAGCCGCCAACGCCTGAGTGGGGCACTATGCTGTCCGACGTATTGCAGTTTGCTCAGAGCGCGTGGTGGGTTGTGACCTTCCCGGGCGTGATCATTCTGTTGACGGTACTGGCATTTAACCTGATGGGTGACGGTCTGCGCGACGCCCTTGACCCTAAACTCAAGCAGTAAGGGACGAGAGATGGAAACCACATTGATTAAAGATGTACCGGTTGGCAAAACCCTGCTGACCGTAGATAAGCTTTCGGTTCACTTTGGTGACGAAGGCACGCCGTTCCGCGCGGTTGACCGTATCAGCTACAGCGTTAAACAGGGTGAAGTCGTCGGCATTGTTGGCGAGTCCGGCTCGGGTAAATCAGTCAGTTCACTGGCGCTGATGGGGCTTATCGACTTCCCCGGCAAAGTGATGGCTGAGACGCTGGAGTTTGGTGGTCGCGACCTGCAGAAAATGAGCGAAAAAGAGCGCCGCCAGATTGTCGGTGCCGAAGTCGCGATGATTTTCCAAGACCCGATGACCAGCCTCAACCCTTGCTACACCGTAGGTTTCCAGATCATGGAAGCCATCAAGGTGCATCAGGGCGGTAACCGTAAAACGCGTCGTCAGCGCACTATCGACCTGCTGACGCTGGTGGGTATTCCTGACCCCGCTTCGCGCCTTGATGTTTATCCGCACCAGCTTTCTGGCGGTATGAGCCAGCGCGTGATGATTGCGATGGCGATTGCTTGTCGTCCAAAACTGTTGATTGCCGATGAGCCGACTACCGCGCTCGACGTGACCATTCAGGCGCAGATCATTGAGCTGCTGCTGGAGCTGCAACAGAAAGAGAACATGGCGCTGATGCTGATCACGCACGACTTGGCACTGGTTGCCGAGGCCGCGCAGCACATCATCGTGATGTACGCCGGGCAGGTGGTTGAGTCCGCCCGCGCGTCGGAAATTTTCCGCGCGCCGCGCCATCCGTACACCCAAGCCCTGCTGCGCTCCTTGCCGGAATTCGCGGCGGACAAGGCCCGTTTGCAGTCATTGCCGGGCGTCGTGCCGGGTAAATATGACCGCCCGAACGGCTGCCTGCTCAACCCGCGCTGCCCGTATGCTAACGATCGCTGCCGTAAAGAAGAACCTGCACTGCGCGACTTGGGCAATGGACGCCAGTCGAAGTGCCACTACCCGCTCGATGATGCCGGGAGACCAACTTATGAGTCATGATAATTCTGTGAAGTCAGAGCCGCTGTTGCAGGCGATTGACCTGAAGAAACACTATCCGGTGAAGAAGGGGCTGTTTGCTCCTGAGCGCACGGTAAAAGCCCTCGACGGCGTCTCTTTTGACCTTGAGCGCGGCAAAACGCTGGCGGTGGTGGGTGAGTCTGGCTGTGGTAAATCCACGCTGGGCCGCTTACTGACCATGATTGAAATCCCAACCGGCGGTGAGCTTTACTATCGCGGGCAGGATTTGCTCAAGCCTGACGCCACGGCTGAAAAGCTGCGCCGCCAGAAGATCCAAATCGTGTTCCAGAATCCTTATGGATCGCTGAACCCGCGTAAGAAAGTCGGGCAGATCCTCGAAGAGCCGCTGCTGATCAACACCAAGCTGTCAGCCAAAGAGCGCCGCGAAAAAGCACTCGAAATGATGGCCAAAGTGGGCCTGAAAACCGAGCATTACGACCGCTATCCGCATATGTTCTCCGGCGGCCAGCGTCAGCGTATCGCCATTGCCCGCGGGCTGATGTTAGACCCGGACGTGGTGATCGCCGATGAGCCAGTCTCCGCGCTGGACGTCTCGGTGCGCGCGCAGGTACTGAACTTGATGATGGACTTACAGAAAGACCTCGGTCTGTCTTATGTCTTCATCTCGCACGACCTCTCCGTGGTGGAGCACATCGCCGACGAAGTGATGGTGATGTACCTCGGCCGCTGCGTGGAGAAAGGCTCGAAAGACGCCATCTTCAACAATCCGCGCCATCCGTACACCCAAGCGCTGCTCTCCGCGACGCCGCGCCTGAACCCGGATGAACGCCGCGAGCGCATCAAGCTGACCGGCGAACTGCCAAGCCCGCTGAACCCACCGGCCGGTTGCGCGTTCAACGCCCGCTGCCGCCGCGCCTTCAGCACCTGCAAACAGTTCCAGCCGCAGCTCAAGCAGTATGGCGACCAGCTGGTAGCCTGCTTCGCCGTCGATCAAGACGAGAACGGCCAGACGCAAACCGTGGCCTAACCTCCGGCTTCGCCCCGTCTGCTGCAAAACAAAAAGCCCGCGATTGCGGGCTTTTTTTCGTCCAAATCATATTAAATATGCAATGGATACTCAGCCAATCCATTGCATATATACAATTATTTCCCCTGACTCGCCCACCACGCCAGCAGTTGTAGGGACGAGGAGTAGTAGTCATCTTTGGGGGCGAGGTCGGGGCTGATGGCGCTGCGGTTGGCCATGGTGAAGTCGCGGATGGCCAGCAGGCCGGGGGACATGTTGTAGTCGGCTTTGGTGCCGGTCATGACGTCAACCCAAGCAGGCGTGGTATCGCGCGGGGACTTCTGCCACCACTGGATATAAGGCGCGAGATTAGGGCTGCCAGAGTGCGCCCAGCCGAGGTACAGCGGGATGCGCACTGCGTCGTAGCTAAAGCGCGGCGGCCATTTGCTGGAAGGCAGCAGGGTGCCGTCGGCTTGCAGCGTCACCCAGTCGGTCGGCAAACGCAGTTCGCCAAAGGTCATCTTGCCGAGCAGCACGACGCCGCTTTCATCCAGATCTTTCCACACTTTCAAATGGCTATGCTGGTAGAAAGCCTGCCACGCGGGGAACAGGAAATAGGACGGATTGAGGGTTATCGAGCTGGTCTGGTTAAAGCCCGAGACGCCCGGCAGCATCACTTTATATCCGGCGTAGTCGATCACCGTATTCTTGATGAGCGCGGACTGGAGTTTGTTCGAAGCCTGCGTGTAGCGCGGGTCATGCCACTGATCGCCCGCCAGCAGCAGAGCCCAAGCCATCAAGGTATCGCCGTCAGACGCGTTGTTTTTATCCGCCACTTTGGGGGTGGCGTTCGGGTCATAGCGCCACGAATAGAGGCCAATATCCTTGCGATAAAGATTCTTATTGGCCCACTGCCACAGCTGATCGAAACTCTTCTGGTCATTGTTGTACACCGCCAGCAGCATGCTGAAACCCTGCCCCTCGGTGTGACTCACGCCTTTGTTGGCGGTATCGGCAATGCGCCCGTCGGCCAGCAGAAATCGACTTTTATACTCTGACCAGCCACTGTTCTGCGCCATTACTGCCGCTGAAAACAGTGTTGCTGAAACCAGTGAACAGAAAACGCCAAGCCACAACAGCAGGCGACGTGCCCGAACTGACAACATAAAAATTCCTTACAATCCATTTTGATAACGGAAAAGCAGCACGCCTTCGCGACTGCTTTCCTGCCAGCGGAGTGACACCGAAGGCTGCCCGCCCTGTGCCAGTAACCATTCGCCGTAAGCCCCTTCCAGTACCGCAACCAGCGCCATTTGCCACAGGGATTCATCGCTGCCCTGCGGGGCCGCAGGCCAAGCAATGTGCGCCAGCGTCAGCTGCTGGTTGGTGGCTTCAATCTTCACCACGCCCCAGTCGAACTGGCCGAGCAGTTGATTGAGCTGGTCTTCCAACTCGCCCAAGGTGGCGGCCGCCGCCAGCGGGTACTGCTTGGCTAGATTGCTGCCCATCAGTGCCAGAAAGCGTCGCCCGTCTTCATCATCCGCTGAGGAAAGGATCCCTGAGAACAGCACCTGCACCAGATTTTGCCAGCCGGAAGTCTGTTTACGCTGGCGATAATACTGCTGCTCGACCTGTGTATAGTCTTGTTGTTGCATGGTTTTTTCCGTCACTGAGATCAATTCTGGCCCATAAGATAGCGGAAGTAGAGTTGAGCTTTGCTTTCATTGTAGTCGCCGAAAGTGTCATAGCCCACTTGCCCGCCAATCTGCATATTTTTGTTCAGGTGGTAGTTGCCGCCGATCCCCGCGTTCCAGCCGATGCCGTTTTTCGAGCCGCCGGAATAGAAGGCTTCCTGCGCTTTGCCGTCGGCGACCAGCTGTTCCAACTGGCTTTGCAGGTTTGAGTCTTCAGGGAAATAAGGGCTTTCGTCCTGCGTGTAAGACTGGTAGCCGACCGAGCCGCTGAGTTTCAGATCCCAATCATCATACTTCTGGGTGTACTCCACCGGGAAGGAGACGCTGACGTAGTTCTGCGGGCTGAAGTAGCCACCCTGACCATAGCTGAAGTAGCTAAGGTTTTTGTCGAAGTTCATATAGCCCACGTTGACCCCGGTTTTCAACTCGCGATCGTCATAGCGATACGGACGAATGTACAGGCCGACGTTGGCATTCACCGCCTTGTTCGAGGTGACGTGGTCGCCCAGATAGCTGTAGTAGCCGCCACCGGCGTAGAAACCGGCGTCGCCGTCGTCATAGGATAAGTTGACGCTGCCGCCGTTTTTGGTGACTTGCCCCCACTTGCTGCCCGTATAGGCGTCTCTGGCCCCGACATAGGAAAGCAGGCTGTCATTGACCGCGCGGCGTTCGGCGGTCACGGTCAGGGTGGTGAAGTCGCCGAGCTTAGGCGCCCACTGCGCGCCGCCGACCAGTGAAGTTAAATCCTGACCCAGCGGCGTGGAGCCAACGTCCACCTTGTAGTTGTCGCCACTCAGCGCGGCGTTCAGCTCGACGCCGGACTCGCTCTGCGAACCCGAAGACTCTTTGGCGATATACTGCGACGGCGAGGCCGGGGTGTTGGAGGCGTTTTGCTGTGCCTGAGCCAGCGGGCTGAGTTCGCCGTGCAGCGCGCCAGTACCAAAGCGGTTGTTGGCGCTGCCGCTGCTTGACCCTGCGTCCAGCGTGACCGGCGTGACCCCCAGCGTGACGCGCGACGTGTCGAACGGCACGAAGGAGAAGCTCATCGGCGCTTTGGCTTCGGTCAGCTGGCTCAGACCACTTTCCCCATCGCGCCCGCGCACCGACAGTTCGCCCTGTACCCAGTTGGCGGTTCTGTCTTGCAGCTGGTCGAGCATGTCGTCGATCTGCTTTTCAGTGGCATTGCGCTGAACCACGGCGGTTGGCGCTGCGCCCGGCAGAGGCACGGTACTGGTGGAGGAGACTTGGTCCGGCTGCTGCCACGGCATCACCGTGCCATACACCGACTGCGTGGTGGTGCGCGAGGTGCGGGTAGAACGGTTGATGAACGGGTTGTCGCTCAGTTGCAATCCGGCAATCTGCGATGAGCCGCCGTCCGCGCCTTCCAGCCCGATCATCTTGCCTTTGGCCGAGCGCAGCAGCGCCAGCGCCTGCTGGTGGTCGCCTTCGGCTTCGGCAACTCTTGCGGCCAGCAGCAGGCGGTCTGGCGTGCGTGGCCCGGTTAAGCCATTCATCAATTGGTGCGCCCGCGAGGTATCGCCATCGGCCAGCGCGACGTTAATCGCGCCGACGCGCGCGTCCTGCGTCGGGGTATCGTTGCTCATCAGGTAGTTATAAACCTGACCCGCCTGCTTATTCATTTTGCCGGACTGGTACAGACGAGCCATCGCCAGCATCAGGTCGCGGTTTTGCGGATCGGCCTGCAGGGCGACAACCAGCTTGTCGTAAGCCGCCGCGTATTGGCCCTGCTCGCGCAGTTCGTCGGCCTGATTAATCACAAAGCCGTTACGCATTCCGGCCATTTCGGTCGGCGTCGAGCTGGCCTGAATCTGCGGATTTTGCAAGAACGCCTGCGCCTCGCCGCTCAGCCCAGCCTGATTCAGCACGGTTATCTGGTCGGCATAGTCTCCGGCATTGCCATGCACCCCTTGGCGCATATTCTGGCGGACAATTTGCACCGCCAGCGGAATTTGCCCGGTAGCGGCTAAGTTTTTCGCCAGCGCGCCCGCATCGGCGGGGGCCGACGGTGGGTTCTGCGCTAGAGCGCGCAGGGTGTTGGCGGCTGCGGCGCTGTCCCCTTGGCGTAAATAGTTTTCAGCCGAAGCCATCTGCTGATTGAAGTTCGCCCGCTGGCCGAGTTCGCGCATGGCGGGAGTCTGGCTGGCACGCGGAATGCGCGCCAACAGGGCGCTGGCGGTGGACCAGTTCTGGGTTTCTGAAGCGAACAGGGCGGCGGCGTAGAGCTCGGTTGCCCCTGCGCCCGGCTGATTCGCGCTCGCCATCAGTGACTGCGCTTGCCCGGTTTGCCCCTGTTTTTGCAGAATGCGTGCGATGTCCAGCTTCACCCAGACGTTGTTCGGCTGGCGCTCGCGCGCCTGTTGCAGAATCATCAAGGCGCGCTGCGGGTCATTATTAGCCACGGCCTGCGCGGCTTGGCGGCGCATCGGCTCGATGACATCAGCCACCGCCGGGGGTTGCAGCTTATTGCGCAGCGCGCTCGGCAGGGTTTGCAGCACCTGATTGGCTTCGGCGGTTTTATTCTGCTGGCGTAAAACGTAGTACAACCCCGCGCGGGCATCCTGATTATCACCGAGCTGGCTGTACTGCTGTTCGGCGGCGGGCAAGTCGCCTTTGCGGCGTAAAATGTCGGCGCGCAGCAGGCTGGCGGACAGCCCTTTGTCGCCAGCGGCCTGAGTCAGCGGCGTGACGCTGGTCAGCGCGGCGTCGAAGTTGCCCGCTCCGGCGTCATTTTTAGCTTTGCTCAGTTGCGCATAAAACTGCGAGTCCTGCGCCTGAGCCGCCAACTGGGCGCTGTTGCTGCCACCCTGTTGCGCCGCGCGGGAGAGGTAATCCGCCGCCGCAGCGAAATCGCCATTGCGCTGGGCGATATAACCCAGCCCGGCGAGAGCATCGGCGTCGTTTGGATTGCCGTTTAACACGGTTTCGAATTGCGATTTGGCATCGTTGACGTTGCCGCTATTCAGCTCGTCGAACCCCTGACTTTTCGCCGCGCCGCCAATGTTTTTCTGGAAATAGGCCATCACGCTGGTGTCATTGGGATGACGTGCCTGATAACCCTGATACAGCTCGCGATCGCTTTCGCGCGGCACCATCCACAATAAAGCCTGACGCAGTGAGCGATCGGCCTCCGGGCTGTTGGCCGCCATGCTGCCGAGCAGATTAATGCCGTCACGGCGAGTAGCTTCTTGATAAGTCAGCACTTTCCCCAAAGCCAGCCGCGCCGTGGCGTCTTCCGGGTGCTGGGCCACACGCTGTTGCAGACCCTGAATTGCCTGAGGTTGCAGGGACTTGTCGCCCGCCATGGTCAGGTAATATTCGTTGGCCAGACTGTCCAGCGGCTGGTCGCCATTGAACAGCGAGCGGTAGGCGGTTAGCGCGCCGCTGATATTGCCCTGAGTCGCCATCTGCCGCGCGGCGGCCAGCTGGGCCGGAGGAATAGATTGCACGGCCTTGGCGTTGTTCAGCGAGTCGAGGCGCGGGTCCTGCGGCGAAACCGCGCTCAGTTTGTCCCGCCACTGGTTGGCTGCCGCCTTGTCGCCGCTTTGCATTGAATAGAGCGACATCAAATAGAGCGCCTGCGCGTTATTCGGGTCAACCAGCAGCACTTTGTTCAGCGCGTCTTTGGCTAAATCGTCGTGGGCGCGGTCATGCCAGTAGGCCGCCTGATCGAACAAGGCTTTCAACGCCGGATTGGAGGTGTCCGCCGCATTGGCTGCCCACGCAGCACTTCCCAACCCGGCGATCCCTACCAGATAAATAGCCCTGAACACCGCCAGAGATAGCTTATTGTTTTTCATGGTTAACTCCGGTGATCGCCGAGTCAGATATCATCGTTATTGTTATGTTCATTGCGTCGGCTTCTTACCTAGGCGCTTCGCCGCGTGCCTTGCCAGCAGGACATACAGGCTGAGGCCAAGCAGCAGGGAAATGCCCACGGTTATCAGCGACAAAATCACGATGTGCGAGCTGGCGTACCAGATGACCATCATGTACCACGGCATCTGGCCAGTCGGGAACTGCTTGCCGACGGTGAAGCTGCGAATGCCGTTTTCATCGGTGACAATGGCTAAGTCGCCACGCACCCCGGCGTTAATCTTCGACGACTTTAGGTCGCTGTGGATTTTCAGCAGCTGCTGGTCGTCGGTGCCGGTGGCGACCACCACCACGTGGGACGGCGACCACGGCGAGCGATAGCTCACAAAGCCGCGCCACGCGCCGGTGGAAGAGAGGTAACGGTCGGCGTCCAGCGGCTGGCGATACCAGTCGCCAGTCAGTGCGTCCAGCACGCTTTGCCACTGGTCCGGCGTTTTCACACTCAGCGAACTGTTGTTGATGGCAAACGGTGAGTCGTGCAGCAGTTGCTGGTTAAACGGCGAATCTCCCAGCGTGCTGATAGCCAAAATATCGCGATCAAACAGCGGGTTATCCTGCTCGTTGCCTTTCAGCCCGAACGCCACTTCCACATGATTTACCGGCACGCCGGTGGCACTGCCCGCGCGCGCTGCCATGTTCAGCAGGGTATGGATCTCCCCGGCCGACGGCGCTTCTGGCAGCAGCATCAGCGTGTCGGCGAAGTCCGCCTGTTTGGAGAACGGGAAGGACGCGCCGACGAAGTAAGAGAGGTTAGGCAGCTGGGCAAAGTGGTAGCTGTTGCTCAAGTCGATATAAGAGTTCGGGTCGATGCGGCTCTTAATGTTGTCGCTGCTCATGATGCTGCACGGCGCGTCTTTCTTCGGCTGAATGTCGAAGTAGAACGCCAGCTGGTTATCACCATAAATCAGGTACGGCTGGAGCTGAAGGTTGTAGCTCTCCTGACGGCTGTCAAAGCCGATACGCCGCCAGACGCTCTCCAGCAGGCCGACTTTATTCACCGTCAGGTTGCGCAGGAAGGTGCCGTTAATCGACACATTGAGCTGCGAGTTCTCTTCATCAATCCAGTTTTCCGTCGGGAAACGGTAATCAATTTTCACCGGAATGGTGTGACCATCCCACATAAACAGGTCCGGCGCGGCGCGGAACGGCACGTGGATTTCGTTATGGTAAATGCCGGTGGCGGTCAGCGGACTCTGGTCGCGCGCGACCAGTTCACCCAGCGTCACCGGGCGCGAAGTGTCAATCCAGTGCGGCGCGTCGTAAGGCTGGCGCGCCGGAATGGTCTGCTGGGTGACGTCCAGAGACTCGGTGTTGGCCGGAAGCGGGGCGCTGACCAGACGATAGGCCGCCTGACGCAGCTGGTTTTCGTCATTGCCGGTGATCAGCAGCAGCTTGTAGACCGGATTGTTCGGGTTATCAATCAGTTGGATGCGCGGACCCTGACTGGCAGGTAGCGTCAGCGAGCCGATGTTGTCCCCCGGCTTGCCAAAAACAATCCCGCTCTGCTGAGGTAAGTCATTCAGCACCACCGGGAAATCCACACCGCGATAGTCAGACAGCACGCCCAAATAGGAGGCGACCATCGCCGCCGCGCTGACATCCTGCGGCTTTAGCGACGAGGTGAAGGCCATCGGCACGGTGGATTCCTGCATCTCCAGCGCGTCGAAGAACGGGCGCGGGAACTTGCCGAGGTCGCGGCCGGTATTCAGCTGCTGGCCTTCCAAATTGATGTGCGAGGTGGGCAGCACCGTCACCCAATATTTGTCTGACTGGTCTTTCTCGCAGGCCATGGTGTTGTTGTCATGCACGCGGAAACTGAGGTTGTTGCGCGACACCACCATAGCTGACGGAATATCCAGCTCGAACAGGTCACCGGCGCTGCTCTCTTCGCTTAGCGGCAGGCTGCCCAGCGGCTGGCCGTTGAGCATCAGCTCCAGCGTGGTGTTGCGGGCAATCAGCGCCGGGGAGATTTTCAAAGCCAGTGAAAGCTTGGCGTTGGTGATCACCTGATCGGTCGGCAGGGTGAAGATAATCCCGGACTGAAGCTGGCCGCCACTCAGGGTTAAGCCGTGCTTCTGGCCCATATCGGCCACGCTAATGCTGTTGGCGAAAGGCTGAACCATGGCGACGGGGGCTGGCGCGGCTTCAACGGCAGCAGGGGCCGGGGCGGTTTCTACTGGCGCAGGCGTGGCTTGCACCACCGGCGCGGGCACTGTTTCTGCTGGTGTGGTGGTTTCCACGGCGGAAGCCGCAGGCGCGGGTGGCATCCACGACGGAGAAGCAGGCAGGGCACTGGCGTCGGTATTAGCCGCCACGGGCGCATCTTCCGCGCTGGTTTGCGCCAGAGGCAGCATGCCTAACGCCAGCAGTGCGCCTTGGGACAAACGGCGATATAGCCCAGAAGCTATTGATTTATGGGGTAATGACTTCATGCTGCCTCACTCTTGCTGGCTGATTTTTGCAGCTTATTTTTGACCCGACGCTCGCGCCAAGTGCCGAAGAACAGGTCAAAGACGCAACGCGCAATGCCGAACAGCGAATGAAGCGGGCGGTCTTGCGGGTATTCATCACCAATCCACGCATCGGCGCGCGACAGCACCACGCGCACCAGCTCGCGGCGTTTATCCAGCGGCAGATTTTCAAATTGCAGGCGGATACGGTCTTTATTGGCGCTGATCTGGCTGACCGGGAAGCTCTCCGCGCCCGAAGCCAGCTGGATCTCCACCTCTTCAATCTCTTCATTGATATAACGCTCGTCCGGCGTCACCAACTGCACGCCGCCCATCGACATATCAATGGTTTGGGTGCGCAGAGAGATGCCGTTGGCGTAGTGAATGATGGCCGGAATGGCGGCTTCCACGCGAATGGTTTTGCGCACCTGACGGGTCTCTTTCGCCACGGCGATGGCCGCCAGCAGGATAAGCACGCTAAAGCTGCCCCACGCCACGTTAAGCGCGATAACGCTCGGATCGACGTCGAAATAGTTGTGGAACACCACGCGGACCAGCCCCCAGCCGATGCCCATCAGCATCAGTGCCAGCGCGATCATGTGTGGCTTAACGATGTGGAAGTCAAAGAAGCCGTTGTCGAGCAGCCCGCCTTTGTCCGTCACGTTGAATTTGCCTCTTTTCGGCGAAACCAGCGTCAGCAGGGTAGGGATAATCAGGTGGAAGGCCATGACCGTGTCATACACTTCGCCCCAGAAGGAGTAGCGGAATTTGCCGTTGAGCCGCGAGTTCATGTAAATCGACATCACCAGATGCGGCAGGGCGTAGGCAAAAATCAGGCTCGAAGATGAGGCGATGATATTCAGGTTGAACAGCAGGAAGGCGATTGGCGCGGTCAGGAACACCACGCGCGGCAAGCCGGACTGGAAGCTTATCATCGCGTTCAGGTAGCAAAGGCGCTGCGGGAAGGTCAGGCCGCGACCAAACAGTGGGTTATCCATGCGCAGGATTTGCGTCATGCCGCGCGCCCAGCGGGTACGCTGAATGACGTGCAGGCCCAGTCGCTCGGTGGCTAAACCCGCCGCCAGTGGGATAGCCAAGAAGGCCGATTTCCAGCCCAGACGCTGCATTTTCAGCGCGGTGTGGGCATCTTCGGTCACGGTTTCTACCGCAAAGCCGCCAATTTCATCCAGCGCGCTGCGGCGAATAACGGCGCAGGAGCCGCAGAAGAAGGTGGCGTTCCAATTATCATTCCCTTTCTGAATGGGGCCATAAAACAGCGAGCCTTCTTTGGGAATATTGCGACCAATCGACAGGTTGCGCTCGAAAGGATCGGGGGAATAGAAATAGTGCGGCGTCTGAACCAGCGCCAATTTTTCGTCTTTCAGGAAACCACCGACGGTGGCCTGTAAAAAGACTCGGGTCGCCACGTGGTCGCAGTCGAAAATACAAATCAGCTCGCCACGGGTTAATTTCATCGCGTTATTTAAATTACCGGCTTTGGCGTGAGCGTTATTATTGCGGGTGATATACCCCACGCCGACGTCGGCGGCGAACACCGCAAACTCGTCGCGCTTGCCGTCATCCAATAGATAGATTTTGAGTTTATCTTGTGGGTAATCAATGCATTGTGCCGCAAGTACCGTGTCGCGAACCACGTCCAGACTTTCGTTATAACTTGGGATATAAATATCCACCGTCGGCCACAATGACATGTCGGCAGGCAATGGCTCGATGGTGCGATTCAATGGCCACATGGTCTGCAAATAGGCCAGAATCAAAACCACCCAGACATAAATATCCGCCAAAAATAGGCCCAAGCCCAAAATGGTTTCAATAGTGGAATTGAAATGCAGGGTTTCAGTGGCCCGATAGTAGATATATCGGGTGGACATCAGCAACGACAGAATAACCAACACAATAGAAATTCGGCGGTGCTTGATGCGACCCAGAATAAATAACAGGCCGATACTGATTAAGCCAAAAATATACTGTTTCTGGCTATCCATAGGGGTAATGATAATAACTGCCGCAACGGGCAGTAAAAGAAGTACGAGCAGGGAGAATAGGAATTTATTCATCGCTTTTAGGGTCGCTTTCTGCTGGAGCTATTAATAATTGTCTGGCTTTGGAGAGGCATGCAATTCCCCATCGCCGACTTTGATCCCTAAAATAGCGGCGACTTTTTTGCTGATCAGCTCAATATCAAAGGCCGAGGCCGATACCGGGCTGAAATCAATAATCGATCGCTGCGAGGCGTTGGCCTCTGGCACACATTCATCCCTGTGGATGGTGCCTAACAAGCGTTCATTCAAACGCTGTTCGAAGAACTGGGTGACGTCGCGGCTTAATGTCCGGCGGGTGTCACTTTGGTTGACGACGTAATACTCACCTTTTTTATTATTCAAAGGTGTGCCAATCAGCCGGTTTTTTTCCATCAAGGGTAATAACGACAGCGACGCGGTGTCTGCCAGCATCACCACCACGTGGAGATCCGCCAGCGCCTGCACTGCTTTCAATGCCGGGCTTGGGCCGGGAGGGAAATCGGCAATGATCACCAACCCCGGATAGTTGAGCACGGTGTTCAGGCCGCGCTGCAAGAAGTGGGGATCGAGGGTTAACTGATGCTCGAACTCCATCCGCTGCTCTTCGGTGACTTCGCCATAAGGCAGCACGAAGGTGTTTGAACCGGCCTTGAGGATGAACTGGCTCCAGTCGGATTCATTCCCTGAGCCTGCCACAAAACCGCGCGTGTCAGAGATAGGCACGCCAAAGTGCAGGCGCAGGGCATTTTGTACGTCGAAATCGATAACCAGCACTTTGCTGCCGCTGCGGGCAAGTGAATACGCCAGATTCGACGCGACCGTGGTTTTACCGACCCCGCCTTTTGGGGAACACACACAAACTAACGGCATGAGGCAATCATCTCTAACAGGGGTTGAAGCGGCGTGTCGCGAGGCAGGGTATTCCCCTCGGGCTGTGGCGCTTTTTGTTTAAACATTTGGCGAAACGGGTTGACGGTCTCTTTTGGCTGAACGGCCGCCGGGGCAAGCGGTCTGGTGGCAAAAGGAGAGACAGCCTGAGGCGCAGGAGCTGGCTGCGGCGCGGTTTCTGCGTCCGGCAGGGCGGCGCGCAGAGTGTCGAGAATATTCATGTCGACTGGCGTGATTGAGGAGCTGACAATGTCATTTGAGACATTTTTAGCTTCAGTGGCACGTGCAGGAGTCGGAGAGGAAATCTCTGTTTTATGCGCGGCGGGAGCCACGTTTTTGAACTCTTCCTGGTTCACTGGTTGTGGCGTTGGCTGGGTCGTGCGGCCATTGTCTAACGCCCCCTGTAGCTCATCGCCAGAGGAAATTTGCTTAATTAGCGTCCATTTATTCATCGAACTGGTGATGCCATTCCCCATCGACTTTTCATTTATTTCTTTATAATCAAGACCTTCAGTTTTTGATTTATCAATGAAACGCTTAATGTCGTCATAATTATTCATATTTTATGCCCGATAGGATTTTTGTTATCAGAGGTATTAGGCGTAAAACTTCCCTGCTCAGTGCCGCTATTTTTCAGAATGTCTTAGTTAAAATCTAGATTATTTATGACGTAGGAATAATCTTAATGTATCAGTTATTGTCCGTTTATAACCAGTATTTACGAAAAATAAGCTGGTGGCTCTCACAGACCTATTTTGATGTAATTTCATGATAAACAGAGGGTTAGATGTGATCTTCTTTTATTTGCTGGCGAGCTGACTCATTGATCTCGGTTTTCGCTGCTTATACAACACATTTACCCCTCTGGCATGCTCAGCGTTAGACTAATAGCCGATTTTAGTCGCTTTATTGGCTGCCGCGTGGCTAAGAGCATTGATATTAACTATTTATATTAGGGATACCATGAAGTTATCAGGGATTAAATCGCTATTATCCTTTGATATAAAACAAGGATTTTAATGCATAAAACCCTCGGTTAGGGCATGAGAAAGGGGGCTTATCAGGTATACTGCGCCAAGCTATTGTTCCTCCCGTTTGCACTGTTAGGATAGGCGGGTTGATCAGGTTGGCATCTCATGGAGAACTAGGTTGCGGGTCAGGCGTTCATTAACCATTAAACAGATGGCGGCGGTATCCACCGTTGCGGTGATCACTATCTGTATTTTTATCCTCATCCAACTGTTTCACTTTGTGCAGCAGCGGAGGGAGGATTACGCCCAACAGCTTGAAAATATTGCCCATTCCGTGAGAAAGCCCCTGTCGCAGGCGGTGCTTGACGTCAACCTCAACGAAACACAAGAAATTCTCAATACGCTGCGTCCGGTGGGTATTCTCAGCCGCGCCGACGTGGTAATGCCCAATGAAATTGCCGCGCTGCATACCAATTTTCCTGCGGGCCGCCCGGTCCCAGAATGGATAACCCGCGGTTTTAACTTGCCGGTGAAGATTTCCGTGCCGCTCTACTCGGCGGCGGCCAGCCCGAAAGACCCCAAACCCTTAGCCTATTTAGTGCTTCAGGCTGATTCCTATCGGATGTACCAGTTCATCATCAGCGCGCTGTCGACCATGCTGACCACTTACCTGCTGCTGGCGCTGATTTTGACCATTTCCGTGAGCTGGTGCGTGAATCGTCTGGTGGTAAAACCCTTGCGGGCCATTGCGCGCGAGCTGGAATCTCTGCCGGAAAACGAAATTTGCAGCCATCAGCTGACTCTGCCTCCGCGCCACGAGGATGATGAGTTCGGCATGCTGATACGCAGCTATAACCGCAATCAGCAGCATTTACTCAAAATGCAGCAGAAGGTGCAGGACATCACTTCGACGACCGACAGCGCGTTAAATAATGAAGCGCAGTTTATGGCGCAGTTGCAGATGCGGCTGAACGCCGCGCCGAAGGAGAAAGATTTCCACCTGCTGCTGATCGGCATTGAAAGCCTGCGCGACGACGGCCATCTGAGCTGCCCACTAATCAACTCGATTATTGACGTGCTGCCGTCCAACTGCGTGCTGGCAAGGCTGAGTTATAACGAGCTGGCCCTGCTGGCGAGTGACATTCCGCGCCCGTTTATGGCGATGCGGCTGGCGCGCCAGATCATGGAGCGCATTAATGCGCCGCAGCAGAGTGACGTCGCCCCGCTGGCGCTGCACCCGACTGGCAGCATCGGCATTGTTCATTATGATGGCGAAGCGCCAGTCACCGCCACGCAGCTAATGGCCAATGCGCGCGCGGCGCGCGTTTCCGCCTACCAGCAAGGTAAAAACCAGATTTTGTTCTTCGAGCCAGAGCTGACTGACCGAATTCAAAAACGGCTGCTACAGGAAAATGAAATCCTGCACGCCGTCGGCCAAAACGACTTCATCTTATTTATTCAGCCGCAGTTCAATATGCAGACCGGCAAAGTCATGGGGGCCGAAGCCCTGCTGCGCCGCAGAATGGTGGACGGCAGTTATGGGCTGGAAAGTGATTTCATCGTGCTGGCGGAAGAAATAGGCGTGATGGGGCTGCTGGGATATAAAGTGCTGGAATTAGGTTGCGGCATTTTGGCGGATTGGCAGCAGAGGGGAATTACGTTGCCGCTGTCGGTTAATCTGTCTGGAATTCAAATCCAGCAGCGAAACTTCTTACCTGAACTGCGCAGCTTGCTCAGCCGATATAAAATCAATCCGGGCCAACTGGTGTTAGAGATCACAGAAACGGCGCGCATTGAGGATTTGGACCGCGCATTATTACTGTTAAGTGAATTGCGCGCCGCCGGCGTCTCTATTGAGCTGGATGATTTTGGCCTTGGCTATTCCGGGCTGGAGTACCTTAATCGCCTGCGCAGCCTGCCCATTGACGTTATCAAAATCGACCGCAGCTTTATCAACGTGCTGCCAGAGGATGATGTGATGGTGAACATTGTTGCGTCTATTGGCAAAGCCATGGACATTCAGCTGATCGCAGAAGGCGTTGAAACCAATGAACAACGCCAATGGTTGCTGGAAAACAATATTATTTTCGGCCAAGGTTATTATTTCTCACCGCCTTTACCGCAGGCAGAATTCGAAAGTAAGTTCTGCGGAAAATAACTTTAGTTTTGAAACTAAAGTTATCGGAAGTTATTTATCCCCAACAAAAGCCCCTCTGGTTTTAATTCCAAAAATATCGCCAAGGTTTTGCCGACTTTTCCCCGTGGGACGGCATTTCTTATGTATTTTGCAGCCTATTACTTTTTAACTGAATCGTTTCAGTTCTTATTTTAAAACAAAGATAATTACAAAGCGGAACAAATTATTTCCATCTTGTTATGGCGGTGTTATTTTCCCGCCTATCAATTTTGAGCGGTAGCCTTGGTATTTATCAGGGCTGTTGTATCTATACAGGGTGGGCAATAAATGAAAAAAAGTCTCTTCAAAAGCCTCTATTTCCAGGTATTAACGGCAATTACGCTGGGCGTGTTGCTTGGGCATTTCTATCCGGATCTAGGCGCACAGATGAAGCCGTTAGGTGACGGCTTTGTTAAATTAATCAAGATGATCATCGCTCCGGTGATTTTCTGTACCGTAGTTACCGGTATTGCCGGAATGGAAAGCATGAAAGCCGTGGGCCGCACCGGCGCCATTGCTCTGCTCTATTTCGAAATCGTCAGCACCATCGCGCTGATTATTGGTCTGGTGATCGTCAACATTGTCCAACCGGGCGCTGGCATGAACGTTGACCCCGCCGCGCTTGACGCCAAAGCCGTCGCGGTGTACGCGGAACAAGCGCAGAGTCAGGGGATCATTCCTTTCCTGTTAGACATTATTCCGGGTAGCGTGATTGGTGCCTTTGCCAGCGGCAACATCCTGCAAGTGCTGATGTTTGCTGTGTTGTTCGGCTTTGCGCTGCACCGTCTGGGCGATAAAGGCCAGCTGGTCTTCAACTTCATCGACAGCTTCTCAAAAGTCATTTTCGGCATCATCAACATGATCATGCGCCTTGCTCCACTGGGTGCGTTTGGCGCGATGGCCTTTACCATCGGTAAATATGGCGTGGGTTCATTGGTACAACTGGGCCAGCTTATCCTCTGCTTCTACCTGACCTGCGTGCTGTTTGTGGTGGTGGTGCTGGGCCTGATTGCTCGCTTCACCGGTTTCAGCATCTTCAAATTTATCAGCTACATAAAAGAAGAGCTGCTGATCGTTCTCGGCACCTCGTCGTCTGAATCTGTGCTGCCGCGCATGCTGAACAAGATGGAGCGTCTTGGCTGTAAGAAGTCAGTGGTGGGTCTGGTTATCCCAACTGGCTACTCTTTCAACCTTGATGGCACCTCGATTTACCTGACCATGGCGGCGGTGTTTATTGCTCAGGCAACCAATACCCACATGGATATCTGGCACCAAATCACTCTATTGGTGGTGCTGCTGCTCTCCTCTAAAGGTGCAGCGGGCGTGACCGGCAGCGGCTTTATCGTTCTGGCCGCAACCCTGTCAGCAGTAGGGCACCTGCCGGTGGCGGGTTTGGCGCTGATTCTGGGTATCGACCGTTTCATGTCCGAAGCGCGTGCCTTGACCAATCTGGTGGGTAACGGCGTAGCCACTATCGTGGTCGCCAAATGGTGTGACCAACTGGATGAAGGCCAAATGAACGCCGAGCTGTCCGGTAAAAATACCGAGCTGGCGGCGGGGAAAACGGTCTAATCGGATCCGTTGTTTCTAAAAACCGTTCGTAAGTTATAAAAAAGGCAGGTTGGAATACTCCAAACCTGCCTTTTTCATGCTTAATTTCCCTATAAATCCAACGGTTGCTTGATGTAACCCTAAGATTATCTTCATAATGTGCATCCCCGATGTCCCTGAGGCAGTTTTTTCTTAGAAAATTTTCATGTGAACGGTGACATCGGCGAAAACGTGCGGTCTAACACAGTGCTAAACTTTGCCGTCTTCGTTTCAACACATCGATATCCTGTGGGCCAGTCGTCAGACACCGGCAGGACAGACAAATTGAAAATTGGATTGTCATTACGTAGGGGTTCACATGCAGGGCACCAAAATTCGTTTACTCGTTGGTGGATTGCTGCTGGCAGTTGCCGCAGGCAATGTTCAGGCTGAGGCGCTACAACCCGACCCAGCCTGGCAACAGGGTAAATTAGACAATGGTTTTACCTGGCAGATGCTGGCAACGCCGCAACGTCCAAGCGATCGCATTGAATTACGTCTTATTGTCCGTACCGGCTCTTTAGCCGAATCAAGCCAACAAACCGGCTTCGCGCATTTCCTTCCTCGTATCGCCTTAACGCACTCCGAAGGTTTCAGCAGCGCTCAGTTACAATCTTTCTGGCAACAGGCTATCAGCACCGTAAGACCTCTTCCGCCAGCCGTCTCTTCTTATGATTTCACCATGTACAACATCAGCCTGCCCAATGGCCGCGCTGATCTGCTGAAAGAAGCCTTGTCATGGTTGGCGTCAACCGCCGGTCAGTTGCCTATCACTCCTGAAACCGTCAGCGACGGCGCGCGCATTTCTCCTGATCCCGTGGGTGCCATCCCGATGGATACCCAAGACGCTTGGTGGCGTTATCGCCTGAAAGGTTCAACATTGTTGGGCCACGATCCGAGCCAGTCTCCTGCGCACCCGGTAGATGCCAAGGCGCTGAGCCAGTTCTATCACCAGTGGTACACCCCGGACGCCATGACGCTGTACGTGGTGGGTAATGTTGATAGCAGCCGCAATCTCAGCGAGCAGATCAATAAAACCTTCTCCAAGCTGAAAGGCACTCGCGAGACGCCGCAGACCTTGCCAACGCTTGCCAGCCTGCCACCAAAAGCCATGACGCTGATGGATGACTCCATCACGCAAGATAAGCTGTCGCTGTTATGGGACACGCCGTGGCAGCCGATTCAAGATTCACAGGCATTGAGCACTTACTGGCGCAGTGATTTGGCGCGCGAAGCCTTGTTCTGGCATTTGCAGCAGGCGCTGAAAACCTCGCCTGACGGTAAAGAGTCCAAAGCCAGCGCCGAGATGCCGGTGCCTAACTTAAGCTTCGACTGCCGCGTGCAATATCAGCGCGCCCAGTGTGCAATCCGTATGGATGCTGCCCAAGACAAGATGCTTGATTCGCTGAAGCACCTGTCACAAGAGCTGCTTAAAGTGCGCGATACTGGCCTGTCTCAGGCTGAGTTTGACGCGTTGATTGCTCAGAAGAACGATCAGCTCAGCAAGCTGTTTGCGACTTATGCCCGCACTGACACCGACGTGCTAATGAGCCAGCGCCTGCGTTCTCAGCAGAATGGTGTGGTGGATATCGCGCCAGAGCAGTATCAGAAATTGCGTCAGGAGTTCCTCTCTTCCCTGACTCTGCCGGTATTGAATCAGGAGCTGAAACAGCAGCTTTCCCGCGACCCAGCCTTGTTACTGGTACAGCCGAAAGGCGAGCCAGAGATGAGCGTCAAGCTGTTGCAGGAAACCTACGATCAAATCATGGTTCCTGCCGTAGCGCCTGAGGTTGCACCTGCCGATGCGGCGAGTAATGCACCGGCGGCGGTGCAGGGGCAATAAAGTTTTAGAGGGGTGTTTGGCCCATGTTCCCGAAAACCGTGGGCTCGCCGCCCACACTGGCCTTAAGGTCAAAACTGTGGGTGGCCTTAAGGTCAAAACCGTGCGCTGCCGCCACACCGGCCTCAAGGGGCGCCTATCGCCGCGCCCCTTGAGAATCCCCGGCTCTTAACTACGCGCTCCGCTCGCTGAGCGGACCTGTTTCAGGTGCTTCCGTTATCCACCGCAAAATGTCGCCGCTTAGGCGGTGCCTTCGCTTCAGGCTTCGAGCCCTAGGTCTCGAACCGTTCGCTCAGCGCCATTTTTGACTGCGGTTTTGAGGCATTTCAACCGTGCCGTTTCATTGAAGTACTGCTCTGCTCCTCCTAATTAGGGGAGGAGCAAGTCAAAACCCAATGAAACGGCACGGCGTAAGTGCCAGTAGGCCACGTTCAGAAGTGACGCCGAGGGAGTGGTTCGAGACCTATGGCTCGAAGCCCGAACTGAGGGAACCGCCTAAGCGGCGGCATTTCGTGGCGATCACTGCGGCTGCTGAAACACGTCCATTCCGACCCTGCGAAGCCTCGGTAGCACAGCAACAAAGGCGCGGGAGTCCAGAGGGCGCGCGCTTACGCGCCTTCTGGGCCAGTTTGCGTGGCAACGCAAGGTTTTGGCGGTGTGGCGGCAGCGCACGGTTTTGACCTTGACCTTAAAGGTCAGTTTGCATGGCAGCGCACGGTTTTGACCTTGACCTTAAAGGTCAGTTTGCGTGGCAACGCAAGGTTTTGCCCTTCCCCTAAAACTTTTTACCCAGCTTTTTTCAAAAAGCCACATCCCCCGGAATGATCGCCCCACGATACTGGATAACCGTGCTGGCCGTCTTGTGGCCGCGAATGGCGGCTTCTTCTGGGCTGCCGCCGTTAAGGCGGACGGCGAGGTAACCGGCGCTGAAGGAGTCTCCGGCGGCGGTGGTGTCGATGACTTTCTCTTTTGGCAGTTTCACCGCGGGCACGTCATACAGCTTGCCGTCGGAGGCGGAGACGATGCAACTCTCTGCGCCGCGTTTGATCACCACTTCACTGACGCCAAGCACGTGCGTGCGGGCGATAACCTCGTCATAAGGCTTTGCGCCCCACAGCATGTCTTCGTCGTCCAGCGTCAGGAAGGCGATGTCGGTGCAAGAGAGCATCGCGTTATAAGCCGCCTGCGTTTTCTCTTTGCTGGCCCACAGGCGCGGACGGTAATTGTTGTCGAAAATGACTTTGCCGCCGCGTGAGCGACAAGCTTGCAACAGGGTCATCAGGCGTTCGCGGCTTTCGTCACTGAGAATGGCGAGGCTGATGCCGCTGAGATAAATGTAATCAAATTCGGCCAGCTGTTGGCAGATCTCGGCGGACTTCGGGCTGTCGAGCCAATAGCGCGCGGCGGCGTCATTACGCCAGTAATAGAAGGTGCGCTCGCCCGATTCATCGGTTTCAATCACGTACAGACCCGGCAGTTTGTTATCCAGACGCTGAGTCAAATCAGTTTTCACCCCTTCCTGCTGCCATGCCGACAGCATTTCATCGCTGAAACTTTCCGTGCCCAGTGCCGTGACGTACTGCACTTCCAGCGCGTCGGCCGGAACCTGACGGGCGATATAAACCGAGGTGTTGAGGGTGTCGCCGCCAAAGCCGCGATTCAGGGAGGAGCCTTTCTGGGACAGTTCAATCATGCATTCGCCGATAACGGCAATTTTTTTGCTGGTCATTCAAGCGGGCCTTGTCTTAAGAGATGGAAGCGACGGTTTGGCGCAATCAAGCTGACGAAATCATGCACGTAGTCTCTTCGCTGACGAGGGGGCAGTCAATACTATTAAAACGCAGTTTTACTTTTTTTCGAGGCGTCTCGAAGAAGTGAAAAATAGCCATTAAAAAAGCGAAAGCCGGGAAGCTTTCGCCGTTATCTTGGTGACGAGAAGTGAAGCTTATTTGGCCGCGTTGCGACGCTCGGTCACGCTCTGGCCGCCAATGCCCCAATTGTCGGTGTCGATCTCGTCGATGATAACCGTGGTGGTGGCTGGGTTTTTGTCGAGAGTGTCTACCAGTAATTGGGTAACCCCTTCAATTAACGCCTTTTTCTGTTCAGCGGTTGCACCATCGCGGGTAATTTTAATATTCACGTAAGGCATGGCTTTCTCCATATTTATAACCGTTGTTAAGTCATTCAATGTAGAGCTTGAGGTGTGAGACGTCTAGCCTGATGGCGGGGTATTTTGTGCTGCCGCGGGCAGTACCGGCCAAGGTGATTAAAGTTTCCCCCTGCGACGCCGATAGTTATCACTACGAAGTGGAAGCAGGGGGGCGGGCTGTCGGTATAGCCACGCAAAAGCATGTTGCCGCATGTGACCTGATTGGATGATTTTTATTTCTGGCAACAGAAAGTATGGCGGCATAAAAATATGATAACGAAGATGATGTTAGGTCTGATGATGCCAACATTTTCTGTCATCGAACGCGTCAGGGCACAGTCCTACTGGCGCCAATGTCAGAGGGTGTATCGCTTTCAGCCCATTTACCGCACGTCTGGAAAGTTACTGGGTATTGAATTACTTACCGGGATTTTCCATCCGTCAGCACCACAGAAATTTGTCTCACCTGAAGAGTATTTTGTCGCCGTTGCGATAGGGAAACGTGTACAAATCGTTCAAGAACAACTCGATTTGTTGCAGCAGTGGCAGCAGCTGTTTGTTGAGCATGGCCTGCTTGCTTCGATTAACGTTGATGGGCAAGTGCTGGAGGCTTTGCAGTCGGATTGCGCCCTGAAGCGGCAAATCAATACCATGCCTTATGTGCGCTTCGAGTTAGTCGAAAGTGCTGAACATGCGCTGAGCATCCCGCTTTCCAAAATTGAGCAATCAGACCGCCTGTGGCTCGACGATTTCGGGCAGGGCATCGCCAACTTCTCTTCCTTTACCACTTGGCATTACGAATACATCAAAATCGCCCGCGACCTGTTTATCTTGTTGCGCCAGAGCGAAGAGGGTTCGAGGCTGTTTTTCACCCTCGTGACGCTAATGAATCGCTACAGTAAAGGGGTGATTATCGAGGGCGTTGAGACGGCGCAAGAGTGGCAAATGGTGCGCGAATCTGACGCGCTGGCGGCTCAGGGATACTATTTATCGCGGCCTCAAACCTTCGATCAACTCGATAAACTTCCTATACATTTCCCAGAATAATCACGTTCTGTCACGTTTTTCCCTCCCGTGCCGATTATGCAAGCTGCGGCAAACTCAACTATGGTTAAGTCTATGAATCAGTTAACTCTCTGATAGGAATAGACTAATGACGCGCACAGGTAAAGTGGTTAGCTGGGTGGTGGGGATCATCGTTATTTTGTTGATTGCCCTCGTGATTTTCATCTCGCTGTTTGACTGGAATCGCCTCAAGCCCACCATCAATCAGAAGGTCTCTGCTGAGCTAAACCGCAGCTTTGCGATACGCGGAAATCTTGGCGTCGACTGGTCGCGTCAAAAAGATGAAGCAGGTTGGCGAGCCTGGGTGCCATGGCCGCACGTGCATGCCGAAGATATCGTTTTGGGTAACCCGGATGATGTGCCGGGCGCCACCAAAGACGCGCAAATGGTCACCTTGGCCCGCGTTGACGCCAGCCTAGCGCCGCTGGCCCTGCTGCATAAAGAAGTGCTTATCCCGCGCATCTGGCTCAAGCAGCCTAATGCTTCACTGATTCGCCTCGCCAACGGCAAAAATAACTGGACGTTTAATCTGGCGAACAGCGACAGCAAAGATAAAGACCAGCCAGCCTCGCCGTGGTCCTTCACCCTCAATGACATCGTGTTTGACCGTGGTCAGATTGATTACAAAGACGCGCCGCTGAAGGCGGATTTCCGCGCGGTGATTGACCCATTGGGCAAGCCGCTGCCGTTCACTGAAGTGGTTGGCGAGAAGGGCGACAAGAAGACGGCGGATAAAGGCAAAACGCCAGATTACGTTTTCGGCTGGAAAGTGGACGGTAAGTACAACGGCGAGCCATTGTCGGGTAGCGGCAAAATCGGCGGGATGCTGGCGCTGAAAGACCCGGACTCCCGCTTCCCGCTGCAGGCTGACGTGCGTTCAGGTAACACTCGCGTTGCCGTCGCCGGGACCCTGACCGACCCGATGAACCTCGGCGCGCTGGACTTACGCCTGAAATTCTCCGGCCAGACGCTGTCCGACCTCTATGGCCTGACGGGCGTGCTGTTGCCGCAGACTCCGTCCTATTCCACCGACGGCCACTTAACCGCGACGTTGCACGACAAAGACGGCGCGGTCTATCGCTACCAGAACTTCAACGGCCAGATTGGCGACAGTGATATTCACGGCTCGCTGACCTATCGCGCCAGCAAACCTCGCCCAAGCCTGAGCGGCAGCGTGGAATCCAAGCAGCTGCGCTTTGCCGACCTCGCGCCGCTGATTGGTGCTGATTCCAACAAAGACAAAGCCAAGCGTGGCGAAACCACCCGCCAGCCTTCAGACAAAGTGCTGCCGGTGGAGAAATTCGACACCAAGAGCTGGGACGTGATGGACGCCGACGTCAAGTTCAGCGCCAAACGCATTGAACACGGTAAATCGCTGCCGTTGAGCGACCTGAGCACCCATCTTAAACTCACCAACGGCGTGATCCTGATGGACCCTCTGCGCTTCGGCGTGGCGGGCGGTAACCTCAACTCCACCGTGCGGCTGGAGGGCGATAAGTCACCAATGCAGGGGCGCGTGGATATGCATGCGCGCGGCTTGAAGCTGAAACAGCTGCTGCCGAACGTTCAGTCGATGGAACGCAGTCTGGGTGATTTGAACGGTGATGCCACCCTGTCAGGCACCGGCAACTCGGTAGCCGCGCTGCTGGGCAGCAGCAATGGCGACATGAAGCTATTGATCAATGACGGAGTCATCAGCCGCAGCCTGATGGAGATTGTCGGCCTGAACGTCGGTAACTATGTGGTGGGTAAAATCTTCGGCGATGACGAAGTGGCGATCAACTGCGCGGCGGCTAATGTGAATATCAAGAACGGTTTGGTTTCGCCACGGCTGTTCGTATTCGACACGGAAAATGCGGTGATCAACATTACCGGCACCACCAATATGGCGACTGAGCGTCTCGATTTAACGATCGATCCGGAAAGTAAGGGGGTTCGCGTGCTGACCCTGCGCTCGCCGCTCTACGTGCGCGGTACCTATAAAAGCCCGGATGCCGGTGTTAAACCCGGCCCGCTGATTGCTCGCGGTGCCGCCGCCGTCGCCCTCGGCGCGGTCGTTGCCCCAGCCGCCGCCCTGCTGGCGCTGATTTCCCCAAGTGATAATGAGCAAAACCAGTGCGGCCCAATCTTGCAGAAGATGAAAGAGAAGTAGCAGCAACACTGGTGTAGTCCTTCTAAACCCTCTCTTACAGGAGAGGGTTTTTTATTTCGAGCCTTCTCGCAAAGTATGAGTTTCCATCTTGGCAACTCCATGTGTGAGTGATAGCATGTTCCCAAGTTGTCAACTTAGGGAGAAGTAATGCATCTGATCACCATGCGCGCTTTAGCAGAAGCAGCTATAAGATTTCCTCAATTTAAGACGGAATTGCTCAACTTCGGCAAAGTGATAGAAAAAGGGAATTTTCCAACACCGGCAGCATTAAAGAAGGTTTATCCGTCGTTAGATAATTTTAAATATCTGGATAAACATTATGTTATCGACATCGGCAGGAACGAAATCAGAGTCGTAGCCCTGATCTTCTTCGAAAGCCAAAAGTTCTATTTGAAGGGGATTTTTAACCACGCCGAATACGATCGCTTTACCCATTTACATCGAGGTAAAAAGAAATGATTAGCGACGCCATCAAAGCGACTGAAGAATTGGTTAACGCGGTACCTTTGCTTGGGCAGCACGCCAGCGAAAAGGACTATCGAGAAGCTTTGGAGCTGGTGGAGTATTTATTGATGAATAACCCACACAGCCCGCTGTTGGATATTGTCAGCAGTAAAATCCGAGAATATGAAAATAGCCTGCCAGAGGTGGTTGCCTTCCGGGCTGAGATGGAAGCGCTGCCGAGCGGGGTTGCCGTGTTGGCGACGTTAATGGAGCAGTATGGCCTGAAACAGACCGATTTTCAGGACGAGATCGGAGGCAAATCCCTCGTCTCTCGTATTCTGAGTGGTCAACGTCAGCTCACCGTTGACCACATTGATAAACTGGCAAAACGGTTTGAAATCTCACCCGCTCTGTTTATCTGAGGTGATCAAGACTTCGGCACCGGGTTCAGGACTGCGCAATCGTGGTCCTGAATTTCTTCGGTCGAGGCGTTGTTCATTTTGAGCAGATTACGCTGGTTGGCCAGCAGCAGGAAATCCCCGCCAGACAGGTTCACCATCGCCATACCAAAATGCCCCATCTTCTCGCGTGCTTCGGGAACACCCTCGGCCAGCAGGCGGAATGCCCCTTTCTGATTCAACTCCGCAGGCTCGACTTTGCGCACTAAGTAAGTGTGGCCAATCAGCTGATCAGGCAGCTCTTGCCAGCGATAACCTATCTGCCCGGCGTCTTTCACCAGCGTATTTTTCACCTCTGGCAGCAGGCAGGAGATATGGATATGCAGCTGGTTTTGGGTGCGGCCATACTGCGAGTTGATGGCCAGCGAGACATTGCTGTCATCAATAGGTTTACCGTATTTATCCGCCATATAGTGCCGCGCTTCCCATGCTTGGCTGAAGTAGTTCGGCGTGGCGTCTTCGAGCAGCGCCGGGCTTTCCATGCCGGTGACTTTAGCCGTCGGCATCAGCAGGAATTGCAGCGGCCCGTTTCTATCCTTCATCACCACAAAGCCTTGCTTTTCATCGACCTGAGAGCAAGGAGCAGGCTGCCCGTTGGCGCGCTGGTTAGGCACACACTTCTGGCTGATGATGTTCCACAGGGCGTCCGGGTTAGATTTATTGGGCAGGAAAAACCATAAAGCGGCGGCGATGATGACCACCAAAATCAGCAGCGAAATGAGGGAACGGCGAGTCAAACGCATGAGGGGTAAGTCCTTAGAAAATCCCCGCACCGAGTGGCGCGGGGGAATCAATCAGAGTGACTGGTCGCGAGTCTCTTTCGACAGCAGCAGCGCGATCAGGGTGATCAGCGCCATTGAAGCCAGATAGACGCCGACATAGAACAAGCCGTAGCGGGTCGCCAGCCAAGTTGCAATGTAAGGCGCAACCGATGCACCAAGAATCGATGCCACATTATAAGAGAATGACGCGCCGGTATAGCGAACTTCGGTCGGGAACAGTTCAGGCAGCAGAGCACCCATCGGGCCGAAAGTCAGCCCCATCACCACAAAGCCACACAGCAGGAAGATCATCACCAGCGTCTGTGAACCCGAACCCAGCAGGGAAGGGAACAGCAGGGCGAAGACAATCATCAGCAAAGTAATGCAAATCATGGTTCTGCGACGGCCAAAGGAGTCCGCCAGTTGACCAGCAATTGGCACCATCACGCCAAAACCGACCACGCCAATCATCAGCATCAGCAGGAAGTCATTACGAGTAATGCCCAAGCCCAGCGGCTTTGGCTGCGTGCCGTAACTCAATGAATAGACAGTCATAATGTAGAACAGGGTGTAAGTCGCCACCATGATGAACATGCCCAGCACGGTCGCTTTCAGGTGCTTGCTAAACAGGGTGCCGATTGGAACGCGAACCTGCTTGCCCGCCTTGGCGATTTTGGCGAACACCGGCGTTTCATGCAGAGAAACGCGGACATACAGGCCAATCAGCACCAGCACGGCGGAGAGCAGGAAAGGCACGCGCCAGCCCCAGTCGATAAATTGCTGTTCAGTCAGTAACCATGACAGCAGCAGGAACATGCCGTTGGCGAAGAAGAAGCCAATCGGCGCGCCAAGCTGCGGGAAAGAGCCGTAAAGCGCGCGCTTCTTAGCTGGCGCATTCTCTGTCGCCAGCAGCGCCGCGCCGCCCCATTCACCACCTAGACCCAGGCCCTGACCAAACCGCGCCAGTGCCAGCAACAGAGGAGCGAAAACGCCGATGCTGGCATAGGTTGGCAGCAGGCCGATCACCACGGTTGAAACCCCCATGGTGAGCAGCGAAGCAACCAGCGTGGCTTTACGGCCAACGCGGTCGCCAAAGTGGCCAAACAGCGCGGAACCAATCGGGCGAGCAATAAAGGCAATGGCGAAGGTCGCCAGAGACTGCAGCGTCGCCGCCGTTGGGTCACCTTGTGGGAAGAAGATGTGCGGGAAAACGATCACCGCCGCCGTGGCATAGATATAGAAGTCGAAAAATTCGATGGCCGTGCCGATCAGCGACGCCACGATGACTTTGCCGCGGGAGTTTTGGCTGACCAGATGGGCGTCAGCTGCTAATTCTGGTGTGACTGAGGCTTGCATAAGCGATGATTCTTATTGTGATTGAAAGGATGGATGTTATGTAAAGAAATGTTTGCTAAAGGCATATTAAGCAGGGAATGTGACGTTTTCAACGCCAGAGGACGGAGGGGAAAAGGCGGAATTGCACCAAATGGGGGAATGTTTTCCATCTGAAGTGATATCAGGTTTATCTGTTCAATAAGCAGATTAAAACCAGAATAACTCACTGGTAAATGGCCAAATAAAATGCCAGACAACGAATATTGTCTGGCACGATGTAAGTCAGGGTACTTATTGAGCAGCGTTATGAGTCTCTGTCTGCTCGACTTCCTTATCCCCTTTGTATTGCGCGGTGGCAATCCATGCGGCGACAAACAGGGTCAGCCGGGCGAAGAAATAGAAGAAGGCCATCAGGCCGATAACCGAGCCGAAAGCCGCGCCGGAGGGCGAGCTTGCCAGCCGTGGCAAGGTCATGGTCATGACGAACTTGATCACTTCAAAGCCGATGGCCGCCAGCAGCGTGCCACGCAGCAGGGCTTTTTTACGCGGCTTGTGGCGCGGCAGCATCCAGAATATCCACAGGAACAACAGATAGTTAGCCGCAATGGAAATCACCAGCGTGACCGAGGTCATCACCGGGCGTAGCCACTCAATGCCGCCAAGTCCTAACGCATCAACAATCGATTTTTGCGCCGAACCGGCAATCGAGGTCAGCGACAGGGTGATGATCAGCGCCAGCACCAGACCCGTCAGCGAGATGAAATCGCGGATATAGCGTTTATAAATCACCTCTTTATCCTGCGGATTGCGCTCCCACACGTCGCGAGACTGGGCGCGGATCGCTTCGCGCAGATTCCCCATCCAGCTAATCCCGGAGTACAGAGCAATCAGCAAGCCGGATAGACCAACTGCCGTGCGCTGCTGAATCGCCGTGTTGACGGTGTTTTTCAGCGTGCTGGCAAGGTTTGGATCGCTAATGCTGTTGACAATTTTGCCAATCAGCCGCGCCAGCAGGTCGGGGTTGGAGGCCAGAATGAAACCCACGGCGGCGAATGACACCATCAAAATCGGGATCAGCGACAAAAAGGAGAAATAGGTAATAGCCGCGCCGAACTGGCTGCCGAGGCGATCGTTGAATCGCTCCGTGGCGCGCAGCAAGTGCGCGACCCAGCCCCATGACTGCACGCGGGTTACCAGCTTCGAAGCGCGGGTGATGTTTTTATCCACCGTATGGTTGCCGGTCTTGATATTAATCAGCGGCTTAGCGTCTTCCTGTTCGAGCGTTTCTGAGTTTTTGGTGGTTGGCATTAATCCACGGAGTCCTTATTTTTGAGATTTTCCATCAGTTTAGTATAGCTGCTCAATCGCGCCCGCTGCCGGGCCACGGGCCGATTGCTTATCCATTGTCCAGCGAAGCGCCGTTATTTCAGATAGGCGTGGGTGATTTCGGTCAGCCAATCCATAAACACTTTGGCGCGCCGTGAGAGGTTCAGCCGGTGCGGATAAACCAGTGAGATGGGCATCGGCGGCGCGTTGTACTGCGGCAAGATTTTGACTAAACGGCCTGTCTCAAGGTAGTCACGCATCCCCATCATTGGCACCTGAATAATGCCTAAACCCGCCAAGCAGGCGCTGGAGTAAGTCTGAGTGCTGTTGACCGTCACCGCGCCGCCGGTCTTCACCGAACGCAGCGTTTTGCCTTCTAAATATTCAAAGCTGGAGGTCCGTGCGCCCAGCGTCTGCTCGTAATGCACCATGGCGTGCTGGGATAAATCGTCCGGATGCAGCGGCGTGCCTTGGCGCTGGAGATAAGCCGGGCTGGCGCAATTTATCATGCTGAGTTGCCCGAGCGGGCGAGCGATCAGCCCCGAATCCTTCAACGTGCCGACGCGGATCACGCAGTCAAAACCTTCGCGAATGACATCAACCCGGTGGTCGGTGCTGCTGAGTTCAATCTCAATGGCCGGGTAGCGGTTGAGGAATTCGCCCAGCTTTGGCAGCACAAAATCGCGCGCCATGGCGACCGACATATCCACCCGCAGGCGGCCGCTGATGGTCGCCGGGTTAGCCTGAAACAGGGTTTCCATCTCTTCGACGCTGGCTAGCAGCTCTTTGCAGCGGTCGTAATAGACCTGACCGTCCTGCGTCAGTTGCACGCGGCGGGTGGAGCGATGCAGCAGGCGCACGCCGAGTTGGCTCTCTAACTGTTGGATCAGGCGCGAGACGCTGGCCTTGGGAAGACTCAAACTTTCGGCGGCGCGGGTGAAGCTGTTCATTTCTGCAACACGAACAAACACCTGCATCGATTGAATTTTATCCACATTTCCGCCTATTGTTGTTTTATATGGAACAGTGAAACCCATTTACCCCTGTTTATCGTTACTCATTCTGCCAATAGACTCTATTTCATACAACGAGTACCCACGATATTCACTGCGGAGTCTACTATGAGCAATAAAATCGCGATCGTTACCGGCGCAAGCCGTGGTTTAGGCAAGAATGCAGTAGAAAAACTGGCAGATCAGGGCGTGGATGTGATTTTGACTTATCACAGCCAGCGTGAAGAAGCCGACAGTATTGTTCGCGCCGTGCAGGCCAAAGGCGGCAAAGCCGCTGCGTTGCAGTTGGATGTCGGCGACAGCAAATCCTTTACCGCGTTTGCCACGCAGGTGAAGACCCTGCTGGCGGATATCTGGCAGCGCGACAGCTTCGATTTTCTGGTCAATAACGCCGGTATCGGCTTAGGTGTACCTTTTGCTGAAGTGAGCGAAGAGCAGTTTGACCTGCTGATGAATATTCACCTGAAAGGCCCGCTGTTCTTAACCCAAAAACTGCTGCCGCTGATTGCCGATGGTGGACGCATTCTCAACGTTTCTACTGGCCTGACGCGTTTCTCTCTGCCGGGTTATTCAGTTTACGCGGCGATGAAAGGCGCGATGGAAGTTCTCACCAAGTATCAGGCGAAAGAGCTGGGCGCGCGCGGCATCCGCGTCAATATTCTGGCGCCAGGGGCGATTGAGACTGACTTCGGCGGCGGCCACGTGCGTGACAATAAACAAATCAATCAGATGGTGGCGTCCAATACCGCGCTGGGGCGCGTCGGCCTGCCGGATGATATCGGCCACATGGTGGCGTTGATGCTTAGCGATGCGGGTGGCTGGATGAACGCCCAACGCGTGGAAGCATCGGGCGGTATGTTCTTATAACGCTGGTTTAGCGATTAATCGCGAAAGCGTTTAGCTTTCTGATGCTGCTGCTTTTCCAACTCAAATATCGCCCGCTGCAGGTCGCGTTCCTGCGCGGGGGATAAATAAGGAAAACGGAAACTGAGCCGCTGGCTGGTGACCGTTTCTCCTTTACTGCTTACCGTCTGCCGGTCCATCGCGCTGATAAATTCCAAATCCAGTTTGAAAGAGCCAAACTCGGCCAACTCCACCAAAGAGTCTTTGATCACCGTCCCAGCTTCAATCGCCAGTGGCATCACTTTGTCGACGTGCAGGCCAATGCCGCCGAGCGAGATATCTTTTAGGCGGAAGCTGAAGTCGCTGGCGTCGGGGAATTTGCCGCTACAGACATAGGTCGGTTGCAGCGGAATATTGACGCGGAAATATTCGCGACGCTGAATAAAATAGAGCTCCGGCGGAATTTCACAGCTAAAAGTGGGCAGATTCTGCCAGCTGATTTCCTGCGCCTGTCCCGAGGTGAACTCGACTTTCGCACCCGCCGGTTCCGCCACGAAATTCAGGGTTTGTGCCTCTTTCGCCAGCTGGTTGTCGTAATCGCCACTGCCCAGATCAAACAGCAATTGGTTGGTATCCGGCAAAACGTCCAGAATTTTGCTGATAAATTGCCCGCGCCCGTGGGACACCATGACCAGCGTATTGTTCTTCTTCAAATCACGCAGAACGGCCAAAATGCCTAGCTTGTTGCGTCGGACAAACTGCTCTTTAGATGCTTCATTCACCAGCGATACCCCACCTGACAGTTTTTATGATTGTAATGGTTTTAATTTGACTTAAAGGATGTCCACAACGGTTATCGGCAAGGCTGGTGGAAGCTTGATGATTTTTTCTCTTTATTGCGAATAACGGCAAAATCGCCGCAAATTAAAAAATCGAAAAAAAATTTTTAAAACCATCGAATAAAAATCACCACTCAAGTGTTTACTGATAAATCGGACACTTATGGGCCTTTCCTTTATGCAAAACACTTCAGCTCCAACTCTGCGCCGCCGCTATGACGGCCTGACTATCCTCTTGCACTGGGCCACGGCGCTCATTGTTATCTTCATGTTTGCCAGCGCGCATATCTGGGAAGTTCTGGATCGCGGCACCCCGCTGCGCAAAGGGCTGCAATCCGTGCATATCTCCGTCGGCATTCTACTGGCGGTGATCATTATCGGGCGTTTGCTGTGGCGCTTATTTACCGTCAGCACCGGCCGCAGCAAGCAGGAGCCTATTGCCATGCCGACGGCGATGAAGGCCGCGTCGCACCTGACCCATCTGGTGCTCTACCTGCTGCTGATTTCGCAAATTGTTCTCGGCTTCTTATTCCGCTGGGCGCAGGCCGAGCCGTTCTACTTCTTCGGCTTATTCCCGATCCCCGACGTCTTCGACTTCGACAGCGTCATGCCGCGCACCTTCGGCATGCTGCATAACAACGTGGCGTGGGCATTGATTATTGTGGCCGGGGTGCATGCTCTGGCGGCGCTATTCCACCATTACGTTTTACGCGACGGCACGCTGCGTCGCATGTTACCGGGCAGCCACGGCCGCCCATAAGAAACAAAGCCAACACCTTGATACTCAGGACCCTACAATGAAAAAAAATAATAATCTCACCACGCTGTCCGCCCTGTGCCTGTGCGCGGGCCTGTCAATGTTCTCAATCGCGGCCCACGCCATGGGCGACGACTCGGAGAAAACGCCGGATTGCCCGAAAGGTCAGGTTTATGACAGTAAAACCAAAAGCTGTATGGTAGAAAAAGGCAGTAAGATCTCTGATCAAGATAAGACCCAATATGCTTATCATCTGGCGAAAACTGGTCGCTTCCAGGAAGCCTTGGATCTGCTCGATACGCTGCAACAGCCCAATACCCGTGAAGCCTGGAATTATCGCGGTTACGCCACGCGTAAATTGGGTCGCACCGATGAAGGGATCGGCTATTATCAGCGTTCAATCGCTCTCGACGGGCATTACGCCAAAGTGCGTGAATACCTCGGCGAGGCGTACATGATTAAAGGGCGTCCGGATTTAGCCAAGGCGCAGCTCGCCACGATTAAAGGGATTTGCGGCACGGGCTGTGAAGAGTATCGCGACCTGAATGCCGCGATTGAGGGCCACCCGGGATCATAAAATCGATTGACCACGAGGTAGTGAAAAATCACATCCACAGAGATCCGGCATGAATTAAGCCTCTGTCTGGCGCGTCTTTGGCGTTACGGCATGGTGTTGTCGCGAAAACGCGATGTGGCTGATGATTTAGTGCAATCGACCTGCGTGCGGGCGCTTGAGCGCAGCGCGCAGTTCGAAGAGGGCACGCGCATCGATCGCTGGTTATTTTCGATTTTGCATTCGATTTGGATCAATGAACTCAGGGCGCAGCAGGTTCGTCAGGGACAGGGATTTGTGGATATTGATGAAGTGAGCACTTCGCATGAATCGGGTGATTTTGAGAGCCGCCGCTGGCAATTGCAGGTGATGCAGCAGGTCGGTGGCTTACCCGAAGCCCAGCGAAATGCGGTGTTTCTGGTTTATGTCGAAGGTTTTACCTATCAAGAAGCCGCCAACACACTGGCCGTGCCGGTGGGGACCATCATGAGTCGGCTGGCGACCGCCAGACAAACCTTGGCGAAATCCGCCGTGACGCCTTTCCAACCACAACAGGGAGAGAAAAAATGACGCAAGAACGTCTGCCGATCCCTTTTCCTGATGAAGTGCTGGTGGCTTGGCTCGACAATCAGCTGAGTGACGCCCAGCGCGAACAGTTTGCCCAGCGATTACAGAGCGACGAGGCGTTGGCCGATCGCCTCAACCAGCTCTCTTATAGCAATCTGCCTTTCCACGAAGCCTACGAGCCTTTGCTGTCTGAAGCGCCGCTAAGTCGCTTGCAGGCCCGGCTGGATGCCATCCCAGACCCGGCAACAACGCCAAAAGCAACGCAGAAACAGGGGGTTAGCCGCCGCCACCTGCTGGCCGCTGCGGTGAGTTTCCTTGCAGTCGGCATTGCCGTCGGGCGCTACGCCGTGCCTTTTGCCCAGCCTGAGCAAGACCTCGGCTGGCGCAATCTGGTTGCAGAATATATGTCGCTCTATTCAGCCGACACGCTGGCTGATATTCATGAATCCCCAGACCAGCAGCAGCAAGAATTGCAGCGAGTGAACGCCTCGCTGGGCACCAGCCTGACTCCCGCCAGCCTTGTCCTACAGGGCGCGACGCTGAAAAATGCCCGCCTGCTCAACTATGACCAGTACAACATCGCGCAGATAACCTATCTCGACGCCACCCACGGCCCGATGGCCCTGTGCATCACTCGCTCATCCCAGCGCGGCGACACCGCCCAGCAAAGTGAAATCCGCCGGGGGATGAATGTTATTTATTGGCGCGCCAAAGGTTTTAACTACATGTTAATTGGACATAATCCTGCCGACCAAATGGCCTTGCGTGGGCAAATATTGTTGAGTGCGCTGAGTTGAAACTAACTTATTAATTTCCCTAGGAAACTACTTTGCTGAATTAGTTTAATAATTAAAGTTATTTTTAGCTGACGTAGCGTTAATGTTACATTGGTTGCGAAAGGTCGATATTTGGAATATCTAGCAACAACAATGTGTGTTTAATTTGTTAACACATTCCGCAGTAAATAAAACCCTTTCATTCTGTCAGGGATAATCGCTTATCTCTGCACGCATCAGGTTATTGATTTCACCGACTACAATGAAATCTGGGCATTTTTCACCTGAAAGACAAAACTAAACTTAAGAGATACAGACGTCATGAGAAAGTTACTCGTCATGATCCTCTGCCTTAACGCTATGGCGCTAACCCCGCGCGCGTTTGCGGCAGAAGAAGAAAAGTCCGTCGATGTGTTACTGATCGGCGGAGGAATCATGAGTGCCACTCTGGGTACTTACCTCCAAGAACTTGAGCCAAACTGGTCGATCAATATGGTCGAGCGTCTTGATGGCGTTGCTGAAGAGAGTTCTAACGGCTGGAACAACGCCGGTACGGGCCACTCGGCATTGGCTGAGATGAACTACACGCCGGAAAAAGCTGACGGTTCAATCGATATCTCCAAGGCAGTCGAAGTCAACGAAGGTTTCCAGATTTCCCGCCAGTTCTGGTCTTATCAAGTTGAGAATGGCGTGCTGCACAACCCACGTTCATTCATCAACAGCGTGCCGCACATGAGCTTTGTATGGGGTGACGAAAACGTCGACTTCCTGCACAAACGCTACTTGGCTCTGCAAAAAAGCACCCTGTTCCGCGGCATGGAATACTCTCAGGATCCAACCAAAATTAAAGAGTGGATCCCGCTGGTCATGGAAGGTCGTGACCCGAACCAGAAAATTGCTGCGACCCGCATTCCAATTGGTACTGACGTTAACTTCGGTGAAATCACCCACCAGTTAGTGGCATCGCTGCAAAAAAATCAAAACTTCTCCCTGAGCCTTGGCCACGAAGTTCGCGATATCAAACGTAACCCAGACAACAGCTGGAACGTGACCGTTGCTGACCTGAAAAACAACGGCAAAGAGAGCGTTGTGAAGGCGAAATTTGTGTTTATCGGTGCGGGCGGTGCGTCTCTGACCCTGCTGCAAAAATCCGGTATTCCAGAAGCTGACAACTACGGCGGCTTCCCGGTTGGCGGCCAATTCTTGGTGACTGAAAACCCAGAAATCGTAAACCGTCACTTGGCGAAAGTGTATGGCAAAGCCTCTGTTGGCGCGCCTCCGATGTCCGTTCCACACTTGGATACTCGTGTCTTCAACGGCAAACGCGTTCTGCTGTTCGGGCCATTCGCCACCTTCTCCAGCAAGTTCCTGAAAAACGGTTCTCTGTGGGATCTGTTCGGTTCCGTCAACTTCTCTAACATCGGCCCAATGACTGATGTCGGCATCGACAACTTCGATCTGGTTAAATACCTGATTAGCCAAGTTATGTTGAGCGACAACGACCGTTACGAAGCGCTGAAAGAGTACTTCCCAGACGCGAAGAAAGAAGACTGGAGACTGTGGACTGCGGGCCAACGTGTGCAGATCATCAAGAAAGACCCTAAAGAAGGCGGCGTACTGCGTCTGGGCACCGAAGTGGTTAGCTCTAAAGACGGCAGCATCGCGGCACTGTTAGGCGCATCTCCGGGCGCATCGACTGCGGCTCCAATCATGCTGCACCTGATGGAAACCGTGTTTAAAGATAAAGTTGCTACCCCAGAATGGCAGACCAAACTGAAGCAGATCATTCCTTCATACGGTACCCAGCTGAACGGCAACGTGGAAGCAACCGAGAAAGAACTGGGCTACACCAGCCGCGTTCTGCAACTCGACAACCCAACGCCAGCAGCCCAACCTGCTGAGCAGGCTCCGGCGGCAGAAGCTGTTCCGGCTCCACAGGGCAACACCGAGAAGAAAGAACAGAAACAACCAGCCGATATCGCGCTGTAAGTTACGTTCTATTCTGAGTAATGAAAACCGCCTCTAGGGGCGGTTTTTTTATGCTTACGCTCTACGCCCCAGCCCCCAGCAAACCAGTGCAGCGATGAACAGTGACGGTAGCGTAGCCCCGACGTCTGGCAGGAAATTCGCCATCAGGTGATACACCGCGATACCTATTACCCAAGCTGCGAGCGAACGCATATTCAGGTCGTGCTGAGTATGGCGGCGCAAAATGAAGTGATGAGTCAGCACCACGCCAAACAGTGGCGCAAACACCGAGCCAATAAGTAGCAGGAAGTTCTCATACTGGGTCAGCGGCACGCTCCAGGCAATTAGCGTACACAGCAGGCCAATTCCCAGCGTCAGTTTGCCGATGCCAATAGGCAGCGAGGTGCCAGCTGACACCGCCGCCGAGTGAATATCCGCGAAGGCATTTTCATGTTCGTCGACCAGAATCAGCAATAGAGGAATGCCCAAGGCGACGCCCGAAAGGGCCAGCAAAAGGGCATTGGCGTCAGTCGAGTTGGTGACGAAAGCCAGCGTGTACGCCACGCCGAGCGACATCATCCAGCAACTGCCAAGGAAATACCCAAAGGCGGTTCCCCAGAAGTTCTGCCGCGCCGATTTCCCAAAGCGGGTGTAATCCGACACCAGCGGCAGCCACGAAAAGGCCATCGACACCACGATATCGCAGGCCAGCGCGAACGGCATCGAACCGTCTCCGGCTTTGTGCCACAGGGCGGCGAGGTCAGCGTGCTGGAACAGATAAACCGTCAGCCACGCGCAGCTTGCCATCAGCAGCCAGATACCCCAGCGGCGCAGCACCACGCGAATAAACGCCAGAGGGCCACTGGCCGCCAGCAGTGTCGCCACCGCGCCAAAAATAAAGGTCCACAGGGTCGGATTCGCCCAAAGCGTACCGCTTCCCCATGCTCGCTGGGCCAGCAGGCTTGCCGCATCGCGCATCACCACGATTTCAAACGCCCCCCAGCCGATCAACTGTATCAGGTTAAACAGCACCGGCAGAGCAACGCCGCGCTTGCCGAGAGTCAGCCGCAGAGAGGCCATCGACGACAGCCCGGTCTGCCCGCCAATCACGCCGACCAACGCCAGCAGCGCCACGCCCACGGCACTTCCCAGCACAAGGGCGGCCAGCGACCCCGCCAGACCCAGCCCAGGTGCCAGAATCGCACCCGCTTGCAACACCATCAGGCCCATACCGAGCGAGAACCACAGCGAGAATAAATCAGACCAGCCGAGCACCCGAGACTTCTCAGGAATCGATGTTTGAGGCGAGTAAATACTATTATCTTTCATGAGGTTAATTTCGTTATAACAGCGAATGGCTGTTATAGCATATCTGCCGCAGGTTCAGATGACAGAGGGGGAGGAAACGCACTTTTCGATGCTAAAAGCATTTTCTCTCAGGAGGCAGTTGTCAACCGTAAGTTGACAACTGCGATGGACGGAAAAGAGTACTTAACCCAGCTTTATGCATTGCCTTGACCATTCCCCCAACCCCCTACTTAGAATGAATCACAATCACCCCGAGCTTCTCCAGCAGGTGGCTTTGCTGCCAGTCGTCGATTTTTGCGCCGTCGAGATCCACCGTGCGCAGGTTGAGTTCGCCGAGGTCTGAGTTGGTCAGGTCGCAGTGGGTGACGTTGACATCATTCCAGCTGAATTCGGTAAATTCGCCGCCAGAAAGGTCGGAGCCGCTGAGGTTCGCGCCGCGCAGATTGGCGCCGGTCCAGCGGTTTTCCCACAGTTCGCACTTCTCCAGCACCACTTTGCTGAAATTGGTGTAACTGAAGTTGTTCTTGGTGAGAAAGGCGCTGCAAAACCAGCTGCGGGTGGTGATCATGTTCATGAAATTCGCCCCGGCAAAGTCTGCGCCAGTCGCTTTGCACTCGCGCATTTCCAGCCCTAACGCCTGAATATATTTGAAATCCGCCATGGTCAAATCGCAGTGTTTAAAGCTGGCATCTTTCATCTGGGCGTTCTGGAAAGAGCAGCCTTTCTGGTTCTCATCATCATAAAAACTGCAATTGAGGAAGGCGGTGTCGCTCAGATCTGCGCCGTCGAAACGGCATTGCAGGAAGCGACAATCCTCTAAAATTTCGCCGGTGAACTGCAACTGGCTGATGCGTTTCTGAATGAAGATCTGATTTTTGATCATGAGGATTACCTGTGATTATTTACAGGTGTTATAACCTATGAGCAGCAGAATTCACAATAATCTCATCACGATTTTGCTGATTCAGCGAGCTGTTACTATGCTCAAGGACTTAACGGAAATTAGGCAAAGGAACCCTTTAATGCGTCTTTCAAACCTCTTTTTGGCTATCAGTTTGGCATGCAGCTCGTACGCGGTAGTGGCGGAGACCCCTTCCACGGCGACCTCAAAGCAGGAAAATGTCATGAACAGTCCCGAACAAACGGTAAACCCTTTCTTTGAACGCAGCCCGTTGATTTATCAGGCTCCGCAGTTCGACAAATATAAAGAGAGTGATTACACCCCGGCGATTGCCGAAGGTATTAAGCAGAAGCTGGCTGAGGTCGATAAAATCGCCAACGACTCGGCTGCGCCAACCTTTGAAAACACCTACGTGGCGCTGGAGAAGTCCGGCGTGCTGCTGACTCGCGTGTTGAGCGTGTTTGATGCGATGACTTCGTCGAACACCACTGACGGCTTGCAGAAAATTGACGAAGACACTTCGCCAAAACTGGCCGCCATGTCCGACAGCATTCATCTCAACAGCAAGCTGTTTGATCGCCTGAAAACGGTTTATGAGCAGCGTAACTCCTTAAAATTAGATGCTGAATCCCAGCGTCTGATTGAAGTCACTTATAAAGATTTCGAGCTGGCGGGTGCCAACCTGTCTGATGCTGACAAAGAAAAACTCAAAGCCTTGAACCAGCAGGCGGCGACGCTCAGCACCCAATTCACCAATAAGCTGCTGGCGGCCAGCAAGGCGGGCGGGCTGACGGTGAAAGACCAAAAACAGTTGGCCGGTCTGAGTGAAGCCGAGCTTTCCGCCGCGTCTCAAGCGGCAAAAGACCGCAAACTGACCGACGCGTGGCTGCTGGTGTTGCAGAACACCACCCAGCAGCCGTTGCTTCAGCCACTGGAAGACCGCGACACGCGCAAAGCCCTGTATGAGGCTTCGATTAATCGTGCTGAACACGGCGATGCTAATGACACGCGCCAGCTGATTTCCAAGCTGGCGAAGGTCCGCGCCGAGCAGGCGCAAATCCTGGGTTTCCCTTCTTATGCTGCCTGGAAATTGCAAAACCAGATGGCGAAAACGCCGCAGGCCGCGCTCGATTTCATGCATAAAATTGTCCCGGCGGCCACTGCCCGCGCTGAGCGAGAAGCGCAGGATATTCAGGCTCTGATTGATAAGCAAAAGGGCGGCTTCAAGCTGGCGGCGTGGGACTGGCAGCACTATTCCGAGCAGGTGCGTAAAGAGAAATATGACCTCGACGACGCGCAGATCAAACCCTATTTCGAGCTGAACAATGTGCTGGAAAACGGCGTGTTTTATGCCGCGAACCTGCTCTACGGGGTGACCTTCAAAGAGCGCCATGACCTGCCGGTTTATAACCCAGACGTGCGGGTGTTCGAGGTGTTCGACAAAGACGGACAGTCCATGGCGCTGTTCTACGCCGATTACTACCAGCGCGATAACAAAGGCGGCGGCGCGTGGATGAGCAACTTCGTCGATCAGTCCAAGCTGCTGGGCACCAAGCCGGTGATTTATAACGTCGCTAACTTCCAAAAGCCGGCAGAGGGCAAGCCCGCGCTGCTGTCATGGGATGACGTGATCACCATGTTCCACGAGTTCGGCCACGCGCTGCACGGCCTGTTCGCCGACCAGCAGTATCCGAGCCTCTCCGGCACCGCGACGCCGCGTGACTTCGTTGAATTCCCATCCCAGTTCAACGAGCACTGGGCGAGTGACCCAAAAGTCTTCTCTCACTTCGCCAAAAATTACCAAACCGGCGAAGCCATGCCGCAGGCGCTGCGTGACAAAATCGAGAAAGCCAGCAAGTTCAACAAAGGCTACGACATGACCGAGCTGCTGGCCGCTGCGCTGCTCGATATGCACTGGCACAGCCTGAGCGCCAATGAGCCCGAGCAGGACGTGGACAAGTTCGAAGCCGCGTCGCTGAAGAAAGACAATATCGATCTGGCCTACGTGCCACCGCGCTATCGTTCCAGCTACTTCCAACACATCTGGGGTAATGGCTACGCGGCGGGCTATTACGCCTATCTGTGGACCGAAATGCTGGCCGATGACGCCTTTGCGGGTATCGAAGAGCAGGGCGGGCTGACCCGTGAAAACGGGCAGAAATTCCGTGACCAGATCTTGTCTCGCGGCAACAGCGAAGACCTCGAAAAGCTCTATGAAACCTGGCGCGGCAAGGCTCCATCTATTGAGCCAATGCTGATAAATCGTGGGTTGAAAGAGGAGTAATGGATGAAAGGCCCGGAGGTATCTCTGGGCTTTTTTTGATTTGACGAAAAGAAAAATAGACGCCCGAAATTTGGCGCTACGGCCTCGAACCTTCCTCTACCCTGAGAATCATTGTTCCCATCGCGCGAGCTCAATCATGCTTTTCGACCTACCCAGTGATGATGTGCTGTATGACGCCCTGATTGCCCGAGACACAGCCTACGACGGTTTTGCGTTTGTTGGGGTGAAAAGCACCGGCATTTTTTGCCGTCTGACATGCCCGGCGCGTAAGCCAAAACGTGAAAATTCAACCTTCTACCCTTCCATTGTCGCCGCGATGGAGGCCGGTTTTCGCCCCTGCAAACGCTGCTGCCCGCTCTCCCTTGGCGGCGAAAAAGATCCCTTGGTATTGAAGCTGTTGGCGGCGCTGGAAAGTGAGCCAGATAAAAGGTGGAGCGAAGAGGATTTCATCGCTATGCAGGTTGACCCTTCAACCGTCAGGCGCGCATTCAAACGCCAGTTCGGCATTACCTTTCTCGAAATGGCCCGACTGCGGCGTTTGGGCAAAGGCGTCGACCATTTGACCTCTGGGAATCAGGTGATTGATGCGCAGTTAGAAGCTAATTACGAGTCGGGAAGTGGTTTTCGCACGGCGATCACCCGGCTTATTGGCATTGCGCCGCGCGAGGTGAAAACCCTACCGTTTTTAAAAGCGGAGTGGATTGATACGCCGATTGGCACTCTGTTGGCAATTGCGGATGCGCAGGCTTTGCACCTGCTGGAGTTTGTCGATCGCAAGGCACTGCCTAACGAAATTCAGCGGCTGAAAGAGAAGTCGGGGTCGCAAATCATCATGGCGCGCTCGCCGGTTATAGAACTGCTGGAACAGGAATTGAATGCCTATTTCAGCGGCCGCTGCGGGCACTTCACAACGCCACTGGCCCAGTTTGGCTCGCTATTTAGCCATCAGGTTTGGGATGCGCTGCGCGCAATCCCTCTGGGTGAGCTGAGAAGTTATTCCTCTATTGCTCGCGATATTGGCCGTGGCTCTGCCTCAAGGGCGGTCGCGCGAGCCAATGGAGAGAACCAGATATCGCTGCTGATCCCCTGTCATCGGGTCATTGGCGCAGACGGCTCTCTGACTGGTTATGGCGGCGGGCTGTGGCGCAAACGCTGGCTGATCGAACATGAAAAAAGAATGCTGATAAAACCATAAGAAAAGGAATAATCCATGAATAACAGTGATAAAGCAGCACACTTTGACTCATTGCACAAAAAGCAAAATCCTTTGGTACTTTATAATGTCTGGGATGCGGGCAGTGCGCGCGCCGTGGCTGAAGCCGGTGCGCAGGCCATTGCCACCGGAAGCTGGTCTTGTGCCGCCGCACAGGGCTATGCCGATGGCGAACAGATGCCATTTTCGGCCCTGTTTTATACCGTTAAACGCATTGTCGCGTCGGTCAGTTTACCCGTCACCGTTGATTTTGAAACAGGTTATGGCACCTCGCTGGAAAACATCCAGCGCAATCTCGCTGCATTGCTGGACGCCGGAGTGGTTGGCGTTAATTTTGAAGATCAGCGCATCACCCAATCGGGGCTGGTGGACATAGAAGAACAGTGCCGGAGAATCGCCGCATTGCGCGAAGTGGCAGATAAACACGGCACGGCGCTGTTTATCAACGCCAGAACCGATATCTTCCTGCAAGCCGCGTCAGAATCGACCCATAGCGCATTGATCGCCGAAGCCAAACAGAGACTTCTGGCCTACCAAGCCGCCGGAGCCAATGGCTATTTTGTTCCGGGCCTGAGCCAGCAGGCGCTGATCGCTGATTTATGTGAGTTTTCACCTCTGCCGGTGAACATTATGATCACCTCAACCACGCCTGCACTTGAGTCCCTCCGCCATCTCGGCGTGAGCCGCATCAGCCATGGCCCGCTGCCCTACATCGACGCCATGGAGCAACTAAAACAGCGGGCAGCGGGACTTTATTAAATCGGTAGCCACATAAGCTAAGCCCATATAAAAGAAAACCCCGCTATCACTTTCATGACAGCGGGGCCTTTAACCTTGCGCTTTATGCCGGGGAACTGAGCACCATGACTAAGATGGGAGAAGAACCGGCGGCTAGCTACGTTGGTGAAATTACGCGCTATTGACCGTGTTGTCAAACAGCCCGCACCGCCAATCTATGCCCCAGCCAGAAGAACAGCAGGCCAGCTGCGGCGGAGGCGATGAGGACGATAAACATCACCGGCGGGGCGGTGTAACTGAGCAGGAAACCACAGAGGACGGGGTTGATGGCCCCGCCGAGGTTGCTCAGGTTTTGCATGCCGTAATAGCTGCCTTTCATATTGTCCGGCGCAATAAAGTCGATGAACATATATTCCGCCGGAATGACGATTAGCTCACCGAAGCTGAAGATCGCCATCGCAATCACCCAAATCAGCACCGAAGGCCCAGCCAGCATAAATCCTGCCAGTCCAATCATGAAAAATACCGTGCCGAGGGACAGCCATCTGAGCAGGGTGGCCTGCCGCATACGGCTGCTGAGGGCATACTGAAACACGATGACAATCAAGGCGTTGGTGATCATCACCGCGCCGATCACCTTGTAGGCGAACACGGCGTCAGAGGTCAAAATCAGGTATTGCGACAGGTAGCCGGTGAACTGGCCGAAGACAATCGACCCCAGCGTGCTGCCAAGGGTGAAGTAAATCAGGCGGCGATCATGGGCCAAAATACTAAGAGTCTGGCGCAAATTCGGCTTCGGTAGCGGCTTTTGTTCGATTTCTGTCTGTGCCGGGCGATTGGGAATATTGCGAATGCCCCAGCTCAGGGTGATCACCGTGACCAGCGCTAATCCGCCGGAGATCAAAAACGGCAGCATGGGGCTAAAGCCTGCCAGCCATACGCCAAGAGAAGAGCCGACTGCCCAGCCGACGTTAATCAGCGTGTAGTTCATCGAAAAGGCTTTCACCCGCTTATCCACGGGTAACCAGCTGGCAATACAGGCTTTTATGGTGATGCTCAGCAGCGCATAGGAGGAGTTGAGCAGCGCCAGCACCACCAATACGCCGGTAATGGAGGGCAGGATAGGTAGCAGGAAAAAGCTCAGCGAGAAGAAGCTTATCGAGGCGGCGATCAGCGTCCGATGGTTAAATTTATCCACCAGATAGCCGCCGTACAGGCTGCTGAGGATGCCCAGCGCCAGACTGGCACCCATTATCGCGCCGACGCTTTTGGGCAGCAGATGATAATGCTCGGTAAGATAAATGGTTATGAAGGGTAGCGTGATGCCACGCCCGATGGTGAGAACCAGCGAGCTGGCGAGTAAAGCGAGAATAATCGGCGGCATTCCCTTCATTTTTTTAACGTTCATCCTTCAAATTTTTAACAACCAGACCAAACACTCTACTCCCTTATCTGGCATTTTTTGTGTCGTAAAAAAGTTAAAAATGAAGGTATTACGTCTATAAAATGCTGCGTTTATTCCTTATTTTGGGGTGCAATGCCACGAAGTAATAAGGCGGCGACGTGACGGGATAAATCCTCGGCCGTCAGCTTGGTTTTCCCCGCGATACGGTGATTTTGCATGGCGGCAATCGGCAGCAGCGTCAGGCCAAACAGGGAGAGAAAGACCAGCTCCGGCTCAATGTCTGGGTTGAGATAACCCTGCTTTTGCCAGCCCAACATGCATTGGTGAACCGCTTTTTTCTCATTGTCGCCAAAGCGCGCATCCATCCGCTCTTTCAACAGACCGCTCTCGCTGAGCACTTCGCGTATCCACAGCGGCGCAAACCAAGAGTGCTTGACGGAAATGTCGATAAAACGCTGGGCCAGCGCGGTGATGGCTGCCACAGGGTCATTCGGGTGTGCTTCAAAAAGGCTACCCACCGAGGCTCGAGCGGGCAGAAAACGCTCGTCGATCAGCACGTCCAGCAGCTGTTCGCGGGTGTTGAAGTAGTAATGCAGCATGGCCGAGGTGACGCCAGCCTCGCGAGCAATGGCGCTCAGTGGGGTTTCGGCAATGCCTTGCTGGGCAAACATTTTCAGGGCGGTATCCAGCAAAAGGTCGCGCTTATCGGCGCTTTTACTGGTGCCTGCCGGTCGGCCCGGGCGACGCGGTTGTTTCTCTGTCATGACTTTCCCTGAGAGGTGTAGGTGGATTCTGATTAAGACGTTTTACCACTTTTTGACGCCGATATATTCACTTTGATCCATTGACCAGATGATTGAGTTCCTCTTATATTAATTATCCAGTTAATTAATTACAAGTCAGACTCCTTTTATGACACTAGAGAATCAATCCAGCCTGATCGGTGACGGACAAGCAGAGAAAGCCCCGGTGGCGCAGAGCCAGCCCTCTTTCCGCATTGTCTTTTTCGCGCTGATGATGGCGATGCTGCTGGCGGCGTTAGACCAGACTATCGTTTCTACCGCGCTGCCCACCATTGTCGGCGAGCTGGGCGGTCTGTCCGACTTGTCTTGGGTGGTCACGGCTTACCTGCTGGCATCGACCATCGTAGTACCGCTGTACGGCAAATTTGGTGACCTGTTTGGCCGCAAAATCGTGCTGCAAACGGCGATCATTGTATTTTTGGTTGGCTCGGCGCTCTGTGGTTTGGCGCAGAACATGACCGAACTCATCCTGATGCGCGCCTTGCAAGGCTTGGGCGGCGGCGGCCTGATGGTGGTGGCGATGGCGGCAGTTGGGGACATTGTTTCTCCTGCCGAACGCGGCAAATATCAGGGTTTCTTCGGGGCGATATTTGGGCTGGCAACGGTGATCGGCCCGCTTCTCGGCGGCTTCTTGGTGGAGCACTTCAGCTGGCGCTGGATTTTCTACATCAACCTGCCTTTGGGCATTGTGGCGTTGCTAATCATCGGCGCAGCATTCCAGTCGCGGGTAGAGCGCGTTAAGCATGAGATTGACTACATTGGCGCGGCGTATTTGGCGACCGCGCTGACCTGCATCATCCTGTTTACCAGCGAAGGCGGCACTGTACTGTCATGGTCCGACGGCCAGCTATGGTGCATTTTGGCCTTCGGGTTAGTCTCGGTGGGCGGCTTTATTTACGAAGAGCGGCTGGCGATTGAACCTATTATCCCGCTGCATTTATTCCGCCAGCGCACCTTTATGCTGAGCTGCTTGATTAGCTTCATAATTGGTATGGCGCTGTTCGGCTCGGTGACTTTCCTGCCGCTCTATTTGCAGGTGGTGAAAGACTCGACGCCGTCCGAAGCGGGGATGCAGATGCTGCCGCTGATGGGCGGGATCATCTTCAGTTCGATTCTTAGCGGGCGGATTATCAGTAAGACCGGCAAGTACCGTATTTTCCCGCCAGTTGGCACCTTGCTGGCCTTTATTGGCATGATGCTGTTGGGGTCGATGAAGCTCGACGCGCCGCTGTATACGCTCTATCTCTATATGGCGATGGTAGGTCTGGGTATCGGGATGGTGATGCAGGTGCTGATCCTCGCTGCGCAGAACAGCGTTGAGCTGAAGATGATTGGTGTTGCGACCTCGAGCACCACGCTTTTCCGCTCAATTGGCGGCTCGATTGGGGTCGCCGGGTTTGGTGCGGTCTTCACCCACGTGCTGCAAAACAAGTTAGAAGCGCTGATCCCCTCTGGCACCCAGTTGCCCCGCGCATTAGGAGCAAAGGCCGTGCACGAACTGCCCCCGACCATCCGCGAGGACTATTTCCAAGCCTTTGGCTCGGCGATCCACTCGGTTTACCACATCGCCGCGGCGGTAATGATTGTCGGGTTCGGGCTGGCGTTGATGATGAAGGACGTGCCACTGCGCGGGAAGGTGTCGAGATAAACCTAAACTGCTCCTCCCCCTGATAAGGAGAGGAGCAGAATCAATCAGCTAAAAGGCTGCTCGTGTTTGATAATCTTATCAATCACATCCAACACCCCTTCCTCATTGTTCGACCCGGCGACGTAATTGGCGGCGGCGGTTGCCGAGGCCATGGCATTCGACATTGAGAAGCCAAACCCGGCTTGTTGCAGCATTTCGATGTCATTGCCGCCGTCGCCGAAGGTGACGACTTCGCTATCGTCAATGCCCCACAGCTCCTGCAAAATGCGCAGTCCGTTGGCTTTGTGGCGGCCGGGGATGATCAGGTCGGCAGAGCCGTGGCCGCTGGAAACTGGGGTGACAATATGCCCCAGCTCGTGGTCAATGGAGGACATTAACTCCGCCAGATGCTCGTCGGAAATATTCAGGGCAAATTTGAAAATGGTATCGTTGATTTCGCTGGTGCTGTCGATTTGAATCAGGTGATGGTAAAAACGTTTCATCTTCTGGTAGAAATCTTCCGGGCGCGAAGCGTGAATATAGGCGCTATTCTTGCCGCAAATTACCGTGCGCACGCCGGGGATCTCATGCAGGAAATTGAGGATTTTCTCCACCGATTCGGCGGGAATTTCCGCCACTGACACGTCATGCCCTTCATTCACGATGTACGCACCGTTTTCGGCGACGAAGGCAATCTCAGAGGCTATTTCAGGGAAGAAGGATTTAAGCTGGAAATATTGGTTACCGCTGGCGACGACAAATTTAATACCCAACTGTTTTAATTGGGCATATTGCGACAAAAAACGCGTTTTGTTGTATTTTTTATCATCATCGAGAAACGTGCCGTCCATATCCACTGCGATTAACTTTACTGACATAAATCCCTCTCGTTGCGCTCAAAATGTAACTTTCATCATAAAAGCTATCGTATAAAGGTCAAACGAAAAGGCCGCCAAAAAGGGTCTACGCTTATAGCTTGTTGCACGTCACCACTGCCAATTCACCGGCGAAATATCAGGGCAGGACAGCTCTGACTAAATAACTTTAGAGGTTCTCTATGTTGTACCGCCGTTTTGAACGAATTATCGATATCTTCCGCAAAGCGCCTGCGGACTCGCCACCTGACAAAGTGGGCGCTTTTTATCTCTATTATTTGCGTCAGGTTTGGCCGATGTTCGCCGCGCTGCTGGTGGTCGGGCTGGTGGCGTCATTAATCGAAGTGGCGCTGTTCAGCTATCTCAGCCGTATTATCGATTTAACCAACAGCACTCCTCCGGCGCAGTTTTTCAGTTTGCACGGGCCTGAGCTGCTGTGGATGGCGGTGGTGGCGCTGATCCTGCGCCCGGTATTCTTCGGGCTGCATGACCTGCTGGTACACCAGACGATCAGTCCGGGCATGACCAGCATGATCCGTTGGCAAAACCACAACTACGTGCTGCGCCAAAGCCTGAACTTCTTCCAGAACGATTTTGCCGGACGCATCGCGCAACGCATTATGCAAACCGGTAACTCGTTGCGTGACTCGGCGGTGCAGGCGGTGGACGCCATCTGGCATGTGCTGATTTACGCGGCCAGCGCCTTGGTGCTGTTTGCCGAAGCCGACTGGCGGCTGATGATCCCGCTGGTTCTGTGGATTCTGGGCTATATCGCCTGCCTCTACTATTTCGTGCCGCGCGTGAAGGCTCGCTCGGTGGAGTCTTCCGAGGCGCGTTCCAAATTAATGGGCTGCATTGTCGACGGCTACACCAATATCACCACGCTCAAGCTGTTTGCCCATACCGACCTCGAGCAGCAATACGCCCGCGATGCCATTACTGAGCAGACCCACAAAACCCAGATGGCCAGCCGCGTGGTGACCAGCATGGACGTGGCGATCACCACCATGAACGGCCTGCTGATTGTCGGCACTACGGGTCTGGCGGTGTGGCTGTGGACCCAGTCGCTGATTAGCGTCGGGGCTATTGCGCTGGCGACCGGGCTGGTGATCCGCATTGTTAACATGTCCAGTTGGATCATGTGGGTGGTGAACGGCATTTTCGAGAATATCGGTATGGTTCAGGACGGGCTGAAGACCATCGCCCAGCCGATCAAAGTGAGTGATAAGCCGGACGCAAAACAGCTGGACGTTCACAGCGGAGAGATTCGTTTCGATCAGGTGAATTTTAACTACGGCAAAGAGCGTCAGGTGATTGGCGGGCTGAATCTGAATATTCGTCCGGGCGAGAAAATTGGCCTGATTGGGCCGTCGGGTGCCGGTAAATCGACGCTGGTGAACCTGCTGCTGCGACTGTATGACATTGACGGCGGGCGGATTTCTATTGATCAGCAGGATATTTCGCAGGTCACGCAGGAGAGCCTGCGGGCGCAAATCGGCATGATCACCCAGGACACCTCGCTGCTGCATCGCTCGATTCGCGACAACCTGCTGTATGGTCGCCCGGACGCCACTGATGAGGAGATTTGGCAGGCGATTCACCGCGCCCGCGCCGATGAGTTTATCCCCGAGTTGTATGACCCGCAGGGCCGTTCGGGCTTGGATGCCCACGTCGGCGAACGCGGCGTGAAGCTCTCCGGCGGCCAGCGCCAGCGTATTGCCATTGCCCGCGTGCTGCTGAAAAACGCGCCGATTCTAATTCTGGATGAAGCCACCTCGGCGCTGGATTCCGAGGTCGAGGCGGCGATTCAGGAAAGTTTCGAAGACCTGATGCAGGGCAAAACGGTGATCGCCATTGCTCACCGCCTGTCGACCATCGTCAAAATGGACCGTCTGGTGGTGCTGGAGAAAGGCAAAATTGTCGAAGCCGGCACCCACGCCGAGCTGCTGGCCCACAACGGCCTGTATGCCCGCCTGTGGCAGCATCAGACCGGAGGCTTTGTCGGCACCGATTAATATTGGGTTTGAAATCTACACGTCAGGCTTTGCGATAAGGCAGAGCCTGACGCGCTTCCTCTTCCCACTGCAACACCGCTGCGCGCTCCTCTTGCAAGAAATTCTCCACCGCAGCCTGTAACCCGCCGTGGCGTAAATGGTGCCACGAATGGGTTATCACCGGCTCAAAGCCGCGCAGCAGCTTGTGTTCGCCCTGCGCCCCGGCGTCAAACCGCGCCAGCCCCTTGGCAATCGCGTAGTCCATACCCTGATAGAAACAGGTTTCGAAATGCAGCCGGTCGAACTCCGCCAGACACCCCCAGTAGCGGCCATAAAAGGTATCGCCGTCCACCAAACTAAAGGCCATTGCCACCGGCTGCCCGCCGAGGGTGGTGAGCACTAAACGCAGGTTTTGCGGCATACGTTCGGCCAGCAGGCTGAAGAATTCCCGCGTCAGATAAGGCGCGCGGCCTCGCACCAGATAAGTATTGGCATAGCAGGTGTAGACGAAATCCCACTGCGCTTCAGTAACCTGCGCGCCTTCCAGCCATTCAAACTCAAAGCCCTGAGCCGCCACCAGTTCGCGCTCCTTGCGCATCTGTTTGCGTTTGCGCGAAGCCAGCGTGTCGAGGAAATCCTGAAAATCGCGGTAGCCCCGATTGTGCCAGTGATACTGCAATCCGGTGCGCTGTAGCCATTCGCTGCGATCCGCAAACAGCGCGTGATTGCCCGCGTCGGTAAAGTTGATATGCGCGCCGGAGAGCTGCTGTTGGGCCAAGTAATCTGGCAAATGGTCGAGCAGCTGCGCGGCGGCGGCGGGGTCGCCCAGCAGGCGGGCGCCGGTCACCGGGCTAAAAGGCACCGCGCCGAGCCATTTGGGATAATAGCGAATTCCCGCGCGCTCGCTGGCTTCCGCCCATCCCTGATCGAAAACATATTCTCCGGCGGAGTGCATTTTGCGGTAGCCGGGAATGGCCGCCAGACAGTTTTCGCCCTCCATCCACAGCAGGTGCTCCGTCTGCCAGCCGGTGCGCGGCGTGATGCTGCCACTCTCTTCCAAAGCAGAAAGAAAGGCGTGACGCTGGAAGGGCTGACCGGCGGGCACCATGGCGTCCCACTGCTCGGCAGGGAAATCGGCCAGACGGTTCAACGCGGTAATGGGCATGGCAATTCTCTCTGTCTTGATAGCGAATTAAGGTTTTATCGGGTGGCCCTGCGGGTCAATCAGGGCGCCATCAAACTGCATCGACTCGGCAAAGCTAATAAAATTCACAATCGCCGGGGTTCTTTCCCACTGGCGGAACAGCATCACAATGCCCGAGGGGATCTCCGGCGGCTGAATCGACCGGTAGACCACGCCCGGCAAGGAGATCACCCGCGATAGGCTGGCCGGGATCACGGCGATGCCGACGTTAAACGCCACCTGCGCCAGCACGTCCACCAAGCCGCCCGACGGATACTGCTGGCGAATCGAGAAGCCGCCGCGGCGCGCCACTTCGTGCATCCCTGAGGTCTGCTCGGCCATCACGAAGGCTTCTCCCGCCAGCTGCTGGGGCGCAATGGGCTTGGCAGCGTCCGCCAGCGGGTGAGACTCGGGCAGCGCGAGGCAGAAATTATCTCGCTGGAGGGCGCGCATTTGCAGGCCGTCCGGCAGCGGCGTCGGGCCACGGACCAGCGCCACGTCCAGCGAGCCGTCGAGTAAATCCTGCGGCAGCGACACCATCGGCCTCTCGGAGGTCAGCAGCGAGATTTGCGGCCGCTGCTGCTTGTATTCGCACACTAACTGGCCGAGCAAGCCTGACCACAGCGCCGAACCGACGTAGCCCAGCGCCACCTGACCGATTTCACCTCGCGCAGCGCGCAGTCCGGTGTCCAGCGTGCGCTGTGCTTGCTGCAAAGTGGTGGCAGCTTCGTGGCGAAATAATTCCCCAGCTTGCGTCAGATGAACAGCGCGTTTTGTGCGCACGAACAGCGGCGTGCCGACCATCTCTTCCAGCTGCTTGATTTGCACCGACAGCGTGGGTGCCGCGATATCCAGATTTTCAGCCGCCGCGGCGAAATGCAGGGTGTCGGCCACCGCCATAAAGTAGCGTAAATGTCTCAGCTCCACGGCATTCCTCCTGATAATTAGTTTTTACCTAATTATTCTAACGATCCTGATGATTGAAGTTAACAGCCTGCGATCGCATCGTATTGCGATAGTTTGAGGAAAATGGAAACAAAAAATGATCAGGCAAATTGCCGTTTTTAGTGATGTTCACGCCAACTTGCCGGCGTTAAAGGCCGTGCTGGAAGACATTGATGCGCGACAAATCACTGAGATTTACTGCCTTGGCGACTTAGTGGATTTCGCCCCTTGGCCGAACGAGGTGATTGAGCTGATTCGCCAACGCCAAATTCCCACGGTGATGGGCAATCATGATGACCGCGTTGCTTTTGACCGCCCAGTGACGCCAATGGTAAAACACCCGCCGGAGGAGCGCGACGCGCGTGTTGAAGCTATCGCGCTGAGTAAAGCGACGATTAGCGCCGAAAACATGGCCTATATGCGCGATCTACCTTTTAAGCGCCGAGTGGTGCTGGGCGAAGGCGACAAGGCGAAAAGCCTGCTGTTGGTGCATGCCAGTGCTAACACTATTCATGAATATATCTATGAAGTTCATAGCCCCAGCGCGCTAGCCGAGATGTGCGCGGCCAATCATACCGACGGCATGCTGATGGGGCATACGCATTACGCCTATGTTCGGCAACTCGTGACGGAGCAGGGCAAAAGCTTATTGATTGGCAATACTGGGGCCACGGGGCGAATTAAACCGGGGGAACCTTTGGCAACCTATATGATTTGTACTTGGCAGGAGGGGGATATTTCAGCCGAGATTGTGACTGTGGAATATAACGTGGTAGAAACCGTTTCAGCCATTATTCATAGCCAAATTCCTGATTTCTACGCAAGAGAGTTAATAAATAACTCCCTCGGTTGAACCTACTGAATTAATAAGTCATCCCGCAGGATGACTTATTAAACGGCGTATTAGGTCGCCGTCGCTTCAGGGTTGTCAGACAGCGAGATAAAGGTCTTGGTCTTGCTGTCGAACGCTTCAATCGAGCCTGATTCGATATCATAAACCCAGCCATGCAGATTCATTTGGCCTTTGGCTAATGCCAGCGCCACGCAAGGGTGGGTGCGCAGATTCCCCAACTGGGCAATGACGTTTTCATGCACCATGCCGTTAACGCGCGCTTCGGAGGTTTCATGCCCGGCGGAGTCGTTAATGGCTTTCGCCGCATCCGCATAGCGCAGCCAGTGGGCTACGGCAGGCATGTGGTCGAGGCAAGAGCAGTTCGCCACGGCGGTCATCGCGCCACAGTCTGAGTGACCACAAACCACGATATCGCGAATGCCGAGCGCCATCACGGCGTACTCAACGGTGGCTGACACGCCGCCAGGTTCCGGCCCAAAAGGTGGCACGATGTTACCTGCGTTACGAATAACAAACAGCTCGCCCGGCTCACGCTGGGTGACTAATTCCGGCACTAAACGGCTGTCGGAGCAGGATATAAAAAGGGTCTTAGGGTTTTGATTAGATGCGAGCTTTTTGAAAAGCTTAGAACGCTGTGGGAATGCGTCTTTTTGGAATCTTAAAAAACCTTCAATTACGTCTTTCATCATGAATTCCATATATATTAATTGCAGCGATGTTGCCACGAAAAACAGGGCAAATCAATCAGCGGCGAATATGTGTAAATATATGTCATTCATCGCACGGGCAACGGCCGATTAATATCAGTATTTTCCTGATATTTTACTCTGTTATTATCCATAAGAAGGGTGTGGCTTATTTGGCGAGGAATTAGGGTATAGCTCGCGGCACTTTTCGCGCAGCCATTCCGCCCTTTTTCTGTTGTTATTCCTTTATGAACGCTGAACGACTAGTCTTATGACATAAGAGGTCGTATCCCAATGTGAAGGAGTCTGTATGACAATCGAATATGCCGTCTTCGGTGGTGGGTGTTTCTGGTGTACCGAAGCCGTTTTTAAAGACGTGATTGGTGTCGAATCGGTTGAGAGTGTCTACACCGGTGGCCGCCGACCAAACCCAACTTACGAGCAAGTATGCAGCGGCGCGACGGGTCATGCAGAAGCTATTCGCGTTGGCTTTGACCCAGAGAAATTGAGCTACGGCGACCTGCTGGATATCCATTTCGTGACTCATGATCCGACCCAGTTGAACCGTCAGGGCAACGACGTCGGCACGCAGTATCGCTCGGTTTTATTCCCGGCAGACCAGCACCAGCAGGCCGAAGCCGAGGCCGCCATCCAGCGCGCTCAGGCCGACAATAGCCAGCCGGTGGTCACCACCATCGAGCCGCTGGGTGAAGTTTATGTCGCCGAAGATTACCACCAGAACTACTGGGACGGTGCGGGCCAGCGCAATGGCTACTGCTTGGCGGTGATCCCACCGAAACTGCAAAAGCTGCGTAAGAGCTACGCGGCCAAGGTGAAATCTCTGCAACAGCCGTGATTTTTTTCGCCAAATGGCGAGAAAAAGCCGAAATGTGAAATTTATTAGCGCGCCCGTGGGGAAACCAACGGGCGCGTTTTTTCATTGTGAGAAAACATTTCACTCATGTTGTTGGGCAGGGGGACATGTTGTATAAACTTTCTGCTCTACAGAGTTTATAAAATATAAAAATTGAAGATTACTTATCCGAGGAAAATATAACATGAGTGAAAAAGTCGGTGTTCCACAGGCAACTTCCGATTTGCATGACTGGCTGTCCTATATTGATAGTCTCCACTCGCAAGTTATAGATATGAGTCTTAATAGAATTAAAGCAGTGGCTAATACCTTAGATGTATTAAAACCTGCGCCATTTATCTTTTTGGTGGGTGGCACCAATGGTAAAGGCACCACCTGCCATACGCTGGAAAAAACGCTGCAACTTTCCGGCTATAAAGTCGGGGTGTTTAGCTCGCCTCACATGATTAATTACACTGAAACCGTGCGTATTCAGGGTAAAGAGCTGGCCGGTAGCGAGCACGTTGCCGCCTTTGTTGCTATTAACCATGCCCGTCAAGACACCACGCTGACTCCTTTTGAATTCAACACATTGGGCGCTTTCTGGCTGATGAAGCAGGCGCAGGTGGATGTGGCCATTATTGAAGTCGGCATGGGCGGGCGCGATGATGCCACCAATATCATCGAGCCAGATATTTCGGTGATAACCAACGTCGCGCTGGACCACGAAGACTGGCTGGGCAAAGACACCGAGGCCATTGGCGAGATCAAAGCCGGTATTTTCCGCGCCGCTAAACCTGCCATCATTGGGCAAGCGAGCGCGCCCGCTTCGCTGCTGGCCTATGCCCAGAAAATTGGCGCGGTGCCCCATCAGCGCGACGCCAATTGGCAACTCGACGTTGAAGAAAATAAATGGTCATTCAGCGATAGCTCAGGCGAGCTGGCTGACTTAGCCATTCCTAAAATGCCGCTGGAAAACGTGGCGACCGCGATTGCCGCTCTGCGCGCCAGCGGATTAAATTTCACCCCTGCTGCGTTGCAAGAGGTTATTCTTCACGCCAATTTGCCGGGCCGCTTCCAAATTATTGGTAATAACCCAACCACTATTTTAGATGTTGCACACAACCCGCACGCGGCGGCTTATTTAGCGGAAAGATTACGCAAATTTCCAATTAAGGGAAATTATCGTTTTGTTATCGGCATGCTTATTAATAAAGATATTAAAGGTACTGTCGACCATTTGAAAAGTTTATCTGATAAATGGTATTGCTGTGGAGTGCAGGCCGGGCCGAGAAGCACCAAGCCGGAAGATGTCGCGCAATATTTACCGCAGGCGCAAAAATTCGCCGATATTTTGGCGGGCTGGGAAGCCGCTAAACGTGATGTTGAAGAAGGTGATGTGATTGTGGTCTGCGGGTCATTCTTCACCGTCGCGCCGGTGTTGAACGCGTTGAACTCAGAGCCTGAATAAACAGTTTGGCCGAATAAAAACGCCCGCAGGTTGCGATGTCTGCGGGCGTTTTTGCTTCTAAACACTCAGTAATTTACTGCCAAACGTCATCCGGAACATAGGTCGGGTTGTTGCCCGAGCGATGCAATGTCGGCAATAACAGGTTTTGCTCTCCGGGGCGGTCCACCACTTCAACCGTTCCCGTGGTCGCGCTTCTGCGAAACAGCAGGTTTGGTAGCCCGGACAGCGTGATGGCTTTCACCTTACTGCCGTCGGGTTTAGTCACCGGCAGACCGGCGGTGATATACAGACCGGCTTCCACCGCGCAGTTATCCCCCAGCGAGATGCCTACCCCTGAGTTAGCGCCCAGCAGGCAGTTCGCGCCAATCGACACCACGTGCTTCCCGCCGCCCGAGGTGCTGCCCATAATCGAGGCGCCGCCGCCGATGTGCGAGCCGCCCTGAATGGTGGCACCGAGGCTGATGCGCCCTTCGACCATGCAAGGCCCGAGGGTGCCGGAGTTCATGTTGCAGAACCCGGCCGAGGAGACAAAAGTGCCCGGCGCGAGATAAGCCCCGAGCAGGATTTTGTTGGGATCGAGCAGGTAGACGTCGGTGGCTGGCACATAATCGACCATGCGCGGTAGCCTGAAAACGCTGTACACCGTCGGCCTACCCGGCGTGTTTCTGCTGACTTTCTGCAACTCTTTCAGCTGTTCCGGCAGGCATGGGCCGTGAGAGGTCCAAGCCACGTCGATCAGCAATTCAGTAAAACCAGCGAGGTTGGCCTGCCAAGGCTTGATCTTACGCTGGCTGAGCAAGTGCAGGCGCAGATACAAGTCATGCAGGTCGCGGGGTGGCTGACGTAAATCAGCAATGGTGGTGTGAATGGCAATGCTTCGCACCTGACGCATAGCATCGTGGTCCGGCGTTGCTAATTGGAATTGTGTTTGTGCTTCACTGGCGGAAAGATAACGTGTTTCTGAAATTTCTGTCACCGACTGCAAGGTTGTTTCGGCAAACCAACTATCCAGTACGACTCCATTCTCGGCAACCGTTGCCAGGCCGTGTCCACTGGCCCCTTGAGCAACATAATTGTCTGTCATGTGTTCTTGTTCTTTTGGTAAGGATAACGGAATTCACAAAATGGCAGGTTCGTCACAAAGAGAGAATAGGGCGCGAATAAAGAATTATGTAATCAGATGTGAGACACGGATTTTTATCAAAAAAGGGAACTAAAAACGATTTTTCGCCACGCTTTCGCCACGCTTTCGCCACGCTTTCGCCACGCTTTCGCTATCATTTTAATGATTTTAACGGCTTCAGCAGTTAAATTGATTTTTAACGGTTAGGGGCGGTAAAGTTGATTTTAACGGTCATGGGCGTTAAATTGTATTTTAACGGCTGTAGCAGGTAAAAATTCAGTTCAGCCGCTCAGCAAAAAGAGGTTCTATGAAAATCACATCGCCGAAGCAGTTAGCTATCTTTCTAAAGGATTTAAGAAGGACGCAAAAGCTTACGCAGGCTGATATCGCAAAGCGCGTAGGGATACGACAAGACACGATTTCGAAATTTGAACACAATCCCGACACGACGCAAATAGAGACCTTTTTCAAAATTATCTCGGCGCTGAATCTGGAATTTCATCTCGAGCAGCGTGATGAAATAAGAAAATCCGGCGAATGGAAGGAAGAGTGGTGATGAACAGTTTGTCCGTCTACATGAATGGATACCTTATTGGTACGCTGGTTCAAGAGCGTAATGGCGGGCACACGTTCACATACCACGCCACTTGGCTTGCTACTGCCGATGCGCGTCCGATTTCACTCTCAATGCCGCTACGTCAGGAGAAATACGAAGGGGCTGAGGTGTTTAATTTCTTCGATAATCTTCTGCCGGATAATCGCAATATCCGAGAGAGGGTTGCGGCAAAATTTCAGGCCAAATCTTTGCAACCGTTCGACCTGTTGTATGAAATTGGTCGAGATTGCGTCGGCGCTTTGATGTTACTGCCTGCGGGTGAAGGGATGCCGGACATCCGAGTGATCAGCGGGCAAGCACTGAATGGGCGCGAGTTAACCGATGTATTAAGCAGCTATCAATCGGCGGCGGCCACGGGCGAGCATGTAGAAAGCGAGTTTCGTATTTCTATCGCCGGTGCTCAGGAAAAAACTGCGCTGTTGAAATACAACCACCATTGGCAACTACCACTCGGCGTTACGCCAACCACGCATATTTTCAAGTTACCTATTGGTACGATACAAAGTCATTCCCATACGCTGGACCTGACGGACAGTGTCGAGAACGAATGGCTGTGCATGCGCCTTGCACAAGCTTATGGTCTTAATGCTGCTCACTGCGACATCGTAAAAACAGGGGATATTAAGGCACTGGCCGTGGAGCGCTTTGATCGCCGATTAGCCCGCGATGGTTCATGGATAGTTCGATTGCCACAGGAGGACTTCTGCCAAATTCAGGGCATGTCTTCTGCGTTGAAATATGAAAGTGACGGCGGCCCGGACATTGCCAATATTATGCAAATCCTATTGGGTTCTGACGAAGCTGAGCAGGACCGCGAACACTTTATGAAAAGCCAAGTGCTGTTTTGGCTATTGGCGGCAACAGACGGCCATGCGAAAAACTTCTCTATTTTCATTCAGCCTGGAGGCGGATACCGGCTGACTCCTCTGTATGACATTCTCTCCTGTTACCCGATGACTGGCGGGCGAGGATTAGCGAAACAGGATATCAAACTTGCCATGAGCCTCTCTTCGACCAAAAAGGGTAAGAAGTATCATTGGCAGCAGATCTTCCCGAGGCATTTTCTGGCGACCGCGAAGAAATGTGGTTTTGACGAAGACAAGATGCAGGCCATATTGACGGAATTCTTTGAAAAGACCCCTGCCGTTTTGCAGCAGGTGCGTGCAGAGTTGCCAGCTGATTTCCCAGAAAAAATCAGCCGCGCTATCTTGGGTGGAATTGAGAGTCTTTATGGAAGACTTAATGCACAGTAAGTCGGGGTCTAAGAGAAATATAGCAGCGAGCAAATAATAATCCCCAACACATCGGGGATTATTATTTATGACACCTATTTCACCGCAATATAAATACTAATGCTTTGTTCACCCGAGTAATATTCAAAGTCAGTAGTATAAGCCCGCTGATACTGAACTTCTTCACTCTGGAAATAACGCCAGACTTCGCCCCATAAATCGATACAGGCTTGCGGCAATTCGCCTTCGGCGGAGAAGACCAGATAATTGCCCGCTTGAATCTCTACGGCTTCCAACCCGGCGACGTCTTGTGCTGAAAGCGTATTGGCTGCGGCATAGACATCAAAGCTGCCATTGAAATCCGACTCATACCCTGAGTAAACCCCATAAACCTTCGATGTGGGTTGCAGGCGAGGTGCAGCTTGTGCAAAAAATCGCTGCCAAAGCGGGCCAATTTTTGCGGTTTCAGCCGCCATCTCATCCTGATTTTTTGTCCGCGTCTTAAAACCAAATACTGTAAACTTTTCAATCTGTTGGGTCTGCATATTCATTCCTTTATTGCACAGAGATAAAGTTAAACCAAAAGCAGATGATGAATTTTAAAATTATGGAAAGGAAGTGGAGGTAGATCCTTGTGGGCCACGACCTACAGCCGCCGCAGACTTATCTCATTCTCTCACTCTGCCTTAATCATAATATAGATGTTTCTTGCTGTGTTTTGCCCGCCCTGTCGGCGGGCTTTTTTATTATTAATATCCCAAAAAACAAAAAAGCCGCAGATATTACTCTGCGGCTTTTTATTTAATTCCAGAATAAGGAATTAACGCATGGTCACGAGCTCTTCTGCGCCCGTTGGGTGAATGGCGACAGTGTTGTCGAAGTCTTTTTTGGTTGCGCCCATTTTGATAGCAACCGCGAAGCCTTGCAGCATTTCATCCATGCCGTAACCGATGCCGTGCAGGCCAACGATTTTCTCTTCTTTACCTACGCAGACCAGCTTCATACGGCACGGCTGGCGGTGCTGGGTGACGGCGGTGTACATCGCGGTGAAAGCTGATTTGTACACTTTCACATTGTCCGCGCCGAACTTCTCGATAGCTTCCGGCTCTGTCAGGCCCACGGTGCCGATGGCAGGGTGACTGAAGACCACGGTCGCGATGTTGCTGTAATCCAGATGTTCGTCCGGCTTGTTGTTGAACAGGCGTTCTGACAGGCGACGGCCCGCCGCAACGGCAACCGGAGTCAGCTCAACGGCGCCGGTGTTATCGCCCACCGCGTAAATACCTTTAACGCTGGTGTTCTGGAACTTATCGACGACGATGTAGCCTTTGTCGTTGGTTTTCACGCCAGTGGCTTTCAGGTTGAAGTTGTCAGTCTCTGGCTCACGGCCAATCGCCCACACCAGGCTGTCGACTTCAAACTCTTTGCCGTTTTCCAGTTTCAGGGTCAGGCTGCCGTCGGCATTTTTGACCACTTCTTTTGGAATCGACTCGGTATGCAGCGCCGGGCCTTCGGTGTTCATCACTTCGACCAGCGTTTCAACGATCAGTGGATCGAAAGTACGCAGCGGCGCGTGTTTACGCACGAACAGGTGAGTTTCGGCACCCAGCGCGTTCATCACGCCAGCAAGCTCAACCGCGATATAGCCAGCGCCGATAACCGCAACGCGTTTTGGCATTTCGGTCAGGTCGAAGAAGCCGTCGGAGTCGATACCGTATTCCGCACCCGGAATGTTCGGGTGGCTAGGGCGGCCGCCGGTGGCGATCAGGATGTGATCGGCAGTGATCTTCTCGCCGTTAACCTCAACGGTGTGATCGTCGATGAAGCGAGCAAAGCCGCGGATCACGTCCACTTTATTTTTACCCAGCACGTTGTCGTACGAGGTGTGGATACGGTCGATGTAGGCCGTACGGTTAGCGACCAGCGTCTTCCAGTTGAAGCTGTTGACCGTGGTATCGAAGCCATAATCTGGGCCGTAGTTACGGATTGCTTCGGCAATTTGCGCCGCGTGCCACATGACTTTCTTCGGAACGCAACCTACGTTGACACAGGTGCCGCCAAGCTCTTTTGCTTCGATCAGCGCACATTTTTGCCCATACATGGCGGCACGGTTAATTGATGCGATACCGCCGCTGCCGCCGCCAATTGCCAGATAGTCATAATGTTTAGTCATCGGTTAGTCCGTTAGAGAAAGTGAATGGGCCTCAATGGGCGTCATGAATCTTAAAAAATTGCCTAAGAGTTTAACGTGAGAATTCGCTTTGTCGCAAAGGTTGCATCAATGATTGTAATAGGTGTGGGAGGTTTTGATCGCCAGAGCCTTGGGGGAGGCGGTTCTGGCGAGGGGAGAGTGATGCAGGCAGAACTTACTCTGGCACCACCCATTTCACCAACTGGTGGCCCGTGCCTGATGGCACCAGCGTTTCCAGCAGCCACGGCAGCACGTTGTTCATCTGCTGTTCCAGCTTCCACGGCGGGTTAATCACAATCATGCCTGAAGCCGTCATGCCGCGCTGGTCGCTGTCCGGGCGCACGCCCAGTTCAATTTGCAAGATGCGGCGAATACCAGTGGCTTCGAGGTCGCGCAGCATCTTCTTGATTTGCTGACGCATGACGACTGGATACCACAGCGCGTAGGTGCCGGTTGCGAAGCGTTTGTAACCTTCCTGAATACCCTTAACCACGTCCTGATAATCCGTTTTCAGTTCGTAAGGCGGGTCCATCAAAATCAAACCGCGGCGCGACTGCGGCGGCAGCTGTGCCTTCAGCTGCTGGTAACCGTCTTCGCGCACAACGCGGGCGCGGTTGTCTTTCTGGAACTCACTGCGCAGCAGCGGGAAGTCGCTCGGGTGCAGTTCGGTCAGGTGCAGTTTGTCATCTTCACGCAGCAGCTGGCGGGCAATCAGCGGCGAGCCAGGGTAGTAGCGCAGGCTCTCGTTGCGGTTGAAATGCTTGATGGCCGACATATAGGCCGCCAGTTCCGCAGGCTGATCTTCACGCTGCCAAATGCGTGCGATGCCTTCCAAATATTCGCCGGTACGCTCGGCGTGTTCGCCGCTCAGCAGGTAGCGACCAGCACCCGCGTGGGTGTCGAGATACAGGAAAGGTTTCTCTTTTTCTTTCAGAGATTCGATGATCAGACTCTGAACAGTGTGTTTCAGGACGTCGGCGTGGTTGCCAGCGTGAAAACTGTGGCGGTAACTCAGCATAGGTTTTACGTTTCCGAATAATGAATGTAGACAGTAAAATCAGTGGGTTACCGAAAGTTTATACTGTACTGGGAAAATGAAGAAGGCGGCCAGCTGTCGCGGCGCGCCTTGAATGGGGGTTAGTATAAACTGTCTGGCGGGGAAATTGGCAAAAGCCTTGTCTGGTCACCAGAAGCTTGGTCGGATTAGGACGCGTTCGGGCAGGTATCGGACACGCCGTTCAGGTTTTCCTGCTCGATTTTAAAGGTCACTTTTGGCGTTGCGGCGGACTTATCTAAGGTCACGATAAAGATGCTGTCGAAATCCTTGCCCGGCCATTCTGGCACTACGCTTGTGTCGCCGCCGTTCTCTTTGACGATATTTTTCACGATTTTATCGAGATTTTTGTGCTCCCAAGAGACAAAAATCTTCGCGTCTTTGTATTTATCGTCCTGCAACTCTTTGGTTACGCCATCAACGTCATCGGCGTGGAACTGAATATTGATTGGCTGGTTGAGGCGCACGGCGGTCGGCATGATGGTGGAAAGCGGGCGCAGCGAGTTACCAAGCTTCTGCTCTTTCGGGCCAGCGGCAAAAATATGGTCAGGATTGCCATAGCGCGGCAGTAACACGCCCGGCAGCGCCAGTGCGCGGTTCAGCCCTTTGCAGGTTAACTGGCCGCTGCTGCTGGTCGGTTTTTCGCCGTGACGGACAAAAATCAGCGTTTCTTGCGCGCTAGCCATCTGGCTGGTCAGCGCCACTGAGAGCAGGCCACAGGCCAGTAAACCTAACTTCATCGCTTTCATCATTTTTATCCTTTGCTCTGTTTTTGTTGGTTGTGAGCACATCCTAACCCGCGCCCAAAGGCCGCGTGAACGCCGGTCGGCTAAATTTTCGTTACCGGTTGAAACAGCCAACATCTCGTCCAGCCATTGATTTTCGCCGAAACTGGCCTCATGTTAGAAATTACGCCATTTTTATTGCAATTCGAATTTATGACTGACGCGCGAAGACGCCGAACACCGCGCCGCGCATCAGACCCAAGGCGGCAAGCGCACGACGCTACCGCCCTTAGCGACACAAAAAGGACTGGCCCCTATGACTGAACAGCAAAATCTGTCGAACAACCCGCTTCTGAAACCTTTTGTCCTGCCGCCGTTTTCTGCGATCCGTCCTGAACACATTGTCCCTGCTATCGAATCCGTGATCGAAGATTACCGCCAGACGGTCGAAGAGGTGGTGGCGCAATCCGGGCCTTTTAGCTGGGAAAACCTGTGCCAACCTTTGGCAGAAAGCGACGACCGTTTTAGCCGCATTTGGTCGCCGGTCGGCCACTTGAACGCGGTAAAAAACAGCCCAGAGCTGCGCGAAGCCTATGAGCAATGTCTGCCGCTGATTTCTGAATTCAGCACCTGGATGGGCCAGCACGCGGGGCTGTATCAGGCTTATCGCGAGCTGAAAGAGGGCGCGAACTTCGACCAACTGACGCTGGCGCAGAAAAAATCTGTCGATAACGCGCTGCGTGATTTCGAGCTGTCCGGTATCGGTTTATCTCCAGAGAAGCAAAAGCGCTACGGCGAAATCTCTGCTCGCCTGTCTGAGCTGGGTTCGACCTACAGCAACAATGTGCTCGACGCCACCATGGGCTGGAGCAAGTTGATCACCGATGTGAATGATTTGAAAGGCTTGCCGGAGAGTGCGCTGGCCGCTGCCAAAGCGCTGGCGGAGTCGAAAGAGCAAGAAGGCTGGCTGCTGACGTTGGATATCCCGAGCTACCTGCCGGTGATGACCTATGCGGAAAACCGCGAGCTGCGCGAAGAGATGTATCGCGCCTTCCTGACCCGCGCCTCGGATCAAGGCCCGAACGCCGGTAAGTGGGACAACAGCCAAGTGATGGCCGATGAGCTGGCGCTGCGCCACGAACTGGCCGAGCTGCTGGGCTTTAAATCCTTTGCCGACCAGTCTCTGGCCACAAAAATGGCCGAAAGCCCGTCTCAGGTGATCGACTTCCTTAATGGTCTGGCGAAACGCGCACGTCCGCAGGCCGAGCAAGAGCTGGCCCAGCTTCGCGCCTTCGCCAAACAGCATTACGGCGTGGATGAGATGGAAGCCTGGGACCTGCCGTTCTACGGTGAAAAACAGAAACAGCATCTGTTCTCGATTAATGACGAGCAGCTGCGCCCGTACTTCCCTGAGCAGCGCGCGCTGGAAGGCTTATTCGAGGTGGTGAAACGCATTTATGGCATCACCGCCAAAGAGCGCAAAGACGTGGACACTTGGCACAAAGACGTGCGTTTCTTCGATCTGTTTGACGACAGCGGCGAACTGCGCGGCAGCTTCTACCTCGACCTCTATGCTCGCGAACACAAACGCGGCGGCGCGTGGATGAACGACTGCGCGGGCAGCCTGCGCAAAGCCAACGGCGAAGTGCAGAAGCCGGTGGCCTACCTAACCTGTAACTTCAACCGCCCGGTGGGTAACGGCCCGGCGCTGTTTACTCACAATGAAGTCACCACGCTGTTCCATGAGTTCGGCCACGGCCTGCACCATATGCTGACCAAAATCGACGTCTCGGGCGTTGCGGGTATCAGCGGGGTGCCGTGGGACGCCGTCGAGCTGCCAAGCCAGTTTATGGAAAACTGGTGCTGGGAGCCGGAAGCGCTGGCGTTTATCTCCGGCCATTTCGAAACTGGCGAGCCATTGCCGACCGATATGCTGGATAAAATGCTGGCAGCCAAGAACTATCAGGCGGCGCTGTTTATCCTGCGCCAGCTGGAGTTCGGCCTGTTCGACTTCCGCATGCACGCCGAGTATGACCCGGCCAAGGGCGCGCAGATCCTGCAAACCCTCGCGGAAATCAAAAAGCAGGTGGCGGTTGTGCCTTCACCAAGCTGGGGCCGCTTCCCACATGCGTTTAGCCACATTTTTGCCGGTGGCTACGCGGCGGGTTACTACAGCTATCTGTGGGCCGAAGTGCTGTCAGCCGATGCTTACTCGCGCTTCGAAGAAGAGGGGATTTTCAACCGCGAAACCGGCCAGTCCTTCCTCGACAACATTCTGTCGCGCGGCGGTTCTGAAGAGCCAATGGAGCTGTTCAAACGCTTCCGTGGGCGCGAGCCTCAGCTAGATGCTATGCTGCGCCATTATGGTATTAAGGAAAGCGTCACCTCGTGAGTGTCTGTTTAATCTGTGAAGAAGGCGCCTCTCAGGGCGCCTTATCTATTCTGGCCGAGCGCTGGAACCTGACTTCTGACCCCGACGCCAACATGGCGTTGGTGCTCACCCCTGAACGTCTCGAACTGCGCAAGCTGGACGAGCCAAAGCTGGGGGCGATTTTCGTCGATTTCGTCGGCGGCACCATGGCCCATCGCCGCAAGTTCGGTGGCGGGCGGGGCGAAGCTGTGGCGAAAGCCGTCGGCGTCAAAGGCAGCTATTTGCCGAATGTGGTGGATGCCACCGCGGGCCTCGGGCGCGACGCGTTCGTGCTGGCATCGCTGGGCTGCCACGTGCGCATGCTGGAGCGTAACCCAGTGGTCGCGGCGCTGCTCGACGATGGTCTGGAAAGAGGCTATCGCGATGCTGAAATCGGCCCGTGGCTGCGCGAGCGCATGACGCTGCTGCACGCCTCCAGCCTGACCGCCTTGTCGGAGCTGACGCCGAAGCCGGAAGTGGTCTACCTCGACCCGATGTATCCGCATAAGCAGAAAAGCGCGCTGGTGAAGAAAGAGATGCGGGTGTTTCAGGGGCTGGTGGGGCCGGACGAAGATGCCGATGGCCTGCTGGAACCTGCGCGTCGCTTAGCGACCAAGCGTATTGTGGTGAAACGCCCGGACTACGCACCGCCGATGGCTGACATCGCCGCGCAGGCCGCGGTGGTCACCAAGAGCCATCGATTTGATATTTATACCCCGCTTTAAGCCTTCACTGCTTATCGCAGCACCATAGAAAAAGGAGATGCCATGCATCTCCTTTTCTTTTACTGCCAACTTATACTGCAAACCCAGCGCCGGGGCTGAGAAAGCTTAGTCAGCGGCGGTCTCTTCTTCGTCACGCAGTGGGACGATCAGCATGTCGATGTGAACGGTGTTGATAAGTTGGCGCGCAGAGGACATCAGCTTGCTCCAGAAGTCCTGATGATGGCCGCACAGCACCAAATCGACGTCGTATTTCTTAATGGCATCAACCAGCACCTGAGCCAAATCGCCGCTGCCGCTCAGGGTTTCCGAAATCGGATAGCCCGCATTGTGGGACAGTTCATTCAGCGCGTGGTGGGTCTCTTCAGAAATACGTTTCTGCATATCACCCAAATTCACGTCAATCAGGCCGGTGTACAGATCGGAGTAATTTACGTCTACATGAATCAGTGACACTTTGGCGTTATAAGGGCGCGCCATAGAAACCGCTTTCTCTACCAGTACTTTGCTTTCAGGGGAAAGATCAACCGCAATGAGTATGTGTTTGTAAGACATGAGAAAACTCCTTCCATAAGTCAGTTAGTAGCCATTTCAGCATCATGCGAGTTCCATGTCTTAAGTATAGCGCTAAAACGGACAGATAAATCAAGCGCATCGCCCGCGTTTCTGGCAAGAGATAAATACTTCCCCCCTTTTTTATTTCGTTTCCTACACTGAATATTAGGGGGCCGACGCGTTATGCCTGCGCCCCCGAGTTTCTGCAATAGTTTGGAGGGCGGGCGAGATATTGCCCTGGGGGTGTGATGCCAAAAAGGTTCGGCGGGGTCGCTAAGCGTCATCAGGAAGGACAGCCCGTTTTGTTAATTGCTGTCCGCGTGATGAACCCGTCTTGAGGGGGAATTATGATCAGTCCCGTTGCGCTGTTTTGGGCTTTATGTTTTGTCTTCGTCGTGAATATGCTGCGCTATTACTCTTCTTTGCGGGCGCTATTGGTGGTGCTGCGTGACTGCGATCCGCTGCTCTATCAGTATGTCGATGGGCGGGGTTTCTTCACCACTCACGGGCAACCGAGTAAGCAAATTAGACTGGTGAGCTACATCTATGCTCAGCGCTATACCGATCATCACGACCCTGAGTTTATTCGCCGTTGTGAGCGAGTGCGCGGCCAGTTTATGTTAACCACGGCGCTGTGCGGGTTAATCCTCGTCAGCATGTTAGCGATGCTCATTTGGTTCTAATCTCAAGGTTTTACTGTTTAGCTAAGGGAGGGATTTTGCTTTTTCAGCCAACAAAAAAGGCGACTTGCTATTAACAAGTCGCCTTTTGCATTTTTAACCTAACTCAGTCCAACCTAACCCATCAACTTAGATAAGCTTCAGCGCGATCCAGTACAGGCCACCTGAAAGCACAATCGATACTGGCAGGGTTAAGATCCATGCCATGGCGATGCTTTTCACGGTTTTGCTCTGCACGCCGCCACCGTCAACCAGCATAGTACCGGCAACGGCTGAAGAGAGAACGTGGGTGGTGGATACCGGCATACCGGTATAACTTGCCACGCCAATCGACAGTGCTGCGGTCAGCTGGGCTGACAGGCCCTGCGCGTAGGTCATGCCTTTCTTGCCAATCTTCTCACCGATGGTGGTCGCAACGCGCTTCCAGCCAATCATCGTGCCCAGCGCTAAGGCCAGTGCGACGGCGATAATGATCCACAGCGGCGCGTACTCGACGGTTTGCAGAAGGTCGCCCTTCAGGTTACCGAGGAAGCGTTTGTCGGCTGAAGAGGTTTCATCCAACTTCGCGGCTTTGTCTGCGGTATCGGCAACACACATCAGCAGGCGGCGCATGTGGCTGCGCTGCTCTGGCGACAGGTCGCTGTAAGATTGCAGATTCGCCAGCAGAGACTGCGCGCGATCGATAGCATCCAGCGCGTGTGAGCTGTCGCAGTGGAACACTTTCTCTTTCTGCGTATCCGCGGCATCTGCCGCCGCTTCGTCCGGCGTAGGCACCAGCGGCGTCAGCGCCACCACGTGAGGCAGGGCATCACTGTGCTGCTGATAGTATTGCTGCAAGTGCGTCACTGCGTCACGGGTACGCGCGATGTCGTAACCGGTGGCATTCATGTTCAGCACGAAGCCCGCAGGTGCAACACCAATCAATACCAGCATAATCAGACCAATGCCTTTCTGACCGTCGTTCGCGCCGTGTGAGAAGCTCACGCCGATAGCGGACAGGATCAGGCCGATACGGGTCCAGAATGGCGGCTTCTTCTTGCCGTCTTTCTTTTCACGCTCAGCAGGCGTCAGGTGAATACGCGCGTGTTTCTTGGTGCCGCTCCAGTAGCGACGCAAAATGAAGATCATCGCCCCCGCCATAATCATCCCCACCAGTGGTGAGACAATCAGCGAGGCGAAAATACCAATCATTTTTGGAATATTTAACGCATCGACCACGGAGCTGTGAGTCACTAACGCGTTAGTCAAACCGACGCCGATGATGGCACCAATCAGGGTATGGGAGCTGGAGGCCGGGAGGCCAAAATACCAAGTGCCGAGGTTCCAGATGATGGCGGCAAGCAGCATGGAGAACACCATGGCCAGACCGTGGGTGGAACCGACATTCAGTAGCAGGTCAGTCGGCAAGAGGTGAACGATGGCATAAGCCACACTCAATCCGCCGAGAATAACGCCTAAGAAGTTAAATACCCCAGCCATAACGACCGCAAGTTGCGAGCGCATTGCACGGGTATAGATGACAGTAGCTACTGCGTTAGCCGTATCATGGAAGCCGTTGATGGCTTCGTAGAACAGCACAAACAGTAACGCGAGGATCAACAACGAACCGGTATGGATGTCTAACCCGGCAAATAAATGCAGCATAATTGTTACGCCAGTTTGTGGTCATGAACGCCGCGCATTATCTGCGAGAACGGGGCGACGGTAAAAGGAAAATATGACATTTTTTTGACTAAAAGCAGGTTGGTTTTGCAACTTCTTCGAAGTAACTCTTTCCAAATCAAAAAGTTACTCTCCCGTCTTTCATGACACATTTCGTTACCAGCGCCATCTATTTACTTTCCCGGCTGGTATCAGCTCCTTCCGCACCTTACAATCGCCGCCCGTGACAGGTTTCTGGCGACTATTTAGCCTGCTTTTCTGTCAAAAAAAGTACAGCAATCAGTACAACTTTAAACGTAGTTGAAGATAAGAAAAAAGTGAGGCCGATGTGGAACAGGTTGATGTAGTCGTGGTTGGCGCAGGCGCTGCGGGCATGTTTTGTGCCGCGCTGGCAGGTCAGGGTGGCCGCCGCGTTGTGCTGCTCGACAACGGCAAAAAAGCGGGCCGTAAAATCCTGATGTCGGGCGGCGGTCGCTGTAACTTCACCAACCTGTATGCCGAACCGGCGGCTTACCTTTCCAACAACCCGCATTTCTGCAAATCGGCGCTGGCGCGCTACACCCAGTGGGATTTCATCGACATGGTGAACCGCCACGGCATAGCATGGCATGAGAAAACCCTCGGCCAACTGTTCTGTGACGATTCGGCGCAGCAAATTGTCGCCATGCTGGAGAGCGAATGCGCCAAAGGTAAGGTGGAAATCCGCCTGCGTAGCGAAATCACCTCGGTGACCAAAACCGAAAGCGGCTTTGAAATCAATGTGAATGGCTCAGCTGTGAGTACTCACTCACTTGTGGTGGCGAGCGGAGGATTATCTATGCCGGGCCTTGGCGCATCGCCGTGGGGATATCGTCTGGCGGAGCAGTTTGGCCTGAAAGTGCTGCCAACGCGCGCCGGATTGGTGCCTTTTACCCTGCATAAGCCGCTGCTGGACCACCTTCAGACTCTGTCCGGCGTCTCGGTGCCGTCAGTGCTGACTGCCGAAGACGGCACGGTGTTCCGCGAAAGCATCTTATTCACCCATCGCGGCCTGTCCGGCCCTGCAGTTTTACAGCTTTCCAGCTACTGGCAGCCCGGCGAGTTTGTGAGCGTTAACTTACTCCCTGACCTAGATTTAGCGGGCTTTTTGAACGAGCAGCGCCAGCAGCACCCTAACCAAAGCCTGAAAAATACGCTGGCGATGCAGCTGCCGAAGCGTCTGGTCGAATGCCTGCAAACCCTCGGCCAAATTCCCGATGTCACCCTCAAGCAGCTCAATGTGCCGCAGCAGGCAGATTTGGTCGAGCAGCTACAAAACTGGCGCGTCCAGCCGAACGGCACCGAAGGTTATCGCACGGCGGAAGTCACTCTCGGCGGCGTCGACACCAAAGAGCTGTCATCCAAAACCATGGGCGCCACCAAGGTCCCCGGCCTGTACTTTATCGGCGAAGTGGTCGACGTCACTGGCTGGCTCGGCGGCTACAACTTCCAGTGGGCCTGGAGCTCGGCGTGGGCCTGCGCGCAGGAGCTGGTGTTGTCAAAGAGCCGCTAATTCGCATTACACCCTTCCAAAAATACAAAAGTGGCGCCTGAATGATCTTCAAGGCGCCACTTTTCAATATAGGTTGAGAATGCGTTACTAATTAGAACAGATAACGCATGCCCAGAGTGAACTCGTTGGAGACCAAGCGAGCTTTCATTTGCTCATCTTTCAAGCCGCGGGCATTGGCGAAATCGTTGTAGCCGCTTTCAATTTTACCCATATCGACATAGCGATAGCCCAGATCGAAAGTCACACGCTCTACCGGCGCATAGCTGACGCCGCCACCGATCGCATAGGTAAGGTTGGTTTGGGTGCTTGAAGCATACTCACGCGAGGTGTTGCCCTGCCAGCCACCGGCTTTGATTTTACTGATACCCAGCCCCGCAGTGCCGTACAGTGATACGCCGTAGCCCAGCGCATAGTCGCGATAAGCATTAAACATCAGACGCTCTGCGTCGACTTTCATATGGTTGTAGCTGGTGGCGAAGGTGCTGGAGCCGCTGGTGTATTCCGATTTTTTCTTAAAGGTATACTCGGCTTCCGTGCGCCAGCCGTTACCAAATTGATAACCACCGGCAATGGCGGCACCGCCAAAATGCTCTTTTTCTTGGCCGCTGACAAACTGACCTACGCCGGGACGGGCGCTGGTGTCCATTTCTTTAGCACGTTGCTCGATTTGCAGATATCTTGCCGAGCCGTAATAGCCCTCAGCGAAATCAGCAGCCATAACGCTGCCCGAAGCCAAGATCAGCGGCAGAGTGGATAAGGCTAATTTGATGTTCATTTCTCGCTCCTTGAGTAGAGAATAAAAGGGGATGGAATTAACCGGCGTTCAGACTGGCTTCGTTGCTTTTCAAGGCATCAAGCGCGCACTGCTGATCAAGATTCCCGCCCGGCGCGCCACCGACGCCAATGGCACCAATGACTTCATTTCCCAGCTTCACCGGAACGCCGCCAGCCAGTAATAAGAATCCAGGGATGTCACGCAAGTTAGCGGCTCCGGCGTTAGCCTGAGCATTCTTCATCACGTTTTCGCTGGCAGTTTTGGTGGTTAGCGCAGTAAACGCCTTCATACGGCTGGCATCGACGGTATGCGGACCGGCGTTGTCCATGCGCTTCATCACCAGCGGCGTACCGGCGCGATCGACCACGGTAACGGCAACGTTGTAGTTACCCGCGCTGCAGGCCTGAATGGTGCTTTGTGCCAGTTTGTCGGCCAGTTCGAGAGAAAGGTTTTTTTCGGTTAAAACACCGCTGGCGGCACTGGTGAATGACATCAGGCTACCGAGCAAGAGAGTACCGGTGACAATAAGTTTCATGTGAATGTGCTCCTTGATAACACTGTGGGATAGCAAGGAGTCTAAAGAGGATAAGGGAAGCTAACTATTGGCGCGATCACCTAGGTTATTAGGTAGTTTTACTTAGAGAAAAATCTGACGGCCGGAGAAAGGGCGACATTTACTCTTTTTTCAACAAGGCTATCTCGCCATATTCATTAATTAGTTTTGGCAGTGAATTGACCTCAAGCTTGGTAAAAATATTGGCACGATGAGCCTCTACGGTGCGTGGAGAGAGCGAATAGACGCGGGCAATCTCCTTACTCGAGCTGCCCAACATAATATGCTCGAAAATCTCCAACTCTCTGGCGGTCAGGGTGGCGAGTTTACTTTGCTTCAGCCGTATTTTTTGTTGCTTGGCCTGCGAGGCATCTTGCAATTCCAGCGCGGTTCCGATGGTTTCAAACAGTAGATCGGCATCAATCGGCTTAGTCAGAAATTCAAACGCGCCATTTTTGAATGCGCGGCGACATAACTCAATATTGGCATGCCCGGTCATGATGATCACCGGGATCGCCAACCCTTGCTGCTTCCACTCGTCCAATAACGTTAGCCCTGTTTTACCGGGCATTCTAATATCCAACAGCATGCAGCCGGCTAGCGTATGCAGTTCGCCCACGCTTTGTTGAAAAGAGAGCGCGCTGTCGTAGGCTTTGGTTTGCCAACCGACGGTGCCCAGCAGGGCACTGAGCGAAGCGCCAATGGCCGGTTCGTCATCAATCAGATAAATATACTTTTCCATTACTCCTCCTGAGGATGAACAGGCAACCAGAGGGTAAAGCTAGCACCGCCCTGTCCCGCGATATTGCACACATTAATGCTGCCGTTAAGGCGCTGTATCAGCGTTTCCGTCAGTGCCATTCCCAGACCAATGCCAGCGGCGCGGGTGGTGAAAAACGGCATAAAGACCTGTTGCAAGGCAAGTTCTGACAAGCCCGGACCGCCGTCGGTGATGGTGATCGAAATACCGTTATCCGAGGTCTGTACCGCCAGATTGATCCAAGCCGTGCCTGCGGCATTGTCGTCTTGGGCCTGCACGGCATTATGAGCAATGTTATGCAATATCTGTTCAATCCAAAGCGGCGGTGCAAACAGCACGGGTAAATCATCAGGGATATGGCTGCTCACTCTGATTTTTTTACTGCTGATTTCGGTATCCAGCAGGGTGATCACCTGTGCCCAAAGTCGCGCCAAAACAATCGGCTGATAGTCAGCCTGCTGGCTGGTCAGCTTCTGCCGGAACTGTTGCAATAGCGCATCGGTGCGTTTGATCTGCACCACGGCGGCATCAAGCAGCGACGGCACTTGCTCGGTGCGTTGTTGTTGTATCAGACGCAGCGCGGTTTGGTTGTAGCTTAAGATCGCGGTAAGCGGCTGATTCAGCTCGTGCATGATGCCTGCTGCCAACTCTCCCATCGTATTGAGCCGCGTCAGCTCGGCGTATTGGTTACGCATATCGGCGATATCGCGACGGCGTTTGTTGGCCCGATATTGGTTAATAAGGTACAACACCAGCCCCCAGAACAGGGCCGGAGTGAGTATTAGCGGCCAAGGCATTTCGGCCCAATTGGGCTGATCGTCGGCGATCAGCATAAATGGCTGCGACTGGCTGCTGATCTCTTTCTCCCAGCGCCAATAATCATTTGGGCTTGCGGCACCTTGCTCAAAGAGCGTCGCGTTATTCCATTGTATCGTCAGATGTTTGAACGGTTTTTTTTCCACCACATCGCTGATCAGCCTATTGAGGTCTATCAACAGCGACTGGTTGTCAATATTGAGCCAATAGCGTCCCTGCTTCTCGGCCACAATGGACCGCCGTGGCTCAATACCCGAGTGTTGACGCCAGCGAATAATCTGCGGAAAGAGCTTTTGTACTTCCCACTCGGGCCGGTTTGCCGGTAAGAGGGGAATGATTGCGTCATGCTGCGACAACTTTATCGTCACATCGCGATAAAGAATGCGAAATTCGGCGCTTTTCTCTTCATATTGCTGCTGTAGAAAATACGCTACCAGTCCGCCACTAGAGACGAGGGTGAGCAGTAACCAACCGACTATCTTAATCATACTTCAACCCTGTTCTGTGCTGAGGCCCTTACCCTTTCATACCATAAACCGAGTGTTCAGCTAAACCAGCCTGGGATTGGATTTGGGCTGACTGGGCACGGTTGAGGCAGCGAATGATGGCGCGCCTCCTGAGGGAAATTTAGGCCATATATCCTATAGTGGCGAGCCAGGATTTGAGTAGAATGCGCTGGGATCTACCTCTAATTAATTGAAATTGTTTTTTTAAACTTTTCGCCGGGGAGTGTTACCAGTGCCAGAAAGCCGACTTTTTCCCTTTCTAAACCAGCCATGAACACTCACTTTACTGCTCCCACATGGTGAAATCCCGCTGGCTGGCCCTCGCGCTGCCTGCTCTACTGGCGTCATGCGGCACCTTGTCTGAGATGCAGGTGAATGAGCACCCCGAACAGGTCAGGGAGCTGAGCTGCACCCAGAATATAGATGAGATGGTGGATGGCGTGGTGCATCGCTATCTTCGGCAGGAAAAAGTCAGCGGGCTGGCGGTGGGAATAATTCACCGCAACGGCCCGGCCAGAAGCTGGGGGTATGGCTATACCAACGCGGTGAATGGCTACAAAATTGATGGTGAAACCCTGTTCGCGCTGGGATCGGTGAGTAAAGGCGTGACCGGCGAGGTGATTGCCGGGCTGGTGGATAAAGGCCAGTTGAAGTGGAGCGACAGGCTGGTCGATCTCTTGCCGAAAAATACCCCGTTGAGTGCCGACGCCAAAAATATCACCCTGCTGCAACTCGCGACCCACACCTCCGGCTTGCCAAGACAAAACATGAATAGAGACATGCTGGAAAGCTTCCTCAAGTATCTCTATACCGGCGATAATTTTTACCGCGAGCTGGACAGCAATGCCGTGCTGAACGACTTATCCTCTTTCCGCCGCCCGGCCAGCATGCAGCCGCAATACTCTAATTTGGGATACGCCCTGCTGGGCTACATTCTGAAGCTCAAAACCGGCGAAGATATCCAGCAGCTCTCCTACGACTTTATTTTCAAATCGCTGCAAATGAACAACACCAGCTTTGCGGCGACCCGCCTCAAAACTTACCCTTTCCGCGCCATTGGTCACGCTGGCGACCAGCCGAAGTTTATTCCTCGTGGCGACGTGGTGCCCGACTGGCACTTCTCCAACAACATGGTCGGCGCGGCCAGCCTTTATAGCAATGTTGATGATTTACTGAAGTATTTACGCGCCCACATTAGCGACAGCCACACCGGCGATCTCAACGCGGCGATTAACGTTACCGAGCAAATCTACTTCGCCCGAGACATCGAAGCGGCCAATATCGCCTGGGTCACCGACCACCAATACGGCCAGACCATCACGTATCAGGTGGGCTATATTGGCGGCTACTCCAGCTATATCGGCTTTGATAAACAGCATCAAAACGCCGTGGTAGTGCTGCAAAACTCCTTCAACTGGAGTAATTACATCGGTCACGACCTGCTGCTAAGAATGGGCATGGCGGATGATTATCGCGGAAGCTGCCGCGCCGCCTCTGCCAAGTGAAGGATTAACCCGAAGAGATTGAATTAAATCTGCGCCACCCTGACTCCCAGCGTGGCGCGGCTAAAGGCTTATTCCTGACTAAACAGTTTCACAATACTGGTCATGTTTTCCTGACCAAGGCCCTGCGCCATGGCCTGACGGAAAACGTCGCGCACGGCGGTGGTAGTCGGGGCGGAACTCAGCGAACCCGCTGCTTGCAGGGCATAGCCGAAATCCTTCTCGATCAGCTCAACCGGGAACATCGGCGCAAAGTTGCCACTCAGCATGCTGTTGGACATCACCGTGGCGACCGGCGACCACACGCTGGTGGCGGACATCGCCTTCAGGGCCTGCGCTGGGTCAACGCCATTGTGTTTCAGCAGGCCGATGATCTCCGCCAGCGCCGCCACTTGAATACCCAGTAGGGCGTTAGTGGTCAGTTTAACCAGCGCGCCGTTGCCTAGGCCGCCGACGTGATGCAGCGCCGAACCCAGCGTTTCAAGCAGTGAACGGCTGCGTTCCAGCACCTGCTCATCGCCGCCCACCAGATACACCAGTTGGCCCGCTTCGGCCTGCGGACGCGAGCCGGACACCGGGGCCTCCAGCAGCGAAATGTCTTTCACTTCGAGACGCATACCCAGCTCTTTCACCCAATCAGGCGAAAGGGTCGAGCTTTCAATGGCAATAGCGCCCGGTCTCATGCTGAGGATGGCGCCGGTGTCGGCATCAAGCCAAACCTGCCGTGAAGCGACGTCATCGCGCAACATGGCAATCACGAAATCCGCGCCCTCGGCGGCTTGTTTTGGGGTGAATGCCTGTACCGCGCCTTGGCTGACCAAGGCTTCAGCAGCGGCAGGCGTGCGGTTCCACACCGTCACTTGGTGTCCGGCGGCGAGTAAATTAGCGGCCATGCGCGATCCCATCGCGCCAAGGCCCAGTACGGCGATATGACTCATAAATGATCCTATTGGCTAGGCTGATTAAAAAGAGGGTGACGACGCTGGAAATTCAACGCCGGAAAGCGCGGCGCATGGTGGTGCGAAGCAGTACCGAAGAATGCGTGGAAGAATTGTGGGCGGTTTGCCGCCGCTTTACGAGAGCACGGAAGTCATTTCATTTATGACTTCGAATCACTAATGACGCGGGGAGTGAACAGGGGCAGCCGAGGCCACCCCCGAAAATTTGGCTGATTTATTGCTGGGAAGCGGCGGGTTTATCTCCCAGCCACTGCATGAATTCGCCGACGTGCTGCGCCCACAGATCAGGGCGGGTCATGGTGAAATGGCCCGGCGAGCTGGCGGTTCCTGCCTGAACCACATAGCGCCCCTGCTTGAGCTTAGGCACGACAGTTTCCAGCACGTGCAGGCTGTCCGGGTTGAATTCGTCGTCGGAGAAGTTCAGGGCAAAGAGCTTGGTTTTGATTTTCCCAAGGTCCGGCTCTGGGTTGTAGCTAAAGGAGGACTTCAGCGAATAGAGAATGTCATTGGCATCGACGTGATCTGCCGCCACCCGGTTGTTGGCTAAGAACTTATCCGCTGCGGCGTTATCTGGAATGGTGCGCTGAAGGTCGGGCGCGCTATCAATCATCATGCGCAGCACGTTGTAACCCATGATCCAGTTTGGCGGAGTTTGTGTGTAATTTCCGTCTTTCCACTGTGGATCGGAGCGAATCGAATCCACCACCATCCGCCGCCACAGCAGGTTGCGGCCCGACACCTTAATCGGCAGCGACACCACTGGCATCACACCGTCCATCATATCGGGGTAGGCCACCGCCCACTGCCAGGCGTTCATCCCGCCCATCGACATGCCCAGAATGGCGTGCAAATGCTTAATTCCCAGCGTTTGAGTGACTAATTTATGTTGAATATCAACCATATCGCCATAGTCGTAATTGGGGAATTTGGCGCGCAACCCATCACTCGGCTGGCTTGACTGCCCGTGCCCGACGCTATCGGCAAAGATTAAGTAGTAGCGTTTGGCATCCAGAGGGCGGCCCGGTGCGAACAGCGCCTTAGTGTAAGTCGGGCTGAGCAGGGCGCGGCTATCCGCGCCGGTCCAGTGCAGCACCAGCACGGCGTTGTCTATCTGGCCTTGGGCATTTTTATGCGGCGTCCCCAGCGTGGCGTAGTGGATTTTGAGCTGGTCTAAGGTTTCGCCATCGCGGAATTTGTAGTTTTTATAGATAACGTCCCCAGACACTGCGTCCGGGTTGATCTGCCGATCCCAAGGGGATGCGGTTTGGCTGGTCGGTTGTGTCTCGGCGAGAAGTGGGGTGGTAAAGAGCGAGCCGGTCAGGGCCAAGCCCAGCAGCAAGCTGATTTTGGTGCGGGCACGTGCGTGGTTCATGAAAATTATCCTTGGATAAATAGCAGAAATAAAGTCGCCGCGATCAAACCTGGTGACCTAATCACTTCATCCAGAGCTTGCCTGACGATGAAGTGACTCTTATAATAAGAGTCACTATAAAAAGATCAAGATACAGAGAGTGGGTAGTCGAAGAAATCATTTCGGCTATACACTTCCCGTTGAAGATACCGATGGGGATAAGACGAAATGCGATCGAAAGGCTTTGAGGGCATGACGTGTTCAGTGGCAGGTGTGATGGGCACTATTGGTGACCGCTGGGGGGCGTTGCTGATGCGTGACCTGTTCTTGGGGCTGAAACGCTACGATGATTTTCGCCGTTCGAGCGGCATTACCAATGCCACCTTGACTGACCGGCTGAAATCGTTGGAAGGGCAGGGATTGATTGAGCGGCAGCTGTATCAAACGCGCCCAGATCGCTATGAGTATGTTTTAACAGAAAAAGGCCGCGATATTGGGCTCGTGCTGTTGGCGATGATGCAGGTCGGCAATAAGTGGAATCTGGCCGAGCTACAAGGCCCGCCGCTGCTGATGGTCGATGGCCAATCCGGGCATCGGGTGAGTGTCGCGCTGGTGGATAACACAACTGGCGCGGTGGTTTCACCGCGAAATGTGCAGGTTGAGCTGGGACCGGGAGCCGATGAGCTAACCGAGTGGCGCTCCGCCGCGCGACTGTATGACCGGCAAAGCGCCAAATCCGCTGAGCCAGAAAAGTAGCGAAAATAGGCTAAATTATCTTAAATGAGCTGGAGTGAGTGATGAAAATACTGGTGGTAGGTGCGGGCGCTATCGGCGGATATTATGGCGCGCGGCTGATTCAGGCCGGGGCCGATGTCACCTTTTTGGTCAGAGCAAAACGGGCCGCTGCGCTTGCTGCGGACGGCTTACAGGTGCGCAGCGAGCTGGGCGACTTCCATGCGCCAGTCAATACCGTGCTGCGTGAAGACCTCAAGCCGGTGTATGACCTGATCCTCCTTAGCTGTAAAACCTATGACCTGCACGCCGCGATGGATGACATCGCGCCAGCCGTGGGGCCTACTACCGCCATTTTACCCTTCCTCAACGGCCTGTGGGTCTATGAGCAGCTCGACGCCCGCTTTGGCCGCGCGCGGGTTCTGGGCGGTGTCTCTTACATTGCCACTATGCTCGACAGCGCGGGAGTGATTCAGCATTTCGGGCCAACTGACGTGGTGGTGGTCGGCGATCGTTCCGCCACACCTCGCCAGTTGGCCGCCAACTTCCATGCACTGATTTCACAAAGCGCTGGCGCACGTTCGCTCTCCACCCAGGTGAGTCACGCCTTGTGGAACAAATGGGTGATGCTCAGTACCGGCGCAGTGATGACCTGCCTGATGCGCGGCAACGTGGCGGATATTCTCGCCACTCAGGACGGCGAGGCGTTGATGCGTCAGGCACTGGCCGAGAGCCTTGCCGCGGCGGAGGCCGAAGGTAATGCTTTATCGCCGGAAGAGGTTAAAAATATCGAAGCGCGGCTGCTGGATGCTAAATCCGGCTGGGCGGCGTCCATGATGCGCGACATCGCCCAACAGGCCCCGCGCCTTGAGGCAGACGCTATCGTGGGAGACATGATTGTTCGCGCCGAGCGCCACCAACTGGCGGTACCGATGTTCCGCGTTGCTTACTGTCACTTGCAGGTCTATGCTCGCCAACAGAGTACTTCTGCCTAATGAGCAAGCCAGCTGCCGAATGGAGCAAATACCTCGCCGCCCCCGAACTCGGTATTCAGGGGCTGCACGCGCATTTCACCAAGCACCAGTATGAGCGCCATTCCCACGACTATTTTGCCTTGGGTACTGTGGATCTTGGTGCGTCAAAAGTCGCGCTGGAGCGTTCCTCCTTTATTACTCCGGCGGGCAGCGCGATGCTGATCAACCCCGGCGATACCCACGATGGGAAAATCTATGCCGTGCAAAGCTATATCTACAGCATGGTGTATATCGAGCCGTGGGTGATTCAGGGAATTGCTGAAGAGCTTGGACTGGGCGCGCAGGGGGATATTCGTTTCACTCAATCGGTGATTAGCGACCCTGACGTGGTTTCAACGCTCAAAAATCTGCACCGCACTTTATTTGATGAGCCAAGCCAGCTGGCGCGCGAGGTCAACCTGATTGAGGCGATGAAGCCGCTGCTGAGCCGATTCTCCACGCGGCCCGTGGCGTTGAAAACGCCAGTGCATGAGCCGCGCATCGCCCGCGTCCGCGAGCTGATCCACGCCAATTTTGCGGCACAGCTGACCACTGCCGACATGGCAGAAGCCGCCGGGCTAAGCCGGGTGCGCCTCAATCAGCTGTTCCGTGCGGCCTACGGATTGCCGCTTCATGCTTATCTGAACTGGGTAAGGCTCGAGTCGGCCAAAAAGCTACTGAAATCGGGTCTGTCGGCGGCTGACGTGGCGACGTCGGTCGGTCTGTTTGACCAAAGCCACCTGATTCGCCGTTTTAAAGGCTGTTATGGCATCACGCCAGCACAATTTACCGGCGCGCATTTTTCATCTGTCCAATACTCAGCGATTCCCCACGGCTAATACTCCGCTCCAGTCCCTCTTTATATACTGGAGTCATTCATGTCCTCTGCCACCTCCCGCGTTTCTATCTGGGTGATGATCGTTATTGGCGCGGGAAGCGTGCTGTCATCGTTAGACCTCTTTGTGGTCAATTTGGCCTTCCCGGCTATTCGTGACAGCTTTTCCGGCGCGACCAACCAAACCATGTCTTGGGTGATCAGCGCCTATTCCATCGCCTTCGCGGCATTTTTAGTCCCTAGCGGGCGGCTGGCTGACATCTACGGGCGCAAGCGGGTGTTCAAGCTGGGCCTGATCATCTTCTCAATTGCCAGTCTGGGCTGCGCTTTTGCGCCGGATGTCATGCTGCTGATTGCCGCACGCGGGCTGAAAGGGCTGGGCGCGGCGCTGATGATCCCAACCAGCTTGGGGCTGCTGCTGGCGGCCTACCCGAAAGAGCGCCACAAGCAGATGGTGGGGATCTGGGCGGCGACGGGGTCGGTCGCAGCAGCGCTGGGGCCGGTGCTGGGCGGGGCGTTGGTCAATCTCGACTGGCGGCTGATTTTCTTAATTAACCTGCCGGTGGCGCTCCCCGCCCTGTGGCTCAGCAAACATCTGGTCGAGACGCCTCGCACTGAGAGCCGTTTCCCTGACGTGGTTGGCTCACTGATGTTGATTGCCGGGCTGGCGCTGCTGGTGGCGGGGATCTCCTATGCCAGCGAGTGGGGCGTCGAGAGCCAAAGGTTGTGGTGGGTGTTTGCCGGTGCGGCCTTCGCGCTGGCTCTGTTTGTTTGGCGCTGTCTGGTTCACCCTTCGCCCGCGCTGGATTTGCGCGTTTTCAACGTGCCGACCTTCACCATTGCTACCCTCGGCATGGCCTTCTTCTATATGGGCTTCGCCATCATGCTGCTCGGCGGATCGCTCTATTTGACGCAGGTTTGGCACTGGGACGCGGTGTTCGCGGGCGCGGCCTTTGGGGTCGGTCCGGGCACGGCAGTGGTGGCTTCGCTGCTGGTGGGAAAAACCCAGCTTTCGCCGCAAAGGCTGACCATTACCGCCGGGCTGCTGTTTTTGGCCGCCGGAGTCTGGTGGTCGGTTGGCTTGGGGACCCAGTCTGATTACCTGATAGCTTTCCTGCCGGGACTGATTTTAACCGGCGCTGGCGCGGGTATTGGCCAGACCGGATTTATCGCCGGGGGCACGTCGGCCCTGCCTGCGCACCAATACGCCACGGGCACCGGCATCATCAACACTTCGCGCCAGATTGGCGCAGCCATTGGCGTCGGCGTGTTTGTCGCCGTCTCCGGCGCGGCGCGGCAACCGCAGGATTATCACGCGGCATGGCTATTGATGGCGGGCTTTGGGCTTGTGGCGGCACTCTCCGCACTGTTGCTGAACAGGGGCAGAAAAAACCGGCCTGATTGATTTCTGCACAGCAGGCGGAACTAACCCAAATTATTGTCCACTCAAAATCTTCGTCATCTGAAGACAACTTTGATAGTCATCATCGAATCGAATGGATACTCACCATGCCAAACCCATATAACTACGGAATGCCGAATAATAATTACATTTATCGGCCGCCCGAACCGCCTGCTCATCCGCAAAATTATATTTATCAACAGCCCGCGCAGCCGAATAATCAGCAGATTTATCAACAGCCTAATAATGGCAACTGGGGGCCGATGCCGCCCGCGCCGCGTCCAAACAATGTGCCGCTGCCGCCGGTGCATGTTCCGATGCCGCCGCCGCCGATAAATAACCTCTATGCGTCGACCAGCAATAATCGGCACTACGACTATGTGCCGATGCCACCGCCGCCGCATCCGAAAACTATTCCGCTACCGGCCTATGAGCCGCCGCGCCAGAGCAATTTGCATCCGCTGGCCCAGCAGGAAGTCAGGCGTAATCCGCTGCCTTCGACCAGTCGGGCACCGGCACCTGCTCCGGCGCAAAGCACCTCGCGCCCTCGCGCCAACACTCTCGCTGCCACGCCGCCGAAGTTTGACGTACGCGGCAATGACGTGGCTGCCACTCAGCGGGAATCGCGCTGGGCCGTGCATTTGTGGAGCAATATGAGCAGCAGCCAGTCCAGCCTGTTGGTCAACCATATGCATCAGATGATTGGCACGCTGCGCTCGTGTGAAAGCCGTTTCGGCGAGTTCACGGCGGGGATGGATAAAGCCACGGTGTCCGAGCTGCACCGGGGGTTAAGGAAGGCCCGGGAGCTGGAGCGCGAGCTGAAAGAGTGGTCGCGTTCAGGAGAAAGCAGTCAGGTACTGGCGAACCGTTTGCAGGGTTCTATCAAGCAAACTATCGACGTGCTCGGCAACGCGATGAACTACTACAAGCCCGCCGTCTCCAAGCAAATTCGCTCCCAGTCGGTGTTTACCGATCGCGGCAGACAGAAAATTCGTTCCGATCAGGTGCGCAGCAGTAGCCGCGAGAACCGCCACGCGGGGATTGTCGACACGCTGAACCGCCGCCCTTCGACGGAGAACTTTTTCCCGCAGCGCATCAACCATGCGAAATCGAGCAACGAACGTATGCCGAACTCCGACACGGCCAAGCGTTTTAAGGCCAGCGGCACGCCGTTTATTGCCGGGGCGTCGGGAACGGGGCAGTTTGTTATCCAGCATCTGGAAATGTCCAAACCCTTCGCCCAGTGCTCGCCGCAGGAGAAACAGACCCGAGAGAAGATCCTTATCATGTACGCAGCGCTGATGACCCTCTCCGGCCATCACAGCATCATGGAAACCCTGATGATCGGCAGGAACATTGGCTATCTGGCCGACATCCCCGACCCGCTGCAAGGCCCCGGCGGCTATGACAAATGCATGAAAGCCCTCGACGCGCGCCTGCGCAGCATGGGAATGGACGCCAACGTGAGATTGCGGGCTTAACAATAGGGCAGCTTCGCGATGGGGGAGCTGCCTTTTTCGCCATTTATCATCCTCTAACTACTTGTATGAGTATTGAAGCTATAGCTAATAGGTCATATTTTAGGCATGTCAGACTCATAGAGAGAGAAAAAATGGGGAACTTCAAACAACTCATGGCCAAGCAGTCACCCGAAAGCCAACAACGCATTGCAGAGAAGACGGAACAGCTGCGCACTGAAATAAAAAAGGCGCAGTTTCCTGCGCCTTTGGCGTGATGTTGACTCTATTGGCCTTTAGAAGCTTACCTTCACCCCGACCATTGCACTGCTGTCGCGGTAGCTCTCGCTGCCCATCTGCTGGCCGATGTTACCCCACAGATTGACGCGTTCGCTGACCTTGCCGTCAACACCGGCGCGGACTTCGGCGATGTTCTTGCCACCGCGCTGCTCGATGCTCACGTCATTGAGGGTGGCTCCGGCGTTCTGGGTGTTGCTGATCCAGTTGGCTTCGATGTAAGGCTGGAAGCTGGCTTGCTGCTTCTCGCTGTGGGTTGTCATCGAGGCGCGAACCCCGACGCGAGATTGCAGGTTGCCGCTGCCTTGGCTGCTGACCTGCGTACCGTTGCTTTCGGTCAGGTCGTCGGCCTTGATGTTGCTCCAGACAAACTGCGCGTTTGGCTCGATGAAGTAGCTGTTTTTCGCGCTGTCTTCGCCCACTTTCCAGCGATAGCCGCTCTCCACTGACGCGCTAACGCCCTTGGATTTATAGCTTTCCTGTGGCAAATCATCGCCTTTCACACTGTTATTGAACCAGCTGTACTGCGCCCAGCTATCAAGGTACATGCCAGTTTGTGTCGCGGCATTTTGATACCAAGTGCTGTAGAGGCCAACGCTATAACCATTCACCTGACCCTTCGAACGATGGCCGGTAACCTTGGAGTCGGTATTGCTTTGTGCATTACCGTAGCCCGCCATGGCGCCGAAGCTCAGGCTGTCATGGCCGTCGAAGCTCCACTTGCCAAGCTCGCCACCGATTTGCAGCACATAGCGATTGGTCTGCGTTTTCAGCTGGCCGCTGCTGTCAGTGCTGGTGTTGTGGCCGCCGAGGTTGCGGATCCACATGCTCGTGGTTTTTTGCTCGCCGGTGATGGCATCGCGGTACAGCGTTTCGCCGCCACGGTCTTGCAGGCGCAGCGTAAACATGTTGTTCGCCGCCGCGCTGTTGGCGAGGTAACTACCCGCTTCCGGACGGGTGATCATCACGGCATCCACTGGAATCACTGGCTTAACGGGAGTGACTTCTTCGCCGGGCTCAACAGGTTTAGCCGGGTCGACAGGTGTTACAGGGTCAACAGGTTTTGCCGGGTCGACAGGCGTGACTGGGTCAACCGGAACCACTGGGTCAACTGGCGCGACAACTTCGGTATCACTGATCAGGTACCAGTTTTTGTTGTTGCTGCCGGTTCCGCGCACCAGATGGTAGTCATACGCGCCCGCCACGATACGACCCTGCTGATTGAATTCACCCGCCGAGTTGCCGCCCACGGAGATCACTTCAATCCCCTGAATAGTCTGCGCGCCGCTACCGCCGGCTTTGTTCATCACTACATTGGTGTCGCCAGAGGTGTCACCGGTGATCTTCAGGTTATCGTGAGCCGAGCCGTCATCCGCCAGAATGCTGTTCATCACCAGCGTGCCGCCGTTGCTGCTGTAGTTGCCGTCGACGGTCAGGGTTTCAAAGTTGTCATTCACGTGGCTGAACATCAGGGTGCTGTCGTTGATATTCAGTTCGCCGACGTTGGAATCGCCGGTGATGGTCCACTGGCTACCATTGCTCAGGTTCAGAGTCTGCAAGCCTGCGGACGCGCCTTTCCACACCGAGTTATCCAGCGCCAGCGTGCTGTTGTCGGTGAAATCTCTGTCGATGGCGATATCGCCGCTCAGCTGTGAGCCGTTGGTGGCGGTCAGGCTGATGTCGCCGACGGTGACGTCGCCGTCGTTGGCTTGCCCGCCGACCATCAAATATTTCTGGCCGATGATGCTTGAGCCGTCTGCGGTGACATTCAGTGATGCAGTATTAAAGGTTAAGCCATCTGCCGACGGGGTGACATCAGCGCGCAGAGCCGTGCCGTCAGTGGAGAGCAGGGTATTTTTCAGCGTCGCGCTTTGTACGCCGTTGGTGGCTTGAATGCCAATGGCTTCTGCGCCGTTGTATACCAAGCGTGAGTCTTCGAAGCTGGCGGTATTCAGCCCTGAGCCGTTGCTCAACAGCACGGCGGCGTTTTCAGCGTCATTCACATTGTCGATAGCGAGATCGAGGTTTTTAGCCAGCAGCGTGCCGTCATTATTGATGGTCATGCCGTTGCCGCCCTGTGCACCAGTGATGCGCACGCCGTCAAGGTTGGCGATTGACTGGTCGAGGTACATGGCTTGCGATTTCTCCGCTGCCAGCGTGATATCAGCATTGGTTAAATTCAGCGTTGAATTGAGGATGCCGCCCAGCACTGCGCTGTATTGGCCGTCGGTCTGTACCATATTGATATTATTGGCATTAATGGTGCCGCCCGTCAGCCACATGGCAGAGCTATTGGCATTGATATTCAGACTGTCAGCGTTAATCACCGCGCCAGCGCCGGAATAGAGGCCCGTTGCGCCGTTGTAGTCCACGCTGCCGACGGCATTAATATTGAGATCCATATTGCTGATATTAGCTATCGTGCCAGTCGTTCCCTGAACGCCATTACTGCCCGCGCCGGAAGTGGTGATAGTTCCGCCGTCGACGGTGACCTGGGACCCCACGCCATTGATCAACACGCCGCGCGCGCTGCTACCGGTGGTGGTCAGCGCGACATTGTTGGCGGTTGTGGTGGTGCTTTGCGTGTAAATAGCGCTTGAGCCGTTGCCCGATGTGTTGATGGTTGCGTTGCTTACGGAAACTCCGCCGGTACCGGTTGACGCGTTTTGAATACCATAGCTGCCGGCCCCCTGCGTCGAGATGTTGACGGTATCAACAGTGGCTTGGGTATTAGCACCCGTGGTTAAAATGCCACGGGCACTGTCGCCGAGAGTGGCGATAGTGATATTACTGCCGGTGAGGCTTCCCGCCTGTCCCAGAAGGCCGCTGGCACCAAAACCTGCTGTGCTGAAACTGGCATCTTTGATATCCGCCGTGGCAGCGCCGGTGTAGCGCAGGCCATAACCGTTAGTGCCGCTGGTGGTGACATTCAGCGTGTCGATGTTCAGGGTGGAATCGGCAACCAAAATACCGGAGTTGGTGCTGTTAATTAGCACATTGGTGCCGGTGAACTGACTGCCACTCAGTAAGTTAATGCCATAAGTAGTGACGCCCGTGCCGATCAAATTCAAGTTATTGGCATTTACCGTTGAGCCGCCCGACGCATACAGTACGTGGGCGTTAGGGCCGGATGAGGTGAGGGTGACATTGTCCAGCAGCAGTGAGGAGGTGCCCTGAACCAGCGCCACGTAAGCCGCGCTGCCAGAGGTAGTGGCTTGGCCGTTGGTGTAAGTCAGGTCGCCGCTGTTGTTAACTTGCAGGCCGAACTCCGAGGTACCGGTGGTGGCGATGTCATAGGCATCATAGCTTGCGGTACCGCCAGAGATGATTAAGCGAGGGTTGGTGTCAGCCGCAGCTGAGAATGAGGTCAGTAAGACCGCCGTAGCCAGCAGACCAGTCGTGCTGGATTTGGTTTTGCCAGTGGCCAGTTCTGAGGCGACGGTATAGCAGCGCGTGGCGCTGTTCCAGATAACGCGAAAGACTTTATTCATGACGTTTTGCTCTTCAGTGACAGCTTCCATGTCCTAGAAAATCAGGCGCGCGGAATATGAGGGATAAACACCCGGCGCGCCGCGAAGCTGGCGTACTGAGTGGTGCTGTCACGCAATATAGAGAATGAAGATAACGTCGGCAGTCAGGCACGTCCTACCTGCTTGTAGGACGCATCTGAAGATAAGTGGAAAGGGTGAAAATCTCTGGAAAAGGGCGGTTTTAGGCCGATTTCTGGCACTGATGCACGCCAATGTAGCGATCAAACTTGGCGGCTTTTAGCTGGCTTAAATCCACTAAGACCAGTCCGTCAATGCAGTTATTGAACGCCGGGTCTGAGCCGAAGTCGATAAACTGCACGCCGCCCGACTCGCACAGCTCGGTGTACTGCTTGTACAACGGCGGAATGGCGCAGCCCAGATTACTCAACATTCTTTTCAGGCGCTGAAGGTCTTCGGCATAGTCCTCTCCGGAGAACTGCGCCAGCACGTCGGGCAGCGAGGCCGGGTAAGGGCGGCGCGAAGTCGCCAGCGACAGTGTCGGAGCAAAGTAAATCCGGTAGAAGGCAATCAGCAGGTCGCGAGCCGCCAGCGGCAGGCCGCCGGAAATCGACACCGGGCCAAACAGATAGCGGGTTTGCGGATACTTCGCCAGATAGGCTCCAATGCCCAGCCACAGGTAGTCGAGGCCGCGTTTCCCCCAGTAGGCGGGCTGGATAAAGCTGCGGCCAAGCTCAATGCCCTGAGCTAAAATCGGGTCCATCTGATGGCCGTAATGGAACAGGCTTTGGCTATAAATAGTGTCGATGCCGTGCTCCTGCACGTGGTCGGCCGTCGGCATAAAACGGTACGCGCCAACGATTTCCAAATCCTGCGGATCCCACAGCACCAGGTGATAATAGGTGTCGTCATAGCTGTCGAGGTCGCGGCGGCGACTACTGCCTTCACCGACCGCGCGGAAGGCGATTTCGCGCAGACGCCCCAGCTCGCGCAGGATCGGCACATAGTCCTCGCCGTTGCGGCGATAGAGATAAATCAACTTGCCGTCCGGCGTCTGCCCCAGCTTTTCACTGCCTTCCAGCGCCCGTTTCAGCACGGCGCGGTCTTCGGCGCGGGCTATGGCGGACTCAGACTGAAATAGCCCCTCTTTACCTTGCCCAAGGCGATAAACGTGGCGACGAAAACGCTCGGCCAAATCATTGGCGTGGGTGTGTCCATCGTGCCAGCTGGCATAAGGAATGCGCGCGCCAATCTGCAATTTCAAACTGTTGCCGCGCTGGCGGAACATTTCCCGCACCAGCAGCAGCGAGGAGAGCGGGCGATAAACCAGCGAGCTGAGATAGAACAGCGCGCTGTTATTGCCGCTGATGTGCACCGGCACAATGGGCGCGCGCACCTTGGCGGCCATGCGAATAAAACCGGTATGCCAGCGGCCGTCGCGTACGCCTTTCGAACTCAGGCGTGACACTTCCCCCGCCGGGAAGACAACCAGCACGCCCTGATTTTCCAGATGCTCCTGCATCGCGGAGACCTGCGAGCGCTGTGTGCGATTGCCCATATTGTCCACCGGAATCATCAAGCTGCTGATGGACTCCACGCGTGACAACAGGCGGTTGGCCATCACTTTGACATCCGGGCGCACCGAGGCCACGGCGTGCAGCAGCGCCAGCCCGTCTAAGGTGCCAATCGGATGGTTAGCAATCACCACCACCGGACCGTAGCTTGGGATCTGCTCCAAATCACGCTCGGCCAGTTCACAGCGAATATCGAAATACTCCAAAACCTGCTCGACCATATCCATGCCCTTGAGGTGGCGATGCTGATCGGCAAGCTGGTGGAAGTCTTTCTCGTGGAACAGAGTTTTCAGCAGGCTAAGCTGCCATGAAGGGGTTTTACGCTGCGGGTCGAGATCCTGAAGTACGGTGTCCATGCTAAACATAGGCTTGTCCTCCGGTGAAGTTAACCAGACCATAAGCAGCACGGATGACAGTAAAATTGCAGGTAAGTGACAGAACGAGGAATCTTGATCTTTAAAATCCATTTACGCGAATCAGCCCGCCTTGCGCGAGCTTTTCCGTTTTTGCCGCTAATTGATGTGATAGCTGATTGGCGCGGTGATGCGTTACTTGTAGTAGGGCCTTTTGCTCCTCCCCCTGACAAGGGGGAGGTTGGGAGGGGGTATTGCAGTAAATTCAGCGGGTTAGGGTGAATTTCGGCTGGGTTTGCTCCTTCTCCTTTCAGAGGAGAAGGCAGGGATGAGGAGTGGTTTAACTCAGCGCTCAATGCAGCAAACCCCACACCCCACCTAGCCACCCTAAAACCCAAAACCATCAAACCGCGCCAGACGTTACGCGCCCCATATGGTGCACATCCACGAATTTCCCGTCGCGAACGGCGAAGCAGGGGCTGGTGCCTTCGATTTCAAACCCAAACTTTTGATACAGCGCCAGTGCGGCTTTATTGTCGACAAACACCGTCAGCTCGATGCGCCGCACATTGATCCAGTTATCGCAAAGGTCAGTGATGGTTTTCAGCAGCAGGCTGCCGACGCCTTGGCCATGATAACTCGCGTCCACGCCCATGCCGAAGGAAGCGACGTGGCGGCGGCGCAGGTTTGGCTCAATTCTTAGGGTGATCTGCCCCACGATCCGCTCACCGTCGCACGCTACATAGCTGAAAAGGCTAGGAGAAGTGTCCGCTAGCCGCTCTTCCCAACGGGCGAGAGTTGGCAGAGGGAGTTGTAGCGTGTCGCTGTAAAGCTGAGTCTGGGCATAAAGATGATTAAGTTGTGCAGCATCGCTTGGTAATGAATGACGGACGCTAAACTGACTAGATTTGCCGGACTCGCTCTCGCTCATAACAACTTCCTCTTTTAGAGTGGGTGTGGTGTTTACTTCTTGAATAACCTCTGAATTTATCCGTCTTTAAAAAAGAGTCAATCAATAGTTTGGCTAAAAAAAGTGCTTTACAAGTGCGAATGATAATGATTATTATTGTCATGTGTTCCGGAGATGGCCACACACCATGGTCAAACGGGTCTCCTGAATGCACGACATTGCTCACATTGCTTCCAGTGTTTCTTAGCCAGCCGGGTGCTGGCTTTTTTTTTATCCCTTTTTTCCCGTCATATTTTGAGCTGTGGGTGCGTTGGCTGCACTCAGTCACCCGAATCACTTACCTGTGTAAGCTCATCGGGATTCCTTCATTTGCCGCCTTCCCACAACTCAAACTATTTAGGGAAAATATTTGATTCCTCACTCTCCCAACACGAATTATTTTGGGAAAATATTTATCTTTCTTCACTCTCCCAACTCTTAAAAATCTCCTACAAATCCTTTGAATTTAGCTCTCCACACTTGTTCATATTATTTGAACAGAGGAGTGAGATTTTTACGCTTTCTTATTCTCGGGCGTTGACTAGACTAGAGAAAACATTGAGGAGAGTTGAACATGATCTACTTACGCAAAGCACAAGAACGCGGTCACGCAAACCATGGCTGGCTTGATAGCTGGCATACGTTCTCCTTCGCCGATTATTATGATGCGAACTTTATGGGTTTCTCCGCGCTGCGGGTGATTAACGAAGATTTTATCGACGCTGGCCAAGGTTTTGGCAAGCACCCGCATAAAGACATGGAAATTCTGACCTACGTGCTGGAAGGCACCGTGGAGCATCAGGACAGCATGGGCAATAAAGAGCAGATCCACGCGGGCGAGTTCCAGATTATGAGTGCCGGTACTGGCGTGACGCACTCTGAGTACAACGGCAGCGCAGATAAAAAGCTGCACCTGTATCAGATTTGGATCATTCCTGAGAAAAAAGGCATCGAGCCGCGTTATGAACAACGCCTGTTTGATGCCCCTCAGGGCCGCCAACTGGTGCTGTCGCCAGATGCGCGCGACGGCTCGCTGAAAGTGTTCCAGGATATGGAGCTTTCTCGCTGGGCGCTGAAGAAAGACGAGCAGTCGGTGTATCAGATTTCAGCTGAACGCCGCGTGTGGATCCAAGTGGTCAAAGGCACCGTTGAGATTAACGGCCAGAAAGCCTCAACCAGCGACGCCTTTGCTATCTGGGATGAAACCGCATTGTCGATTCACGCCGATGATGACAGCGAAATCCTGCTGTTTGACCTGCCGCCTGTCTGACGGTGATGTAAGCTGAAATCAGTGCCAGTAGCGCTGATAACTAACGAAAAGCGGCACTTAGGTGTCGCTTTTTTATTGCTCGCTTCTTGCTTCTTTTGTTGACCCGCCTCTGATTGCCGCGACGTACAGTTATCCGTCGGGTTGAAACTTTGCTAAGATCACGACATCAACCCTCAACCCGTTCATTGGCTTTATCTAATTGAAAATATCCAAGAAAAAACGGCCAGTGCTTCAGGACGTTGCCGACAAAGTGGGCATCACCAAAATGACGGTCAGCCGTTATTTGCGCAATCCTGAGCAAGTTTCTGCCGTGCTTCAGGAGAAAATCTCCGCAGCGCTTGATGAACTGGGTTATATCCCGAACCGCGCCCCTGACATTCTTTCCAACGCCAAGAGCCGCGCCATCGGCGTGCTGCTGCCTTCATTGACCAACCAAGTGTTTGCCGAAGTGCTGCGTGGCATTGAAAGCGTCACCGATATTCATGGCTATCAGACCATGCTGGCGCACTACGGCTACAGCCCGGAGCGCGAGGAACAGCGGCTGACGTCGCTGCTCTCTTACAATATCGACGGGCTTATCTTGTCAGAGCGCAACCACACCCCGCGCACCCTGAAGATGATTGAAGTGGCGGGCATCCCGGTGGTAGAAATGATGGATTGCGTCTCGCCCTGCGTCGATTTAGCCGTCGGCTTCAACAACTATGAGGCGGCGCGGCAAATGACCCAGCAGATTATTGCTCGCGGGCATCGCCACGTGGTCTATTTCGGCGCGCGTCAGGATGAGCGAACGCTGATTAAGCAGCAGGGTTACGAACAGGCGATGCGCGAATCGGGGCTGGTGCCTTACAGCGTCATGACCAGCCGTTCGTCGAGTTATTCTGCCGGGGCCGAGCTGCTAAAGCAGGCGCAGCAGGACTGGCCGCAAATCGACAGTATTTTTTGCACCAATGATGACTTGGCGGCAGGGGCATTTTTCGAATGCCAGCGTCAGGGTCTGCATATCCCTTCGCAGATGGCGATCGCTGGTTTCCACGGCCACAACATGGGTCAGGCGATGGAGCCGCAGCTCGCCAGCGTGCTGACGCCGCGCGAACGCATGGGCCAAATTACCGCCGAGAGAATGCTGGCAAGGCTGCGCGGCGAGGCGGTGACGCCTAAAATGGTGGATGTAGGTTTCACCATCTCCCCAGGCGGAAGCATTTAGTCCTTTGGGCCTCGTTTGCTTGCCACTGACGGCCCCTCTTTTCCTGTCTTGAGCCAAAAACCGAGCTGTTGCACAAATTTCATTCTATGAGCCCTATCACAGAACGCTATTTCGGCTGTTGTTTGAAGATTTAGACAACGCTATAAACGAGCTTCCGGGACGTTATCAGAGCAGTGCCCTGAGCGAAACCTGATTCGAAGTCTGTCTTAACTGGCAGCCTTCGAATCAGGTTTTTTTTTGGCCGAAATTTGGCAAGTCAGTTCGCTGATTAGGATAAAAACGATGAATATCAAATCTCTGGCAGAAAATTTATTACGGTTAGTCGGCGGCGAAAGCAACGTCGAGACGGTGGTTCACTGCGCGACGCGCCTGCGGTTTTCCCTGCGCGACGACGCTAAAGCCGACACCGCCGCGATTGAGCAGTTGGATGGCGTGATCACCACCGTGACCGGCTCCGGCCAGTTTCAGGTGGTGATTGGCAATCGCGTGGCCGAAGTTTATCGCCAACTGGGGGAGATCTCCTCGGTGTTGGATGACCACATGCAAAGCCGCGAAAAACCGGCCAAACGCAGCGGCAGCCGTATCGGGCAGCTGATTGACATTGTGTCGGCGATTTTCACTCCGCTGCTGGGAGCCATGGCCGCCGCTGGCGTGCTGAAAGGCTTGCTGAACATCGCCACTTCCCAAGGCTGGTTGGACAAAACCGAGTCCACTTACATCATTCTTCAGGCTGCGTCCGACAGCCTGTTCTACTTCCTGCCGATCATGCTGGCTATCACCTCGGCGCGCCGTTTTCAGGGCAACGTCTTTGTGGCGGTGTCGATTGCCGGGGCGCTGATTTACCCGTCGATGATTGACCTGTTCACCCGTCAGGTGGAGGTGACCTTCTTCGGCATTCCGGTGGTGATGATGAAGTACACCTCGACGGTGGTGCCGATCATTCTGTCGGTTTATGTGATGTGCCACTTAGAGCGGCTGCTGAATAAATTCATTCATGAAACCGTGCGCAATATCATTACTCCATTCTTGCTGCTGGTGGTGATGGTGCCGCTGACGCTGGTCACGCTGGGGCCGGTGGGGATTTACACCAGCGAGGCGGCGGCGGGCGTCTTCGTCGCCATCTTCAGTTACAACCCGATTATCGCCAGCGCGCTGTTCGCCGCGCTATGGCAGGTGTTCGTCATCTTCGGCATGCACTGGGCCTTTACGCCGGTGATCATCAACGACATCACCGTGCTGGGGCGCAGCACCTTGAAAGCCTCTACGGTACCGGCGGTGTTTGCTCAGGCCGGGGCCGTGCTTGGCGTGATGTTCAAAACCCGCAATAAAAAGATGAAAGCGCTGGCGGGAAGTACCTTTATCACCGCGCTGTTTGGCATTACCGAGCCCGCGGTTTACGGCGTAACCCTAAAATTGAAGAAGCCGTTTGTCTGCGCAGTCATTGCCGCAGCGGTCGGCGGCGGCGTGGTGGGGTACTCCAACAGCGCGGCGATTTCTACCGGTATTCCCAGCTTGCTGACCCTGCCGATTTTCTACGGCGAAGGTTTCGGCGGGCTGATCCTCGGCATCGTGATCTCCTTCGTGATGGCGGCGGTGCTGACTTACATCGTTGGCTTTGAAGACCCGATTGATGAGTCGGCCACGGCGCCAACACCAAGCGCTTCTCCTGAGAAAAACGCGAAACCTCAGCCAGTTACCGCGATGTCGGTGGATATTGCCGAAGACATTATGGTGCCGGTCACCGGGCGCGTGGTGGCGCTTGAACAGGTCAATGACAAAGTGTTTTCCAGCGGCGTGGTGGGGGATGGTATCGCGATCCAGCCGACCGAAGGCAAGGTCTATTCGCCGGTGGACGGGGTGGTGACCGCCACGTTTGACTCGGGCCACGCGCTGCATATTTTGTCCGACAACGGGGCTGAAATCTTGATCCACATCGGGCTGGATACCGTTCAGCTCAACGGCCAGCACTACGCCATGCGCGTGAAGGAGAATCAGACCGTGAAACGCGGAGATTTGCTGATCGACTTCGACCTCGCCGCTATCGAAAAAGCCGGTTTTGACACCATTACGCCGGTGATCATCGCCAATTCAGACCGCTATAAAACCTTCCATAAAACGCGTCAACCCGCCGCCAATACCGGGGATGTCTTGTTGACGCTGTCTTGATGCTTAAAGGAGAAAAATTGTGAAATATTCGGAACTTAAACCTTTCCCAGCAGACTTTTTATGGGGCGCTTCTACTTCGGCTTATCAGGTTGAAGGTGCATGGAACGAAGATGGCAAGGGGCCGTCGGTTATTGACGCCCGCCGCGAATACCCGGAAGGCACCACCGACTTCAAAGTCGCCAGCGACCACTACCATCGCTACAAAGAAGACATCGCGATGTTCGCCGAAATTGGCCTGAAGTCTTACCGTTTTTCCATTGCGTGGACGCGGATAATTCCCGACGGCAGTGGCGAAATTAACCCAGCGGGGATCGACTTCTACCATCGGCTGATCGACGAGATCCTCAGCCACGGCATCGTGCCGATCGTCACCATGTACCATTTCGATCTCCCGCAGGCGTTGCAAGAGAAGGGCGGCTGGTACAACCGCGAAACGGTGGATGCCTTCGCTCGTTACGCCGACGTGCTGTTTGATGAATACGGCAGTAAAGTGAAATATTGGCTGACCATCAACGAGCAAAACCTGATGATTTTGCAGGGTGCGGCGCTCGGCACGCTGGATGAAAAGCTGGTGAATCAGAAGAAAAACCTTTATCAGCAGAACCACAATATGCTGGTGGCACAGGCCAAGGTGATGAATTCACTGCACAATAAAATCCCGGGCGCGAAAATTGGCCCGGCGCCAAATATTGCGGTGATTTATCCCGCCACCTCCAAACCGGAAGATATTCTGGCGGCGTTCAACTACAACGCCATCCGCAACTGGCTCTATCTGGATATGGCGGCGCGCGGCGAATACAACACGCTGGCGTGGCGCTATATGGAAGAGAAGGGCTATGCGCCGGAGATTTTGCCGGGAGATATGGACATCTTGCGCAGCGGCAAGCCGGACTTCATCGCCTTCAACTACTACACCACGCAGGCGGTGGAAGCCAGCCGGGGTGACGGTACGGATGAAGTGATTCGCGGCGGCAATAAGCTATTGAAATCAGGGGAAGACGGCGTGCATCGCGGTGCGGCGAATGACCACCTGCCGCGCACCCAGTTTGGCACTGAAATTGACCCGGTGGGTTTTCGCAACACGCTGCGTGAAATCTACGATCGCTACCACCTGCCGCTATTAATTACTGAAAACGGTCTCGGGGCTTTCGACAAGCTGGATGAGAACGGAGAAATAAACGACGACTACCGAATCGATTATTTACGCCGTCATCTGGAGCAAATGCAGCTGGCAATCACCGACGGCGTTGAGGTATTTGGTTATACGCCGTGGTCTGCGCTAGATCTAATTTCCACCCATCAGGGCTGTTCTAAACGCTACGGATTAATTTATGTTAATCGTGACGAATTTGATTTAAAAGATCTCAAACGTATTCGTAAGTTAAGCTCTTACTGGTATGCGGATGTGATTAAAAATAATGCGCTTTAAGCGCGATTAAAGGCGTATAAACGCCATAAGCAGTCTGTTGTTGCCAATAAGGTGATAGCGCATTTCGCGTTATCGCCTTAATGCTTTTATAGGCAATAACCCTTTTAAAACCCTCGCTAAAGTAAGGATCTATCCGGCATGAGAAAACTGGGATGAGAGTCTTAAAAATACTCAGTAATAATGCGGTGATTGCCACGGAAGATGATCAACAGGAAGTGGTGGCGATTGGCCGCGGTATTGGTTTTGGCAAGCAGGTGGGAGACAGTCTGAATACCGCAGATATTGAGAGCCAATTTGTGAAAAAGGCCAGCGGTATGACGGATATTCTGGCGCAGCTGACGGCGGCTATTCCCACAGAATGCTTATTTATTACTCAGGAAATTATCAAGTTAGCTAAAAGCCGTCTCAACATCGAGGCGCAGGAGACGCTGTTCTTCGCGCTAAGTGACCATATTAGCTTTGCGGTTGAGCGCTATAAAAAAGGCATTGAGATAAAGAACATCCTACTCTGGGATATTAAGCAGTTTTATCAGGCGGAGTTTGCCGTTGCCCTCGAGGCATTGGCGATGATTAATCAGAAATTGCATTGCGAACTGCCCGAGGATGAAGCCGGTTTTATTGCTCTGCATCTGGCCAACGCCACCACCAACAATATGCAAAGCACCATGCAGAGTGCAGGCATGATTAAAGATATTCTTAACATCATCAAATATGATTTACGCATCAAGTACGATGAAAAGTCTATCGACTATCAGCGCATTATCACTCACCTGAAATTCTTCTCGCTGCGTTTATTAAACCGCACGGAAGTGAATCACGATGATAAAAGTATTTACGCCGGAATTCAGGACGCCATGCCCGTGGCTTATCAGTGCGCGCTAAAGATAAATGATTATGTGCTGAAGAATCACCGCTGTCGGCTGACCACGGATGAAATTATGTTTTTAACTATTCATATCAATCGCTTGAAGCCGGATTGATGTGTTGGTTTTACTCCCTCCCCTATTTAGGGGAGGGTTGGGGTTGGCTGCATTGAGCGCGGAATTAAACCACTCCTCATCCCAGCCTTCTCCTCTGAGAGGAGAAGGAGTAAACCTTTTTCCTACTTAGCATTCAGCTTCTGCAAAGCCGCTACGCAGCGATCAACCACGCCCTCGAACTTGTGGTCGATATTCACGCGGATCACATCTGGCTCATCTTCGCCCGGCTCTTCCAACGCTTCGAACTGGCTTTTCAGCAAATCCAGCGGCATGAAATGTCCGGCGCGCGCTTTCAGGCGTTCAGAAATGACGTCAACACTGCCTTTCAAATAGAGGAAAACCACGCCCTGATTGTCATCACGCAGCGCGTCGCGATAGCGGCGTTTCAGCGCGGAGCAGACAATGATGCCGGTTTCGTTTTTATGGTACAGGCTGTAGGCCGCGTCGTTCAGACGTTTGAGCCACGGCGCGCGGTCGTCATCGTTCAATGGGTGGCCGCTGGCCATTTTCTGGATATTGGCGCGCGGATGAAGATCATCACCGTCAATGAATTTCGCGTTGATTTCACGTGCCAGTGCTGCGCCTACGGTGGATTTACCGCTGCCTGACACGCCCATCAGAATGATGCTTTGTCCTGCCATAAGTATGATCTCTATCCCAAAATGAAAATTTCGACTGCGGAGTGAGTCCTAATATTAGCATGTTACCGGTATCATGATACCGGTAACAAATGGAGATGTGATTAATATCACAAAGGAATGCACTGCTGATTTAGCGGTCGCGACCTGTACCCGTTGCACTGTTAACTCCTACAACTTATTGAAAATCAAAAATAATGTACCGGCGTTTGATCACCTGCGCTGGAGAAAGCATTAAGGGGAAAAGATATGCCATTAGTTATTGTAGCCGTAGGCGTCGCGCTACTGCTGTTGCTTATGATCCGATTCAAACTCAACGGGTTTATCGCGCTGATTCTGGTCGCACTCGCGGTCGGCATCATGCAGGGTATGCCGGTCGACAAAGTCATTACTTCGATTAAAAACGGGGTTGGCGGCACGCTAGGAAGTCTGGCACTGATCATGGGCTTTGGTGCCATGCTCGGTAAAATGCTGGCTGACTGCGGCGGTGCGCAGCGTATTGCCACCACGCTGATTAAGAAATTTGGTAAGGATTACATCCAGTGGGCAGTGGTGCTGACCGGCTTTATCGTCGGCTTCGCGCTGTTCTATGAGGTTGGTTTCGTGCTGATGCTGCCGCTGGTATTCACCATCGCTGCCGCCGCGCGCCTGCCGCTGCTGTATGTCGGTGTGCCGATGGCGGCTGCACTGTCCGTGACCCACGGCTTCCTGCCACCACATCCAGGTCCGACGGCGATTGCCACCATCTTCCATGCGGACATGGGTAAAACCCTGCTCTATGGTTCACTGCTGGCGGTGCCGACGGTTATCATCGCGGGTCCAGTGTTTGCGCGCTTCCTCAAAGGGATCGACAAGCCGGTGCCAGAAGGCTTATTCAACCCTAAAACCTTCACTGAAGAAGAGATGCCAAGCTTCGGCGTGAGCGTCGCGACGTCGCTGGTGCCGGTTATTCTGATGGCTTTCCGCGCAGTGTGTGAGATGGTGCTGCCGAAGGGCCACGCTATCCTGCCTTACGCGGAATTCTTCGGCGACCCGGTGATGGCAACCCTGATTGCGGTGCTGATTGCTATCTTCACCTTTGGTCTGAACCGTGGCCGTACCATGACGGAAGTGATGGATACCGTTACTGATTCCATCAAAATCATCGCCATGATGCTGCTGATTATCGGCGGTGGCGGTGCGTTCAAACAGGTGCTGGTAGACAGCGGCATCGAGCCATACATCGCTAACATCATGAACGGCAGCCACCTGTCGCCAATTCTGCTGGCATGGTCAATTGCGGCAGTACTGCGTATCGCACTGGGTTCAGCAACCGTGGCGGCGATCACCGCTGGCGGCATCGCGGCTCCGCTGATTGCAACCACCGGCGTTAGCCCTGAGCTGATGGTTATCTCCGTGGGTTCCGGCAGCCTGATTTTCTCTCACGTCAATGACCCGGGCTTCTGGCTGTTCAAAGAGTATTTCAACCTGACTATCGTCGAGACCTTCAAGTCATGGTCAGTGCTGGAAACCATCATCTCCCTCTGCGGCTTAGGCGGCTGTTTGCTGCTGTCGATGGTGGTGTAAGGCGTTAACTGTTGAAGTAAAAACAACAGGTTATCAATAAAAACGGCGAGCCATATGCTCGCCGTTTTTTTATGGACAAGACAAAAAACTCGCGTTGAACTCTTACCTTGTGAGAGTATTATCTCGCCATCTTGAGTCAGGGATTGAGTCATATGGAATATTTGGAGTTTATTGAAACGCCGACTTTTAGTCGTAAATGCAAAGAATTACTTACTGAGGATGAGTATTGTCAACTTCAGGAGTATCTCACGCACTCGCCAGATGCAGGTGCAGTCATTGTTGGAACTGGTGGCTGCCGCAAAATTCGCTGGGCAAAGGCGGGAAAAGGATAAAGTGGTGGTGTAAGAGCTATCTATTATTACCTTTGTGCCGACGGACAAATTTTTATGCTGCTTGTGTACCCGAAAAGCGATAAGGATTCCCTTTCTAACAATGAGAAAGCAATCCTGAAAAGCATTGTGCAAAGTCTGTCGTGAAACAGGAGATGGACCATGGATAAAGAACTATTCGAAGAACTTCGACAATCAGCCGAAGAGATGGTGGCGATCCGCAAAGGCGAGATGGCACCGGCTCATGTCACACGCATTGCTATGCCAGTAGTAAAAGAAATTCGTTCTAAAGCAGGGGTGAAACAAGAGGAATTTGCCAAGCTAATTGGAGTTTCCCCTTCCTTGGTTCAGGCATGGGAGCAGCAGAAACGTTTGCCAAATGGAGCTGCACTTAAGTTATTAAGGATGATTGAGTTAAATCCCAATATCATCAATACATTAAAGATGATTTAAAGAGTCTTAAATAAAAACGGCGAGCCATGTGCTCGCCGTTTTCGTTGTTCTGAGGAAGATAAACTAAATCTTCAAATACGCCCTAACTCCATCAAGGAACATCTGAGTGGAAAGCATGATCAGCACTAGGCCCATCAGGCGTTCGAGGGCGCTGACGCCTTTGTCGCCGAGCAGGCGCAGGAACAGGTTTGACAGCAGTAGAATGCACATCGACAGGCCCCAGGCGATGAACAGTGCCAGCGTCAGGTGTGACATCTGATTCGGATATTGATGCGAGAGCAGCATCAGCGTTGCCAGAATTGACGGGCCAGCCACCAGTGGGATTGCCATCGGCACCAAGAAAGGTTCTTCACCCGCCGGTAAGCCGGTACTGCTTTTCTCTTCTGAAGGGAAAATCATCTTGATGGCGATCAGGAACAGAATAATACCGCCGGAAATCGACACCGTTTCTGTCCTCAGATTGAGGAAGGAGAGGATCTTCTCACCGGCGAACAGGAAAATAAGCATCAGGATCAGCGCGATCAGCATCTCGCGGATCAGCACAACCCGGCGGCGCTTAGGATCTAAATGTTTGAGTACCGACATAAAGATCGGCAGGTTACCTAGTGGGTCCATAATTAAAAACAGCAAAATAGTTGCTGAAATCATTTCGGTCATAACTACCTCAGAAGAGAGTCGGCCAATATACCCGTGGGTAAATAAAGGCTCTGTTTTTACCTGTTATATAAGTTGTGCTGCTAAAAAAGCCCGCACTATCGATTAAATTCACTTGCCACTTCTACACCATTTTGTAAGGTGGTATACCCGTCTTCGTTTGTTTCGAATAGGCACTGCTTTTTGCCTGTCACCCGAACGATTTCCGGGACAAATCCTTTGTGTTGACAGGGTCGTCAGCGCTAAAAAATCAAACTCATTACGCAGCTATCACCTTTCAGGTCAGGACAGTAATTATGAAAAATGTAGGTTTCATTGGCTGGCGCGGTATGGTCGGTTCTGTACTCATGCAACGCATGATTGAAGAACGCGATTTTGACGCCATCCGCCCGGTATTCTTCTCCACCTCGCAACACGGCCAAGCCGCTCCGTCATTTACCGGGCAGCAGGGCACATTGCAGGATGCTTATGATCTCGACGCACTGAGTGCGTTGGACATTATCATTACCTGTCAGGGCGGCGATTATACCAATGAAATCTATCCGAAGCTGCGTCAAATCGGTTGGAATGGCTACTGGATCGACGCAGCATCGTCTTTAAGAATGAACGATGACGCGATCATTATTCTGGACCCGGTCAATAGCGCAGTAATTCATCAGGGTATCGACAAAGGTATTAAGACCTTTGCGGGCGGTAACTGCACCGTCAGCCTGATGCTAATGTCACTCGGCGGCCTGTTTGCCAATGACCTGATTGAGTGGGCCTCTGTCGCCACTTATCAGGCGGCATCCGGCGGCGGTGCGCGTCACATGCGTGAACTGCTGACCCAAATGGGCATGCTGCACAACAACGTGGCGAAAGAGCTGCAAGACCCGGCTTCTGCCATTTTGGATATCGAACGCAAAGTCACTGCGCTGACCCGCAGCGGCACTCTGCCAACCGATAACTTCGGCGTTCCTTTGGCGGGCGGTCTGATCCCGTGGATTGACAAGCAGCTCGACAACGGCCAGACCAAAGAAGAGTGGAAAGGTCAGGCTGAAACCAACAAAATTCTTGGCACTTCAAGCGTGATCCCAGTGGATGGCCTCTGCGTGCGTATCGGCGCACTGCGCTGCCACAGCCAGGCGTTCACCCTGAAACTGAAAAAAGACGTGTCGATTCCAGAAATCGAACAGATGCTGGCAACCCACAATGACTGGGTTCGCGTGATCCCGAATGACCGTGAACTGTCGATGCGTGAGCTGACACCAGCCGCGGTTACCGGCACCATGAACACCCCGGTTGGGCGTCTGCGTAAACTGAACATGGGTCCACAGTACCTGTCCGCGTTCACCGTGGGCGACCAGCTGCTGTGGGGCGCTGCTGAGCCGCTGCGCCGCATGCTGCGTATCCTGCTGTAACCTCGAATAATCCTCCAACGGGACACCAGCACGGTGTCCCGTTTTAACTCCTTCTATCAAGCACTTCACCCTGTTGCAGTCTCTCCTCCTAGCGCTTTCCCCTGAATTTCAAGACACCCAAAATTCCTCTGCTTATCCACCCTGCCTTTTAACGACCTTTGTCTATGCTTAGTAGATGACCCGTTTGAATTTGAGAAGGGGGAAATAGCACTTTTTTAGAAACTGTGAACATGAGCGTCGCCGAGCACGTTTAAGCAAAAAATAACGGCACGCGCGTCACAGGGCACCCGGTAAAACGGGCGCACAATTTATTAGAGAAATAACATTAATCATCTGTCTGATGTCATTGAATTTATTGATTTAATTAATCATAGGACGAAATTCATGTCAGTTCTTCCCGATCAGCACGTTATTAATCAGCTTATTTCTGGCCACTACGCTGATCCTTTTTCCTTACTGGGGATGCACGCCGTCGCGGCGGGCATTGAAGTTCGCGCTCTGCTGCCAGACGCTGATCAGGTTTGGGTAGTGGATGCCGACAAGGGCACGCAGGTTTGTGAGCTGCGCCGTTATGACGATCGCGGTTTTTTTGTCGGCGTGATCCCGCGCCGTAAGAATCCGTTTCGCTATCAGCTGGACGTGCGCTGGGGCGAAAATACTCATCGCCTCGACGACCCCTATCGCTTCGGCACTCTGTTGCAGGAGCTGGATATCTGGCTGTTGGCCGAGGGCACGCATCTGCGGCCTTATGAAAAACTGGGCGCGCACCCGCAGGTGTTAGACGGTGTCGAAGGCGTGAGTTTTGCCGTCTGGGCGCCGAACGCCACGCGAATCTCGGTGGTCGGCGAGTTCAATTATTGGGATGGTCGCCGCCATCCGATGCGCCAGCGCCGTGAGAATGGCATTTGGGAGCTGTTTATCCCCGCCGTAAAGCAAGGCCAGCTCTATAAATATGAAATTATTGATTGCCGTGGCCATGTTTCGTTGCGCGCAGACCCTTATGCTTTTGAAGCCCAGATGCGCCCGGAGACGGCTTCTCTGGTGCGCCAACTGCCTGAAAAAGTGCCGTTTTCCGCCGAACGCAAGAAAGCCAATGCCTTCAACCAGCCGGTTTCGGTTTACGAAGTGCATCTCGGCTCGTGGCGTCGCCATACCGATGACAATTTCTGGCTAAGCTACGGCGAACTGGCCGAGCAACTGGTCTCCTACGCCAAATGGATGGGCTTCACCCATATTGAACTGATGCCGATTAACGAGCATCCGTTCGACGGCAGCTGGGGCTATCAGCCGCTCGGCATGTATGCGCCGACCCGCCGCTACGGCACGCCACAAGAGTTCAAAGCCTTTATCGACGCGGCCCACGACGCCGGGCTGAACGTGATCCTCGACTGGGTGCCGGGCCATTTCCCCAGCGACGCCCACGGGCTGGCGCAATTCGACGGCACCGCGCTTTACGAATATGCCGATCCGCGCGAAGGCTATCATCAGGACTGGAACACGCTGATTTACAACTATGGCCGCCACGAAGTGCGCAACTATCTGGCGGGCAATGGTTTTTACTGGATTGAGCGCTATGGCATTGATGGATTGCGTGTCGACGCCGTGGCGTCGATGATCTACCGCGACTACAGCCGCAAGCCGGGCGAATGGGTGCCTAACCACTACGGCGGCCGGGAAAATCTCGAGGCGATCTCCTTCCTGCGCTACACCAACCAGACCATCGGCCGCGAGCTGGATGGCGCAGTCACGCTGGCGGAAGAGTCCACCGACTACCCCGGCGTCACCATGCCGCCGGACGCCAATGGCCTCGGCTTCCACTACAAGTGGAATATGGGCTGGATGCATGACTCCCTCAATTACATGCAGCTCGACCCTGTTCACCGCAAATATCACCACCACCTGATGACCTTCGGCGTGCTCTACGCCTACAGCGAGAACTTTATTTTGCCGCTGTCGCACGATGAAGTGGTACACGGTAAAGGCTCGCTGCTCGACAGAATGCCGGGCGACACGTGGCAGAAGTTTGCCAACCTGCGTGCCTATTACGGCTTTATGTGGGCCCATCCGGGTAAGAAACTGCTGTTTATGGGCTGTGAATTCGCCCAAGGCCGCGAATGGGATTTCAACAACAGCCTCGACTGGCACCTGCTGGATGACCAAAACGGCTGGCACAGCGGCGTGCAGCATTTAGTGCGCGATTTAAACCACGTTTACCGCCAGCAGTCGCCGCTGTATGAGCTGGATTTCAACCCGCGCGGCTTTGAATGGCTGGTGGTGGATGACCATGAAAACTCGGTGTTTGCCTTTGCCCGTCGCGATGAGCACGGCAACGAAATTATCGTGGTCAGCAACTTCACGCCGGTACCGCGCTACGACTATCGCATTGGCGTCGGGCGTCCGGGGCGCTATCACGAAGTGCTCAACACCGACTCCCACTTCTATCGCGGCAGCAATGTCGGCAACGGCGGCGATATTTACAGCCATGCTCACCACCATCACCAACGTGAACACTCCATTTCGCTGACCATTCCTCCGCTGGCCACCCTTTATCTGCGGCGGGAGGATCTATGAATAAACTCCAACCCGGTCAATCGCAGCCTTTTGGCGCCACCTTGCAGTCAGATGGTGTCAACTTCAGCCTGTTTTCCGCCCACGCGGAGAAGGTCGAGCTGTGCCTGTTTGATGAAGCGGGCAGCGAGCAGCGCTTAACCTTGCCGGGGCGAACCGGCAATGTGTGGCACGGCTTCCTGCCAAACGCCAAGGCAGGGCAGCGCTACGGTTATCGGGTTTACGGGCCGTTTGAACCGGCTCAGGGGTTACGTTTCAATCCTAAAAAACTGTTGATTGATCCGAGTGCGCGCGCCTTAGAAGGGGAGCTGCGGGACAACGCGCGGCTAACCGGCGGCATTGACGCGCCGGACGAAAAAGATAGCGCGGTGGCCGTGCCGAAGTCAGTGGTGGTCAATGACGCCTTTGACTGGGGCGATGACGCACCGCCCGCCACGCCGTGGAGTGAAACGGTGATTTATGAGGCGCACGTTCGCGGTTTGACTCGCCAGCATCCGCGCATTCCGGCGGCCCTGCGCGGCACTTACGCCGGGCTGGCGCACCCGGTGATGCTGCAATATCTGCAACACTTGGGCGTGACCGCCATTGAGCTTTTGCCGGTGCAGCATCACGCCGACGAGCCGCGCCTACAGCGGCTTGGGCTGAGCAATTACTGGGGCTACAACGTGCTGGCTCCTTGCGCGGTGGAACCACGTTATGCCAGCCGCCACAAAAACTTATCGGCATTGAACGAATTTAAAGCCGCGGTCAAAGCGCTGCATCAGGCGGGAATCGAAGTGATCCTCGACGTGGTGTTCAACCACAGCGCGGAGCTGGACGTCGATGGGCCCTTTATCTCTTTCCGTGGCATCGATAACGCCAGCTGGTACTGGCTGCGCGAAGACGGCAGCGACGACAACGTGACCGGCTGCGGTAACGCGCTGCGTCTGGTGGATGAAGAAACCATCGCATGGACGCTCGACTGCCTGCGCTACTGGGTGAGGGAGTGCCACGTTGACGGCTTCCGCTTTGATTTAGCCACGGTGCTCGGCAGAACGCCGACCTTCGACACTCAATCGCCGCTGTTCGCCGCAATTCAGGCCGACGACGTGCTATCGGGCTGCAAGCTGATTGCCGAACCTTGGGACATCGGCCCCGGCGGCTACCAGTTGGGGCATTTCCCCGCGCCTTTCGCCGAATGGAGCGACCTGTGGCGCGACGACATGCGCAAATTCTGGCTGCACGGCAACCTGTCGCTGGGGCAGTTCGCCCAACGTTTTGCCGCCTCCGCCGACCTGTTCAATCACGATGGGCGCGCGCCCTATGCCAGCGTCAACATGCTTACCGCGCACGACGGCTTTACCCTGCGCGACCTCGTGAGCTTTAACGACAAGCACAATCAGGCCAACGGAGAAGATAACCGCGACGGCCACAATGAGAATTACAGCCAGAACCATGGCGAAGAGGGGCTGAATGCCTCGCCTGAGGTACAGCATCAGCGCTGGTTGAGCCAGCGCGCTTTGCTTGCCACGCTGCTGCTTTCGCAGGGCACGCCGATGCTGCTGGCGGGCGATGAGCAGGGCCACAGCCAGCAGGGCAACAATAATGCCTATTGTCAGGATAACGCGCTGACCTGGCTCGAATGGAACCACGCCGATGAAAGCCTGACGGCGTACGTGGCGGCGTTGATTGCGCTGCGCAAAAAGATCCCCGCGCTGTCCCGTTCTTCATGGTGGCAAGCCGAGGGAGATGACGTTGAATGGCTGGACCAGCAAGGCCAGCCGATGAGCAATGAGGGTTGGGAACATGGCCCGCAGCAGTGGCTGCAAATCCGCCTTTCGGGGCGCTGGCTGGTGGTCCTCAACGCATCGCTTAACGATGTTGATATGCAATTGCCCGCAGGGAACTGGCGCCCGGTTGCGCCATTCGCTGAGGGAGCACCGCCGATCAGGGATGGCGGAATGTGGTGTGCGAAAGCGAAAACCCTATCTGTACTGGAGAGCGGCGAATAAGTGATTAACAACCAATCGTCGAGCACCGCGACCTCTTCGGCACAGCGCAACGTCAGCAGAGTGATGCAAGGAGTTCATCATGAGTAAAACAGAACATCGAGACCCGGTCATGCTGGCAAGACAGCTGCCGCTCAAGTCCGTGGCGCTAATTTTGGCCGGAGGACGCGGTTCGCGCTTGAAAGATTTAACCGCCACGCGGGCCAAGCCTGCGGTGCACTTTGGTGGCAAATTCCGCATCATCGATTTTGCCCTGTCGAACTGCCTGAACTCGGGCATTCGTCGCATCGGCGTAATCACGCAATATCATTCACATACCCTCGTTCAGCACATTCAGCGCGGCTGGTCTTTCCTCAATGAGGAGATGAACGAGTTCGTCGATTTACTCCCGGCGCAGCAGCGCCAGAGCACGGAGCATTGGTACAAAGGCACCGCCGACGCGGTGTATCAGAATCTGGACATTATTCGCCGCTATGAGGCGGAGTACGTGGTGATTCTGGCTGGGGACCACATCTACAAAATGGACTACTCGCGCATGCTGGTGGACCACGTGGAAAAAGGCGGCGAGTGCACGGTAGCCTGTCTGGCGGTGCCATTGGCAGAAGCCAGTGAGTTTGGCGTGATGGACGTCAGCGAAGACTTTCAAATCAAAAGCTTCCTCGAAAAACCGCAGGATCCGCCCTCTATTCCGGGCCAGCCGGACATGGCGCTGGCCAGCATGGGGGTCTACATTTTTAATGCGGATTACCTTTTCCGCCTGCTCGAAGAGGACATGGCGAGCGAAGAGTCCAGCCATGACTTCGGCAAAGATCTTATCCCGAAAATTACGCGTCAGGGCGCGGCCTGGGCCCATCCTTTCAGCCTCTCCTGCGTGACGCAAAACAGCGAGCAACCGCCGTACTGGCGCGATGTCGGTACGCTGGACGCCTACTGGCGAGCCAATCTGGATTTAGCGTCGGTGACGCCAGAGCTGGATATGTATGACCGCTCGTGGCCTATCCGTACCCATATGGAGCCGCTGCCACCGGCCAAATTTGTGCAAGACAGGTCGGGCAGCCACGGCATGACCATGAACTCGCTGGTGGCCGGAGGCTGCATTGTCTCTGGCTCGGTGGTGGTCAACGCCGTGCTGTTCCCACGCGTGCGGGTGAACTCGTTTTGCAATATTGATTCGACAGTCTTGCTTCCGGACGTCAACGTCGGCCGCTCCTGTCGTCTGCGTAACTGCGTGATAGACCGCGCCTGTCATATCCCCGAGGGCATGGTGATTGGCGAAAATGCCGATGAAGACAGTAAACGTTTTTATCGCTCAGAAGGCGGCGTAGTGCTAGTCACCAGAGCGATGTTAGCGAAATTGTAATACCCGGCATGTTGCAGCCCAACGCGTTGGGTAGGCCGGTGAGAAGTGAAAAGCTGATTACATGAAATGAACGTGGTCCGGGACGGTCAAGAGGGAGAATATTGACGTCTGCCCCGATAATATTTGCTCGCCATTTCGGCCCTAATCCCGTGATGGCGGTGATGATTCAGGAGCGCGAATGCAGGTTTTACATATTTGTTCAGAGCTGTTCCCCCTGTTGAAAACGGGCGGGCTGGCTGACGTCGCGGGTGCGCTTCCCGCCGCACAAATTGAAGGGGGGACTGACGTTCGCGTCTTGATTCCGGCGTTCCCTGATATCAAACGCGGGCTGGGTGAGACGCAGGTCGTGGGGCAACTTGATACCTTTGCCGGGCAAGTGACGCTGCGTTACGGCGTCTATCAGGGCGTGGGGATCTATATTATCGACGTCCCGGTGCTTTATGAGCGCCCCGGCAGCCCGTATCACGACCAATCTCTCTATGCTTACCCGGATAACCATCTGCGTTTTGCCCTGCTGAGCTGGATGGCGGCGGAGCTGGGTGCCGGATTCGACCCCGCGTGGCGGCCGGATATTCTGCAATCCCACGACTGGCACGCCGGGCTGACTTCCGCCTACGTGCGCGCGCGTAACCTGCCGGTGAAAACCGTCTTTACCGTACATAATCTGGCGTTTCAGGGGCTGTTCGAAAGCCACCATTTGCAGCAGCTGCAAATCCCGCAAGAGTTCTTCCAGATGCACGGTCTGGAGTTCTACGGCCAGATTTCTTACCTCAAGGCCGGGCTGTATTACTCCGACCACGTCACCACCGTCAGCCCGACCTACGCCAAAGAGATAACCCGGCCTGAGTTTGGTTACGGCATGGAGTCGCTGCTGCTGGAGCTGGAGCGCGAAGGGCGTCTCACCGGCATTCTCAACGGCGTAGACGATGCTATCTGGCAGCCGCGCAATGACGTGCTGCTCTCGGCCCGCTACGACGCCGACGACCTGCGCTCCAAAGCCATCAACAAAGCCTATTTGCAGCGGGCGATGGGGCTGGACGTTGATGACTCGCGGCTGGTGTTCGCCGTGGTCAGCCGCCTGACCAGTCAAAAGGGGCTGGATCTGGTGCTGGAAGCCTTGCCTGATCTGCTGGAGCGCGGCGGCCAACTGGCGCTGCTCGGCGCGGGTGATGCCGTGTTGCAGCAGGCATTTTTGGCGGCGGCGGCGGACAATCCGGGGCAGGTTGGCGTCCAGTTGGGGTATCACGAGGCGTTCTCGCACCGCATTATTGGCGGCGCGGATGTGATCATGGTGCCGAGCCGCTTCGAGCCTTGCGGCCTGACTCAGCTCTACGGCCTGAAGTACGGCACGCTGCCGCTGGTGCGCCGCACCGGCGGGCTGGCTGACACCGTGGTGGACTGCGCGCTGGAGAATCTGGCCGACGGCACCGCCAGCGGTTTTGTTTTCGAAGAGGCGAACGGCAAGTCATTGGGTAACGCTATTCGTCGAGCCTTTGTTCTCTGGAGCCGGCCAAAGCATTGGCGGCACGTGCAGCATCACGCCATGGGAATCGACTTCGGCTGGCAGGTAGCGGCTCAGGCCTATCTGTCTCTTTATCAACGCCTGTTGTCATAATGGCCGCGCAGCGGCATGACTTGATTGGGAACGCAACGCTATGACCTCACCGTTTAATTACACATCGCCTACTGTCAGTGTTGAAGCGCTGAAACACTCTATTGCCTATAAGTTGATGTTTATCATCGGCAAAGACCCTTCTATCGCCACCCAGCACGACTGGCTCAACGCCACGCTGTTTGCCGTGCGCGACCGCATGGTAGAACGCTGGCTGCGTTCCAACCGCGCGCAAACCTCGCAGGATGTGCGTCAGGTTTATTATTTGTCGATGGAGTTTCTGATTGGCCGCACCTTGTCTAACGCGCTGCTGTCGATGGGCATCTACGATGACATCAAGCAGGCGCTGGATGAAATGGGCTTCGACCTTGAGGAGCTGATCGGCGAAGAGAATGACCCCGGCTTGGGCAATGGCGGGTTGGGGCGTTTGGCGGCCTGTTTCCTTGATTCACTGGCGACGCTGGCACTGCCGGGCCGTGGCTACGGCATTCGCTATGAATACGGCATGTTCGCGCAAAATATCATTAATGGTCAGCAGATGGAGTCGCCGGACTACTGGCTGGAGTACGGCAACCCGTGGGAATTCCAGCGCCACAGCACCCGCTACAAAGTGCGTTTCGGCGGGCGTTTGCAGCATGAAGGCAGCAAAACCCGCTGGCTGGAAACCGAAGAAGTTATTGCGCTGGCCTATGATCAGGTTATCCCCGGTTTCGATACCGACGCCACCAACACGCTGCGCCTGTGGGGCGCGCAGGCCAGTAACGAAATCAACCTCGGCAAGTTCAATCAGGGCGACTACTTTGCGGCGGTGGAAGACAAAAACCACTCCGAAAACGTGTCCCGCGTGCTCTACCCGGATGACTCCACCTACTCGGGCCGCGAGCTGCGTCTGCGCCAAGAGTACTTCTTGGTGTCGGCTACCGTGCAGGACATCCTCAACCGCCACTACGTCACGCACCACACTTACGAGAATCTGGCGGACAAAATCGCCATCCACCTCAATGACACTCACCCGGTACTCTCCATCCCTGAGCTAATGCGTCTGCTGATTGACGAGCATAAGTTTAGCTGGGAGAAGGCGTGGGAGACGGTGACGAAGGTGTTCTCCTACACCAACCACACGCTGATGAGCGAGGCGCTGGAAACCTGGCCGGTGGATATGATTGGCAAAATCCTGCCGCGCCATCTGGAAATTATCTTCCAGATTAACGACCACTTCCTCAAAGAGGTGGCGGTGAAAGTGCCGGATGACAGCGGCATTCTCTCCCGCGTGTCGATTATTGATGAAGGCAACGGCCGCCGCGTGCGCATGGCGTGGCTGGCGGTGATTGCCAGCCATAAAGTAAACGGCGTGTCGGCGCTGCACTCGGAGCTAATGGTGCAGTCGCTGTTTGTCGACTTCGCCCACATCTATCCAGACCGTTTCTGCAATAAAACCAACGGCGTGACCCCGCGCCGCTGGCTGGGGCTGGCCAACAAGCCGCTGTCGAAAGTGCTGGATGACGCTATCGGTCATAACTGGCGTACGGACCTGAGCCAGCTGGAAGAGCTGAAACAGAATATCGACTACCCAAGCTTCCTTGAGGCGCTGCGCAAGGCCAAGCTGGAGAACAAAAAGCGGCTGGCGCTGTATATCGCCCAGAAACTCGACGTGGTGGTGGATCCGAAAAGCCTGTTCGACGTGCAGATTAAGCGCATTCACGAGTACAAACGCCAGCTGATGAATGTGCTGCACGTCATCACGCGCTATAACCGCATTATCGAAGACCCGGACGCAGGCTGGGTGCCGCGCACGGTAATTTTCGCCGGCAAAGCGGCTTCGGCCTACTATGCGGCCAAGCAAATCATTCGGCTGATCAACGACGTAGCGGCGGTGATCAACGAAGATCCCCGGGTGCGCGACAAACTCAAAGTGGTGTTCATCCCGAACTACAGCGTGAGTCTGGCGCAGATCATTATTCCGGCGGCAGATCTCTCCGAGCAGATCTCGCTGGCGGGCACCGAGGCGTCAGGCACCAGTAATATGAAGTTTGCGCTCAACGGCGCGCTGACCATCGGCACGCTGGATGGCGCCAATGTCGAAATGCTCGAGCACGTCGGCGAGGAGAATATCTTTATCTTCGGCAACACCACCCCACAGGTCGAGCAACTGCGCCGCGACGGCTACAATCCGCATACCTACTATGAGCAGGACGCCGAGCTACACCAAGTGCTGACCCAGATTGCCACCGGCGTCTTTAGCCCGAATGAGCCAAAACGCTACAGCAATCTGTTCGACACGTTGGTCAACCTTGGCGACCATTACCAGCTGCTGGCGGACTATCGCAGCTATGTCGACACTCAGGACAAAGTGGATGAACTCTACAAACAGCCCGAAGAGTGGACGCGCCGCACCCTGCTGAACATCGCCAACATGGGCTATTTCTCCTCCGACCGCACCATCCAAGAATACGCGGACGAGATCTGGAACATTAAGCCGATTAAGCTGTGATGAGGTGATTGGTAATTACCGGAACAACTTAGCTGGATGAATAAAAGGCACATGAAAATGTGTCTTTTATTATTTCGAGGCTTATCTAAAAGCCATTAAATTTAGATTAAATTGTATTGACGGCCTCTGAATAAAAGATTAATTTTCACACAGCAGCCCAGCACTGTTCGTAGATAATAGTTAGGATCTACTCAACGGTTCTGGGCTTTTTCATATCAAAGGAACTGATAAGAATGAAAAAAACGGCAGTTATGATCGACGGCGGGTATTTTATTCGCCGCATAGATTATTTTTTGAGAAAGCATTTTTCTGGACTGACAATCGATGCGGCGCAGCTAGTAAAAATCATTTGGCGTATCGTTAGATTTCATTTGGACTCCCCACACGGCAGACATGCCGAGCTAGAGCCTCTCGCGCTTTATCGTATCTACTATTATGACTGCCCGCCTCTTGATAAGCAGATTAAATTTCCACTTCCTCTTGAAGGCCATAAAACACCTTCTACGAAAAACTTTAAAGCCCATGCTCCAAATGTTTTACGCAATGAATTACATGAAGAATTAAGGCGTAATCGCAAAACTGCTTTAAGAATGGGAGTGTTATCTACAACGGGCCAGTGGCAGGTAAAAGAAAGAAGGTTGAAGCAACTTATCAATAATGAAGTTAGTTGGAATGAACTCACCAACGATGATTTCTATTATGAATATAAGCAAAAAGCCGTCGATATAAAGTTAGGGATGGATATCACTATTTTGGCCCATGAAAAACTGGTGGATGTCATTATCCTGCTTGCAGGAGATGCTGATTTTGTTCCTGCTGCAAAGCATGCTCGAATCAAGGGCGTTGATTTTATTCTTGATCCAATGCATCAGAAGGTATCTGCATCATTATCGGAACATGTTGATGGTGTTCAGTCTAGCAACATCGTTGTCGCTATTGCGGATATCTGTAAGGTTCAACCAACACATAAACCCGAATGGTGGGAAGCACATGTTGATCGTAGAAGAGAGAAACGTAGCCAGCGGGCGAGTTAGCTATCGTCTCAGAGATAAAAAAGGCATCCATCTGGATGCCTTTTTGCTTGCTAGCCGCGGTGATTAAGAGGCGAGCGAGATGTCTTTCTTCTGCTGCTTATTGGCCGCCAGCCACTCGGCGACGCGCGCCTGTTGGGCTTTATCCAGCCACATGCCGAGCTTGGTGCGGCGCCAGATGGCGTCGTCGAGTTCGCAAACCCACTCTTTCTCCACCAGATAGCGCAGTTCGGCTTCATAAAGACCGTGACCGAAATCTTCGCCCAGTGATTCAAGGCTGGTAGCGTCGGCGATAAACAACTCGGTCTGGCTGCCGTATGTGTGGGTATAACGGCGGGCCAGCGACTCAGGTAACCATTTGAAACGGCTGCGCAAATTAGCTGCGTAAGTTTCACGGTCACCGCCAAGTTTACCCCCCGGCAGCACGGCGTTTTTGGTCCACGCCGGGCCTGCTTTCGGATAGTACTTGCCCAGTTTCTCCATCGCGTGCTCAGCCAACTTACGGTAAGTGGTCAGCTTGCCGCCGAACACTGACAGCAATGGTGCTTTGCCGTTTTGGTCATGAACGTCCAGCGTATAGTCGCGGGTCACAGCCTGTGGAGAATCTGATTCGTCGTCGCACAGCGGACGAACGCCGGAGTAGCTCCAGACGATGTCTTCTGTGGTCAGCTGTTTCTTAAAGTGGTCGTTATACACTTTCAGCAGATAGTTGGTCTCTTTCTCGTCGATCTGCACGTCTTTCGGGTCGCCGTGGTACTCCACGTCGGTGGTGCCAATGATCGAGAACTCGTCCAGCCATGGAATAACGAACACGATACGATGGTCTTCGTTTTGCAGAATGTAGGCCTGCGGCTGATTGTGCGCGCGTGGCACCACGATATGGCTACCCTTGATCAGGCGGATGCCGTATGGCGATTTCAGTTTCAGGCCGTCGTCGAAGAAGTGTTTCACCCACGGGCCGGTGGCGTTAACCAGACCCTTGGCGCGCCAGGTGAAGGTTTTGCCGGTATCGACTTCTTCGGCTTCCACCATCCACATGCCGTCTTCGCGCCATGCGCGAGTAACTCGGGTGCGAGTACGAACTTCGCCGCCGCGTTCTTCCACTTCCTGAGCGTTAAGTACGACTAAACGCGCATCATCAACCCAGCAGTCAGAGTATTCGAAACCTTTGGTCAGCTCCGGCTTCAGCACGGAATCCGCGCCAAATTTCAGCCCTTTACTGGACGGCAGGCTGGTGCGTTTGCCCAAATGGTCGTACATAAACAGGCCGATGCGGATCATCCAGGCCGGACGCAGGTGAGGCTGGTGCGGCAGGCGGAAGCGCATAGGGAAGGCAATGTGCGGCGCAAGGCGCAGCAGCACTTCGCGCTCGGCCAGTGCTTCACTGACCAGACGGAATTCATAATGTTCGAGGTAGCGTAAGCCACCGTGAATCAGTTTTGAGCTAGCTGAAGAGGTTGCGCAGGCCAAGTCTTGCGCTTCCAGCAGCAGAACGGACAGCCCGCGGCCAGCCGCATCCGTAGCGATGCCAGTACCATTGATACCGCCACCGATTACGATCAAGTCTTTGGTTTCCACGTCATCTTCCTCCAGATGTTCGTAATAGCTCTTTTATGTTCGTTTTCGCTCATGATTGTAATCGAGAAACACCAAACAAGCCAAGCGTTAACCAAATAAAAACATTTAGGCGTGATGTAGGTAACATAATTTTGGCGCTTTAGCGCAATCAGATTAAAGAATAGACAAAGATGGCAGGAATTCGCGCGGTGCTTTTCGTAATTGCTCGTTTAAGACTGTAAAGGAGGGGGAACAGCGAGCCGGACGCGCAGGGCGCACGTCCGGAGGGGGCGGAATTAGCAGAGTTCGAGCTGGACGTCGTACTTCTCAATCAGCTTCATCACGCTTTCAGGCGGCTTTTGGTCGGTAAACATGTAGTCGATCAGGCTCATGTTGCCGAGGTTCACCATGGCGTTACGCCCAAACTTCGAGTGGTCGGTTACCAGCATCACGCAGCGCGAATTCTCAATGATGGCGCGCTTGGTGCGCACTTCGTGGTAGTCGAACTCCAGCAGTGAGCCATCCATGTCGATGCCGCTGATGCCCAAAATGCCGTAATCGAGACGAAACTGGGAGATAAAGTCCAGCGTCGCTTCGCCCATAATGCCGCCGTCGCGGGTGCGGACTTCACCACCGGCGAGGATCAAACGAAAATCCTCTTTGGCGGTGAGCAGGGTGGCAACGTTCAGGTTGTTGGTCACCACGCGCAGGTTTTTGTGATTCAACAGCGCGTGGGCCACGGCTTCCGGCGTGGTGCCGATATCAATAAACAGCGTCGCGCCGTCCGGGATTTGCGCTGCCACGCGCTGAGCGATACGCGCTTTCTCTTCCGACCACATGATTTTGCGGTCGTGATAGGCGGCGTTCACCGAGCTGGAAGGCAGGGCTGCCCCGCCGTGGTGGCGATGAATTTTATTCTGTTCTGCGAGGTCATTCAGGTCGCGGCGAATGGTCTGCGGGCTGACGGCAAAGTGCTCAACCAGCTCTTCCGTACTCACATAACCCTGCTGGCGCACCAGTTCGATAATGGCATCATGGCGTTGTGTCTGTTTCACCGAAATCCCCTAATTCTGTTTTTTATGTGACGTACGGGTGTCAACAAAGGCCATGAGCAGGCCAAGCACCAGACCGAAAACGTGTGCGGCATTGGCGATTGCCAGCCCCATCACGTTGAAATAGCCCAGCACCAACCAGGCAATGGAAAATACCATTAGTCCGCGTGGCAGAGAAATACCGCGTTTTGGTTTTAACTCGCCGGTCAGCCAGACATACCCCATCAAGGCATATACTACGCCGGATAAGCCACCAAACCAGATCCCGCTGAAAAGTGACTGTCCCCAGCCGCTGACCAGTGCCGAAACCACGGTAATAGTGAACAGTTTGCCAGTGCCCAGACGCTTTTCCACCGGGCCGCCGAGATACCACCACCACAGCAGGTTAAACAGAATATGGAGCAGGGAGAAGTGCAGCAGCGCCGGGCTGAACCAGCGCCAGATTTCGAGATATTGGCTGCTGTCCATCGGCCATGCCAGCGTGCGCATGACATTTTCGTCGCCGTAAATCTGTTGCAGGATATAGACCGCGATGCATAAGAAAATCATCACCATGGTCAGCGGGCCTGCCTGACTGCGAATGCGCTGCCAGTAGGAGTAATGCTGATAACTGAGGTTAGCGCCGGTGTTGCCGGTCTGCCAGCTGGCCGCCTGATAGCGGGGGTGCAGCGGGTCTTCTAGAAAGAGGGCTAATTGCTGCTCGACTTCCGGGAGTCGGGCTTCATCTTCCAGCCAGATTTGCACTTCCTGACTTTCATTTTTGACCTGTAGTTTTATCCCTTGAGTTGCCATGTAATCGACAAAGGCCAGCGCCAGACGGGGGTTGTTCAGGCTGAGAATGCGCACCATATTATTCAGCTGGTCCTGTAGTAGTTTGATTTTTAAGAGACATTTGTAGGGTAAACCTTTTCTGCCAGCGTGTAGAGAGTCGATTATAACGTCAGCGGACAAGGTTGTTGTCGAAAAATCAAATTATGCAGGAGGGATAACAGAGTGAAGAAAATTCCCGCGTCCCTGCGGGAGAGTTGTTGCGCCTTGAAATCAGCTCTTTTGAGTCAGTTTGCTGTAGCTGGTCATCAGGTTGCGATAATCAGGAATGTGGCTGGAGAACAGCGCGCCCAGTCCTTCCACATCATTACGCCAGTCTCGGTGCAATTCACAGGCCACGCCGAACCAAGTCATTAGCTGTGCGCCTGCATTGGACATGCGATCCCATGCCGAATGGCGAGTCATTTCATTAAAGGTGCCGGAAGCATCGGTGACCACGAAGACGTCGAACCCTTCCTCAATGGCGGACAGCGCTGGGAAGGCCACGCACACTTCGGTGACCACACCGGCGATCAGCAGCTGTTTCTTGCCAGTGGCTTTGATGGCTTTGACGAAGTCTTCGTTGTCCCACGCGTTAATCTGCCCAGGGCGCGCGATATAAGGCGCATCCGGGAATTGGCTTTTCAGCTCAGGCACCAACGGGCCGTTTGGACCCTCTTCAAAACTGGTGGTTAAGATGGTTGGCAGCTTGAAGTAGCTGGCAATATCGGCCAAGGCCAGCACGTTATTTTTGAATTTATCCGGGTCGATATCGCGCACCAGAGAGAGTAGGCCGGTTTGGTGATCGACCAACAGCACGGCAACATCATCTTTATTCAAACGCTTGTAAGCTACAGTCATGGGGAACTCCTTAAAGGTTAAAATGCCCGAAGGCGTTAAGCCAACCCGCGAAGGGGCGCCAGCGTTAAGCTGCCAGCGCCACTCATCAGGTTAGGAATGCATCTGACCAAATCGGCCACTGTTGAAATCGTCGATGGCTTCTCTGATCTCCTCCTGCGTGTTCATCACGAAAGGCCCGTGACCCACGATTGGCTCATCAATTGGCTCGCCGCTGAGCAGCAAGAACACCGCGTCAGTATTGGCTTCCAGCTCAATGCTGCTGCCCTGCGGATCGAACTGCACCAGCTGCGCTTCACGTGCCACGTCATTGCCGTTGATAAGCAAGGTGCCGTGTAGCATCACCAGCATCAGGGTTCTACCAGCCGCAACGTCGAAACGCGCCTTACCGTTTTGCGTCATCCGCACGTCCCACACGTCCAGCGGCGAGAAGGTATGCGCCGGGCCACGTTGGCCGCCGAATTCACCGGCGATCACCCGCAGGTAACCCGCGTTATCCGGCAAATTGACCGCCGGGATATGCTTGTCGGTCAGCGTCTGGTAGCCGGGCGTGGTCATTTTGTCTTTGGCTGGCAAATTGACCCACAGCTGCACCATTTCCAGCCCGCCGCCTTTACGTGAGAAGGCTTCGGAATGGAACTCTTCATGCAAAATGCCCGAACCGGCGGTCATCCACTGCACATCGCCGGGGCCGATCACGCCGCCCGCGCCGGTGGAGTCGCGATGCTGCACTTCACCCTGATAGACGATGGTGACCGTCTCAAAGCCACGGTGCGGGTGCTGCCCAACGCCGCGCGGCTGGCCCTCATTTGGGGTGAACTGCGCCGGACCCGCGTAGTCGAGCAGTAGGAACGGACTGACGTGCTTGCCGTGGCTGCCGTAACTGAACATTGAACGGACCGGGAAGCCATCGCCAACCCAGTGCTGGCGCGGTGCGCTATACGTGCCGAGGATTTTCTTCATCATCATCTCCAGTCAAAAAAGGGGGCCAAAACGACGTTGCCTTGGCTGATGAAAAGATGATAGATCTGCAACGATTGGTCCGGTAGATGCTAAAATTGTCCGCAGTGTTCTATTAATAGAACGATATGGAGAGCGCGATGCGCGATTTGAACGATCTCTATTATTTTGTCGAAGTGGTGAATCATCGCGGCTTCTCGCCAGCCGGGCGCGCCTTGGGTATGCCGAAATCCAAGCTCAGCCGTCGCATTGCGCTGCTTGAGGAGAGGCTGGGGACGCGGCTTATTCAGCGTTCCACCCGGCGTTTTACAGTCACCGAGGTGGGGCAGGTTTACTATCAGCATTGCCGGGCGATGCTGATTGAGGCCGAGGCGGCGGACGAAGCTATTGCTCTGCGCTACGCCGAGCCGCGTGGCGTGGTGCGAGTGACCTGCCCGGTGGCGCTGCTGGATTCGCGGGTGGGTGAGATGCTGGCCGAGTTTATGGTGCAGTACCCGCTGGTGGATGTGCATCTGGAAGCCACCAATCGGCGAGTTGACGTGGTAGGAGAGGGCATTGACGTGGCGATCCGCGTTCGGCCGCCGCCGCTGGAAGACAGTGAGCTGGTGATGCGCGTATTGGCGGACCGCGCGCAGTGCTTAGTGGTCAGCCCCGAGTTATTGGAAAAACAGGGATTACCCCTGACCCCCGCCGACCTTATCGGCTGGCCAAGTCTGGATTTGGGCGTGCCGCAAAACGACCACGTTTGGACGTTGAATGGGCCGGACGGCGAGCAGGCGGCGATTCGCCATCAGCCGCGTTTAGTGACGCGCAGTATGCCTGCATTGCGGGCTGCGGCGGTGGCTGGCGTGGGGATTGTGCAGTTGCCGACCATGATGCTGACGGAGCAGATTGCCCGAGGGGAGCTGATACAGGTGTTGCAGGGCTGGCAGCCGCGACGCGAAATTATTCATGCGGTTTTCGCGTCACGACGAGGACTCTTGCCTTCCGTCAGGGCACTGCTCGACCTGCTGGCCGAGCGTTTTTCGAACCTGAAAGAAGACTAAAGCCTGTTACAGACCTTCGAGCGCCTGCTCAAGGTCTGCCACCAGATCTTCGACATCTTCGATGCCAATACTGATGCGCACCAAGCCGTCAGTGATGCCGCTCAGACGGCGAACTTCTGGCGAAACCGCGCTGTGCGTGGTGGTTGCCGGGTGACATGCCAGAGAGTCGGTATCGCCGACGGAAACGGCCTGAGTGATCAGCGTCAGCTTGTCGAGGAAGGTGCGCGCTGCTTCACGGCCGCCGCGCAGTTCAATCGCCATGATGCCGCCGAACAGTTTCATCTGACGCGCCGCAATCTCATGGCCCGGATGGCTTTTCAGCCCCGGATAGAACACCTGCGATACCGCCGGATGTGCATGCAACACTTCGGCAATATGCGCCGCGCCGACGGAGCTGGCTTCAACGCGCAGTGGCAGGGTTTTCAAACCACGGGTCAATAAAGCGGCTTCGAACGGGCTTAAACAGCCGCCGAACTGCTTCAGACACAGCACGCGAATTGGGTCGATCAGCGCTTTGCTACCCACCACGATACCGCCGGTGGCGTCGCCGTGACCGCTGATGTATTTGGTGGCGGAGTGCAGGGAGATGTCGATCCCCATATCTAACGGACGGGTCAGGTAAGGGGTGGCGAAGGTGTTATCCACCACGCTGACCGCGCCAGCCTGTTTGGCGATACGGGCAATTTCTGCGATATCGGCAATCCCCAAAACGGGGTTGGCTGGGGTTTCCACAAACACCATTTTGGTCTGCGGCGTCAGGGCGGCTTGCAGGTCTTTGGTGTCCGCCACGAAAATCGGCTTGATGCCGTAGCGCGGCAGCAGGTTGCGGATCACACCCTCGGTGCCGCCATACAGCGTACCCACGTGGATAATCTCATCACCCGGCGAAAGCAGGGCAAACAGCACGGCGCTGATGGCCGCCATGCCGCTGGCACAGGCCACGGCACTTTCGCCGCCTTCCAGCGCCGCCATTTTCTGCTCAACAACCGCCACGGTTGGGTTAGCGAAACGGCTATAAGAGTAGCCCGGCTCTTCGCCGCTGAAGCGACGCGCGCCGCTGTCAAAGTCATCGTAAGAGAAAGAAGAGGTCGCGGTGATTGGCGTAGTGATCGCGCCAGTTAAAGGGTCAGGCTGTTGACCCGCGTGCACAGCAAGCGTACGCATGCCCAATTGGCGGGTGTTTTCCAGATGTTTCATCTTCATATCCTGTAAATATCAGGGATAAATTATATCAATACTTATAAGCAGTAGCTGTTTTCGCTTAAGAACATTTGGCACTCAGGACCAAACCAAACGATATATCCCCTACGCCACACGTGTCCGTTATATGTAGAGAAGCCGCCGCCATGTTGGCAGCGGCTTAAATTCGGGGGAGTGCTTATTTGGCTGGAGACGCAGCCGGAGGTGGAGTCGGACGTGGGATTAAGCTTCAACATCCTGTGGGAAGGTGTTTGACCAGGCTTCGAAACCGCCGTCGATGCTGTAGACCGATTCAAAACCCTGAGTCAGCAGGTACTGGGCTGCGCCACGGCTGCTAATACCGTGATAGCACATCACCATCACCGGGGTTTTGGTGTCGGCGCGTTCCATAAATGCCAGCATGCTTTCATTGCTGAGGTGGAAAGCGCCCGGAGCATGGGCTGCGCCAAAGCTTTGCGGATCACGGATATCTACCATAACCGCGTCGCCCTGTTTCAGGCGGGTGTGCGCTTGTTCAACGCTGATCGATTCAAATTGTTCCATTCTGGCGAGCCTCAATAATCAGTTATCGGCATATTCTACCTAATTATTTGCTCGCCAAGACCAGACAAACCGCAGGGTTAAAGCTTAAACCAGAATCACTTTCACGCCTTTTTGGCGCAATTGTTCAAGGATTTCAACGTCCGCCTCTTTGCCGGTGATCAGCACATCGATTTGTTCGGTGCGGCTAAATAGCATTCCCGCGCGCTGACCGACCTTGCTGCTATCAACCAGCACCGCCAGCTTGCCGACATAATTCAGCATCTTCTGCTCGGCCATGGCGGTAAGCATGTCGGTTTTGTACAGGCCGTCGGTGGTCAGGCCCGCACCGCTGGTGAACATCCAATGCCCGGCGTACAGGCTGGCATCGCCGTCCTGTGGTGCGAGGGTGATGGACTGGCTCTTGTTGTACTGCCCGCCCATGATGACCACGCTGTCGTGTTCTTGCTCAATCAGATAGTTCGCCAGCGGCAGATAGTTGGTGATCACCTGAATGTCTTTGCCGCACATTTCGCGGCCCAGCAGAAACGCCGTCGAGCCACAGTTAATCACCACGCTTTCACCAGCTTCACACAGCTGTGAGGCTGCCTGAGCAATGCGTTTTTTCTCATCGAGATTATGCGTCTGGTGGATATTCAGCGGCGTCCAGTTCTCGCGGGGTGAACTGACGGCTTCGGCACCGTTGCGCACTTTACGCAATTTGCCTAATTCATTGAGTTTGGTGATATCACGGCGCGCGGTCGCCGGAGAAATATCGAAACTGTCGATCACATCGGAGACAGAGATCTGACCCTTACGTTGTAAAAGGTTGAGGATCGCGTTGTGACGCTGGGGTTCAGTCATGATTGCTCCGCAGGGGAAATGATTATTGCGTGATTATAGGCGAGTGATTCAATCATTCATACACCCTTAGCTTAGTGGCTCCTCTTTGGTGGAAAAGGCAGGGAGTTGCTCCCTGCCGCTCTTCATGATGATTAAAGGAATGATTTAAAAGGCAAATCTGTTTCCGACGTGAAGCAGTCATCGAAGCCACGCGGGTAGTGGTATTCGAAATTATCTTTATCATTGGGATACGTAAATTTGCCGCCGACCTGCCAAATAAACGGCTTAAAGTCATATTTCAGGCGGTCTTTTTTCATATTCCACAGCATGCGGATTTCTTGCGGGTCGGCTTGGAAGTTTGACCAAATATCATGGTGGAACGGAATAACTACCTGAGTTTTCAGGGATTCCGCCATGCGCAGGATATCTACGCTGGTCATTTTGTCGGTGACGCCACGCGGGTTCTCACCATAAGAGCCGAGCGCCACGTCTACCTGATGTTCATTGCCGTGTTTGGCGAAATAGTTGGAATAGTGGGAGTCACCGCTATGGTACAGATTGCCGCCCGGCGTTTTGAACAGGTAGTTCACGGCGCGTTTATCCATCATATCTGGCAATACGCCTTCGGCTTTTTGGTCTGCTGGCAGAGTGATTAACACCGTGCGGTCGAAGGAGTCGAGCGCGTGGATTTCCACATCTTTGATTCGCACCACTTTGCCCGGTGTCATCACGATGCAGCGTTCTGCCGGTACGCCCCAGCTCATCCACAGATCTACGCAGGTCTGCGGGCCGATAAACGGCACTTCCGGCGAGCAATTCTGCATGACGGCAGCGGCGACATTCACATCAATATGATCGTTATGATCGTGAGTAGAAAGCACGGCGTCGATCTCTCTAATGGCAAAGGGATCAAGCACAAATGGCGTGGTGCGCAGGTTAGGCTGAAGCTTTTTCACCCCCGCCATACGCTGCATCTGGTGGCCGGTTTTCATCAGCGGGCTGCTGTGATTTTGTTTGCCTACGCCGCACCACAAATCGACGCAAATATTCGCACCACCCTCTGATTTCAACCAGATTCCGGTACAGCCGAGCCACCACATAGCGAAAGTCCCCGGCGCGACGCGCTCTTGCTCAATCTCTTCATTAAGCCAGGTACCCCACTCAGGGAAGGTGTTCAGGATCCAGGACTCGCGGGTAATGCTTTGAACTTTACTCATGGTTTAACCCTCTTCATGCATAGGTAAGTTGAAATTTTTCTCGTTAATGATCTTTTGTGATTATTTGGTGATTGCTATTTGCCGAACTTAGCACCAATAAATCATCGAAACAAGCAGGGTTAATAATGTTTGTGTACTCATTCAGAAACATTATGAGCCTGTAGTTGAAGAGAGAATGTGCTGAGGTGGTTTTTCGTAAATGTTATATCTTTATGAATTTAAATGTTTATTTGTGATTTTTTCTTTGATGTGAATGTTCTTGCAGCGGATATCTTGCGAGGAGTATCACAAATAATCATTTTCAATCTTTTAATGATTTATTGTGAGCGTTACTGTGCCTCCGTCCTTACAGTATTTGTGACTATCGCTTTGCAGAGTCTTCTCAAAGCGGGTCTCTCGAAGGTTAACGGAGAGTCTTATGGAATTCCTCTACACCGTCTTCACCGTATTTTTCAATCAAGTCATGACCAATGCCCCGCTGTTGCTGGGTATTGTCACCATGTTGGGCTACATCCTGCTTAGGAAAAGCGTGAGTGTCGTCATCAAGGGCACCATCAAAACCATCATCGGTTTTATGCTGCTACAGGCCGGCTCGGGGATTTTGACCAGCACCTTCAAACCCGTGGTTGCCAAACTTTCTGAAGTGTACGGCATCAATGGCGCCATTTCTGACACCTACGCCTCAATGATGGCAACGGTTGAAAGAATGGGCGAAGCCTACAGCTGGGTGGGATATGCCGTGCTGATCGCCTTGGCGCTGAACATTTTGTATGTGGTTTTCCGCCGTATCACAGGCATTCGCACCATCATGCTGACCGGCCACATCATGTTCCAACAGGCCGGGCTTATCGCCGTGTTCTTCTTTGTGATGGGCTACCCGATGTGGACCACCATTTGGGCGACGGCGTTTCTGGTCTCGCTCTACTGGGGCATCACTTCCAACATGATGTACAAACCCACTCAGGCCGTGACGGAAAACAGCGGCTTCTCGATTGGGCACCAGCAGCAGTTTGCCTCATGGATTGCTTATAAAGTTGCTCCGTATCTAGGTAAAAAAGAAGACAGCGTAGAGAACCTCAAGCTGCCGGGCTGGCTGAATATCTTCCATGACAACATCGTCTCGACGGCCATCGTGATGACGATTTTCTTCGGCATCATTCTCTGCTCATTTGGCCTCGATACCCTGCAACTGATGGCCGGTAAAACCCACTGGACTATCTATATCCTGCAAACCGGGCTGATGTTTGCGGTCGCTATTTTCATCATTATTCAGGGCGTGCGTATGTTCGTCGCTGAATTAACCGAAGCCTTTAACGGTATCTCTCAACGCTTAATTCCCGGTGCGGTATTGGCTATCGACTGCGCGGCTATTTACAGCTTCGCGCCGAACGCCGTGGTCTGGGGCTTTATGTGGGGCACCATCGGGCAGCTGATCGCCGTGGGCATCCTGTTCGCGCTCGGCTCATCCATCATGATCATTCCCGGCTTCATCCCGATGTTCTTCTCCAACGCCACCATTGGCGTGTTTGCGAATCACTTTGGCGGCTGGCGCGCGGCGCTAAAAATCTGTCTGGTGATGGGCATGCTGGAGATCTTCGGCTGCGTCTGGGCAATCAAACTGACTGGCTTGAGTGCCTGGATGGGCATGGCCGACTGGTCAATTCTGGCACCGCCACTGATGCAGGGCTTCTTTAGCATCGGCATGGCCTTTATGGGCCTCATCGTGGTGGTCGCTCTCCTTTATATGTTCTTCGCCGGTCGCACTCTGCGCGCCGAAGAAGATGCTGAAAAACAGGCACTTAATCAGCCTGCTTCTCACTAAGTTACACACTCTTATTCATCTATTTCACATTGACCGGAGATTTTCACATGACAGTACGAATTCTAGCGGTATGCGGTTGTGGGCAAGGCAGTTCAATGATCATGAAAATGAAAATTGGCCAGTTCCTCACTCAAGAGGGTGTTGATCACACCATGAACAGCTGCGCAGTGGGTGAGTACAAATCTGAACTGAGCGGGGCGGATATCATCGTGGCTTCAACCCACGTGGCCGATGAAATCACCGTCAGCGGCAACAAATACGTTGTTGGTGTGCGCAACATGCTTTCTGCTGCAGATTTTGGCCCGAAAGTGATGGAAGTGATTAACGCGCACTTCGCCAGCGACCTGAAGAAGTAAGGAGAGCGCCATGAAATTACGTGATTCTCTGGCCGAAAATGACTCGATTCGCCTGAACGCCGACGCTGAGACTTGGCAGGAGGCGGTGAAAATCGGGGTGGATATGCTGGTAGAGGCTGGTGTGGTTGAGCCGCGCTACTACCAAGCAATTCTCGATGGCGTGGAGCGTTTCGGCCCTTACTTCGTGATTGCACCCGGTCTGGCGATGCCGCACGGCCGCCCTGAAGAGGGAGTGCTCAAAACCGGCTTTGCGCTGGTCACCTTGAAAACACCTCTGGTCTTCAACCATGAGGACAACGACCCGGTAGACATCCTGATCACCCTCGCGGCGGTGGATGCCAATGCCCATCAAGAAGTCGGCATCATGCAGGTGGTGAACCTGTTTGAAGACGAAGAGAACTTTGATCGCTTGCGCGCCTGCACCACGGCTCAACAAGTGCTGGATTTAATAGATAAAACCTCCGCAGCTTCTGAGGCTGCGTTGACTGACTCAATGTAAAGGGAACATACCATGTCTAAAACATTACCGATGTTGCAGGTTGCGCTTGATAACCAGTCGATGGATGACGCCTACAAAACCACGCGCCTGATAGCTAATGAAGTCGACATTATCGAAGTGGGTACCATTTTGTGCGTGGCGGAAGGGGTTCGCGCCGTCCGTGATTTGAAAGCACTGTATCCAGAAAAAATCGTATTAGCCGATGCCAAAATTGCTGACGCAGGGAAAATTTTGTCGCGCATGTGCTTTGAAGCCAATGCCGACTGGGTGACGGTTATCTGCTGTGCCAACATCAACACCACCAAGGGCGCGTTGGAAGTCGCTAAAGAGTTTGGCGGCGACGTGCAAATTGAACTGACAGGCTACTGGACGTGGGAACAGGCTCAGGAGTGGCGTGCTGCCGGAATTCAGCAAGTGGTGTATCACCGCAGCCGTGACGCACAGGCCGCCGGTGTCGCCTGGAGCGATGCCGATATTACCGCGATCCAACGCCTGTCCAGCATGGGCTTCAAGGTCACCATCACCGGCGGTCTGGCTCTGGAAGATCTGCCGCTGTTTAAAGATATCCCGGTCCACGTTTTTATCGCTGGTCGCAGTATCCGAGATGCAAAAGACCCGGTCGAAGCTGCTCGCCAGTTCAAAAAATCAATCAGCCAGCTCTGGGGCTAAGGACAGCGCAATGATGCACAAAGCCGTTCCACTCGGTATTTATGAAAAGGCCCTGCCAGCGGGGGAAGACTGGTTCGCGCGCCTGAAAATGGCCAAAGAACTGGGCTTTGATTTCGTCGAAATGTCGGTCGATGAAAGCGATCACCGATTGGCGCGGCTGGACTGGAGTCGCGAACAGCGAATGGCGGTGGTGGATGCCGTTGCCCGCACCGGTGTTCGCATTCCTTCCATGTGCCTCAGTGCGCATCGCCGTTTCCCTCTCGGCTCCGAAGAGGATGCCACCCGCGCGCAGGGGCTGGAGGTGATGCGTAAAGCTATCGTGCTGGCGCAGGACCTTGGCATTCGAGTTATCCAGCTTGCTGGCTACGACGTCTATTATCAGGAAGCCAATGACTACACCCGCGAGCGTTTCCGCGCTGGCCTGAAGGAGGCCGTGGAGATGGCAAGCCGCGCGCAGGTCACGCTGGCGATGGAAATCATGGATTACCCGCTGATGAACTCCATCAGCAAAGCTTTGGGCTACGCCCATTACCTGAACAATCCGTGGTTCCAGCTCTATCCCGACATCGGCAACTTATCGGCGTGGGATAACGACGTGCAGATGGAACTGGCGAGTGGCGCAGGCCATATCGTGGCAGTACACGTTAAAGACACTCAGCAGGGCGTGTTTAAAAATGTGCCTTTCGGCCAAGGCGTGGTGGAGTTCGAACGCTGCTTCAAGACGCTGCTCGACACCGGCTATCGCGGTCCCTATTTGATTGAAATGTGGAGCGAAACCGCGATCGACCCTGTTAAAGAGGTGCGCGAAGCTCGCGCATGGGTGGTAGATAAAATGCAGAAAGCCGGGTTAAACGTGGAGGCCGCCGTATGTTAGAGCAACTGAAAAGACAGGTTTTCGACGCCAATATGGCGCTGCCAGCACGGGGGTTAGTCACCTTTACTTGGGGCAATGTCAGCGGCATCGACCGGACCTCCGGCCTGATGGTGATCAAGCCCAGCGGCGTAGAGTATGAAGTGATGAGTGCCGACGACATGGTGGTGGTGAATATGCTGGGTGATGTGGTCGAAGGGCATTTCAAACCTTCTTCTGACACGGCAACCCATCTCGCGCTCTATGCCCGTTACCCCGAGCTGGGCGGCATTGTTCACACTCACTCGACCTATGCCACTTCATGGGCGCAGGCTAATGCGCCTATTCCCGCGCTCGGCACTACTCATGCTGACTACTTCGCGGGGGCGATCCCCTGCACCCGGCCACTCAGCCGAGCTGAAGTGACGGGCGAGTATGAACTGGAAACGGGCCACGTGATTGCCGAAACGCTGGGAGATGGTGACCCCTTGCATATGCCCGGCATTTTGGTGTCGCAGCATGGCCCTTTCTGCTGGGGAGTCTCGCCTGAAATGGCAGTGCACAACGCCGTGGTGCTGGAAGAAGTGGCAAAAATGGCGTGGATAACCGGCACCCTGAACCGGCAATTACCGCCGATGGATGACTATCTTCTGAACAAACATTTCACCCGCAAACACGGCCCGGACGCTTATTACGGCCAGAATTAACGCTGTTGCTTGGCCTCCAGCCGTAATATTTACCAACAAATCCCTAAGCTTATCGCGCCCTCGTGATGAGCTTTTTTGTCCTATTGGGTTTATACCTATAGTTGATCCCAGATCACAGATTTCGCTTTCATGCAGAACAGACTTCTTCTCCCGTAGTGTAACGAAAAGGAAAGAGCTGCCTTATGACCAAGCCCACTCTCAAGCAGGACGTTTTTTTGGCGGCGCTAACCCGCCAATGGCAAGCCTTCGGGCTCACTTCCGCCAAGGACATGACTTTGCATCAATGGTGGCATGCCGTTAGCGCCGCCGTCGCCGAACAGCTCCCCCCCCAAAACGACACCGTTCCCGCCAGCAAAAAGCGTCAGAAGATAACGCGCCATGTGGACTACATCTCCATGGAGTTTTTGGTCGGTCGTTTGACGGGTAACAACCTGATTAACCTAGGTTGGTTCGACACCGTCGCTGACGTGCTGAAGCAGTTTGATATTAACCTCAGCGACTTGCTGGAAGAGGAAGTTGACCCGGCTTTGGGCAATGGGGGCTTGGGGCGACTGGCCGCTTGCTATCTCGACGCCATGGCCTCCGTCGGCCAGCCTGCGATTGGCTATGGGTTGAACTATCAATACGGTTTGTTCCGCCAACGCTTTTTCGATGGGCAGCAGAAAGAGTCGCCGGACGACTGGCATCGCAACCAATATCCATGGTTCCGCCACAACAGCTCGCTGGCCGTCAGCGTGGGTATCGGCGGGAAAATCGCCAAGAACGATGCCGGGGTTAGCCGCTGGGAGCCGGAGTTTACCCTGCGTGGCGAGGCTTGGGACTTGCCGGTAATTGGCTATCGCAACGGCGTCACCCAGCCGCTGCGCCTGTGGGAAGCCACCCACCCGCATCCCTTTGATCTGGAAAAATTCAACGACGGCGAGTTTCTTAAAGCCGAGCAGCAGGGTGTTGATGCCGCCAAATTGACCAAAGTGCTGTACCCCAATGACAACCATCAGGCGGGCAAACGCCTGCGTCTGATGCAGCAATATTTCCAGTGCGCCTGCTCGGTGGCCGATATTCTGCGCCGCCACCACTTCCTTGGGCGGAAAATTGCCGAACTGCCGGACTATGAGGTGATTCAGCTCAACGACACTCACCCGACCATTGCCATCCCCGAAATGCTGCGGGTGCTGCTCGATGAGCACCAGCTCAGCTGGGATGATGCCTGGCACATCACCAGCCGCACCTTTGCTTATACCAACCACACATTGATGCCAGAAGCGCTAGAAACCTGGGATGAAAAGCTGGTGCGCAGCCTGCTGCCGCGACACTTCCAGATAATCAAACAGATCAACGCTAACTTTAAGAAAGTGGTCGACAAACAGTGGCCGGGCGACGAACAGGTGTGGGCCAAACTGGCGGTTCATCATGACAAGCAGGTGCGCATGGCGAACCTGTGCGTGGTGGCCGGGTTTGCCGTTAACGGCGTGGCCGCGCTGCATTCTGATTTAGTGGTGAAAGACCTGTTCCCCGAGTATCACCAACTGTGGCCGGAGAAATTTCACAATGTCACCAACGGCATCACGCCGCGCCGCTGGATTAAACAGTGTAATCCGGCGCTGTCTGCGCTGATCGACAAACGTCTTGATACCGACGCGTGGGTGACCGATCTCAGCTTGCTGAAGCAGCTGGAAAGCGGCGTTAAAGACAAAAAATTCTGCAAAGAGTACCGCAAGATTAAACATGAAAATAAAGTGCGCCTTGCCGAGTACGTCTGGCAGCGGCTGGGGATCAAACTCAACCCTAATGCCATCTTTGACGTGCAGATTAAGCGCCTGCACGAGTACAAACGCCAGCACCTGAACTTGCTGCACATCTTGTCGCTGTATAAGCAAATTCGTGAGAACCCGAAACTGGATATCGTCCCGCGCGTTTTCCTGTTCGGCGCGAAAGCCGCCCCCGGCTACTATTTGGCGAAAAACATCATCTATGCCATCAATCAAGTTGCCGAGGCGATCAACAACGATCCGATCGTCGGCGATCGCCTGAAAGTGGTGTTTATCCCCGACTATTCCGTGTCGGTGGCGGAGCTGATGATCCCGGCCGCCGATGTGTCAGAGCAGATTTCCACCGCCGGTAAAGAGGCGTCGGGCACCGGCAATATGAAGCTGGCCCTCAATGGCGCGCTGACTATCGGCACCCTGGATGGCGCCAATGTGGAGATTGCCGAGCAGGTGGGGGATGAGAATATCTTTATCTTTGGTCTGGACGTTGATGGTGTTAAGGCGCTGCAAAAGAAAGGCTATAAACCGCAGAGCGTGGTGAAAAAGGATAAACATCTCAAAGCCATTCTCGACGAACTCGCCAACGGGTTCTTCACCAAGGGGGATAAACACGCCTTTGATTTGATGCTTAATAGCTTCAAAGAGGGCGGTGACCCTTATCTGGTGCTGGCCGATTTTGCTGCCTATTGCGAGGCGCAGAAAAATGTCGATGCGCTCTACCGCGATGCCGATGAGTGGACCCGCCGCGCCATTCTCAACACGGCTCGCGTCGGCATGTTTAGCGCCGACCGCTCGATTCACGATTATCAGCAACGCATCTGGCAGGCCAAACGGTAGGAGCAGGAATGGAGGGCAAGCAACTCGAGCACGCTGCACAGCAGGCAGGAATTCTAGACAGTTTTATCAATATGCAGGATGAGGTGCAGTCGGTTTCCGATGAAACCAAGCTGGCGCTGCTCTCGGCGATGGGGCGCGCTGAGCCGGACCTTGGCTCGGCGTCGCCGCTGCCCGCCGCGCTGGTATTTCGAGAGCAGCAAAAGGTGGAGCTTGCGCCGCAACATTCGTCGAATTTGCACTGGCAGCTGACATTGGAAAACGGCGATATTTCCTCCGGGGAGCATGTCGCAAATCAGCCGCTGCGCTTGCCGAAAAACCTGCCGACGGGGTATCACCAGTTAACCCTCAGCCACGGCAAGAAACAGTGGGGCTGTCGCATCATTATCGCGCCGCCTCGCTGTTACGAGCCGCAGGCCGTACTCAATGGTGAGAAGCTGTGGGGTGCCACGGTCCAGCTTTACACTCTCAGGTCGGAGAAGAACTGGGGCGTGGGGGATTTTGGCGATCTCAAGCAGATGCTAGGGCAAGTTGCCCAGCGCGGCGGGGCATTTATTGGCCTCAACCCGATTCATGCGCTGTATCCGGCGAACCCGCTCAGCGCCAGCCCTTACAGCCCTTCGTCACGGCGCTGGCTGAACGTCACTTACATTGATGTCAGCCAAGTGCCTGAATTTATCAATAGCGAAGAAGCCCAAAGCTGGTGGCGAGAGCCAGAAACCCGCGACGCGCTGCATCAGGCGCGCAGCCGGGAGTATGTCGATTATGCACAAGTGATGAAGCTGAAATCTGACGGACTAAAGCTGGCGTGGAAGACCTTTGTCGATACGCCGGAGGCCAGTCAGCGCAAGCGCGACTTTCGCAGTTTTGTTCATCTTGGCGGCGAGAGTCTTTATCAGCTTGGGGTTTTTGATGCCCTACACACCCATCTGCGCGATTTGGACTTGGGCCTGTGGGGCTGGCCGGTGTGGCCGGAAACCTATCGCGACATCAACAGTCCTGACGTGCTGGCTTTCCGCGAGCATTACGCCGACGAAGTTGAGTTCTATTTGTGGTTGCAGTGGTTGGCCCACGAGCAATTCTCTGACTGCTATGAAACCAGCGTTGAGCTAGGAATGCCTCTCGGTTTATACCGTGATTTGGCCGTTGGCGTGGCCGAGGGCGGGGCTGAAACCTGGTCTGATCCCAATCTCTACTGCTTGCGGGCGACGGTCGGCGCACCGCCGGACCTGCTCGGGCCGCAGGGGCAGAACTGGGGGCTTCCGCCGATAGATCCTCACGTAATGCAAGAGCGGGCCTATCAGCCATTTATCGATTTACTGCGCGCCAATATGTCGCAGTGCGGCGCGCTGCGTATCGATCACGTGATGGGGCTGCTGCGGCTGTGGTGGATACCCGCCCACGAGCACGCGGCGAAAGGGGCTTATGTGCGTTATCCCCTGCAAGACCTGCTTGGCGTGCTGGCCCTAGAAAGCCAGCGCCACCAGTGCATGGTGATTGGCGAAGACCTTGGCATTGTGCCCAAAGAGATTGTCGCCAGCCTGCGCGACAGCGGCGTTTACTCCTACAAAGTGCTCTATTTCGAGCAGGAGAAAAACGGCGCTTATCGCGCGCCGGAGGAGTACATCACGCAGGCGATGGCCACGGTCACGACTCACGACTTGCCGACGCTGCGCGGCTATTGGGAGGGGGGCGACCTCAGGCTTGGTGAGAAGCTGGGGATTTACCCCGACGCCGCCGTGTTGGCGCGGCTGCGCGCCGAGCGAGAAGCCAATAAGCAGAACCTGCTCGATGCTCTGCATCGTCAGGGATGCGTGGCGAAAAGCGTCGGAAAACAGGCCAGCCGGATGTCGATGACCCCGGCGTTAAATCGCGGTTTGCAGCGCTATCTGGCAGGCAGCGCCAGCGCCTTACTGGGCCTGCAACCCGAGGATTGGCTGGATATGGCAACCCCCGTCAACGTGCCGGGCACCAACACCGAATACCCCAACTGGCAGCGCAAACTGATTCACAGCCTCGAGGAGATGTTCAGCGACGAGTGGGTCAATCGGCTGATTAAGGATTTGGACCGAAGGCGCAAAAAGGCATGAAAAAGGCATGAAAAAGGGTTCAGCCAAGCTGAACCCTTCTGTTTTCTACCTTTGGCAACTTGTTCTATTAGTAGAACGAGTGCTCGCCGCGCTGGTGTTCGGTCAGGTCACGAACGCCTTTCAGCTCTGGGAAGTTTTCCAGCAGTTCTTTCTCGATGCCGTCTTTCAGGGTGACATCAATCATTGAACAGCCGTTACAGCCGCCGCCGAATTGCAGAACTGCGATGCCGTCATCGGTGATTTCCATCAGAGATACGCGGCCGCCGTGGCTGGCAAGCTGTGGGTTGATACGAGATTGCAGTTGGTATTCAACACGTTCCATCAGAGGCGCGTCGTCAGCAACTTTACGCATTTTCGCGTTAGGGGCTTTCAGCGTGAGCTGTGAGCCAAGCTGGTCGGTAACAAAGTCGATCTCAGCATCGGCCAGATATGGCTTGCTCAGCTCGTCGATGAAAGCGGACAGCTTTTCGAATTTCAATTCAGTATCCGTTGCTTCCACCGCGTCAGGTGGGCAGTAGGACACTCCGCACTCCGCGGTCGGCGTACCGGGGTTGATCACGAATACGCGGATCTGGGTGCCTTCTTCTTGGTTTGCCAGCAGTTTGGCAAAGTGCGCTTGGGCAGCATCGGTAATAAGAATCATAACATTGGCTCAATAGTTGACTACTCCAGTTGGTTATAATACGCCCTTTACTTAGCCGACTACAAGGTGCGACAAACGCACCAAATCTGTAGCGAGGCAATCCCCTGATTTCTCAGTAACTTACTGATTTCACATAATGTGCTCCCCGTTGTAACAACATCATCAAGTAGCGCAACATGCTTGCCGTGGAAGTTTTCGCGGCAAATAAAGGCTCGGCGAAGGTTACGTTTTCGTGCAGATTCGGAAAGTCGTTGCTGTGGCGGCGTGGCGCGAATTCGCTGCAAAGAATAGGGGTGAAACTGGCATTGCAGCCAGCGAGCCAGCGGCGCGGCCAGCAGTTCGCTCTGGTTATAGCCGCGTGTAAAGTAGCGCCGCCGATGCAAAGGCACGCTGAGCAGGATATCGGGGCGAACCACCTCGGCGGCTCGAAACCGCGCCAACCAGCGAAACAGCAGCAGTCTGGCGAGCGGCAGGGCCAGCTCGGGCTGTTTGGCGAACTTCAAACGCATCACTAAGCCGCTGAGTGGCGCAATATAGTCACTTACTTGCACCAAGGCGTCCCACGGCGGCGGCTTGCGCAGACATCGCCCGCAGTCGAGTTTGGCGTGGCTGCTGGGTAGTCCGCAGCGCGGGCAGCAGGGCGGCGGGACGGGGAGGTATTTGACGCAAACGCTACAGATGCCGTGCCGCGCAAGATGCAGCGGCTGTTGGCATAGCCAGCACTGCGCCTGAATTGTTATCCTTAACATCACTTTTCCCTTTGTGAATTTCGAAACCCAACGGACATTACCCTATGAATAAGCTCTACTGGCAGACCTTTGGTGAAGGCGATCTCGATCTTGTGCTGCTTCACGGATGGGGGCTGAATGCGGAAGTCTGGCGTTACACCGCCGAGCGACTCGCGCCGCATTTCCGGCTGCATCTGGTGGACTTGCCGGGCTATGGCCGCAGTGAAGGTTTTGGGCCGATGAGCATCGAGGAGATGGCCGACACCGTGCTGGCCGCCGCGCCGCAAAAAGCCGTCTGGCTCGGCTGGTCGCTGGGTGGGCTGGTCGCCAGCCAGATTGCCCTGAGTGCGCCAGATCGTGTCGAAAAGCTGATCACCGTGGCTTCTTCGCCTTGTTTTGCGGCTCACGATGAGTGGCCGGGGATTAAGTCCGAAGTGCTGCACGGCTTCCAGCATCAGCTGAGTGAAGATTTCCAGCGCACGGTGGAGCGTTTTCTGGCGCTACAAACGCTGGGCAGCGACAGCGCCCGTCAGGATGCCCGTATGCTGAAGTCGGTGGTGCTGAGCCAGCCGATGCCGTCGGTTGAAGTGCTCAATGGCGGATTAGAGATTTTGCGGCAGGTGGATCTGCGTCAGGCACTGTGCCAACTCAGCGTGCCGATGCTGCGCATTTACGGCGCGCTCGACGGGCTGGTACCGAGCAAAATTGTGCGGTTATTGGACGCGCTGTGGCCTGAAACCGAGTCGCATATCATTGAAAAATCGGCCCATGCGCCTTTTATCTCTCACCCTGAAGCCTTCTGCGAGCAGATAAAGCAGTTTGCTGTCACACATTGAAATCCAATGTAAATATTTTATACATTTCGACTGGATATTTTTTGGGAGTGACTAATACTTAGGCAGATAATACCGAAAGGTGATTGTCGGGCCAGCCTATGGCCCGGTTACATCATGCCGCGTTTCTGGGGAAATTTTGGTGTCAGGCCAGGAAGGTTACGCCAGCGCGGATTTCATCGTCGGTATTGTCATGGGAGCTTTATCAAAATAATCACTCTTAGAGGTAACTTCATGAAATCTTATAAAATTATGGCAGCAGTTGTTCTGGCAGGCGTATTCTCAACTAGCGCAATGGCGGCAGAGTTGATCACCAAAGAAGTGGCACAAGAGAAAGGTTTGGTTAGCCTGGGCACCATCACGACCAGCAACGAATACACTGCACCAATGGATGCGCGCGAAGAGCTGTCCAAGCAAGCTGACGAGAAAGGCGGCAAATACTTCGTGATCATCGGTGGTCAAGAGAAGAAGAAAATCAGCGCAACGGCTGAAGTTTTCAAAGACAAATAAGTACTTAAAGATAAATAAGTATCATAGTTTTTTCGAGAAGGGTGCCCACGGGCGCCCTTTTTTGTGGGTCATTCTTCAGGTTAAGTTCGCCGGCGGGTTGTGTATCATTAGCTGACTACCCTTTATAGCAGTGGGGTTTTCGCTGCTTTGAACAATAAGGAAGCTTAACGATGAGTTTGCCGCGTGCCCATGACCTGATTTGGATTGCCGACCGTTCGGCGCTGGAAAGTGATCAAGCCTTGCCCGAGTGGGTGAGTCACTGGCGGGCGCATTTGCCGCTGGTGGTGCGTCGCGGGCAGCGTGCTGATGGCGCTATCTCCGTGGGGATTCGTGGTATGACGCGCACTCAGCGGGCGACGGCTTGGGTGGCTGCTTCCTCTATCGTGCGCACCGTGACGCCGGAATCGCTGGTCGCCAATCCGGTGTCATTGCTCCATTCGCGCTTTATTTCCCTGCCTCCGATGCAGTCGCTGATCACCTTCGCCAGCCTGAAATGGCCGTGGACATGGGGTGTGACCGGCAGCTGCGCCTACACCATGGCCAGTGATATCCCGGCGATGCACGCCGAGAGTAACCTCGACTTGCTGATCCGCTGTGACCAGCCGGTATCGCCTGAGGCGTTTCGCGAGTTGAGCAACACCTTGCAGCAGCTGCCGTGCCGCACCGATGTACAAATCGTGACGCCACAGGGCGGTTTTGCGCTTAGTGAGTGGTTGCAGGGCGGCGAGGTGGAATTAGAAACGGACGCGGGCTCTGTGCAAGTCCGCGACCCGTGGCAACCGCTGAACTAAGAAGGGATCAGCCGGTAGCTGACGGTCAGGCATTTTTTGCCGTCTGCACAACTTTTGCAGCTGCCGCTAAGGCAGCTGTTATCAGGTTCCACGGCTTCCAGTTTTCGCATGGCGACCAGTTTGTCGAGCATCGCCTGCACCAGCGGCTGTGGCGCTTTCAGTTGCAGGCTCAGTTGGTGCGCATCGGCCATTCCGGCCAGCGCCACGTTATCGCGAACGGCTATCAGAGAAGTCATCTCAACTCCTTAATGGCAATCGTTAACTGCCGGCTGGCAGCAGGCGGCAACGTTGCGAGGCTTCAGCGTGACGGTCACGCGGCTGCGCATTTTCCGCAGCGCCACCAACACCAGCGTATTAAAAGCAATCACGGTGAGAATGATGCCCAGACTGCTGGCCGGATGCTGGCTAAAGGTGGCGGTCTGGAAGAAAAGCGTCGCCAGCGAATAGGCCACATTCAGCCCCCACGCGATGGAGAAGGTCATCCATCCACGGCTGGTTTCGCGAGCGATAGCCCCCATGACCGACACGCAAGGCACATACAGCAGCACGAAGATCAGATAGCTGTAAGCTGAGATCGCGGTGCCGAATTTACTGCTCATCACGCCCATCGAGGTGGCAGCCATTTCGCCGTCGCCCTTGCTGGCTTCAATTGGGTTCGACAACACGCTCAGGCTGAAGGTGTCTTTCAAACCCTGCCAAGTTTCGTGTACCGCGCCGTTCAGTTCATCCAACAGGTTGAAGTTAGCGGCATCAAACTCCTGCGTGGTGATGTGCTCGGCGGTATATAAGGTGTTGAGCGTGCCGACCACCACCTCTTTCGCCATCGCGCCGGTTACTAGCCCAACCGTCGCCTGCCAGTTATCTTCGTGAACGCCCATCGGTTTCAGCAGCGGCGTCAGCACCTTACTGACGCTCGCCAGCGCCGAGTCATTAATGTTGTCCACCGCCTTGCCGCTGAAGGAGAAACTGTTCAGCGCGCCGATACAAATACTTGCGATAACAATGACTTTACCGGCGCGCAGCACAAAGCCTTTCAGCCGCTGCCACGTTTGCAGCAGCAGGCTTTTCAGGTGTGGAATGTGGTAAACCGGCAGTTCCATCACGAAGGGGGAAGCTTCGCCGCGCATGATGGTGTATTTCAGCACCAGCCCGGTGAGGATGGCGACCACGATGCCGAGCAGATAGAGCGAGAACACCACCGATGCGCCACTCTGCCCAAAGAACGCGGCGGAGAAGACGGCGAAAATCGCCAGACGTGCGCCGCAGGACATAAACGGTGCCATCATCACGGTCATCAGCCTTTCGCGCGGTGCGTCCAAGGTGCGCGCGCCCATAATCGAAGGCACATTACAGCCAAAACCGACAATCAGCGGCACGAAGGATTTGCCCGGCAGCCCTAGCGCTTGCATCAGACGGTCCATCACGAACGCCGCTCGCGCCATATAGCCGGAGTCTTCAAGGAAGGAGAGGAACAGGTACATCATGCCGATTTGCGGCACCAGCGGCAGCACGGTGTTGATACCGCCACCAATCCCCTGCGCGAGGAAAATCGTCAGCCACTGCGGGAAGTGCAGGGTGAAACCCACCCACTGCATGCCTTGAATGAACACAGCCGCCGAGCCGATATCGAAAATCGGTTGCAGCGCGCCGCCAATGTTAATCGCCAGCAGGAACATCAGGTACATCACCAGCAGGAAAATCGGCACGCCGAGGAAACGGTTGAGGATCACCCGGTCGAGGAGTTGCGTCATGCGATTCGGCGCGGTCAGGTGTGAATTACTTACCGCTTCGCACAGGTTAACAATGCTCTGATAGCGCGCATCGGCGATCAGCAGTGCCGGGTCTTCATGCTGCTGGCTGACCAGTCTTTCGCGCACGGCGGGCAAAAGCGCGGCGGCGTGCGGAGCATGAGTCTGGCTATAAATGTCGCCTTCCAGCATCTGGAGTGCCAGCCAGCGGCGCTGCTGCAGCGGCATCTGGTCGGGGATGGCGGCGGCCATGGCGTCCACTTCACGCTGTAACACCGGAGGATAAATCACGCGGGAAAGGTCTGAGGCGGCAGGGCGGCTATCAATGCATTTTTTCAACTCGCTGATGCCGCTGGCGCGGGTAGAAATCAGCGCAATCACCGGGCAGCCCAGCCGTTTTTCCAGCGCAGCGATATCAATAGTGATGTTCTGAGTCTGGGCGATATCCAACATGTTCAGCGCCACGATGCAGGGAATGCCAAGCTCCAGCAGTTGCAGCGTCAAATAAAGGTTTCGCTCCAGATTCGAGGCATCCACCACGTTGATTATCAGGTCGGCGTCGCCGCTGAGAATGTAGTGGCAGGCAATTTGTTCGTCGAGAGAAGTTTGTTCGGAGATGGTGGTGAGCGAGTAGGTGCCGGGTAAATCCACCAGCGTGACCTGATGCTCGGCCGTGGCGAACTGGCCTTCTTTACGCTCTACAGTGACCCCGGCCCAATTCCCCACGCGTTGACGTGCGCCAGTTAATTGGTTGAAAAGGGTGGTTTTACCGGAGTTCGGGTTACCAATTAAGCCAATAGTGAGTGCTTTCATACGTTGGTTTCTACGTGAGAGAAGAGAGCGGCGCGGGCATTAAATTAAAGCGAGCCCGCGCTGAAAAATCATCCGGCCTGCATTTCCAGTTTCAACAGGTCGAGGTCTTTTTTACGCACCACCAGACTGGTGCGACGGGTTTCGATTTGTACCGGGTCGCCCATCGGCGCTACGCGGATAATGTTGAACAGAGAGCCGGGCAGCATGCCCAGTGACAGCAGTTTCTGCCGGTAAGCCGGGCTGATTTCGTGTGAAAAGCCGGTAATTTTATAAGCACGTTGAGAGATCAGTTGCATAGGTCCTCGCGAAGCGTTCAGGCGGAATGGGGACGGCGATAACGCCGTGCTTCCTTGCCCGGTTATTACCCTCTGTCTGGGGTAAATCGTTGCGAAATAAGGTCTGGCTGGTGTCTGACGAACTCTCGCCAATCAAATGACTTAAGAAGTAAAAATGCGAATAGTTATCATAATTAGTACGCGCCAAGAGAGTTAAAAAAGGGATATTCCCTAAAAGACTCCCTTCGCGATGGGGCTATCCTATGCCTGTGCTGGAGCGGATTTATTGATTTAACTCAGTGATTACGTGATTAGTAATCATTCAATAAGTAGGGATATTGGCGGGAGTAATAAAAAAGCCGCTGAAATTCAGCGGCTTTGAGCAAGGGCGGGAATTGTCGCTTTTAGTGCTTTTTACCAAAGGCGGCGGCGAGAGCATCGCCCATCGCGCTGTTGCCCGCAGGTGTAGAAGCCGCGCGTCCGGCCGGTTTGTTCGCTGGACCGCGCTTTTGTGCGTCGCGGCCATTGCCAGCGGCAGGTGCCGCTGAACCGCCACCGCGACGGGCCGAGGTTTCGCCCGGCTGCTCGTCCAGACGCATGGTTAGGGCGATGCGCTTACGCTGCAAGTCCACTTCCATCACTTTCACTTTGACGATATCGCCCGCTTTGACCACGGTGTGCGGGTCATCGACAAACTTATTCGCCAGTGAAGAGATGTGTACCAGACCGTCCTGATGGACGCCGATATCCACGAATGCGCCGAAGTTGGTGACGTTGGTCACTGAGCCTTCCAGCACCATGCCCGGCAGCAGGTCATTCATGGTTTCAACGCCGTCAGCAAAGGTCGCGGTTTTGAACTCAGGGCGCGGATCGTGCCCCGGTTTTTCCAGCTCTTTGATGATGTCGGTCACCGTCGGCACGCCGAACTGCTCGTCGGTGAACTCGCTGGCTTTCAGGCCGCGCAGCGCGTTGGAATCGCCCATCAGCTCTTTCAGTGCCAGATTGGTCGCCGCCAGAATGCGCTGCACCACCGGGTAAGTTTCCGGGTGAACGGTTGAGGCATCCAGCGGGTTGTCGCCGTGGTTAATACGCAGGAAGCCCGCGCACTGTTCAAAGGCTTTCGGCCCCAGACGGCTCACTTTCAGCAGCTGTTCACGGTTGCGGAACTGGCCGTTTTCGTCGCGCCAGCTAACAATATTCTGCGCCATCATGCGCGTCAGGCCCGCAACGCGAGTCAACAACGGCACAGAGGCGGTATTGAGGTCAACGCCCACGGCGTTCACGCAGTCTTCCACCACCGCATCCAGCTTTTTCGCCAACTGGGTCTGGCTGACGTCATGCTGATACTGGCCGACACCAATGGATTTCGGATCGATTTTCACCAGCTCGGCCAGCGGGTCTTGCAGGCGACGAGCGATAGACACCGCGCCACGAATGGAGACGTCGAGGTCAGGGAACTCCTGCGCCGCCAGCTCGGAGGCTGAGTAGACCGACGCACCGGCTTCGCTGACAATCACTTTCTGCGCTTTTACTTCCGGGAACTGTTTTTGCAGGTCGAGGAAGAAACGCTCGGTTTCGCGAGAAGCCGTGCCGTTGCCGATAGCCACCAGTTCAACATTGTGTTTGATACACAGTGCCGCAACCTGCTGGGCCGCTTTCGCCGCCTGACCGGTGTGTGGGTAGACGGTATCGGTGCCGACCAGCTTGCCGGTGTTATCCACCACCGCCACTTTTACGCCGGTGCGCAGGCCGGGGTCGAGGCCCATGGTGGCGCGCATCCCGGCCGGAGCGGCCATCAGCAGGTCGTGCATGTTGCGGGCGAAGACGTTAATCGCTTCGTCTTCGGCGCGCTCGCGCACCGTGCCCATCAGCTCGGTTTCGAGGTGCAGCAGCACTTTGATGCGCCATGTCCAGTTGACCACCGCGCGACGCCAAACGTCGGCGGGCGCATTGTTCAGGCGCAGCCCGAGGTGCTCAATGATCAGCTGTTCGGCATAGCTCTCTTTCGGCGCTTCGTCATGCTGCGGGTCGGCATTCAGCGCCAGTTGCAGCACGCCTTCGTTGCGACCGCGGAACATTGCCAACGCGCGGTGAGAAGGGACTTTGGAAATTGGTTCGTGATGGTCGAAGTAGTCGCTAAATTTCGCGCCTTCCTGCTCTTTGCCTTCCACCATGCGTGAGACTAAGTGGGCATTTTTCCACAGATAGTCGCGGACCTTGGCCAACAGGCTGGCATCTTCGGCGAAACGCTCCATTAAGATGTAGCGCGCACCGTCAAGGGCGGCTTTGGTGTCGGCGACGCCTTTGTCTGCATCAACGAATTTGGCTGCGGTGGCGTCCGGCTCGTTTTGCGGCTCATTCCACAGCAGGTCGGCCAGCGGCTCGAGGCCCGCTTCAATGGCAATTTGCCCGCGAGTGCGGCGCTTAGGTTTATACGGCAGGTATAAATCTTCCAGCTCGGTTTTGCTCAGCGTGGTGTTAATCGCTTTGGCGAGGTCGTCGCTCAGTTTGCCCTGATCCTCAATGGATTTGAGAATGGTTTGGCGGCGATCTTCAAGTTCACGCAGATAGCCCAGACGGCTGTCCAACTGACGCAGTTGGGTATCATCCAACCCACCGGTGACTTCCTTACGATACCGCGCAATAAATGGCACGGTATTACCTTCATCCAGCAGACGCACCACGGAAGCAACCTGCTCCGGGCGAACCTGCAATTCAGTTGCGATAATGCGGCTCAGTTGATCATTCATAGGCTTTTCATTGGTTGAGTGACATAAAAACTGGGGGACAGTTATACGTTTTGAGGGTGAAAAATGCCAGTTATCTGGCCCTTCTCACCGGCGTTTTGAGAGTCATGGAAGGTTTACGAATTCGGCACTTCTTCATCATAGTTGATTTCATTCACATACCACATGGCTTCGCCGACCGGGGTTTGCACCACCGCGCTGTCGCCCACCTCTTTCTTTAGCAGGGCGCGGGCCATCGGCGAGTCGATGGAAATGTAATCTTTGCGGCCAAAAATTTCGTCATAGCCGACGATGCGAAAACGCTTGGTGTCGCCGTCGTCGTTTTCAATATCAACCCAAGCACCAAAGAACACTTTGCCCTTTTGCTGCGGCGAGTAATCGACAATGCGCAGCTGCTCAAGGCATTTGGTCAGATAGCGAACCCGACGGTCAATTTCGCGCAGGTGCTTCTTATTATATTGGTAGTCGGCGTTTTCACTGCGATCGCCAAGGCTGGCAGCCCAAGTGACTTTCTTGGTCACTTCAGGTCGCTCTTCGCGCCAGAGGAAGTCCAGCTCTTGCTTAAGTTTGTTATAACCTTCGCGGGTAATCAGTTTGGTTTTCATATTCTGTTCACGAGTGAGTCTGTGCGCCAAAGGGGAATATTTTCATAGCCGGGTTGCAGGCTCAAGATTGCTAGAGCAAATTAGCCGTAAAGAGGTAAAGTGGCAATGATGCTGATTTATGTTAACGAGGGCGTGAGTTGCCGCTGAAAATTGTTGATAAATTAGGAAAAGCATAATCTTTGTAACAATTTCGACTAGAATATATACCATTAATAGCTGTCTGTTTTAGCACGAATTTCTAACAATACAGACTTCGGGTATTCATGCCTTTGGGAGTAATAAAAATGCAAGAGAATCATAAGATTCTGGTTGTTGATGACGATATGCGCCTGCGGGCTCTTTTAGAACGTTACCTGACCGAGCAAGGTTTTCAGGTACGTAGCGTAGCGAACGCCGAACAGATGGATCGCTTGCTGACTCGTGAATCATTCCACCTGATGGTGCTGGATTTGATGCTTCCGGGCGAAGACGGCCTGTCCATTTGCCGCCGCCTGCGCAGCCAAAGTAACCCGATGCCAATCATTATGGTTACCGCCAAAGGCGAAGAAGTTGACCGTATTGTTGGTCTGGAAATCGGCGCCGACGACTATATTCCTAAGCCATTTAACCCGCGTGAATTGCTGGCCCGTATCCGCGCCGTGCTGCGCCGTCAGGCTAACGAACTGCCGGGCGCGCCTTCTCAAGAAGAAGCGGTGATCTCCTTCGGTAAGTTCAAACTGAACCTCGGCACCCGCGAGATGTTCCGTGAAGATGAGCCTATGCCATTGACCAGCGGCGAGTTTGCCGTGTTGAAAGCCTTGGTAAGCCACCCGCGTGAGCCGTTATCTCGCGACAAGTTGATGAACTTGGCCCGTGGTCGCGAATACAGCGCCATGGAACGTTCAATTGACGTGCAAATTTCTCGCCTGCGCCGCATGGTGGAAGAAGATCCGGCACACCCACGTTACATCCAAACCGTTTGGGGCTTGGGTTACGTCTTTGTACCGGACGGCAGTAAGGCATGAGACGAATACGCTTTTCACCGCGTAGCTCGTTTGCCCGAACCCTGCTGTTGATCGTCACCTTGCTGTTCGTCAGCTTGGTGACGACCTATTTGGTCGTGCTGAATTTCGCCATTCTGCCGAGTCTGCAACAGTTCAATAAGGTCTTGGCTTACGAAGTGCGTATGCTAATGACCGATCAGTTGCAGCTGGAAGATGGCACGCTGCTGGCCGTTCCTCCTGCATTCCGCCGCGAAATCTACCGCGAGCTGGGGATCTCTCTGTACACCAATTCGGCCGCCGAAGAGAGCGGGCTGCGTTGGGCGCAACATTACGAATTCCTCAGTCAGCAAATGGCGCAGCAGCTCGGTGGCCCTACCGATGTTCGCGTCGAAGTGAACAAGAATACCCCGGTCGTGTGGCTGAAAACCTGGTTGTCTCCGGACATCTGGGTGCGCGTGCCCTTGACTGAAATTCATCAGGGCGACTTCTCCCCGCTGTTCCGCTACACCTTGGCGATTATGTTGTTAGCCATAGGCGGCGCGTGGCTGTTTATCCGTATTCAAAACCGACCCTTGGTGGAACTCGAACACGCCGCATTACAGGTGGGTAAGGGGATAATCCCGGCCCCGCTGCGCGAATACGGTGCGTCTGAGGTGCGCTCAGTGACACGCGCGTTCAACCAGATGGCCGCAGGTGTGAAGCAGCTTGCCGACGACCGTACCTTGCTGATGGCCGGTGTCAGCCACGACCTGCGCACGCCGTTAACCCGTATTCGTTTAGCGACGGAGATGATGAGCGACGGCGATGGCTATCTCGCGGAGTCCATCAACAAGGACATCGAAGAGTGCAATGCCATTATTGAGCAGTTCATCGATTATCTGCGCACCGGGCAGGAGTTACAGACTGAAGAGTGCGATCTCAACTCGATTCTCGGCGAAGTGATTGCCGCCGAAAGTGGATATGAGCGTGAGATCGATAGCGATTTAGTCACCGGCGAAGTGCTGGTCAATGTGCATCCGCTGTCTATCAAGCGCGCCGTGGTGAATATGGTGGTGAACGCCGCCCGCTACGGCAACGGTTGGATAAAAGTCAGCAGCGGCAAGGAGTTGCAGCGCGGTTGGTTCCAAGTTGAAGACGACGGCCCCGGCATTGAGCCAAGCCAGCTGAAGCATCTGTTCCAGCCATTCGTTCGCGGCGACAGCGCCCGCACCACCAGCGGCACCGGCTTAGGTTTAGCGATTGTGCAGCGCATCATCGATGCCCACGCCGGTTCGCTAGATATCGGCCGCAGCCCGCGTGGTGGGCTTCGCATTCGGGCGTATCTCCCCCTGCCGGTTGAGAAGGCTGTAGCGACAGCCCTTCCGCAGAAGACGGTTTAATGTAAGGGGCGTATGGCCACACCGGAAGGCCTTGCGTTGCCACGCAAACTGGTCTTAAGGTCAAGGTCGTGCGCTGCCGCCACACTGGCCTCAAGGGGCGCCTATCGCCGCGCCCCTTGAGAATCCCCGGCTCTATACTGCGCGCTCCGCTCGTTGGGCGGACGTGTTTCATGTACTTCCGTCATCCACCGCAAAATGTCGCCGCTTAGGCGGTGCCTTCGCCACGGGATTCGAGCCATAGGTCTCGAACCTCTCGCTCAGCGTCATTTTTGACTGCGGTTTTGAGGCATTTCAATCGTGCCGTTTCAGTGGGTTTTGCTTTGCTCCCTCCCCTATTTAGGGGAGGGTTGGGGTGGGGTATTTCTCACATAACTCACTGAGTTTTCTGCAATACCCCCTCCCAGCCTCCCCCTTATCAGGGGGAGGGGCAGAACAGCACCCCAATGAAACGGCACGGTATAAATGCCAGTAAGTCGCGTTCAGAAGTGACGCCGAGCAAGAGGTGGAAAACCGCGTGGTTTTTTACGCGGGTTGTAATCCCGCAGCGAGGGCACCGCCTAAGCGGCGGCATTTCGCGACGATCGCTGCGGCCGCAGAAACACGGCCATTCCGACCTTGCGAAGCCTCGATCTCACAGCAGAAAAAAACGCGGGATTGCACAAGGGGGCGCGTTTACGCCCCCTTTGCCCGGTGTGGGCCGGGGCCCACGGTCTTGAGGTTGACCTTAAATTTGCTAAAGCTTTTTAAAGCTTTTTAAAGCTTTGGCCCCGCCGCCACTAACCGCGCCCCCGCTTCTGTATCCGTGTACTTATCAAAGTTAGTCACGAACTGCTGTGCGAGGTCATGGGCCTTCTCCTGCCACTGCTCGACTGAACCGTAGGTGTTACGTGGGTCGAGGATGTGGGTGTCTACGCCCGGCAGTGCGGTTGGCACGGCGAGGTTGAAGACTGGCAGGGTGAAGGTCTCGGCGTCATCGATGGTGCCGTTCAGGATGGCGTCGATGATGGCGCGGGTGTTCTGGATAGAAATACGTTTACCCGTGCCGTTCCAGCCGGTGTTCACCAGATAAGCCTGTGCGCCTGCGGCCTGCATGCGTTTCACCAGCACTTCGGCGTACTGCGTTGGGTGCAGCATCAAGAAGGCTGCGCCGAAACAGGCGGAGAAGGTTGGCGTTGGCTCGGTGACGCCGCGCTCTGTCCCTGCCAGCTTGGCGGTGAAACCAGAGAGGAAGTGATATTGCGTCTGATCGGCCGTCAGGCGTGAAACCGGCGGCAGAACGCCGAACGCGTCTGCGGTAAGGAAAATCACCTTGGTCGCGTGGCCCGCTTTTGACACTGGCTTGACGATGTTCTGGATGTGGTAAATCGGGTAGGAAACGCGGGTGTTCTCGGTTTTCGAGTTATCGTCGAAGTCGATTTTGCCTGCGGCATCTACCGCCACGTTTTCCAGCAGGGCGTCACGGACGATCGCGCCATAAATGTCTGGCTCGGCTTCTTTACTCAGCTTGATGGTTTTGGCGTAGCAGCCGCCTTCGAAGTTAAACACGCCGTCGTCATCCCAGCCGTGCTCATCATCGCCAATCAGCTGGCGTTTCGGGTCGGTAGACAGGGTGGTCTTGCCGGTGCCGGACAGGCCGAAGAACACCGCCACGTCGCCTTTCTCGCCCACGTTGGCGGAGCAGTGCATGGAAGCAATACCCTGCAGTGGCAGCAGGTAGTTCATTACCGAGAACATGCCTTTCTTCATCTCGCCGCCGTACCACGTGCCGCCAATCAGCTGAATGCGCTCGGTCAGGTTGAACGCGACAAAGTTCTCAGAGTTCAAACCTTGCTGCTGCCAATTTGGATTGGTGCATTTCGCGCCATTCATCACGATGAAATCCGGCTCGAAGTTTTCCAGCTCGGCGTCCGTTGGGCGAATAAACATGTTTTTCACGAAATGCGCCTGCCAGGCCACTTCGGTAATAAAGCGGACTTTCAGACGTGAATCAGCGTTCGCGCCACAGAAGGCGTCGATGATGAACAGGCGCTTAGAAGAGAGCTGCTGAGTCACCAGCGCCTTCAGCTCGCTCCACACTTCTTGGCTGAGCGGCTTATTGTCATTCTTGCCTTTGCCCTGATCGGCCCACCAGACGGTGTTGCGGGTGGTGTCATCGCGCACAATGTACTTATCTTTTGGCGAACGACCGGTAAAGATACCGGTATCAACATTCACCGCGCCCAGCTCAGTGACTTGACCACGCTCAAAACCTTGCAGACCGGGTGCTGTCTCTTCTTTGAAGAGCAGATCGTAATCCGGGTTATAAACAATTTCACGCGTATCGTTGATACCGTAGGTGGCCAGTTTTTCTTTGCTGAGATGGTGGGTCGGCATGTCCCTGCTCCTAGATCGGATAGTCAAATCTGAACGGCTTGTGGCCGTCGTGTAAAATGAAATGCACTGCAATTGTAAAGATTTATGGCTTTTTATCTGCGGTTTTCTTCAAAGAATGGCATCTATGGCGGGTTTTTTGGCGGTTCTGAGAGACAGTGCACGAAGACGGTGTAACGAAAGTAAAGTAATTGAATTAAGCCGGAGCAATGTCAGACATTGCTCCGTTTTTGATGGTGTTTATGGCGTTTAGTGAACGGCGCTGTCGTCCGGCAAGTTGCCGCTGGCTTTGTAAGTTGCCAGATCCATCGCGTCGAAGGCGTAATCGCTGCCGCAATAGTCACAGTGCATTTCGATTTTGCCATCTTCTTCCAGCATCTCGAGCACTTCTTCGCCCGGCAGGGTCATCAGGGCATCTGCACAACGCTCGCGAGAGCAGGTGCAGCGGAAGCAGACGTCTTGAGGCTCGTAGACCGTTACTTCTTCCTGATGATACAGGCGATACAGTACTTCAGTGGCTGGCAGGGTGAACAGCTCTTCCGCTTTGATGGTAGTGGTCAGCTGTGACAAGTGGCTGAACTCTTCCGGGTCAGTCTCTTGTGCAGGCAGCACTTGCAGCAGCAGGCCGCCCGCTGCGGCTTTACCCTCGGACTCGCCGGTACGGATAAAGATACGCGTTGGCAGCTGCTCTGAACGCATGAAGTAATTTTCCAGACATTCCGCCAGCGTTTCGCCTTCTAAATCAACCACGCCCTGATAGCGCTCACCTTCCGTTGGGGAGATGGTGATCACCATGTAGCCGTTGCCAATCATCTGCTTGAGCGAGCTGTCGGCGGCGATGTCGCCTTGCAGACGGGCCACGCCGCGCATCTCTTGCTTGTTGTTGCCGTTGATAACCGCCAGCTTCAGTGGGCCATCGCCCTGAAGCTGTACGGTGATGTCGCCATCAAACTTCAGCGTGGCGGTCAGCAGGCTGGTCGCAACCAGCATCTCACCCAGCAAAGTGCGAACTTCTGCCGGATAATCGTGGCCAGCGACGATTTGCTCAAACGTCTCGCTGAGGGAAACCAGTTCACCGCGCACAGCGTGGTTTGTGAACAGGTAGCGGTGTAATTGGTCGTGATTGGACATGCTGTTCTCTCTACTTAAGCGACTTTCCGTTTATTCGGCATCGCCATATTTAAATTTAATCAGGTTGCGGCGCTCCTTCTTATCAGGACGCCGGTCAGGGTGTGGCATAGCATTCATTTTACGCGCCTGAGAAATTTTCTCTCGGCTGGTGATGCTCAGTTCGGTTTCCTGATACAGCTTCTGCGCCTCTTCGGCGCTACGACGCTGGGTCGTCAGGTCCAGAACCACTACGGTTTTTTCATCATTTCCCTGACGCAGTTTGATTTCGGCATTCACTTCAACCAGCTTACTCGGCTTGCCGCGCTGGCCGTTGTAATGCACTTTGCCGCCATCAATCATTTCACGCGCTAAGGCTCTTGTTTTGTAAAAACGCGCCGCCCACAGCCACTTATCGAGGCGAACCGCGTTGTCATCTTCTGGCGTTTTGCCTTTCATCTCTCTCCCCCAAATCGGCGACCCTTAGGCTCCCCGGCCTGTCACAGGCTGAATGGATGGCAGCAGGCTCAAGTAATCAGTTATGGAAGGATGGGCCTCAAACGCTTTGTTCGCCAGCGTAGAGTCGGGATTTTCTATACCCAGACAATAGCGGATACCAAAGGTTTTTGCCGCATTGAGGATGGGTTCTCCATCATCCACAAACAGGGTGCGCTGTGGGTCAAAACCGGTTTTCTGCTGCACCGCCTGCCACAAACGCTGATCTTCCTTTGGATAACCAAATGTGTGGGTGGAAAGTAATAAATCAAGGTGCTGGTCTAAACCGGTGTGCTGGCACTTGACCTCAAGGCTGTGCGGATGGGCATTGGTCAGCAAAATTGTCTGGCGGCCGCTGTCTCGCACATGCTGCAAGAAGGGCAGGGTATCGTCGCGCAGACGCGCCCTGTGGCCAACGTCGGTGGTCATCTGGTAAATATCCAGATCCAGCCTGTTGCTCCAATAGTCAAAACAGTACCAATTCATGGTGTGCTGCACCGCGAGGTACTCGGCATGAATATATTGCCGCGCTTCCTCGAAACTCAGGCTGCGCTGCTGGCTTAGCGCCTGCGGGACGTCGTGAAGCCAAAACTGGCTGTCGAAGGCGAGATCCAACAGCGTGCCGTCCATATCCAGCAGCAGGGTATCAATGTTATTCCAGTCAAACTCCGGTGGCATACAGGCTCCATATCTCCACGGTGAACGGCTTAAAGGCCATTGCTGGGAGCGAAAGGTCATCAAGGGCAGAGGAAAGCGGCAGGGTAGCACATCTCACCTTCACGCCGCAGAGGTCCGGCGCGAAGGAGGTGAGGAATAGAGTGTAACCCGAAAAGATTAATTCGACCCGTGAGGCGCAGGGTTCACGATGGTTGGGTTGAAGCAGTGATTGTAGTAGTGCTGGATGTCATTCATGCGATGTTTGTCTTTCAACATGCGTTTCGCCAGCAGCACGGCGTTCACTACCAAACAAACCACTAACAGAATCAACAACAAGCTGGTGCCGAGATAGCGCCACAGGGTGGAGATATCCGGCTCGCTGTGCAGCGAAATATGGCGCGTGCCGTTGGCGTCAACGTTGATGCTGGTTATCACCCCTTGCGCGGTAAATGGTGTGTGCAGCAGCATTGAAGAGAGATTCTGCAACTGCTTCCACTGGTTCAGTGGGTTGTAAGCATAGAGTGAAACCGGCGGGGCAGGTTGGTCGACCAACTGCTTGCCTTCATCATTGCTTATCAAGAAGCCGCCCGGCGGTGGGCTATTGAGGGCCTGTGCCGCACGGCGCGTTTCCAGCGCGAAGAATGACGACGTGGCGGTATTCACCAGTTCACTCAGTGACTGAGCACTGACCGGGCGCAGCAGCACGTTCATGCCTTTCAGAGTGCCGGACTTGGCGCGCTTCACCAGCGTAGCCCAGTTGTCGGCGTTCCCCAGATTCACCAGCGCATTCTTCAGCCGCACGCAGTCATCGCTGTTACTGCACAATGCTTGTGTTTTCAAGACGATATCTGAGAAGTCGTCCAGCAGGATCATGCCCGATTTTTCAATCGCGGTGGCAAGCTGCGGGTTAATGTTCTGCTCGGTGCCATTGTCATTGGGATGCAACTGCGTGTTCACCGAGGTAAGCAGCGCGGTGGCGGCGTCGATGGATTCTGACTCCGGCATGGGCAGCGGCGCGGCTTCGTTCCAGTAAATCCCCGAGCAGTCGAACGGCATGAAGCTGGTCGGCGCGGCGCGAGCGCTTTCTGGCGGCACATAGCACATGCCGGTGCCCTGAACTTTCAGCGTATCACCCACGCGCAGCGGCGTTTTTTCCAGCGCTTGTACACTGTTGACCTGCGTGCTTTGCGCGCCTTGCAGCCACGCGACGCTGAGTTTCAGCGGCAGTCCGAGCGGCACGTAAATCAGTAAAATCAGCAGCAGAACCAAGGCACTGGCGGCCAGCACCAGATTCTTACCCCACTGTTGCAGCGGGAAATTCTTCACTTCGTCATGCAGAGACAAATAGCTGCCCTGACGCACCACTTGGCTGTTCATATAGACTTCAACGTCGGTCGCCTGACCCAAGTCGCGGCTAATGAACGGCTGCCAGTGTGGCGGATAAATCAGGTCTACCGCGCCCAATGAAATGTTGCTGATATCGCCTTGTTTCGACTCGCCGAACAGGCCCCAGCGCTTCGGCTGGCCGCGCAGACAGTGGATCTCTTTGCGATGCTTGCCCAGACGTTCCGCCAGACAGCGCCAGCTCACCCAGCCCGCCAGAATCACCGCCAGAGCCAGTGTCCACGGCAGCAGCACCGCCGGGCCAACCAAGGTAATAAGCAGCAGCAACAGTACCGCCGCGATAGCAATGGCTTCGCGCACGCCGTTGGAGCGAGTCAGCGCGTGCTCTTCACGCGTCTCATGGCGAACCTTCACCAGTTGAATGTGTTCACTCTCTTCATGGCGAATCGAGGCGTTCTGCGGTGGAGTCGGGATAACGGAAGGGGCAGGGGTGGAGCGTTCGTAAATATGGTTAACCAGCGAATGGCCGTTTAGCGAGATAACCAGCGGGACGGTCTGGGTTTTGATCAGCTCGACGTGGTTCTCTTGCGCAATATACTGTTCCCAGAAGGGTGGCAGATGAACTTCGGTCGTTTCGAGGAAATATCGCCATTTATTCGGATCTTCGCTGGCGACGCCGTAGCGGGTGATCGCGCGGGTGACCGAATAAACGTTTTCGCTTTTAGCGGTCAGCGTCAATTTATCTCGCAACACCATTAAGTTACTGCGATGGGTAATTGGCGTTTGACTTAATTTTTCGTGTTGACGCAAATATTGCTCGACGGCATCTCTTTCATGCTGCGTAAGCTTGCGTTGATTGGGCTTATTGAAATGCACGGTTGAAGACGCAGTATTGCGGCGTCGGACGATAAACCAGAAGAATACGCCTGCGGCAATTGCGGTGATACACAATAAGAATAGTGTCACGATTACTGTGCTCATCCGATCCCCTGATTAAGATGATTTGTATCAACACGCTGTGAATTCATAAGTGCAAATAGTCTATCAAAACAAAGATTTAACAAAGTAATCCATCAGCACGATTTAATCTGTGCTGGGAAATTGAATGTCATGAGGTGTTTTTAGCGACTCTCTTTTGCGAGCCGGTTGTGGCGTAAATCGCCTACTTATCACGTAAAAACAGCCACTTTGGATCATACCAATATTCTTAACGAAGCGGGTATCGGTATAATCCTATTTTTATGCGTCGCGCTTTTTGTTAATGGGTGTTTATATAAATTGAGACGCAGATCGCCAACTTATTTCTACGAAATTGTTCAGCTTTGTTGAGGTTACCGAATTTATGTCGCACAAATATTGCGATGAAGGTTCGCATTAACGCACAATGCCATCAAGTGACAATGAACTGAAACCCATTGCGACACCGTGTCAGGTGAACAATAAATTGGGGAAACCATGGATAAGCACCTGCAAAAACCTGAGATTCTGAACGTTGAGACTGTTGCCAGCTCTCGCTTATTTACCATCGAATCCGTCGACCTCACCTTCAGTAATGGCGTGCAGCGCGTGTACGAACGTATGCGTCCCTCTAATCGTGAAGCCGTGATGATTGTGCCGGTTATCGGCGATGATCTGCTGTTGATTCACGAGTACGCCGTGGGTATCGACAGCTATGAGCTGGGTTTTCCAAAAGGACTGATTGATCCGGGCGAAACGGTATTTGAAGCTGCCAACCGCGAGTTGATGGAAGAGGTGGGCTACGGGGCTCATCAGTTGGAGTTCCTCACCAAGCTGACCATGGCGCCGTCCTATTTCTCCAGCCGGATGAATATCGTGATTGCCAAAGGGCTGTATCCGCAAAGTTTGGAAGGCGATGAGCCAGAGCCTTTGCCGCAGACTCGCTGGCCGATTGCCCGCATGCTGGAACTGCTGAAAGAACCTGATTTCAATGAAGCGCGTAATGTCAGCGCGCTGTTCCTCGCGCATGATTTCCTGACGCGTAACGCCATCTAAGCCGCTGCCTTTACTCAGCCGCTTTCTCCCAGCAGCAAACATAAAAAAAGCCGGTCATGCATGATGCAGACCGGCTTTTTTGTTTCAGGCGTTAGGCCATTAGAACAGCTCGTGTTCCTGACCGTTGTCCATGATCGTGGTCCCAACCTCATGCACGGCGTGCTCGGTCGGCTGAGTGCCGTCGATAAAGTACTCAGGACGGCTGCCACCGCCGCCATCAGACAGTTTACCCGTCTGCTTGTCGATGGTGACGGTCACGATGCCCGGAGGAGGTGTCTGCTTCTGCACAGGTACGCCTTCCAGCACGGCCTTCATGTAGTCATCCCACGCCGGTTGAGCACTCTTCGCGCCGCCTTCAGCACCGGAAATCTGGTCTGGAATTGCGCCAGAAGCCGTGGTGCGGCCGAGGTCGCGACGGTGGTCATCGAAACCAATCCACACTGAAGTCACGACATCCGGGCCATAACCAGAGAACCAAGCATCTTTCGAGCTGTTGGTTGTACCGGTTTTACCACCAATGTCGTTACGCTTCAGGTCACGCCCCGCGCGCCAGCCGGTACCCATCCAACCTGGTTCACCAAAGATGTTGGTGTTCAGCGCATCGCTTATCAGGAAGGAGAGCGGGGTGCTGATCACGTGCGGCGCATACTGGTCTTCACCCGTCGGCTGCTGGCCTTCCGGTACTTGCTCCAGTTTTGGCATCGGCACGCTGTTGTTGTTATTGCCTTCGCTGGAAACCGCCACGTTCTCGACGTTGTCGTCAGACAGCACGGCTGATTTCTGCGTGTCGCCGTAAATCACCGGAATATTACAGGTGCGGCAGGCAATTTTAGGTTTCGCTTCAAACTGGACCTGACCTGACTCATCAACGATTTTGGTGATGAAGTATGGGTCAACCAGATAACCGCCGTTGGTCAGTGCGGCATAGCCACGAACGACCTGCAACGGAGTGAAGGAAGCAGAACCCAACGCCAGTGACTCGGAGTGAACAATGTTGGCCGCTGGGAAACCGAAGCGCAGCAGATATTCCGCCGCGTAGTCCACGCCCATCGCACGCATCGCACGCACCATGACCACGTTCTTAGACTCACCCAGCCCCTGACGCAGGCGGATTGGGCCAGCATAGGTTGGAGGGGAGTTCTTCGGACGCCAATCTTGACCAGCACCGGCATCCCAACGGGTAATTGGCATGTCGTTCAGAATGGTTGCCAGCGTCAAACCTTTGTCCATCGCGGCGGTATAAAGGAACGGCTTGATGTTCGAACCTAACTGACGCAGAGCCTGCGTCGCACGGTTGAACTTGCTCTGGTTAAAGTCAAAACCGCCGACCAGCGCTTCTACAGCTCCGGTATTCGGGTTGAGGGAAACCAGCGCCGAGTTGACATCAGGCACCTGCGCCAACCACCAAACGTCACCGACTTTACGCACCCAGATCTGCTGACCCGGCTGCACCACGTCAGAGACTTTCTTCGGCGTCGGGCCTTGGCTGTTGTCGGTACGATAAGGTCGCGCCCAGCGCATGCCGCTAAACGGTAGAGAAATCACCGCGCGGTTGGACATGGTCGCCGTAGCTTGTTCGCCGTCAACCTGCGTCACCACGGCTGGGAACAGCGGGCCGTAGACTGGCAGGGTTTTCAGCGACTGAACGATTTTCTGCTCATCCCACGGCGTTTCACCCACTTTCCACAACTGGTTCGATGGGCCGCGATAGCCGTGGCGCATGTCGTAGTTCAGCACGTTGGTACGCACGGCGTCTTGTGCTGCCAACTGGGTTTTCTTGGTGATGGTGGTGTAGACCATGTAGCCGTCGTTATAGGCATTGTCTCCATAACGTTTGACCATTTCCTGACGAACCATCTCGGTCAGGTAAGGTGCTGAAAACTCAATGTGCGGCGCGTGGTAATTGGCGATCAATGGCTCAGCGCGCGCTTGGTCATACTGGGCCTGAGTGATGTATTTCTCATCCAGCATACGGGCCAGAACGGTATTGCGACGGGCCAATGAGCGATCGTGCGAATAGAGCGGGTTGAAGGTTGACGGCGCTTTCGGCAGACCGGCAATCACCGCCATTTCGCCCAGCGTCAACTGACTCACGTCTTTGCCGAAATAGACCTGTGCCGCAGCCCCCACGCCGTAAGCGCGATAGCCCAGATAGATCTTGTTCAAATAAAGCTCAAGGATCTCATCCTTGTTCATCATTTGTTCAATGCGGATAGCCAGAAACGCTTCTTTGATTTTACGGGTCAAGGTGCGTTCAGGGCTTAAGAAGAAGTTACGCGCCAGCTGCTGAGTAATGGTACTCGCACCTTGGGACGCATGGCCGGAGACCAAGGCCACGGAAGCCGCACGGAAAATACCGATTGGGTCAACGCCATGGTGCTCGTAGAAACGGCTGTCTTCCGTAGCAATAAAGGCATGCACCAGCTCCGGTGGGATCTGGCCAAGTTTCAGCGGAATACGACGTTTTTCACCGTACTGTGCGATCAAATCGCCTTCAGCACTATAAACCTGCATAGGTGTTTGCAAGCGCACGTCTTTGAGCGTGGCGACATCAGGGAGCTGTGGCTCGATATATTTGTACAAGCCAAATATCGAGGCTGCTCCCAGCAAAATGCAACACACTGCAAGAATCAAAAAATACTTTACGAACTTCACCTGAGATTTCCCATTTAGTGGCAATTGGGCAGTTTATAAACAACCGCGCGGTAGTATAAAGGCAAGCCTACGACATGGATACGTTCTTTTATGAACTTGACGATATGGAGATCAGACGCAAATGCGATCACAAGCATGGCAGGTGGGCCTGGATATTCAAGCTGGTTTTGCCCGAGCGATCGCCGTCCAACGGCGACATTACGGTTGGCAACTGAGGCAGTGGTGGGAGCATCCTCTGCCCCCGCTTTCTTTACGCGGGGGGATTTTACATGAGACCACGGCGCTTTCAGCTATTTTATCGAATTGGCGGCGCACCCTTCCTGTAAAAATTTCGTTGCGAATTTGTCTTCCTGCTCATCGGGTTATGCAGCACAGCCTGCCGCTTCCTGATCCCCGGCTGTCTGGCGCGGCCCGCATCGCTTTTATCTTGGCCAGCGGTGCCAAGCACTTTCCACTCAGCGTCGAACAACTGGTGATGGACTACCGCGCCGCGCCGATGGACGCGCAAAACATCATTGTCACTGCGGCCCGCCGCGAAGAGATGCAGCAGTGGCAGCGTTTTCTGGCTGAATCACATCTCGTGCCCGAAGTGGTCGAGCTGGCCCCCTGTGCGCTGCAACTGGCGGCAAGCTGCGCGGGGGAAAGCGCGGACAAACTGCTGCTGCACCGGCTTGATGAAGGCTGGCTGTGGGTTTCGCCGCACGGATTGCCGTTTCAATTTGGCGTGTTTAATGCGCAGGAAGTCAAAGACATCAGCCACCTCGCCGGTCTGGCAAAAGAGCAGTACCGCGCGGCAAAGCTCTGCGATGAAGAGATGCTGTTCAGCAGCTCGCGGGTCGAAGAGTTACCTTTGGGCGTCGGCGCGTGGTCGCCTTTTCGCGCATTAACCCAGCTTTCCCCGCCGCTGCCAGCCAACCCTGCGGCATTTGCGCTGGCGATGGGCTTAGCCCTGAGAGCGAGGGATAACTGATGTTGCAGGTGAATTTACTGCCGTGGCGCGCCCAGCAAAGGCAGCAGCGTAAACGCCTTTGGCTGTGCCTCACGGCGCTGCCGCTGATGCTCATTCTGCTGGCGGCCTTGGCGTGGTGGTGGCTTATCCAGCGCGATGTGGCGGAGCAGACAAGAGCCGCGCAGCACTGGGCTGAGTGGCAAACCCGTTTAGAGGCGCAGCTTAAGAAGGTTGATCAAGCCCGGCAGCAATTAGCGTCGCTACAGTTGGCCGCCAGCCAGCGCCAACAGCGCTATGAGCAGAGTGGGGCTTATCTGCAACTGCTAGGTCTCCTGTCGCAGAAAATCCCTGACGGCCTGTGGCTCACTCAGCTAACCGAAGGAGCCAGCGGCGTGCTCAGGCTGCAAGGCGAATCGACGGTTTACCACGGCGTGATGGCTTTCTCTCAGGCATTACAGCAGGAGCTGCTTCTCGCCGAGGTCCGGCTGCTGGATATCCAACGCCAGCCCAATCACAACCTGCACTTCTTGATGCAGCTGCGCCTCGCGGTTCCGCAACGCGACTAAATAAAGGAGAGGGCGATGAACCAAGCCTTACTCAGTGCCTTTGACCACGCGCTGGAGCAGCCCGTCTGGAACCGAATCTTGATGCTGCTTCTGCTCGGCGGCGCGTGCTGTGGGCTGCTCTACTTCTTCCTGCTCAGCGCCACTTTGCAGCAACGGCAAGAGGCGCGGCAGCAAAGTGCCGATTTGCAGCAGGGCGTTTTACAGCAGCAGAAAACCTTGCTGACCCAGCCCGCGCTGGCGGTGCTTTTGCAGCAACAACGGCCGCTACTTGCTAGCAGCGAGCAGCAGCCAGTGGCTCTGCTTGAGCAGATAGCCGCGCCGCTGCGCGAGTCGAAAAGCACCTTAGTTCAGTGGCAACCCGCCGAGCGGGGCGTCTCACCTCTTCCGGATGAACCGAGCGCGGAGCAGGGCAGTTTGTCTGTGAAGGCCAGCTTTGAGGCATTTATGGCGTTGATGCGCCAGTTGGCAGACAGCCCCAACTCGCCGAGTTGGCATCAGTTGAGCCTGCGGGCTGCGAGCGGGCAACTGGAAGCTCGCTTCGATTTAACCGCCGAGAGGCTCAGACCCAAGCTGCTCACGGAGCATAAGAGGAGTGAAAGCTGGGTTCGGGACCCTTTCACTCCGACTCAATCCGCTTCCTGCCCGGACCCTATTCATAGCTTCAAAGGTGTGTTGCTGGGCGGAATTATCGGCAGCGGCGACCAGCGGAAAAGTTGGCTGATGTGGCCGGGCGTGGGTTGGCAACAGGCTTCCGCCGGCTGGCGCGACGCAGCTTCTGGCTGGCGGGTCAATGATGTCACGCCCCGCGGGGTGCTGTTCGACTTAGACCAGCCGCCCTGTGCTGCTCAACAATTTACGCTTCAGTTAGGTCGCCAACGCCAATAAGGCGGCTGCGGATTTTATGCCAAGGAAAGGAATAATAATGAATCGAGTAAAAGGCGCGGTTGGCGGGATATTCATCTGTTTCGCACTATTAATCAGTGTGCCGGGGCGGGCGACCGCCAGCATGCCGATAACGCTGGAATTTCAAAACGCGCCGCTGACCCTGATATTGCAAGCGCTGGCGGACCACCAACAGATGAATTTGGTCACCGCGCCGGGCGTACAGGGCAATTTAAGCGTCAGGCTGGCCGATGTGCCTTGGCAGCAGGCGCTGGATATCATCCTGCAAATGGGCAATGTCACCAGCCATCGGCAGGGGAACGTGCTCATGGTTTCACCGGCGGCCGACCCTGCCCAACTTCGACTCAAGAAAGAGCAAGAGAACCAAGAAGAACTGCGCCAAAGACCGCTAACCAGCATGACGCTCGCGCTGCAAAATGCCGACGCCACTGAGACGGCGGCGAGCCTCAATGCACAGAAAGGCTCACTGCTGACGGAAAGAGGACTGGCGTCAGCGGACATTCGCACCAATACCATTTTGGTTCGTGACACCCAGCAAGCGCTGGACGCTGTCGCGCCTTGGGTTAAGGAGATGGATTTGCCTTTGCAGCAGGTACAGCTGGCTGCGCACATTGTCACCATGAACAGCGAAAGCCTGCGCGAACTCGGCGTGCGCTGGGGGTTTAGCGGCGACCATGCCGTCACCAAGTCGGTCAGGATGAATAACTTTACTATGGGCCTGCCGGTGGATAACCCAGCTTTCACTGCCGGGTTTAATCTGGCGCACATCAGTGGCCGCATTCTGGATTTAGAGCTGACCGCGCTGGAGCAGGAGAATCAGGTGGATATCATCGCCAGCCCGCGCCTGCTTACCGCCCACATGCAAACGGCCAGCATCAAGCAGGGCAGCGAGATCCCTTATCAAGTCTCCAGCGGCGGCCGTGGGCGCACTTCTATTGAGTTCAAAGAAGCCGTGCTCGGCATGGAAGTGACGCCAAAGATCCAGCGCAACGGCAATATCACGCTAACCTTACATATCAGCCAAAACATGCCGGGCAAAACCGTGAAGCAGGCAGAAGGCGAGGCGCTGGCGATTGATAAACAAGAGATCAAAACTCAGGTGACGGTTAAAGATGGCGAAACCGTGGTGCTGGGGGGCATATTTCAAAGACACCATCAGAACACGCAAAGCAAAGTCCCCTTACTGGGAGATATCCCGCTGGTCGGTTCTTTATTTAAACATCAGGCAAAAAACCAGAAACGACGCGAACTGGTAATTTTTATTACTCCCACCTTAATTAACAGCCAATAGGTGCCGGCGGGGGTAACAAAAACAGCGAAATAGTGTTGAGCTGATAGAACTTTTTGCGTCCCGAAAGGCTTCTGAGTTTGACGCTGACATCGATTTAGCTTACAAGGGTTACCGAATTGAGCACCGTGATTTTTAATGACTGCTGACACGCCGATAAAAAACGTACGGTTTCCCTCCCGCGGCGCGCGATGCGATTTATTCGGTTGCCAAACTACCAAGAGTGTTGAGATAATTTTTGTCTGATCTCGCACTATCGCTCATGAGGTTTCAGTTTAGGTCCCGCCGCTAATTTGATTGGCGGGGCGGGTTATCATCAACGAATTGTCTTAGTAATACCGAAAAACATGGCAGAGAAACGCAATATCTTTCTGGTTGGGCCTATGGGTGCCGGCAAAAGCACTATTGGTCGACAGTTAGCTCAGCAACTCAATATGGAGTTTTTCGACTCCGATCACGAAATTGAGCGACGTACCGGAGCTGATGTAGGCTGGGTATTTGATTTAGAAGGCGAAGACGGATTCCGCGACCGCGAAGAAAAAGTGATCAACGAACTCACAGAAAAGCAAGGCATCGTTCTGGCGACCGGTGGGGGTTCTGTTAAATCACGCGAAACCCGCAACCGTTTATCAGCGCGTGGCGTTGTCGTCTATCTTGAAACTACCATCGAAAAACAGTTGGCGCGTACACAGCGCGACAAAAAACGTCCATTGTTACAGGTGAGTTCACCTCCACGCGAAGTGCTTGAAGCACTGGCGAAAGAACGTAACCCACTGTATGAAGAAATTGCGGATGTGACTATCCGTACTGATGATCAAAGCGCCAAAGTCGTTGCTAACCAAATCATTAACATGTTGGAAAGCAATTAATTTTTGGCATTCTGTTGTTGCCTGAAGGTGTAAGTTAAGAAGGTCACTGAGCGCGAAATGGAGAGGATTACCGTAACCTTAGGGGAGCGTAGCTACCCAATTACGATTGCTGCCGGATTGTTCCACGATCCGGCTTCTTTTATGCCTGTTAAGGCAGGTGATCAGGTCATGCTGGTAACAAACCAGACTCTGGCACCTCTCTATCTGGACTCTGTTCGTTCAGTGCTGGAGCAGGCAGGCGTTCGTGTTGATCAGGTGATACTGCCTGATGGTGAACAATACAAATCCCTGTCTGTTCTTAATGATGTTTTCTCAGCCCTGCTGGAAAAACCTCATGGTCGCGACACCACGCTAATCGCCCTCGGTGGCGGCGTTGTGGGCGACTTGACCGGCTTTGCTGCCGCCAGTTATCAGCGTGGGGTACGCTTTATTCAGGTGCCTACCACGTTGTTATCTCAGGTCGATTCTTCCGTTGGTGGCAAAACTGCCGTCAACCATCCGCTTGGCAAAAACATGATCGGCGCGTTCTATCAACCCGCTTCGGTTGTGGTCGATCTCGACTGCCTGCGCACCCTGCCTGCCCGTGAGATGTCCTCCGGCCTGGCTGAGGTCATAAAATACGGCATTATTCTTGATGCCGACTTCTTCGATTGGCTTGAAGACAATATGGATGCCCTGTTAGCGCTGGATATGAACGCGCTGGCTTACTGCATCCGTCGTTGCTGCGAGATAAAAGCTGACGTGGTTGCCGCCGATGAGCGCGAAAGTGGTATGCGCGCTTTGCTCAATCTTGGCCATACTTATGGGCATGCTATTGAAGCTGAAATGGGTTACGGCAACTGGTTGCATGGTGAAGCCGTTGCAGCTGGCATGGTCATGGCTTGTTATACCGCGCATCGTTTAGGCCAATTTACTCTGGCTGATATTGCCCGAGTGAAAAATCTGCTAGTGCGCGCCGGACTGCCGGTGACCGGTCCTCAGGAAATGCCTGCCGAAGCCTATTTGCCACACATGATGCGTGACAAGAAAGTCTTGGCCGGTGAACTGCGTCTGGTGTTACCGAAAGCGATTGGTCAGTCTGAAGTTCGCTCCGGTGTATCTCATGAAATGGTGCTGGCATCGATTGAGGATTGTCGGTAACGCCTCTGCCTGTGTGCTGCGTGTCACAGGCTTGCGCCTACCCTTTACCCCTTTGCCAGCAAAGCGTTATATTTATCAGTCAGGATAGTTGCTCCGCATAAGGCCGCATTTGCTGGCCTTTAGCCGGGTTGGAGGTTTTAGATGGATGATTTAACACCGGAAGACGATCTCAAGCCAGACACTAGCGATCGCCGCCCAACGCGCTCACGCAAACCGCCTTCTTCTGGACCTAAACTTGCCGTATCGCGCCAGCATGTGATGATTGGCGTCGGTATTCTGGTTCTGCTGTTACTGATTGTCGGCATTGGTTCAGCCCTCAAAGCCCCAACCAAGCACGAAGCTTCTCAAGTCAATAATGGGCCGAAAGACATTAATTTGTCGGGTTCAGGCAATGACGCCGCGGCACCGGCTCAGCCAACTGAGCAAGCTCAACAAAATGCGGCCGCGCCGAGCGGTGACGCTCAGCCGAAAAGCATCGGTCTGCCACCTATTTCCTCTACGCCAACTGACGCTCAGCCACAGCCGGACAACGGCCAGGCCAAAGAGCGTGTTGATTTGCCGGGCGACATGTCTGACGCGCTCTCTTCTCAGCAAGGTCAGGTTAACTCTGCCGCGCAGGATGGCATTAACGCAGGAGCACAGTCGCTGACTTCATTGCCGACCGCGCCAGCCACCGTTGATGGTGCTGCCAAAGGCACTGCGCCAGTCGCGCCGCGTAACACGCAGCAGCAGACGACGCACAAAGCCGCGCAGCCAAAAGCCACGCACACCGCGCCAGCCCACGCCAATAAGCCTGCGGCTAGCAAGCCAGCGGCGACTAAACCGGCAGCGACAGCGTCTCATCCGGCGAAAGAAACAACTAAACCTGTTGCCACGGCGAGTGCGCCAGCGACGGGCAGCGGCGGCGCGATTAAATCCGCACCGGGCAGCCACTTTACGTTGCAGCTGAGCGGGGCTTCACAGTCCAACTCCCTGAACACCTTCGCTAAACAGCAGGGCCTGAAAAACTATCTGGTTTATCAGACTTCGCGTGATGGCAAACCTTGGTATGTTCTGGTGAGCGGCAACTATGCTTCTTCCGCTGAGGCTAAGAGCGCAATTTCTCGTTTGCCAGCTGAAGTTCAAGCCAAAAAACCGTGGGTTAAGCCTGTGCATCAAGTACAGCAAGACCTGAAAAAATGAATCTGATCTCAACGCGATTTGCTGTCTAAAAACAGGGTACAATCCGCGGCTGTGAATTGTATAAGTAGCTAACTGACGGCATGAAGAAAAACCGCGCTTTTTTGAAATGGGCTGGTGGCAAATACCCGCTGGTCGATGACATCAAACGTCATCTTCCAGCAGGTGATTGTTTAATAGAGCCTTTTGTTGGTGCGGGGTCGGTGTTTCTTAACACCGACTATAAATCGTACATTCTGGCCGACATCAACAGCGACCTGATCAACCTCTACAACATTGTTAAAACGCGCACCGCAGAATTCGTGCGCGATGCTCGCGTGCTGTTCTCTCCTGAATTCAACCAATCAGAACGTTTCTACGCCTTGAGAGAAGAATTCAACCTGACGAGTGATATCTACCGCCGCTCGGTGTTGTTCCTTTATCTCAACCGCCATTGTTACAACGGGCTGTGTCGCTATAATCTTAGCGGTGCGTTCAATGTGCCTTTCGGCCGCTACAAGAAACCCTATTTTCCGGAAGCGGAACTCTACTGGTTTGCTGAAAAAGCACAGAATGCACAGTTTGTATGTGAGCATTACCAGCAAACTCTGCTGAAGGCAGTGCCGGGTGCTGTGGTCTATTGTGACCCTCCGTACGCGCCATTATCGGCTACGGCGAATTTTACGGCTTACCATACCAACAGCTTCAGCATGGCAGATCAGCAGAATCTGGCCCGTCTGGCGTTACAGTTATCCTCTGAGCGCGACGTGCCAGTGCTGATTTCCAACCATGAAACGCCGCTCACGCTGGAGTGGTACGCCGGAGCGAAGCTACATCGGGTCTCTGCCCGCCGGACTATCAGCAGCAATGTCTCGCAGCGCAGTAAAGTGAATGAGCTGTTAGCGCTTTATCGCTGATCTTTCTCGTTGATATCACACCGATTATTTCTGTAACCCTATGAGTAGTTTGGAGAAGCGGATGAAAAAGTTTTTGATTGCCCCGTCTATTCTTTCGGCTGACTTTGCGCGTTTAGGCGAAGACACGGTGAAAGCACTGGAAGCTGGCGGTGACGTCGTACACTTCGACGTCATGGATAACCATTACGTGCCTAACCTGACCATCGGGCCTTTGGTCTGCCAGTCGCTGCATAATTACCTACAGAAATCCGGCATCAACGCGCCAATCGATGTCCACCTGATGGTGAAGCCGGTTGATCGCCTGATCCCGGACTTCGCCGCAGCCGGTGCCACTTACATCTCTTTCCACCCGGAAGCGTCTGAGCACGTTGACCGCACCATTCAGCTGATCAAAGAGCACGGCTGTAAAGCCGGTCTGGTGTTCAACCCGGCCACCTCGCTGAGCTACCTCGATTACGTGATGGACAAGCTCGACGTGATCCTGCTGATGTCAGTCAACCCGGGCTTCGGCGGCCAGTCCTTTATTCCGGGCACCCTCGACAAGCTGCGTCAGGTTCGCAAATTGATCGACGACAGCGGGTATGACATCCGTTTAGAAATTGACGGTGGCGTGAAAGCTGAAAACATTGGTGAGATTGCCGCAGCGGGCGCTGACATGTTTGTCGCCGGTTCTGCCATCTTCAACCAGCCTGACTACCGCACGGTCATTGACCATATGCGCAGCGAACTGGCGAAGGTTTCCCATGACTGATTCTCTGCCAGCGGGCGTTATGTCACTGAAAGGCGCCGCGTTTGATCTCGACGGCACCTTGGTAGACAGCGCGCCGGGTCTGGCGGATGCGGTCGATATGGCCCTGAAAGATAGGGGTTTACCGGCCGCAGGCGTTGAGCGTATCAGCACTTGGATTGGCAACGGCGCTGATGTCATGGTGGAACGCGCCGTGCGCTGGGCCGAGGGAGATATGTCTCCTGCCGCTCTTCAGCAGGTGCGAGATAAATTCGACCACTACTACGCCGACACCGCCGCCGGGGGCAGCCGCCTCTACCCACAGGTTAAAGAGACACTGGCCGCCTTGCACGCGCAGGGCCTGCCGCTGGGTCTGATCACCAACAAGCCGACGCCGTTTGTCGCGCCACTGCTGGCATCGCTGGGTATCGAAAGCTATTTTTCGGTGGTGATTGGCGGTGATGATGTTGTGCAAAAGAAACCGCACCCCGCGCCGATCTACCTGATGCTCGCGCAGCTTGGTTTACGCGCTAGCGAACTGGTTTTTGTCGGGGATTCGCGTAATGATATTCAGGCGGCTCAGGCTGCCGGTTGCCGCTGCGTTGGTTTAACGTACGGCTACAACTACGGTGAAAGCATCGCGCTGAGCAAGCCCGACAGCGTGTTGGACCATTTCGCCGACCTCTTGCCCACTTTTGGGCTTTTATCTTAAAAGATCAGGAAGCATAAAAATGAGTAAACCCATCGTATTTAGTGGTGCACAGCCCTCAGGTGAACTGACCATTGGCAACTACATGGGTGCGCTGCGTCAGTGGGTTAAGTTGCAGGACGATTACGAGTGCATTTACTGCATCGTAGACCTGCATGCGATCACCGTGCGTCAAGACCCTGCGCAGCTGCGCAAGGCGACGCTCGACACGTTAGCGCTGTACTTGGCCTGCGGCATTGACCCGCAAAAAAGTACCATTTTTGTGCAATCCCACGTTCCTGAACACACGCAGCTGAGTTGGGCACTGAACGGCTATACCTATTTCGGTGAGCTGGGCCGTATGACCCAGTTTAAAGACAAATCAACGCGTTATGAAAACAGCGGTATCAGCGTTGGTCTGTTTAACTACCCGGTGTTAATGGCTGCCGATATCCTGCTGTACCAGACCAATCAGGTGCCAGTAGGCGAAGACCAGAAGCAGCATCTGGAGCTGAGTCGCGATATCGCCAACCGTTTCAATGCGCTGTACGGCGACGTGTTCACTATTCCAGAGCCATTCATTCCTAAGTCCGGCGCGCGCGTGATGTCTCTGCAAGAGCCGACCAAGAAGATGTCCAAGTCTGACGATAACCGCAATAACGTTATTGGCCTGCTGGAAGATCCGAAGGCAGTGGCGAAGAAAATCAAACGTGCAATGACTGACTCCGAAGAGCCGCCTGTCGTGCGTTATGACTTGGTCAACAAGCCGGGTGTCTCTAACCTGCTGGATATCTTGTCTGGCGTGACCGGCAAAAGCATCCCTGAGCTGGAAGCTGAGTTCGACGGCCAAATGTATGGTCATCTGAAAGGCGCAGTAGCGGATGCTGTCTCAGGCATGCTGACCGAGCTGCAAGAGCGTTATCACCGTTTCCGCAATGACGAAGCCTTGTTGCAGCAGATCATGCGTGACGGCGCAGAGAAAGCTCGCGTTCGCGCAAGTGCCACGCTGGCTAAAGTTTACGAGTCTATCGGCCTGGTTGCCGCGCCATAAGCTTCAAGCTTGAGCAATAAAAAACCACGCCTCGGCGTGGTTTTTTTATCTCTCCGCATCAAGAACCCGAGTTGAAGTTATAGGTGAATGTCGCGTTATAGCGCCATGCGCGCTGGTCGCTGTCTATCGGGGTATCGCCAATCGGCCGCGCCGCTTCGACTGAAATCGAGTAGTGGCGGTTATCGCTAAAAGTCACGCCGAGGGCGTAAGACGACAGCTTTTGCTTGGCGATGCCACCCTGATTAAACCCCGTGCGCGCGGCGTCCACCACGGCATAAGGCTGAATGGTTTTCAGCCATTGCCCCTGTCCGAGGTTGTGCATGTAGCGCATCTCCACCTGCCCGCCGACGCCGTAATCGCCCGACGCATCACTGTCCGGATAGCCCCGACCATAATGGGTCGCGCCGAAGTTGACGCGCTCCGGCTCCGGCAAATCGTTATCCGTCCAGTCACCTTCCATTGAGGCACTCAGCCGCCATTTCTGGTCGAACAGATACGCCGTGTTGCCGTTGAATTTCCAGCGAGTAAAGCCGAGATCGGCATTTGGCGTATTATTGCTGGCCCCCAAGGCGTCGATACCTTGGCGCACATTGAAGCGCGCATTCCAGTAAGCCTGATCGTATTCCCGATAGCCGGTGAGCGTGAGGTCTGCCGCCGGGTAGCGAACGTGCTGATTCACATCAGGCAGCTGGATTTGCTGGCCCGCGCGCATCGCCCACAGGTCGTAGTCATATTTCTTGTCGAGATAATCCAGCCCGCCGCTGATAGTCCACTGCCGTTTGCGGGTTAATTCCAGCGGATAGCTGAATACCACGCCGCCGTTATATTGGGTTTGCTTATTCTTTGCGCCAATACTGATGTCATCAGGCAGGGTAAATAAGGTGCTGTAATCCTTATCTTTCTGCTGATAGTAACTGCCTTTGAACTGCATCAGCAGGCCGTCGTCACCGAGATATTGCTGGTAGTTCAGACCGAGATAGGTCTTGCGCGTGTCCCCTCCGAGCGGCACCAGCGTTGCCACGCCAAGCTGCTCGCCGTAGGGGGTTAAGCCGCTGAGGGTCGCGTTAACGATAGCCAGGTTTTGGCCTTTGCGGGTGTCGGCGCTGGTGGTGACATTCCAGTTGCGAGTGCGCTGGGCATCCACGTTCAGCGTGGTAGCACCGTAGATGTTGTTGGGATTATTGGCCGACGCGCTGACCTTGGTGTCCGGCGTGCGGTTCATCAGCAGGGTGTAGCGTTCGAAAGTGTCCTGCGTGAGCGGCTTTTCCGCCATCATTGGCTGCGCCAGCTTGCTCAGCCAGCGACCGATTTGCACATTGTCACTGCGGATCTGCGTCGAGGCGATGTAGCCTTCCACCAGCCCGACTTTCACCGTGCCGTCGTGGAAATTATCCGCCGGTAAATAGGCGTAAGAGAGCACGTAGCCATCGTGTTTATAGCGCTGAGTGATGGTGTCGGCGGCGGCCAGCAGCTGCGACAGCGGCACCTTTTTGCCAATGAGAGGGGCGAACGGCTGGCTGAGGGAGTCCAGCGCGTAGCGCGTGCCGCCGACAAACTGAATATGTTTCACCTCCACCTGCGTTTGTGGCGTGAAAGCCGGGGCCGGGCTGGGGGTAGTAATGCTAATTTTTTGTGATTTTACCGGAGCTTGGGAGAGCGGACGCGCGAGTTTGGCTGGGTTATTCGGGTCGATAAGCGTGGGAAGCATGTCGGCCGAGGTATAGCCGATGACAGTTCCGAATAGCACCACTATGCAGGATTTTGTTTTCATAAACATTCCTTTGGTCGCATAGATTGAAAGGTAAATGCTGTGTTTTAGCTCACTCCCTGTTTTCCACAGGGAGTGTTTTTATGATGTCGGAACGAATGAAGTGCGTGATTATTTCTTAGTATCGAGTTTGGCAGTAATGCCGGATGTCAGGCCGCCCACAGTGGTGCTGACGTTAGTAAGCAGGCCGCCAGATTGGGATGCCGACGCTGACGCGCCCGCTGAGATCCCTCCGGAGCTGGCCGTGCTGTTACTGGCTGGAACCACCAGCGCGCCCGTGCCAGAAACGGCTTTACCGGTATCTTGTACCGCCGTCCCCAAGCCGGATAACGCCGGAGTATTCGCCGAGAGTTGGCTGCCCGCTGAGGTCACCGCGCCACCCACCTGAGTCACCAGCCCGTTGACCGGCGTGCCGAGGCCGGTTGCGCCGCCAACGTTCTGGGTAACTCCCTGAACATTCGCCACCACTGGAGTAACTATGCCCGTCGTGGCGGTGGTGACATTAGACAGTGCGCCCGTTTGCAAATTGGTCGCCAGCCCGTTGCCGGTATTGGTGGTCAGTTTGCCGACGTCATTCACTAAGCCACCGGCCGTGCCCGTTACCCCACCAAGAGGCGTCGACGCGCCGTTGGTCGCCAGCGAAGTGCCTAAGCCGCTCACCCCGGTGCCCAGATCAGCTACGGCTTTCGGGATGCCTGCTGCAGTGGTGCCGATGGCATTCGGATTGCTGCCTAACTGGCCGACGCCGTTTTGAATACCGCCGCCGACGTCAGAGACGGCCTTACCGGTGCTATCGACAATAGTGACCACGCCGGAGCCGACCAGCGGCACATTGCCGACAGGGGTTTGGCTGGCGATGCTGCTAACTTGAGTGCCGAGGCCGCCCACCGCGCCGCCAGCATTACTGAGGATGGTGCCGGTGGTTAACGTAGTGGAAGGTGTCCCGCTGCCTGAGCCATTTCCGCTGCCATTTCCGTTGCCATTACCACTTCCGTTACCCGAGCCGTTTCCTGCGGTGACGCCGCCGTCTCCGGTGGTTGTTGTACCTGTTCCTGTGCCACTCCCTGTGGTGGTCGATCCATTGCCCGCCGTTGTTCCATCACTTCCTGACGTTGAACCATCACCGGTCGTTGCTGCGCCCGTGGTGGAGGTTTTTGCAGTGGTTGATGAACCGCCGCCGCCACTTCCGCTGCACGCAGCGAGGGACAGGGCGACCAGAATAGCTAATGCGATCTTGCTGACATTACCAACGTGAATATATGGGCGCATGGTTGGCCCCTCCACAGAGAAGACGCCAGAGTTGGCGTACTATAAAGTTTAAGTGGAAGGTACTGAATATTCCATTTGGGGGAGGGTTAAATTTTATACAGACGCGACGCAGATCTAAAATTCAGGCCATATGTTCTGTGAGGGGTGTTTCGCTGGCAAACCAATTCAATTGCTTACGCAAGCTGACCACTGAGCCAACGATAATTAAACTTGGACTTTCCACCTGCTTGGCAAGCTGACTGAGGGAGGATAATTCGCCGGTGATCACCCGTTGGCGCTGGGTGGTACCATTTTCTACCAGTGCAACCGGCGTGGTGGCCGCGAGGCCGTTTTTCAACAGGTTGGCCTGAATATCTGCCGCCTGCGTCAGCCCCATGTAGAACACCAGTGTCTGCTGGCCCTGCGCCAGACAGGCCCAGTCGAGCTTACCATCCTGCTTGGCGTGGCCGGTTATCAGCCGAACGCTCTGCGCGTGGTCGCGATGAGTCAGCGGAATGCCGCTGTAGGCCGAACAGCCGGAGGCCGCCGTAATGCCCGGCACCACTGAGAAAGCAATGCCTTCGACTTTCAGCGCTTCCAGCTCTTCGCCACCGCGCCCGAAGATAAACGGGTCACCGCCTTTCAGCCGCACCACGCGTTTACCCAGCTTGGCCTGCTCGAGCAAAATATCGTTGATTCTCTCTTGCGGCACGCAGTGGTGCCCGGCGCGCTTGCCGACGAAAATCCGCTCGGCGTCGCGGCGAACCAGGTTCAGCACGGCGTCAGACACCAGCCGGTCATACACCACCACGTCGGCCAGCTGCATCTGTTGCAGGCCTTTTAGCGTCAGTAATCCGGCATCTCCCGGCCCTGCGCCCACCAGCACCACTTCGCCATGATGCTCCACCGGCTGGCTAAATAACTCTTCGATGTAGGCATCGCTCTGTTGGGTGTCATTGTTGGCCAGCGACTGCGCCAAACGATGATGATTAAACAGCTTTTCCCACCAGCGGCGGCGCTGCGACATATCCTGAAAATGGGTTTTTACCCGTTGGCGCAGCTGTCCGGCGGTGTAGGCCAGTTTGCCGAGATGCTGAGGCAGAATCGCCTCCAGCCGTTCGCGCAGCAGGCGGGCCAGCACCGGAGCATTGCCGCCGGAGGAGACGGCAATCATCAGCGGAGAACGGTCGATAATCGACGGCATGATGAAGCTGGCGCTTTCCGGGGCGTCCACCACGTTACAGAACACCCGGCGCTGCTCGGCGGCTTGGCTGACTTGCTGATTCACCACGTCGGAATCCGTTGCGGCGATCACCAGCCACTTTTCATCCACCAGCAGCGGCGAGAACTCTCCGCGCAGCAGGCGCACTTTCCCTTCGGCTTTCCAGACCTCGAACTGCGCGCTGAAGCTGGTGGCATTCACCAGCAAATCAGCTCCGGCGTCGAGCAGTAGACGTGCCTTGCGCTCTGCGACTTCTCCCGCCCCGACCAGCAGACAGGCTTTGTTGTGTAACTGGCAAAAAAGCGGGAAATAGTCCATCGCGCGCGGCGCTCCTAAAGATTAATTTGCACGTTGCCGTCGCGGACTCGCGTCGGGTAGGCGGTGATCGAATGACTCTCATCTTCCATGCACAGTCCGTCCGTCAGGCGGAAATGCTGCTTTTTCAGCGGGCTGGCGACCCACAGCTCGCCCTGATGCTCGGCGATAATGCCGCGCGACAATACGCTGGCTTGGGCGAAAGGGTCAATATTCGATAAAGCAAAAACGTGTTCATCGGCACGCGGGCGGAACAGCGCCACTTGCTGCTCACCGGCCAGTGCGCAGACGCCGCAGCCCGGCAGAATTTGTTCAACAGAACAGAGGGTTAGCCACTGGCTCATAATACTTCCTCCCCGGCGTCAATCAGGTTAACGGGAATACGTTCTTCAGGCCGCGCAGGGCGGTGTTGCTGGCGCTCGCCGACGAACTGCACGTTCGGGTCACGCTGGGCGCTGTTGATGAAGTGGGTGAAGCGGGTTTGCGCCGCCGGGTCGTTCAGCGTTTCCTGCCATTCGCAGACCGCCGACTCGCGCAGGCGAGCGAGTTCCGCTTCCAACTGCTCATTCAGGCCGAGCTTGTCGTCAATGATCACTTTGCGCAGGTAATCAATGCCGCCTTCGAGACTCTCCAGCCAGACCGAGGTGCGTTGCAGCTTATCGGCGGTGCGGATGTAGAACATCATGAAGCGGTCGAGGTATTTCAGCAGTTGGTCATTGTCCAAATCGGCTGCCAGCAAATCGCCGTGGCGCGGCTTCATGCCGCCGTTGCCGCAGACATACAGGTTCCAGCCGTTTTCGGTCGCGATGATCCCCACGTCTTTGCCCTGCGCTTCTGAGCATTCACGGGTACAGCCCGAGACGCCGAATTTCATTTTGTGCGGGGTGCGGATGCCCTTGTAGCGGTTTTCCAGACTGATGCCGAAGCCCAAGCTGTCGCCGACGCCAAAGCGGCACCAAGTGCTGCCCACGCAGGTTTTCGCCATGCGCAGCGCCTTAGCGTACGCCTGACCTGTTTCGAATCCGGCATTAATCAGCTTTTGCCAAATAGCCGGTAAATCGTCTTTCTGCGCGCCGAACATGCCGATGCGCTGTGAGCCGGTGATTTTGGTATAGAGGTTATATTCCGCCGCAATTTCGCCAATGGCTTGCAGGCCCTGCGGAGTGATTTCGCCGCCCGGCGAGCGTGGGATCACCGAGTAAGTGCCGTCTTTCTGCATGTTGGCGAGGAACACGTCGTTGGTGTCCTGAAGAGGCGCGTGCTGCGGTTTGAGCACGTAATCATTCCAGCAGGAGGCCAGCAGCGAGCCGACGGTCGGTTTACAGACTTCGCAGCCGTAGCCCTGACCATATTTCGCCAGCAGCTGCTCGAAGGACTTAATGCCTTCGACGCGGATCAGATGGTAAAGCTCTTGGCGCGAGTAGGCGAAGTGCTCGCAAAGGTGATGATTCACCTCGATGCCTTGCTTGCTCAGTTCGGCATTCAGTACTTGGGTCACCAGCGGGATACAGCCGCCGCAGCCGGTACCGGCTTTGGTGGCGGACTTCAGCGCCGCGACCGTGTGGCAGCCGCCCTGAACTGCTTTGATGATGTCGCCCTTGGTCACGTCGAAGCAGGAGCAGATTTGCGCGCTTTCAGGCAGGGCGTCGGTGCCAATCACCGCGCCGCCGCTGCCCGCGTGGGCTGGCAGGATCAGCGCGTCCGGGTTTTCCGGCAGCGGAATGCTGTTGAGCACCAATTGCAGCAGATTGCCGTAATCGCTGGTGTCGCCGACCAACACCGCGCCGAGCAGGGTTTTGTTGTCTTCGCTGACCACTAGACGTTTGTATAAAGCTTTGCTTTCGTCGAGATAGACATAGCTGCGCGCGCCTTCGGTGCGGGCATGGGCATCGCCGATACCCGCTACGTCAACGCCCAGCAGCTTTAGCTTGGCGCTCATGTCCGCGCCGGTGAACTGGTTTTCGCGGCCTAACAGATGGTCGGCGGTGACCTGAGCCATTTTATAGCCCGGCGCGACTAAGCCGAAGGTGCGCTGGTTCCACGAGGCGCATTCGCCGATGGCGTAGACATCCGCGTCGCTAGTCTGGCACTGGTCGTTGATCACGATGCCGCCGCGCGGCGCAATCTCTAAATCACACTGGCGCGCCAGCTTGTCCTGCGGGCGGATGCCGGTGGAGAAGACGATGAAATCCACTTCCAGCGAGCTGCCGTCGGCGAAAGCCATGGTTTTACGGGCGAACTGGCCGCCTTGGGAGATCTCTTTGGTGTTCTTCGCGGTATGAACCTGAACGCCCATGCTTTCGATTTTCTGCCGCAGCTGGTTGCCGCCCATCACGTCGAGCTGTTCAGCCATCAGGCCGGGGGCGAATTCAATCACGTGGGTTTCGACGCCCAGATTTTTCAGCGCACCTGCGGCTTCTAGCCCCAACAGGCCGCCGCCGACTACCGCGCCGCGCTTGCTGCGACGTGCGCAGGCTTCAATGGCGTGCAGGTCTTCAATGGTGCGATAGACGAAGCAGTCTTGGCCGTCAGACCCGGCAATCGGCGGCACCCACGGGTAGGAGCCGGTGGCGATCACCAGTTTGTCGTAATAGAGGGTGCGGCCGCTGCTGGAGTGAATCACCTTCTCGGCGCGGTTCAGGGTGATGGCGCGCTCGCCGACCAGCACCTTAACGCCGTGCTTCTCGTAGAAGCCTTCGCGCACCAGAGATAACTCTTCGGCGGTGTGGTGGGAAAAATAGGAGGAAAGATGAACGCGGTCATAGGCGACGCGCGGCTCTTCACAAAATACCGTGATATCGAACTGGCCCGGCTCGGCTTTATCCAGTAAATCTTCAATAAAGCGATGGCCGACCATGCCGTTACCAATAATCGCCAGTCTGACTTTGCTCATGTTTGCCTCGAAATTGATTTCTATAGGCTCAACATAACGCGCGTGAAGTCGGGCACCTTGACGCAAATCAAGCCGCCTCTAATATACTCCCTAGGTGGTATTTGACTGATTTATATTGGTTTTTATGTAAGTGGACGATTTTAAATAACTTTGTTGCCGGCGAGGCGCAGGGGCGCGTGTTGGGTGAAAAACGTGCTCTGACTCAAGTAATAGGATTCCCAACGGGCGGGTTTGGGCTATTGTTGGCAAAGAACATCAAAATCTCAGCGAGGTAACCGGTGACTCAGACCAGTTTGCAGACTATCAAAAACGTTCGACTGCCTTATGCCGACGGGCTGTGGCAGATTCAAATCGACGGCGGGCGCATTCGCCAAATCACCAGCCAGCCACAGGGGAATGGGCAGACCGAGGGCGTGCTGGATGCGCAGGGCGGGCTGGCGATCCCGCCGTTTGTCGAGCCGCATATTCATCTCGACACCACCCAGACTGCCGGGCAACCTGCGTGGAACCAGTCCGGCACCCTGTTCGAAGGCATTGAACGCTGGGCCGAGCGCAAGGCGCAGCTGACCCATGAAGACGTCAAGGCGCGGGCGTGGCAGACCCTCAAGTGGCAGATTGCCAACGGCATTCAGCATGTGCGAACTCACGTGGATGTCTCTGACCCGACGCTGACCGCGCTGAAAGCCATGTTGGAAGTAAAGGCCGAAGTCGCACCTTGGGTCGACGTGCAAATCGTCGCTTTCCCGCAGGAAGGCATTATGTCCTATCCCAATGGCGAAGCCTTGCTGGAAGAGGCATTGAAGTTGGGAGCCGACGTGGTGGGAGCCATTCCGCATTTCGAATTTACTCGCGAATATGGCGTGGAGTCGCTGCACAAGACCTTCGCGCTGGCGCAAAAGTACCACAAACTTATCGACGTACATTGCGATGAAATCGATGACGAGCAGTCGCGCTTTGTGGAAACCGTCGCGGCACTTGCCCTGCGTGAGAATATGGGCGCGCGCGTCACCGCCAGCCACACCACCGCGATGCACTCTTACAACGGGGCTTACACCTCGCGGCTGTTCCGCCTGCTGAAGATGTCCGGCATTAACTTTGTCGCCAACCCGCTGGTGAATATTCATCTGCAAGGGCGCTTTGACACTTACCCGAAACGTCGCGGCGTGACGCGGGTGAAGGAGATGCTCGACGCCGGAATTAACGTCTGTTTCGGCCACGATGACGTGTTTGACCCGTGGTATCCGCTGGGCACTGCCAACATGCTGCAAGTGCTGCACATGGGGCTGCATGTCTGCCAGCTGATGGGTTACCAGCAGATTGACGACGGCCTGAAGTTAATCACCACTTACAGCGCCAAAACCCTGAATCTTCAAGGCTATAACTTGAAAAGCGGCAATGAGGCTAATCTGGTGATCCTCCCGGCCGAGAGCGGATTTGACGCCGTGCGCCGCCAAACGCCGGTGCGCTACTCCATCCGCCGTGGGGTGGTGATTGCCGAGACGCAGCCCGCGCAGACGGTGATCCATTTGCAGAAAACCGAGTCGGTTAACTTCAACAGTTAGACGGCCTGCGCGTCAGTGCGCGGTGGCGCGATAGAGTCGCGGCTGACGATTTTCGGTGGGAACTGCTGGTGGAGGATATCGCCCTCGAGCGACAGTTCATCCAGCAGTAGCCGCGTGGCGAACTGCGCCATGTCGGTGATAGGGAAATGCACGCTGGTTAGCGCCGGGCGCACAAACTCGGCGCGTTCGCCGCTGTCATAGCAAATCAGCGAAATGTCTTCCGGCACCCGCAGACGGTGCTCGCTGATCGCCAGCAGGGCGCCAATCGCCATATCCTCGTTGCAGCAGTAAATCGCCGTCGGCTTCACCGGCTGGCGTAATAAGGTGTCGGTGTGGCGGAAGCCGCTGTCCAGCTTGTAATCCCCCTCCAGCGTCGCCAAGGGCGCAATTCCTGCCTGCTGCATGGCGTCAGCGAAGCCTTGCCAGCGCAGCTTGGCGGAGTGGCGTTGCAGCGGCCCGCTGATGCAGGCTATCTGCCGGTGACCGGCATCGAGCAGCATTTGGGTAGCAATACGGCTGGCGAGGGCGTGGTCGAAGCTGATGCAGCGAGATTCTAGTCCGGGGACCAAACGATCGAGCAGCACGAAAGGATTGTTGTCATGAGCCAACTGTTTCAGGCGTTCATCGCTGATGTGGCGCACGTGCAGGATCAGGCCGTCACAGCGTAAGCCGAACAGCCGCGCAATGGCCTGCTGTTCGTTCTCCTCGCTGTCACGCCCTTGAGTGACGACTAACTGCTTCCCCTGCGACTCGGCTTCGGTCTGCACCACGTCCATCAATGCGCCAAAAAACGCGCCGCGATAAGAAGTGGTGACTAACCCCAGCGTGTGGCTTTGGCTCGACGCCAGCGCACGGGCCGCCGGATGCGGGCTGTAGCCCAACATCGCGATGGCCCGAACCACGATTTCACGCGTGGCCGCTTTCACCTTTTGGTCGCCATTCACCACACGAGAAACGGTGGCCCTGGATACTCCGGCATAGGCTGCGACGTCTTCCAATGTCACCATACTGGCTCCTGTAGCCCCGCCAGTCAGGGGCAGGGAAATTATCTAAATTGAGGTAAATACGGCGCGTTGAGCTGTAAAACCTCATCGAAGAGTTGTTGTGCCAGCACGGCGTCGCCGACCAATGGGTTGGTCATCAGTGCCAGCAGGCCGCTTTGTCTGTCGCCGTGCACCGCGCAGTCGATAGTCAGGCGCTCGAAGGTTTTCACCTGATCCGCCAGCGTATGCAGTACCGGCGCTAAGCGCCCGAACACCAGCGGCGTCGCGCCGTGGGCGTCGATAATACAGTTGGTTTCTACCACGGCGTCATCCGGTAAGCCATGAATAGCGCCGTGATTTGATGTATTTACCACCATTTGCGTGCCGAGATTATTATGGATTGAGCGGATCAGTTCCAGTGCCACTTCTGAATAGAAGGAGCCACCGCGGAAACTCAGCTGCTCAGGCTTGGTATTCAGGTTCGGGTCGGCATACAGCGCGAACAGCTCTTTCTCCACCTGCATCACTTTTTCGGCACGGGTTCCACCGTCCGCCGCCTGTTTAATCTCATCTTCCAGCATGGCGCGAGGCAGGTAGAAATAGCGGTGATACGGGCAAGGGATCACCCCCAGCGCGCGCAGCAGTTCGGGCTTCCACGGCTGATCCTTGATGTTGTTCATGGTCAGCGTCGCGCCGTCGCACAGCAAGTCCAGCGTCTTTTGCGTCACGTCTTTGCCCTTTTCCAGCACGCGATGCACCCACACCATGTGGTTCAGCCCGGCGAATTGCAGATGAATATCTTCATCTTTCGCGCCAAGCATTTTAGAGATCATGTGATGCATGGTGATAGGCACGTTGCACAGGCCGATGATTTTGGCCTTGCTGTGGCGGGCCACGGCTTCGGTGACGATACCGGCCGGGTTGGTGAAGTTGATGATGAAGGCGTCTGGCGCTAATTCTTCAACTTTTCGAGCAATTTCCAGCAGCACCGGGATGGTACGCAGTGCTTTGGCAAAGCCGCCCACGCCGGTGGTTTCTTGGCCGATCAGGCCATACTTCAAGCCGAGGCGCTCGTCGGCGGCGCGGGCAGGGAGTTGGCCGACGCGCAGCTGGGTGAGAACGAATTTGGCGTCGTGAATGGCGTCATCTAGCGCGAAATGCACGCTGACTTTGACGTGCTCCAGCCCGGCTTTTGCCAGCATGCGGCGAGTTAGCTCAGAGATAATGGTGACTTTTTCGCGGCCCGCTTCGACATCCACTAAGGCCAGTTCGGTGACCGGCAGTTCGTTAAAGCGCAGGATCAAGCCTTCGACCAGCTCCGGCGTATAGCTGCTGCCACCGCCAACGATGGTGATTTTAAACTGACTCATGGGCACCTCCGATAAGCTCCAGCGCGGTGGCCAGCACTTTGTCGCCGCGCATGGTGCCGTAATCCATCATGTCTATCACGGCGACTTTCTTGCCGAGTGGGGCGGCGAGGTCAGTTAGGCGAGCTAATTCATAGCGCACCTGCGGGCCGAGCAGCACGACGTCGGCTTCGCCAATAATCTGTTCGAACTCGGCCACCGGCACGGCACGCACCTCGACGTCCAGCTCGCGGGTTTTCGCCTCACTCAGCATTCGCTGAACCAACATACTGGTCGACATTCCTGCGGCACAGCAAAGGACAATTTTTTTCATGTTCGACTCCTGCCTTTTTGAAAGTGTGATTCAGTGATATGTGATTTAAAATGAAGAATGAGAGCGCTCTCATTTTTTATATCTTAGCCGGATAGCGTTGTCAAAAAACCACCCATGTCACAAAGCGAGAGATAGCCGACAAAACTTTTTTTTACTTGGCAGGTCATAGCTATACGTAAATAAAAGTAAAGCTCTGGCACTGTAGGTATAGGCTCTTTAGAATCAATGGGTTTATCCCGTTAGATTTCGAGCTGAAGCCGCGCGGGCTGCCGCCTAGCTGCATCTTGAAATCTATCGGGTACAGTTGTTTGTATTTTGGATAAAGGAACCGTCATGTTTAAACGTACTTTAGTGACCGTCACTGCGCTGCTCTCTCTCACCGCGCTGTCACCTGCCGCACTTGCTGCCGCACAACAACACGTACTGCTGACGACCTCCGCAGGTAATATCGAAGTCGAACTCGACAGTGCTAAAGCACCGGTTTCTGTGAAGAATTTCGTCGATTACGCGCAAAGTGGTTATTACAACAACACCATTTTCCATCGCGTTATTCCTGGCTTCATGATTCAGGGTGGGGGTTTCACCACTGACATGCAGCAGAAGCAGACCAAAGCGCCAATCAAAAACGAAGCTGACAATGGCTTGCGTAACCTGCGCGGCACCATCGCCATGGCCCGTACTTCTGAGAAAGACAGCGCGACCAGCCAGTTCTTCTTCAACGTGGCCGACAACGCCTTCCTCGACCACGGCCAGCGTGATTTCGGTTATGCGGTATTTGGTAAAGTTATCAAAGGGATGGACGTCGTAGATAAAATCGCTCAGGTTAAAACCGATAACGTAGGTCCATACCAGAACGTGCCAACCACGCCTGTGGTTATCCTTTCTGCCAAAGTGCTGCCATAATTTACGCCAGCACCAAGCATGCGAAAGCCTCCCACGCGGAGGCTTTTTTTATGCCAAAAATTCAGATTCCTTGACGCTTATTCATCTGACTTATAGGTTTTAATCAGTGCCTGAATCCAACACTGTTCAAAGGATAATGAAATGAGTGAACCCCGCCTGATCGCGGTTGCCATGCAGGATGGCAAACCCGCGCAGAATTTGACACTGCTGCCTGCGCTGGCTAACCGCCACGGTTTAATCACCGGCGCCACCGGCACGGGTAAAACCGTGACCCTTCAACGCATGGCCGAGCAATTTTCGCGTATCGGCGTGCCGGTATTTTTGGCCGATGTAAAAGGTGATTTGTCAGGGATTGGCGCACCGGGCGTGGTATCCGACAAACTGAACGCAAGGCTTCAGGGCATTGGGATCACCGACTGGCAGCCGCAGGCTTGCACCATTATTCCATGGGATATTTTTGCCGAGAAAGGCCATCCAATTCGCGCCACGGTGTCAGATCTCGGCCCGCTGCTGCTGGCTCGCCTGCTCGACCTGAATGAAGTACAAACCGGCGTGCTGAATCTGGTGTTTAAGATTGCCGACGACAGCGGCATGCTGCTGCTCGACATGAAAGATCTGCGCGCGATGGTGCAAGTGGTCGGCGACAACGCCAAGCAGTTCCAGACCCAGTACGGCAATATTTCGTCGGCTTCCATTGGCGCAATTCAGCGCGGGCTGCTGACGCTGGAAGGACAGGGCGCCAACCAGTTCTTCGGCGAACCTATGTTAGATATCAAGGATTTGATGAAAACTGACGCCAACGGGCAGGGCATCATTAACCTGCTGGCGGCGGATAAACTGATTAACCAGCCGAAGCTGTACGCCGTGTTCTTGCTGTGGCTGTTGGCGGAGCTGTTCGAGCATCTGCCAGAAGTGGGCGACCCCGAGCAGCCAAAGCTGGTGTTCTTCTTCGACGAAGCGCACCTGCTGTTCACCGATGCTCCCGCCGCGCTGCTGACCAAGATTGAGCAAGTGGTTCGCCTGATTCGCTCGAAGGGCGTGGGTATCTACTTCGTCACCCAGAACCCGCTGGATATTCCCGACAGCGTGCTCGGCCAGCTGGGTAATCGCGTACAGCATGCTCTGCGCGCCTTCACACCGCGAGACCAAAAAGCGGTGAAAGCGGCGGCGCAGACGTTGCGTGCTAACCCGAAATTTGATGCCGAAACGGCGATTTCCGAGCTGGGCGTAGGCGAAGCGCTGGTCTCTTTCCTCGATGAGAAGGGGCGTCCGAACGTGGTCGAGCGGGCGATGGTTATCGCGCCAGAATCCAAAATGGGCATGCTCGGCGATGAAGGGATGAACAGCGCGCTGAACAAATCTCCGCTTTATGGCCGTTATGAAGATGCGATTGATCGCGAGTCGGCGTATGAAAAAATTCAGGCGCAGGGCTTTGGTACCGTGGCACAGCCTGATAACACGGCGGCGCAAAAGCCCGCTGCAACACAGGCTGACGGAGGCGGCTTAATGGGCAGCTTGAATGAGATCCTGTTCGGCTCGACCGGCCCGCGCGGTGGCAAAAGAGACGGCGTGGTGCAGGTGGCGGCGAAAAGCATGGCCCGTGACTTAGGCCGACAGATTCTGCGCGGCGTGCTTGGCTCGATTATGGGCGGGCGCAAGAAGTAGCGCAAAGTAAGCCATATCCCGCCGTTTTCTAAGAATGCCCTGCAAATGCCGGGCATTTTTTTGGCACTCACTTTCCCTGACTATACTTACCTCAGAAATACGCTAGCGAGCGTACCCACGCTAAGGAGTCTGAGATGAGTACCAAGCTGACCGCGAAACAGAAAGAGAAGTTGTTCAAAGAGCGCCAAAATCGCAATTTCCAAGCCAGTTCACTGCTGGATGGCTTGCACATCGAGCTTGTGACCCTGAGTCCGGAGCAGGTAACCCAGCGACTGGCTGACCTAAGGGGGCACTATGAACGATAAGCTAAGCACGGGCGTCGATCCCTATCTCTACCCCGGCATCAATGTGCTGGAAAACAAACTGGGTATTCACGAGGCGAATCGATTAGCACAGGCTGAAATGGCCTTTACCGCGCTGCGAGCCGCCACTATCTCCCTTGGGCAACCCGAGATGGGCCTGCCGCACCTTTGCGCTATTCATCAGACGCTGTTTCAGGATATCTATCCGTGGGCCGGGAAATTCCGCGAAATGGATATCTATAAAGAAGACACGCCATTCTGCCATTTCCCCTATATCGAGAAAGAGGGCAATAACCTGATGCAGGAGCTGGAGGATGATGGCTACCTTGTCGATCTTCCGCACGATCAGTTCTGCAAGAAATTGGCCCATTACTACACGGGGATCAATTTGCTGCATCCATTCCGTGACGGCAATGGCCGAGCGCAGCGCATCTTCTTCGAGCAACTGATTATTCACGCTGGCTATGACGTTGAGTGGAAGGGTATCGAGCGTGACAATTGGTTGGATGCTAATAAAAAAGCCGTGTTTGGTGATGAAAAGCCATTAACCGCAATATTCAAACATGCGGTACATGAAATAGAGAACAATAAGCCTTAATTGCTGTAATTCAACCCGGCCTCCGTTTCAGGGCCGGGAAGAGACTTAATCCTAAGGCAACAAATTGTTAATATAATTATTAAATCTAATGGGTTTCTTATGTAATTATAAGATGAGATGAGCTTTTCTTTAAATCAGTTTACTCATGAAAAGCTGTTCTGCTAGTCTCTTTCTGGTGGAAAATGTTCCACTATTATTACTACTTTGTGCAGAGTATGTGTATGGCTGGTAAATAAAGAATACAGTCAGGGATAATCACTATTATGCACTCAGGATGGTAATTTATATAAAAAATCGATGAATGTTTGTTTCGATAAATAATATGGATATTAAATGAAAGAATTATCAGTTGTAGAAATGAATGCAGTTTCAGGTGCTGGCTGGGGACCTTGGGCTGGAGCCGGAGTAGGTTTCGTCTCAGGGATTTTGACTTTGTCTTTAATCGCTAAAGTAACCAACCAGATGCCTGAGAACAGAACACATTCACAGTACCAAAATGATTTAGGCACTCTTGCTGCTTCTACAGTTTTAGGGGCAATTTCTGGCGCCATTGCTGAAGCACGTTAATAGTGTAGAAAGCATAAACGTTTATTACTCATGGCGATTGCTCTTAGTTAATAGCGATTTTTAATGAGGTTAAACGAACCAATGCCGTGGGAAGCTTACCCACGGTATTATTAGAGAGGATTAACAAGGCAAGCATTTTCAGAGTTTCTTTGTTTGTTTTTTCTACTGAAGTATTTGGCTACATTATCAGTGGCGTGAGGATTCAATTATAAATATAAAAATGCCCTTGCGCACGGTCATTGAAAATGAGATGTAAAACTACAACAGGTCATTAAGGTTCTAGAAAGTAATAATTTTGGAATCGCTAATTTACACTAAACGGCAAATGACTATTATAGTCGGCGCCGTTTAGCATGCAGACCAAGGCTTTTGGTCTGTTAAAATTAGAATTTAATAAGGAAGTTATATGAAAGAGCTATCTGTTGTAGAAATGAACGCAGTGTCTGGTGCTGGCTGGGGACCTTTTGCTGGTATTGGAATTGGTGCTGTAGCGGGTTTTTTGAGTGTACTCATTACTAATAAATTAACCAATCAAACCTATGCAAATAGAACTCAAGAGCAGGGAAAAACTAATGCAGGGATTATTGCTACCTCTGCTCTGTTAGGCGCGCTTTCAGGTGCTGTTGCAGAAGCACGTTAATAATGTAGTCAGCAGTGTGATTATCTTATAGGTCTATATTAAAAAAATAGTTATTCACCGATAGGATAGTCTAATTAATACCGTGGTGATTATCACCACGGTGTTATATTTTATTGCGGGATTATACATGGAAGTATTTTAGCGCTGAAAATAAGGGATGTAATGAACAGGAAAGGAATTTTCCGTAAAGAGGCCTTGGAAAATAAGAAGCAGCAGTGGGAGGGGAAAGCCTTGCTACTTGCCGGTGCTTCCCCTTGGTTAATTAGCCTGATCTCATTGGCATTTATTATTTTCATTTGCGGCTTTCTCTACTTTTGTGATTATTCACGACGCATTGATGTCAGTGGTGAAGTGATCACACTACCCCATTCAGTCAATATTTATGCGCCACAACAGGGTTATATCACCAAGACCTATGTCAAAGTGGGGGATGAAATCAAAAAGGGCGAACCAATCTACGCCATTGATCTCTCACACACCACCTCATCAGGCAATGTTAGCGCCGAGACGAAAATTGCGCTCGAAAAGCAAGTTATCAATCTTGAAGCCATCACCCAACATTTAAAACAAAATAGACATGTGACGGCTAAAAATTTAAGGAGTCAGTTGAGGAAATATACTGAGTCAAACAAAGAGACCCGCAAATTAGTAGAAAGCTCACGCCAGGGCGTTGAGAGCATGCGTAAGGGATTGAAAAACTACGAAGAATATCTGACTCGGGGATTAATCAATAAAGATCAACTGACTAACCAGCGTAGTCTTTTCTATCAGCAACAAAGTAGCTACCAAAATCTAAACAGTCAGGCCATTCAAGAAGAGCTGCAAGTCGCCAAAATAGAAAGCGATTTGCTAACGCAAATTGCGGAAATTGATAATCAGATTTCTCAGAATGAATATCAATTAAACGATCTGCGCAGAAGGATGATTGAATCCGATGCCGGAGAAACTGTCATTGTCAGTGCTAAATCGGACGGCGTGGTCGAGTCACTCAGCGTCACCAGCGGCCAGATGGTCAGTTCCGGGCATAGTCTGGCGCAAATCTTGCCGGTCAAAGATATTAAATATTATCTGCTGCTTTGGCTGCCGAGCAGCAGCCTGCCTTATATCAAAACGGGCGATGCCATTAATATTCGCTATGACGCATTTCCTTCGGAAAAATTCGGCCAATTCCCCGGCACCATTGATCTTATCTCTAAATTGCCTGCCTCTAAACAAGAGCTGGGGCAATACAGCATGGCGTTGACCGACCCGCGCGGCGAGCTGACGGATAATTATTATAAAGTTTTGGTTTCTATTAACCGAACGGACTTTAGCGATAAAGGCAAGATGATGTATTTATCCCACGGTTTAAAAGCCAGAGCCATAGTTTTCCTTGAAAAACGGCCTTTATATCAATGGATGTTTACTCCTTTCTATAATATTAAAGACAGCGTAACTGGCCCAGTCGATGAAAAATAACGCATTTGATTACATTGTCCAAAAAATGAATTTTGGATTTAAAAGAAAAGTTCCGCATATTCTGCAAACTGAAATGTCGGAATGCGGGCTGGCCTGTCTGGCGATGGTTTGTGGCTATTATGGCCTGAATATCGACATGTTTAATTTCCGCCAGAAATTTTCAGTCTCCAGCCACGGCGCAACGTTAAATGCCATTGTCCAGTCGGCCACGGCGGTGAATTTAAAAAGCCGTTCTCTGGCGCTCGACATGGATGAAATTAAGCAGTTGAAGCTGCCGTGCATATTGCACTGGGATATGAACCACTTTGTGGTGCTGGTGAAGGTAAAACGCTCCGGCTATGTGATTCACGACCCGGCATTCGGCAAGCGAATTATTTCTCATCAGGACATGTCCAAGCACTTTACCGGCGTGGCCTTGGAGCTGTGGCCGGACAGCAAGTTTCAGAAAGAGACGCTGAAGACGCGCGTCAAACTGATAGATTTAGCTAAAAGCGTGGTGGGCTTAAAGGGCGCGCTGACCAAAATATTCTTCCTTTCGATTGTGATTGAAGCCATCAACCTGCTGACGCCGGTGGGTACCCAGCTGGTCACCGACCACGTGATTCAGGCCAAAGATCTCAGCTTACTTTCGGTCATCTGTATCGGCCTGCTGACGGCGATAATTTTTAGCGCCTTTGTCAGCATGCTGCGTGGCTGGGTATCACTGGTGATCGACTCACTGATTGATATCCAATGGAAAAACTCCTTTTTTGACCACCTGATCCGCCTGCCGCTCTCCTTCTTTGAGAAGCGCCATCTTGGCGATATTCAGTCGCGTTTTAGCTCGCTGGACACCATCCGCAGCACCTTTACAAATAGCGTTATTGGTGGCGTGATCGACGGCATCATGACCCTCGGCCTGATTGGCATGATGGTGGCTTACGGCGGCTGGCTGTGCTGGGTGGTGGTCGGCTTTACTGCGTTATATGCCATTATGCGTCTGGCGACTTACGATTTTTACCGTCGCCTGTCAGAGGAGAAGATTGTCAAAGACGCCAAGGCGGGCTCGCACTTTATGGAAACCTTGTACGGGGTCGCCACCATTAAGGCCTTGGGTCTGAACCACAAACGCTCGCGCTTTTGGCTGAATTTGAATATTGATGCCACCAATACCGGCATCCGCCTCAACCGTTTTACTATGCTGTTTAGCGGCGTTAACACCTTTATTACCGCCATTGATCAGGTGGCTATTCTCTGGCTCGGCGCGGTTATGGTGGTCGATAACGCTATGACGCTGGGGATGTTTATGGCGTTCAATGCCTATCGTGGGCAGTTCTCCGGGCGCGCTTCCAACCTGATCGACCTGTTCCTGCAACTGCGCATGCTGTCGCTGCATAATGACAGGATCTCGGACATTGTATTTACCGAAGCCGAGCCCGAAGCTCCGGCGCGTCAGGTTTTCCCGCCAAACAAGCCTATCTCGTTTGAAATTAAAGGGTTAAGTTTTCAATATGATCAGTTGTCGCGGCCAATCTTCAGCGATTTGAGTTTTAACATCACGCCGGGAGACAGCGTTGCCATTGTCGGCCCGTCTGGGGTGGGGAAAACCACGCTGCTGAAGGTAATGACCGGGCTGCTGGCGCCGACTCAGGGGACTGTGCTGGCGGATGGGCTGGATATTAATAAGATTGGGGTGAACAACTACCGCGAAAGCATCTCCTGCGTGTTACAGGAAGATAAGCTGTTTTCCGGCTCCATTGCCGACAATATCGTCAGTTTTGATGTGGAACCGGACCGCGAACTGATGCTGGCCTGCGCCGTTTACTGCAATATTCATAATGAAATTATGCAGATGTCCATGGGCTATGAGACGTTGATTGGCGAGCTAGGCAGCGGGCTGTCCGGCGGGCAAAAGCAGAGGCTATTGATTGCCCGCGCCTTGTACCGCAAGCCGAATATCATCTTTATGGATGAAGCCACCAGCCATCTGGATTTGGATAATGAAGAGGTGATCAACAAGTCGATTTCCCAATTGCAGATCACCCGTATCATCGTGGCGCACCGGCCTTCGACCATTGCTTCCGCCAATCGGGTTATTACCTTGGGAGAGGCAGTCGCCGCGACTTAATCGAATAAACTGACGCGAAGCGGCCTGGCTGGTTTCACAATACCTTCTGCTTGTGCAAGAATGCCCGCACTTGTTTAGGTGAGAGCCAGGTCGAAAATGAATTGCGTTAATTGTTGTGGATATCCGAAGGCGGCTAAAGCTGATTCTTTTTGCCAATCAGTAGGATACCTGTGACATGCTGCTGCTTATCGACAACTACGACTCCTTTACCTACAACCTGTATCAATATTTTTGCGAGCTGGGTGCCGACGTTTTAGTGAAACGTAACGATCAACTCAGCCTTGCCGACATTGAGCAGCTGGCTCCTTCCCATCTGGTTATCTCGCCCGGCCCTTGCACGCCGGACGACGCGGGTATCTCGCTCGCCGCCATCACTCATTTTGCCGATAAGCTGCCGATACTTGGCGTCTGCCTTGGGCATCAGGCCATGGCGCAGGCTTTTGGCGGGCAGGTGGTGCGCGCGCGGCAGGCGGTGCATGGCAAAACCTCGCCGATTCGCCATAACGGCGAAAGCGTTTTCCGTGGTTTGAACAACCCGCTGACCGTCACCCGCTATCACTCGCTGATTGTTACTCGTGAAAGCTTGCCGGACTGTTTTACCCTGACGGCGTGGACTGAGCGCGATGGCCAGCCCGATGAGATCATGGGCATCGCCCATAAGCAGCTTCCGTTGCACGGGGTGCAGTTCCACCCGGAGAGTATCCTCAGCGAGCAGGGCCACCAGCTGTTAGATAATTTTCTTAAGATTTAATAGCTTAACTCCCCCCAGATAATTTCTTATCCGCCAGAGCAGATTTCCGTTTGCTTGTGGATGATTTATTATGCATATTTTATGACTATATTTTCACATCCCGCGCGGCTGTGAATCTCTTTGCATCAGGCTGATACGCAACAAGTGATATCAGGCAACATCTTGAAGGGGATGTAAATAATGGCGGAAAAATCAGCGGTAACGCGTCAAGATCACGATCGGACTATTTTGCCGGTTTATGCACCAGCGCAGTTCATCCCGGTGAAAGGGAAAGGCAGCCGCGTTTGGGATCAGCAGGGTAACGAGTATGTTGATTTTGCGGCGGGTATTGCGGTCACCGCGCTGGGGCACTGTCACCCGGCGTTAGTGAAAGCGTTGCATGAGCAGGGCGAAACCCTGTGGCATCTGAGTAACGTTTTCACCAATGAACCCGCATTACGACTGGCGCAGAAGCTGATCGACGCGACGTTTGCCGATCGCGTATTTTTCGCCAACTCCGGTGCCGAAGCCAACGAAGCCGCCTTTAAGCTGGCTCGCTATTACGCCGCCCATCGTCACAGCCCTTATAAAAGCAAGATCATTGCCTTCCACAACGCTTTCCACGGCCGTACCTTCTTCACCGTGACGGTCGGCGGTCAGCCGAAATACTCCGACGGTTTCGGCCCAAAACCTGCCGACATCGTCCATGTGCCGTTTAACGATCTCGACGCCGTTAAAGCCGTGATTGACGACCACACCTGCGCCATCGTAGTCGAGCCGGTGCAGGGCGAGGGCGGCGTTACCCCTGCCACGCAAGAGTTCATGCAAGGTTTGCGCGAGCTGTGCGATAAGCATCAAGCCCTGTTAGTGCTCGACGAAGTTCAAAGCGGCATGGGGCGTTCCGGCAAACTCTTCAGCTATATGCATTACGGCGTGAAGCCGGACATTATCACCACCGCAAAAGCGCTGGGCGGCGGTTTCCCGGTGAGCGCGATGCTGGCAACCGAAGAAGTGGCGTCGGTTATGGAGCCGGGCAAACACGGCTCCACCTACGGCGGCAACCCACTGGCCTGCGCCGTGGCCGGTGCTGCGCTGGATATCATCAACACCCCCGAAGTGCTGTCCGGCGTGACCGAGCGCCGTGAGAAATTTATTCAGGCGCTGGAAGCGATTAATGAAGAGTTCAGCCTGTTCAAAGCGGTGCGCGGGCAAGGCCTGTTGATTGGTGCCGAGCTTGCCGACACCTATAAAAACCGCGCCGGTGATTTCCTCAAAGCCGCCGCCGAATCCGGTTTAATGATACTGGTCGCCGGCCCGAACGTGATCCGTTTCGCGCCATCGCTGGTAATTGAGTTTGCTGATATCAGTGAAGGGATGGAGCGCTTTAAGCAGGCCATTAGGAAGGTGGTGGCGTAAGCGAGCCGGACGCTTTTAAGGTCAAGACCGTGGGCTCGCCGCCCACACTGGCCCAAAGGGTTTTAAACGAAACCCTTTGGAATCCTGCGTTTTCGCTGCTGTAAGACCGAGGCTGCGCAGGGTTGGAATGGACATGTTTCAGGCACCTTTGTGACAGCCGCGAAGAGCCGCCGCTTAGGCGGTTCCCTCGCTGCGGGATTACAACCCGCGTAAAAAGCCACGCGGTTTTCCACCTCTTGCTCGGCGTCACTTCTGAACGCAGCCTACTGATTCCTCAACCGTGCCGTTTCAGTGGAGTGCTATTCTGCTCCCCTAAATAGGGGAGGGAGCAAGTTCAAACGAACCAAAAACTATATGAAACGGCACGGTGTAAATGCCAGTAAGTCGCGTTCAGAAGTGACGCCGAGGGAGTGGTTCGAGACCTATGGCTCGAAACCCGAACTGAGGGAGCCGCCTAAGCGGCGGCACTTCGCGACGATCACTGCGGCTGCTGAAACACGTCCATTCCAACTCTGCGCAGCCTCGATCACACAACGATAAAAAGCGCGGGAGTCCAGAGGGCGCGCGCTTACGCGCCTTCTGGGCCAGTTTGCGTGGCAACGCAAGGTTTTGGCGGCAACGCAATGTTTCGACTTTAAAGGCGTGCTTTGACGCGCCTCGTCAACCAAACCCCATGATGAGGACGCTGTTTCCACGCCAGTGACGAAATCGTGTGCATCACGCTGAGATGCGACAGCACGCGGCGCAGGTGGCGTTCCATCTCGGTGATTGGCATATCGGGGTGCAATTCTGGGGTGGCGAACAGGCTGTTTTCGCTGCTTGGGCCGTCGTAGGTCAGGCGCTGTTGGCAGCTTTGCAGGGCGATTTCACAACGCTGGACATAATCCATCGCCAGCTGTGGAGTCAGCATATAGTGCTCGCGGGCCAGAATGGTCATGGCGTTGATGTGTTCCACGACAAACTGGCTGTGGGTCACCCACAGGCGCATATCGGCCAGATAGCGCGAGTTAAAGCCCGGTTCCTGCATGGCCTGATTCAATGAGGTAAACAGCGCGTTGTGTGCCTGATTGACCTTCATGCGTGCATAAGCCAATTTCTCCGGATCGGGGTCTTCCTCGAGCAGTAGGCGGATGGCGGTTTGGTCGCTCTCCAGCGCCTGATAGGCATTTTGCCGCAACAGCCCGCTCTGCCACTGTGGCCACAGCCACAGGGTGCCGCCGAAGGCCAGCGCGCAGCCAATCAGGGTATCGATAAGCCTTGGGACGAGGAAGTGCGCGCCGTTCATCGCCAGCAGTTGCAGGGTATACACCGCCGTCACCGTGATGCCAATGGTCGCCAGCCCGTAGTTTTTACGCAGCACGGTGTTAGACACCACGGTGATCACCAGCATGCTCAGCAGGGTGACGCTTTCGGGAAGTTGCAACTGCAACAGCCCTGAGGCGACCAGCAGCCCGACCAGCGTGCCGAGCGCACGGTGCTGGATCCGCACCCGCGTGGCGTTATAGCCGTTTTGGCTGACCAGCATCACCGTCATCAATATCCAATAGGGCTTCGGCAAATTGAAAAACAGCCCGAGGCTACTGCCGATAGCCAGCATCACGCCGAGGCGGGCGGCATTACGCAGCGCGGCGGATTTAAAAGAGAGATAACTTTTCAGCGCAGGCCAGAACGGCAGGCGGTTTTGTGTCTGCATTAAGTCGCGGCGGTAGAGCGGGCGCTGGGTGCGCAGCAGGCGAGCAATGCGGCTGAAGTGGTAATAGCAGAATTGGCCGACCGGGTTATCGCGGTAGCGCGAGGCAATTTTCTCCAGCGCCGCGAGTTCATTGGTCATGTTGAAACGGTCTGATCGGCGGTGATAGAGAATGTCATCGGCTATCACCCGCAGGCGGGCGGCGATCACCTGCGCATTGCGGCGAATAACTGCCTCGGCATGGCTCTCTTCCACCAGCTTCTGCACTTCTTCCGGCAGATGCAGGCTGACGGCGATGTGCTCCTGTAAATCTAACGCCACCTGAAAACGCTGGAAAAGCCGCTTGTGCTGATGATGCCCCTGCTGCGGCAGCATGTGTAATTGCTGGTAGAGCAGGGCTATCAGGTCGATCACCTGCTGCTGGCGTTTGAGCAGCGGCGGCAGCGCGCTTTCCGGATCGGTGTGTTGGGTGAGCAGGCTGTATTTGGCTTCGAAATAGTCGGCCAACTGCATATAAAGCTGGCTGAGGGTTTCGCGCATCGGCTGCTCTTCCGACAGCCTAAACCACACCCAGTTAAACAGGCCGTACCACGCGGTGCCGACGATATACAGCAGCGGTGCGTGCCAGATGGGCACCAGCCCGGCCATGCTCAGGGTGAAAATGGTGGCAACCAGCGCACCCGGCAGCAAACGCGCGTGCAGTGGGCCAATCTCGCCGGTTACGCCAATAATCAGCGCCAGCGATAGCATGATAAGGGGCAGGGGAATATGCCAGTCGACCAGCATCAATTGCAGCATCACGCTGCCGAAGGCAAACAGGGAGCCGCCGACAATCAGGCGTTTGAAAAAGCGTTTGTGCGGAGTATCAAGGCCGGAGATGTTGCAGCAGGCGGGCACCAGCGAGAACAGCAGGCCCATTTGCAACTGGCCGAACATCCAGCCGATAGCGACCGGGATCGCCAGCACCAGCGTTTGGCGTAGCGCGTAATTGACCTCGGGGTGATAGAAAAACCGACGCCACAATCTCATGCGTTGCTGCTTAACACGCGCTATCAATCAGTGTCCCCATGCTCCAATAAAAACGGCGCGACAGTTGCCTGCCGCGCCGTTTCTCAGGGAATTAACGTGTGCCGTAAACGACAATCGTTTTACCGTGAGCGGAGATCAGGCTCTGATCTTCCAGCATTTTTAGAATTCGACCAACGGTTTCGCGGGAGCAACCCACGATCTGGCCAATTTCCTGACGAGTGATTTTGATCTGCATCCCGTCTGGGTGAGTCATCGCGTCCGGTTGTTTTGCCAGGTTCAGCAAGGTCTGCGCGATACGGCCGGTAACGTCGAGGAAGGCCAGGTTACCGACTTTCTCAGAGGTTACTTGCAGGCGTGTCGCCATCTGAGCGGATAAGCGCATCAGAATGTCCGGATTAACCTGAATCAACTGGCGGAATTTTTTATAGGAAATTTCAGCCACTTCGCAGGCAGTTTTTGCACGAACCCAAGCACTACGTTCCTGACCTTCTTCGAAGAGTCCCAGCTCGCCGATGAAGTCACCTTGGTTAAGGTAGGAAAGTATCATCTCTTTGCCTTCTTCATCTTTAATCAGGACGGCAACCGACCCTTTCACGATGTAGTAAAGCGTTTCGGCTTTTTCACCTTGGTGAATCAGCGTACTTTTAGAAGGATACTTATGTATATGACAGTGAGACAGGAACCATTCGAGAGTAGGGTCTGTTTGTGGCTTGCCGAGAACCATTTGCTATTATCCTCTGTTGTTATCGCTGCCCAAAATCACAGGGCTCAGAGTTCCCTGTACGGCGTCTTTAAATACGCGCCCTTTTAGCATATGAACTGTCCAGCAATGCTGCAAGCGGGAGTCGGAGTGAAACAAGAATCTGAATATTTCTGTTAACACCGTGGCTTCAGAGTGAAAACCACAAACCCATCACCGCAATTTACTGAAACAGTGTGTAACGGCTTTGTTTGTAGCACAGGTTTGCGCGGGTGTCTTCTGTTGTCTCGCTTCAGCATGATGGCGATCGGGTTACGTTGCCGGTTTTTTTCTAAAAGAGTAGTCTGAGGGAAAATTCTGCTTCATAAACGCATCAGGAGTAAGGCACATGCAGGCACGGGTAAAATGGGTTGAAGGGCTGACATTTTTGGGTGAATCCGCCTCTGGACATCAGGTTCTGATGGACGGCAATGCGGGCGACAAGGCCCCAAGCCCGATGGAAATGTTGCTGATGTCTGCGGGAGGTTGCAGCGCCATCGACGTGGTGTCGATTCTGCAAAAAGGTCGCAACGAGGTGCAGAATTGCGAAGTGAAACTGACCTCAGAACGCCGCGAAGAAGCACCGCGCCTGTTCACGCGTATCAACCTGCATTTCATTGTCAGCGGCAAAGATTTGACCGACAAAGTGGTCGAGCGCGCCGTGGCGCTGTCCGCTGAAAAATACTGTTCTGTTTCATTGATGCTGGGCAAAGCCGCCACCATCACCCACAGCTTTGAAATCGTCGAAGCAGAGTAACCCCTACCAAGGGTACTGCTGACACTTCAGCCGCAATAACTCTAAGAATCGCCGCGCCGCAAAGGTTAGCGGCGATTTTTGCGAATAGAATACGCAGAACTCCGCCTCCGGCAGGCTATCAATGTCCAGCAAACAGAGTTTGTCTTCCAAGTGGAAAGGGGCGTACATCGCGCGCGCCACAATGGTCAGATAATCCGACTGCAACACCATATTCAGCCCGCAAACCACCGAATCCGTGCGCAATGGCGGCGGACCCGCCTGATAAAACGCCGCCATGGTCAGCTGTAGCTGGCGGTAATAACCCATATCCGTTTCCGGCAGGACCCAGCGCGCCTCCTGTAGCTCCTCCAATGTTTTTGCCTGTGCCAGCGGATGCCCGCGCCGCGCCAGCACCCCAAAGGGCGCGCGGAACAGCGGCTCTCGAATCAAATCCTCCAGCGGTAATCCCGGCCCGGCGCTGCCCACGGCAAAGTCCAGACGCCCCTCGCGCAGGGCGGGAAGCAGCATGGAAAGCTGCCCCTCTTTCACCATCAGCTTGGTCTGCGGGAACTGCTCGGTAAAGGCGTCGGCCAGAGGGGGGAAGACGGTCAGGGCCAGCAGCGACGAGCAGCCCATCGCCACCGAGCCTTGCGAAAAGTGATTCATCTGCTGAATCTCGGCGGCGGCTCGCTCCAGCTCCTCAAGAATAAACTGCATGCGCTGGGCAAAGGCGCGGCCCGTTTCGGTCAGCGCCATCCCCTGATTGCCGCGCACGATTAGCTGGGTGTCCAGCACTTGCTCCAGCTCGCGCAAAGAGCGGCTAACCGCAGGCTGGGATTGATTCATCGCCCGCGCCGCGCCGCGAATACTGCCGCTGCGGATCACCTGCTGGAAGGTTCTCAGCTGCTGTAATTTTGGTAGGTATTTCATCCCCGCGCCCCTATGCCGAAAAAGCATCATGCTGCTGAAAATTGCATCTTATGGCACAAGAATAAAGCTGATAGGTTCTGGAAGAAGCGTCTAACACACTGTTATTTATTCAAAAAGTGACGCGCGTCGCATTTCTGAGCCTCCCCCTCTCGTGATAAGTGCTTCATGGGTATAACAAAAAGGATATCAGCTGTGAAAAATCGTTCTTTAATGATTTTCTTGCTGTTTATAGGTTACGTGTTGGTTTATATCGACAAAACCGTCATTGGCTTTGCGCTGCTGCCCATTGAAAAGGAATTCAATCTTAAGCCGGAACAACTGGGCTACATCACCGGCATTTTCTTTCTGGCTTATTCACTGTTTCAAATCCCCGCGGGCTGGCTCAATGACCGTATCGGCTTTAAAAAAGTGCTGATCCTGTCCCTGTTTATGCTCGGCGGCTTCGCGCTGTGCTTCGGGCTGCTCGGGTTTGGCCTCGGGCTGCTGATTTGCTTCCGCTTTCTGGCGGGCGTCGGTCATTCGGGTTATCCAACTTCATGCGCCAAAGCCGTGGTGGCGAATTTCCCACTGGAGCAGCGCACCTTTGCGCAATCCATCCTGCTCTCTTCTGCCGGGCTGGCGATGACCGCCGGGCCGCTGGTTGCAGTCTACAGTCTCGACTCACTGGGCTGGCGCGGCTCGTTTTCCGTGTTAGGCCTGCTGGCCTTCGCAATTGCTATCTGTATCGTGATTTTCGTGCCGAAGGCCGAACAGGCGGCCACTCCGCTGCGAAATAAGACGCAGGGCGGTTACCGCGCTTTGCTCAAAAATCCCATCGTGGTGCTGCTGTTCATCTCCATCTTCTGCATCAACATTCCCTCTTATGGCCTGATGGCGTGGTTGCCGAAATATCTGGTGCAGCATCGCGGCATGTCGCTGGAAACCTCAAGTCTGGTGGTCGCCACCGGCGGGCTGGGCATCTGGATCTCCTCGCTGGCCACCGGCTGGCTGGTGGGGCGCTACATGCAGGGCAAGGAGCCAAAAGTGGTTTTTTGTAGCTCGATGCTCAGCGCGCTGTGCATCTGGCTGGTGTACACCACCTCGTCGGCGATGACCGCCGGGCTGTTTTTATTCCTCGGCTACATCTTCCTGATGGCGTCGTTTGTCACCGTGTTTACGCTGCCGATGAAGCGCCTGCCGACTGACATCATGGGCGCCGCCATGGGCATCATCAACACCGGCGGCACCTTGGGCGGCTTCGTGGCCCCGATAGTCATGGGTTATCTGATAACTGTCACCCAAAGCTACCTTGCTCCCTTTATTTTTCTCTCCGTGGCGATGGTCGTCGCGGGCGTGGCGATCCTGCCGCTCGCCAAGGCTGCACGGCCTTTGGTGGGCGATGTGGTTTAACGATAATGATTAAGGAAAAAGATGATGACGCTCAGTTTTGAAAGCTTGCTGCAAGACGTAAAACCTAAAGTTATCGCCTGGCGCAGGCATATCCATGCCCATCCTGAGCTGTCGTTTCAGGAGCAGGCCACGGCGGATTACATCGCCAATGAGTTGGCGACCTTCGAGCATCTTGAGCTGAGAAGGCTGACGCCAAACAGCGTGGTGGCGGAGCTGCGCGGGGCGCATCCCGGCCCGACCTATGCCCTGCGCGCCGACATCGACGCCTTGCCGATTCAAGAGGAAACCGACGAGCCGTTCTGCTCCACCGTGCCGGGCGTGATGCACGCCTGCGGCCACGATGCCCACTCGGCGATGCTGCTGGGCGCGGCGTGGGTGCTGAGCCAGCGCCAGTCCGAGCTGCACGGCTCGGTGCGTTTCATCTTCCAGCATGCCGAAGAGTTACCACCGGGCGGCGCGCAGGAGCTGGTAAATTTGGGCGTGTTGGACGGCGTGAGTCAGATTTTCGGCCTGCACGTCATGCCCAATTACCCGACGGGGGAGGTCGGCCTGAAAGAGGGCGTGTTCTGCGCCTCCAGCGACAACTTCGACATTGTTATCCACGGCAAGGGTGGCCACGGCTCGATGCCGCAGCTGTGCATTGATCCGGTAGTGATTGGTGCGGAAATGGTGATGGCGTTACAAACGCTGGTGTCGCGCAGGCTGGATCCGCTGCGCGTGCCGGTGCTGACGGTGGCGACTTTTCAAGGTGGCGAAAGCTACAACGTGATCCCCGAGCGGGCGCGGCTAGCCGGAACATTGCGCACCCACGACAGCGGCGTGCGCCAGCAAGTCCCGGCATTAATGGAGCAGACCATCGCGGGCATCGCCTCGTCCTATGGCGCGAAGCATGAAATTCGCTGGACGCCGGGCTATGTTAATGGCGATAACCACCCCGATGCCTGCGCGGTGGCGCGGCAGGTGATTGCCAACACGCTGGGGCAAGAGGCATTGAGAGAGATTGAGCATCCGCTGTTTGGTGGCGAAGATTTCTCTTCTTATCAGCAGGTTGTGCCGGGCTGCTTCCTGTTTATCGGCAGCGGCAATGAGGCAATCGGGGCGACGTACAATGTACATCACCCGCGATTTAAGCTGGATGAAGAGGTGCTACAGATTGGCGTCAAACTGCACGTGGGCTTTATCCGCCATCTGCTGGTCAATCAGGACTAAGCCCGGCTACTCGATTTTCTTACCTTCCATCAGGCGCTGCACCAGCGGCGCCATGATTAACTCCATCGCCAGCCCCATCTTGCCGCCCGGCACCACCAATGTATTGATGTGCGAAATGAATGAGCCTTGCAGCATCGCCAGCAGGTAAGGGAAATCAATGTCGTCCAGCCCGCGGAAGTGGATCACCACGAAGCTTTCATCCAGCGACGGAATGGCTTTCGCCGCAAACGGGTTGGAGGTGTCCACCGTCGGCACGCGCTGGAAATTAATGTGGGTGCGGGAGAACTGCGGCGTGATGTAGTTAATGTAGTCATCCATCGAGCGCACCACCGAATCCATGACTGCTTCGCGCGAATGGCCGCGTTCGCCGGTGTCGCGCACCAGTTTCTGAATCCACTCGAGGTTAACAATCGGCACTACGCCAACCAGCAAATCAACCTGCGCCGCCACGTCGATTTTGTCGGCGACGACACCACCGTGCAGCCCTTCGTAGAACAGCACGTCGGTCGGTTCGGCCAGCGCCTGCCACGGCGTGAAGGTGCCCGGCACCTGATTGTAAGGAACGGCTTCGTCATAAGTATGCAAATACTTGCGCGAGCGCCCGCTGCCTGAGCGGCCATATTCAATAAAGCTCTGCTCGAGCAGGGCGAAGTCATTGGCCTCTGGCCCGAAGTAGCTGATGTGGCGGCCCTGATCGCGCGCCTTACGAATGGCGGCGTCCATCTCTGGGCGGGTGAAACGGTGAAAACTGTCGCCTTCCAGCTCGGCAGAACGCAGGCCAAGCTGTTGGAAAATCTTGCGAAACGCCAAACTGGTGGTGGTGGTTCCTGCACCGCTGGAGCCGGTCACGGCAATAACTGGGTGTTTAGCTGACATGTGCGCTTTTCTCCGTAAAGGTGATGCTGGCAGACGTGCGTCGGTCTATTCTCAGATGCAAACCTTGCGTCAACGCTGCGCATAATTAATCCCATTGTTACCATGTTTATGCGTTTAGCGACAAGTTTCCCGCCGACAATCTTTGATCAAACGGCGGCTGCCTAAAAGGCGGCGCTTTCTTGCCCAGTGATGCCCTAAACGCAACGCAATGGCACTTTTTTGATGCTTTAATCTCAACCGCTTTGCTCTAGACTGAACTGATAATTTGCCGCTTTTTCGGAGTGCATTCCCTATGAACATGCCGTCATCCCGCTGGTGGTGGGACCTGTCCACGCTGGAGTTCAGCCAGCTTGATATGCAAAATCTGGTGGCTATCCTGCCGATTGGCGCGGTCGAGCAGCACGGGCCGCATCTGCCGGTGCGGGTGGATGCCGCGATCAATGCCGGAATTGTCTCCCGCGCGGTCGAGCTGCTGCCCGCCGACCTGCCGGTGCTGGTGCTGCCCGCGCTGCCCATTGGCAAATCCGACGAGCATCTTGAATACCCCGGCACCTTAAGCCTGCCTTACGAGGTTCTGGGTAAAGTATGGTTTGAAGTAGCAAAAAGCGCATGGCGCGCCGGGGTGCGAAAGCTGATTTTTTGGAATTCCCACGGCGGCCAGCCCCAGTTGATGGAGATTGTCTGCCGCCAACTGCGCATTGAACTAGGGATGTTTGCGGTCGGTGCCAGCTGGTTCGCCACCATCGACAGTTCTGACTTATACAGCCCCGGCGAGCGCACCTTCGGCATTCACGGCGGCGAGTCAGAAACCAGCGTCATGCTGCACCTGCACCCCGACTTAGTGGCAATGGACAAAGCCGAAAACTTTACCTCGGCGGCCGAAGCGCTGGCGGCGCAGGGCGGCATTCTAACCCCCGAGGGCGGTGTCAGCTTTGGCTGGCAGGCGCAGGATTTACACCCAGCAGGGGTCACCGGCAATGCCGCAGCCGCCGACGCTCAGCGCGGCGAAGTTGAAGTAGAACGCGCCGCGCAGGCCTTGGTGCAACTGGCGCAAGAGGTGTATGACTATCCACTCAGCGCCGTGACGCAGGCGACGCGCTTCAAGCCCTAACACTTTCCTTTTGATGGCGCAGCCCCGTCAGGCGGTTTGCGTCATCATGCTTTTCACCGTTTCCGCCAGCACGCTGCCAATGGCGCTGGTGCCGCGATCGTGACCTATCAGCATCAACTTCTGTGTCTGCTGGCCTAGCTCGCGCACCGGAATGTACATCAACCGCCCGGCGCGCAGGTCGAATTCAATATCAAAAGGCGTGAGGAAGGTCAGACCTTGGTCTTCCATGGCGGCGTGGCGCATCACTTCTATTGAATTGGTTTCAATCACCGGGTGCGCCGTCACCAGCGCCTTGGCGAACACGTCATTCAGGTAAGGGCGGATCACCGTAGTTTTGTCTGCAATTACAATTGGATAGGCGATGCAATCGCTGATGCGCAAACTGGTTTTATCCGCCAGCGGATGGCCCGGCGCGACCACTGCGCCCAGTCTGCCGACGGCGCTGGAGAGCACTCGCAGCGTCGGCGGCAGCACGAAATCAAAGCCCAAGCCGAGATCGGCCTCGCCCGATTCCACCGCTGACATAATGTCATCGCCGCTGGTTAGCTGGCGCAGGATAAGCTTCACCCGTGGGTTGGCGCGGCGAAACTCGCTGGCCATGCGCGGGATCAGGTTGGCCGCCAGCCCGCTCATCATCGCCACCGTCACCTCGCCACGGCGTAACCCCTTCAGCTCCTCGATTTTCACCTGCGCCCACTCCAGCTCTTTAAAGGTCTGGCGAACGTGATGGATCAGCACCTCTCCGGCGGCGGTCAACACCATTTTGCGCGGCAGGCGCTGGAACAGCGGGGTGCCCAGCTCATCTTCCAACGCCAGTATCTGGCGGTTAATTGCCGACGCTGAAATATGCAAACGGGCCGCCGCTTTGCGAATAGAACCGGCGCGCGCCACCTGATCGAGATACATCAACAGCCGGTGCTGCAACATAAGAACTTCTCCGTCGAAGAGCGTTGCTTTAAAGGCATCGCAGAGTGCGAAAAACTGTGCTTTTAAGGTAACGAATTAAGCGGCATAAATGAAGGACTGTTATCGGGGGGAGTAAAGGCTATGTCTGGTTTATCGCGCCGTAATTTTGCCAAAGCGCTGGCAAGCATGATGTTGATTCCGTTGGCTGCACCACTGATGTCCCGCAAGGCGTTTGCTGCGGGTGAAACCATAAAAGTTGCTCTGTTATTACCGGGTTCCGTGGCCGACGGCGGCTGGAGCCAGCTGGCTTATCAGGGTCTGCAGAACCTGAAAGCGCAGGGATTCAACGTCGCCAGCAGCGAAAGCGTGCCGCAGGCGCAGATGGAGCAGGTTATCCGGGGTTATGCCGATGACGGCTACAACCTGATCATCGGCCACAGCTTCGAATACGGCTCGGCGTTCAATGAAATTGCGCCGGAATATCCGGATACCTACTTCTTCGCCACCACCTTTAAGCCATCTGAAAAAGCGCCGAACAACGTCGAATTCGTTGATCTGGCCTACTTCAACGCAGCTTATGGGGCAGGGGCGCTGGCGGCGCTGATTTCCGAAAAAGGCAAAGCCGTGGGCTATGTCGGCGGCGGGGATAACCCAACCCAGCAGGGCATGATGCGCGCCTTTATTGCCGGAGCAGAGAAAACTCGCCCGGGGATCAAAGGCTTGGGCATCGTCACCGGCGATTACGACAACGCCGCCAAGGGCCGCGAAGCTGCCAGCACCATGATTGGCAACGGCGCGGACGTCATTTGGCACAGCGCGGATGTCACCGGCTTAGGTGCGATTCAGGGCGCGGCGGCGGCCAAGGTGAAAGCCATCGGCTGCTATTCCGACCAGAAAAGCATCGCGCCCGATTTCGTCGCTACCAGCTTCGAAACCAACCTGCCGTGGGTGGTTGAACAAGTGGCGCACAGCGTGCGTGACAAGAAATTCCTCGGCGGGCAGGAGTGGAAACCAAAAGTCTCTGACGCCTGGCTGCCGCTGTACGGCAGTGACAAGTACAACAGCAAGTTAATTAGCGCGGCGGCTTGGGCGAAGTTTCAGGACATTTGGGCACAGCTCGCCAGCGGCAGTATTGATGTTGCCAGTTTGATTAAAGCGAAATAAAAGCCTGAGGAAGTTGCATGACGTTATCCACCTCCGTTACTGACGCGGTCGTCGAACTGCGCGGTATCTGTAAACAGTTCGGCAAGGTTCGGGCCAACGATAGGGTCGATATGACCATTGCGGCCGGTGAAATTGTCGCCCTGCTCGGGGAAAACGGCGCAGGCAAAAGTACGTTGATGCAAATTTTGTACGGCTTATATCAGGCCGACACCGGGGATATTTTTGTAGAAGGCAGTCGGGTCAGCATTAAGGACCCCGGCGACGCGATTCGGCTGGGCATCGGCATGGTTCACCAAGAATTCATGCTGGTTCAGCCGATGAGCGTGGTCGAAAACGTGATTTTAGGGCTGAAAGAGACGCGCAGCGGCTATCTTGACCTGCACGCCGCCGCCAAGCGTCTGCAACAGATTTCGGACAAACACGGGCTGGCGGTTGACCCGTGGGCCAAGATCCAACACTTGCCGATTGGCGTTCAGCAGCGGGTGGAAATCCTCAAGCTGCTCTACCGCGATGCCAAGGTGCTCATTCTCGACGAACCCACGGCGGTGCTGACGCCGCGCGAAAAAGAGGGGCTGTTTGCCACCCTCGACTCGCTGCGTGCCGAAGGGCGCTCGGTGGTGATCGTCACCCATAAACTGTATGAAATCATGGCGGTGGCCGACCGTGTCTGCGTAATGCGCAGCGGGAAAATGGTCGAAAGCGTCGCTGTCACACAGACCTCAGAAACCGATTTAGCCCGCCGCATGGTGGGGCGCGACGTGCTGCTGCGGGTGGAAAAGCCCCAGCAGACGCCGGGCGAAGAGGTGCTGCATATCGACAACATCGCCATGCGCGACGAAGCCGGAAATCAGAAAATTTGGCGCGTGGCGCTGAAAGTCCGCGCCGGGGAGATCCTCGGCATCGCCGGGGTTGACGGCAACGGGCAGTCAGAATTGGCCGACGCCTTGCTCAACCTGCGGCCCATCGAGGCTGGGCGCATTGTGCTGGGCGGCGTCGATATCTCCGATTTTACCCCGGCCCAGCGGCGTAGCGCGGGTATCGGCTTTATTCCCGCAGACCGTCGCGGCGTTGGCTCGGTCACTTCGATGTCGATCAGTGATAACGCCATTCTCGGCGCGCCCCGGCAACATGCGCGGGCGCGCGGCTGGCTGTTCAGCAAAAAATCCATCGCTGCCAAGGCGCAGGAGATTGTGAATCACTTTCGCGTAGTGACGCCGGACCTCGAGTTTGAAGCCGGAAAGCTCTCCGGTGGCAACCTGCAAAAACTGATTTTAGGGCGTGAAGTGTTGCGTCGCCCACGGCTGCTGGTGGTTGAGCAGCCGACGCGCGGGCTGGACGTTGGTGCAGTGGAAGCGGTATGGCAAGGCTTGCTGGAAGCACGTCAGCAGGGCTGTGCGATTGTGATGATCTCCGCCGAACTGGAAGAAATTATGAATTTATCCGACCGCATCGCGGTGATGTACGCCGGGCAAATCGCCGGAGTGCTGGACGCCGCCGAGGCGACCACTGAACAAATTGGCGAGCTGATGGCCGGTGGCAAGCTTACGAATCTCAAGCCGGGCAGTAGCCTGAAGGAGGCGTCATGAAAGCGTTGTTAGAGCGCCGCCACGCGCCGGTGGATTCTACTCTCTCGCTGGTGCTGACCACGGCGCTGGCGCTGGTCGCCGCCTTCGTGCTGGCCGGTTTGCTGTTTATTCCCTTTGGTGCCAGCCCGCTGACCGCCTTTGGTTCGCTGTTTGCGGAAGCTTTTGGCTCGCTGCGCGGCTTTAGCCAGACGCTGGTACAGGCCACGCCGCTGATTTTGATTGCTCAGGCCACCATCGTGATTTGGCGCGGCGGGCTGGGTTATATCGGTTTTGAAGGCTGCTTCTTGGTGGGGGCGGCGGCGGCTTCTTATGTCGCGCTGGGCGGCACGCCGCAGGGACTCTCTTTTATGCTTCCCGCGTGGGCCTTCTGGCCGGTGGTAATTATCGCGGCCTTCGCGGCCGGGGCGATTTGGGCGGGCATCGTCGGCATTATGCGCGTGCGCTTCGGCGGCAATGACGTGCTTATCTCGCTGATGGCTAACTACGTGGCGGCCTTCCTGATCCAATACTTAGTCTCTGGCCCGATGCGTGCGCCGGGGGATCTGCCTCAGACGCCGCGTCTGCCTGTGGAAAGCTGGCTGCCGATGATTTTACCCGGCATGCGCGCGCACATGGGCTTGCTGATTGCGCTGGTCTGCTCGGTGTTGGTATGGGTGCTGATCCGCGCCACGCCGGTCGGCTACGAGATGATTGTCAGCGGCCTGAACCCGAAAGCCGCGCGCTACGGCGGCATTAACGTGGTGCGCCGCCAGATGCTGGCCGTGTTCCTCGGCGGCGGCATGGCCGCGCTGGCCGGGCTGTGCGCGGTGCTCGGCGTACAGCATCGCCTGATGGACGGATTAGCCGGCGGCGTCGGCTTCGTCGGCGTGGTCGTGGCCCTGCTGGCGCGGCTCAACCCGCTGGTGGTGATCCCGACGGCCATTTTATACGGCGGACTGGAAGTGGGCGGCAGCGCGATGCAGCGCCAGAGCGGCCTGCCGACCTCGGTGATTTTCATTCTGGAAAGCCTCGTGGTGCTGTTGATCCTCGCCGGAGACATTCTGCGCTATTACCGCATTAACTGGCCGGGGCGGGCTGAAACCTCGCTGGCCGCCGCCACGGAGAACAAATCATGAGTCTGTGGGCGCATCTGGATACTGCATTTTTCATTACGTGGTTAGCCGCGGCGGTTCGCCTCGCCGGGCCGGTTTTGCTGGCTTCGCTGGGGGAAATTTACGCCGAACGCTCCGGGGTGCTGAATATCGGCATTGAAGGCACGGTGCTGATGGGTGCGCTGTCGAGCTATCTGGTGGCGGTGTGGTCCGGCTCCACCGTGCTCGGCTTCTTCGCCGGGGGCGTGGGGGGCTTAATCGTCGGGCTGTTTCTGGCATTCCTCTACCTGCGGGCGCTCGCCAGTCAGGTGGTGGTCGGCATCGTGTTCAACATTCTGGCTGCGGGCATTGCCACTTATGTCTACAGTCTGGTGATTGGCAATGCCACTTCGCCGACTATCGACATGTTCAACGCCTTGCCGATCCCCGGCCTGTCGCAGCTGCCGGTGGTGGGAAAAATCTTCTTTAACCAGCCTTGGCCGCTCTACCTGACACTGATTCTGGTGGCCGTGGCGCAGATTGGCCTGTTCCATACTCGCTTTGGTCTAACGCTGCGCGCCGTCGGCGAGAACCCACGCGCTGCCCACGCCGCCGGGCTGAATGTCCAGCGGGTCAGAACCTACGGCGTGATGTTCTCCTGCCTTGGCGCAGGGCTGGCGGGAGGCTATTTGGTCACCGCGCAAATTGGCCTGTTTCGCGACAACATTGTCAGCGGGCAGGGGTTTATCGCGCTGGCGATTGTGATTTTCGGCCGCTGGAGCCCGGTTAAAGCCCTGCTGGCGGCCTTTATTTTCGGCGCTGCCGACGCGCTGCAACTCTCTTTGCAGCTGTTCGACAACGCGCTTCCGGCGCAGGTGCTGCTGGCCCTGCCTTACTTACTCACCATTCTGGCGATGTCCGGCATCGTCGGCAAAACCGTTCAGCCGGGCGCACTGACCCAGCCCTACCGCAAGGAGTAGTCACTATGTTGCACAGTTTCCGTGGTACCAACGTGAAGTCCGCACAGGCTTTTCGTATCAGCCCGAAAGATACCAACTACTTCGCCATCCTGTTCGACCATGAGCAGGATCAGATTGAAAACATTTTCGTGATTGAGATTTTTAAAGTCGGTGGCGCGACGCCGCCGAACGAGCACGCCACCGCCCACGAGTTTTTCTACGTGCTGCACGGCGAAGGCATTGCGCGCTGTGACGGCAAAGAGATGGCGCTGAAGAAGGGCGACGCGCTGCTGCTCGCGCCGGGCAATGAGCATCTGATTCAAAATACCGGCACCTCGAAGCTCTATACCCTGACGGTGATGACTCCGAACGAAGGTTTTGCCGAGCTGATCCGCGGCGGCGAGCCGATCGAGCTGGACGAAGAAGATCTGCGCGTTCTGAGCGGGGCGGCGGGGAGCGAGGCGGCATGAGTTCACGGCAGTCTAACTTAATTCCGCTGGGAGCCAGTCCGCGCAACCAGTGGCACGTCTCGGCGCAGCAGGTGGATTTAGTGCGCGACGCCGTGCCGCCGCAGACCATCACGGTGACCGATGGCGATCGTCGCATTCGGCTAGACCTGCAGCGTACCGCGCTGATTGTGATTGATATGCAGAATGACTTTTGCCATCCCGACGGCTGGCTGGGGCATATCGGCGTTGACGTCACCCCCGCGCGTGGCCCGATTGCGCCTTTGCAGCGCCTTCTGCCGGTGGCGCGCCAGTCGGATATTCCGGTGATTTGGCTCAACTGGGGCAACCGCGCTGACAAGCTCAACCTCAGCCCGGCCGTGCTGCACGTCTATAAGCCGACGGGAGAAGGCGTGGGGCTGGGCGATCCACTGCCGGTTTCCGGCGCGCCGGTCCTGCAACACGCCAGCTGGGCCGCCGCCGTGGTGGACGAGCTGCCCAAGCAGGCCGGGGATATCAGCGTGGACAAATATCGTATGTCCGGCTTTAAAGACACCGAGCTGGACAGCATTCTGCGCAATCTTAACGTCACCACGCTGCTGTTCGCCGGGGTGAATGCCGACCAGTGCGTGCTTTGCACCTTGCAAGACGCCAACTTCCAAGGCTACGACTGCTTGCTGTTGGAGGACTGCTGCGCCACCACGTCGCCGCAATTCTGCCTCGACGCCACCTTGTACAACGTTCGCCAATGCTTTGGTTTTGTTACCGATTCTGACCAGCTGCTCACCCAGCTTTCGGCATAATCGGCAGGAGAGTAAATGTCTTATATTTTGGCCGATGGCTGGCTGGTCACCATGAACCCGCAGCGCGATGTGTTGGAGCAGGCCAGCCTGTTGATTGAAGGTGACAGAATTCGGGCGATCGGCACGCGCCAGCAGCTGGTCGCCAGCCACCCTGAGTCTGAAGTGCTGGACTGCCGCGACGCCATCATCATCCCCGGCATGGTCAACACCCACACTCATCTGTTCCAGACTCTGTTGAAGGGGCTGGGCGATGATATGGTGCTGAAAAAGTGGTTCACCTGCATGACCGGGCCGAGCGCGGTGGAGCTGAAGGAAGAGGACGTGTTCGCCGCCGCCATGCACGGCTGCGTGGAGTCACTGCGTTCCGGCGTCACCTCGCTGGTGGATTTCATGTATGCCCATCCGCGCCCCGGCCTGACCGCCAAAGTGGTGGAAGCCTTTGAACTGACAGGCATTCGTGGTCGCGTTTGTCGCGGTTTTATCACCGCAGGGGCCGAGCACGGCATTCCGACCGAGTTAATCGAAACGCCCGAGGCGGCGCTGGCCGATGCCCGCCAGCTGATTTATCACTACAACCGCGAAGGTGGCAGGGTTAAGGTCGGCATTGCGCCAAGCATGATTTGGGCGCTGGACGAAAAAGTGCTGCGCGGCACCCGCGAGCTGGCGAATGAAACCGGCGCGCTGATCACCACCCACGTGGCGGAAACCGATTTTGAGATTGCCCAGTCGCAGCTGCGTTTCCAAAGCACGGATACCGAATTTCTCAGCGACATCGGCTTCCTCGGCCCCGACGTGCTGGCGGTCCACTGCGTGCAGTGCAGCAGTCGCGACATCCGCACGCTGAAGCATTATGACGTGCGGGTTTCGCACAACCCGTGCAGCAACATGTACTTAGCCTCCGGCGTCGCGCCGATTCCCGAGATGCTGGCGGCAGGTTTGACGGTTGGCTTAGGCTCCGACGGCCCGGCCAGCAGCAACAACCACAGCCTGTTTCAGGCGATGAAAATGGCGGCGCTGGTGCAAAAAGGCGTGCATCGCGACCCGACCATCATGACCGCCGAAAAAGTGCTGGAGATGGCGACCATAGACGGCGCGCGGGCGATTGGCCTCGAGCATGAAATCGGCTCGCTGGAAGTCGGCAAAAAGGCGGATGTGGTGGTGATTGGCACCAACCACCCGGCGATGACGCCGGTGCATCATCCGGTTTCCGCGCTGGTTTACTCGGCGCTGGGGCACGAAGTCACCGACGTGTTTGTCGACGGCCAGCCGGTGTTGCGTAACGGCCAGCTGACGCGGGTCAATGAGCGGGAAGTGATGGTGCGCTCGCAGCAGGCGGCGAACAGCCTTGCGGCGAGGGCGGGGAGTGACAAATTTAAACGCCGTCCGTGGCGCTCAAGCAGTTTCTGACTTCGCTAGTTCCATTCATCCTGACGTTCTTCATCCCCCGCGCGGAATTGGCCGCGCGGCATGATGTTCAGCGTTTCATGCAGTTCGGACCACACCAGCACAATTTCGCCGCTTTTTAGCTGGCGGCGCACATCTTCGACTTTCTGCTCCAGCGTGCGCTCTTGCTCGCCGTAGTCGGTGCCTTCACGCAGTACAAAGGCTTCAATCACGTTGGTGAGGATCTCTGCGTTCAGTTCTTTCCACGGAATAATCACGGGTTACTTTCCTAAAGCTACTTGCCGATAAACAGGGAGGACTTTGCATCAAAGTCAGTTAAATAGGGGGCGATCCACTCCGGAATGCGCTGCTCCAGCCACATTTGCGGATTACGCAGGCTGCCGGAAACAAAGCCGACGTGGCCACCGTGCTCGGTCAACTGATACTCGACGCCCGGCGGCAGGTCGGCCAGCGGCGGGATCACCTCCGGCGTCATAAAGGGGTCGTCTTTGGCATGAATGATCAGCAGCGGCGTGCGCACCTGCGACAGCAACGGCATGCCGCTGCAACGGCGATAATAGTCTAGCGCGTCGGCGAAGCCGTGAGCCTTGGAGGTAATGGCGTCGTCGAATTCGCGCAGGCGCTTGATGGATTTCAGCTGTTGCAGCGTGACCGGCAGGGTACCGGGATACTTCGCCAGTTTGCGCGAAGCATTCAGTTTGAGCTGCTCCAGCAGATAGCGCTGGTAAAAGCGCGATGCGCCGCGCTCCAGCCTTTCCGCGCAGGGTTCCAGCATCAGTGGAGCCGACACCACCACGGCGGCTTTTAGCTGGCACCGCGTTCCTTCTTCACCGAGATAGCAGGCCAGCATATTGCCGCCGAGCGACACGCCCACCGCGCCGGTTGGCACATCGCCGTAGGTTTCACGCAGCCAGTTGAGGAAGAAGCGCGCGTCCTCGGTTTCGCCAGAATGGTAGATGCGCAGCTGCTTGTTCGGCTCGCCGCTGCACCCGCGAAAATGCATCACCACGCCCAGCCAGCCCTGCTCGCGCCACGCGTGCAGCAGCCCGTGGGCATAAGGACTGTAGAAGTTACCTTCCAACCCGTGGAAAAGCACCATGCGCGGCTTGTCTTTGGCCAGCGCCGGGTCTTCACTCCAGGCTAAATCGATGAAATCGCCGTCTGGGGTGTCCAGCCGCTGCCAGTGTGGTTCAAGCTGCACGCGGCGTCGAACCAACCGGGGCAGGATGGTTTGCAGGTGCGGATTAGCGGCCCCACGAATGGGCTGGAACGATTCATACATAAGATATAATGTTTTTTGATAAGTAATGATTGTGCGAGCTAAATCACACTGATAGCTTTTAATCCTAACGCATATTCTTCAGGGTGGAGTACCCAAACTTAATGGAACCTAGTTTATTCTTTTCAATGCTTGGCTTTTTGTGGGTCGCTGCTATTACACCCGGTCCGAACAATATGTTATTGACCACCTCTGGCGCTAATTTCGGTTTCTTCCGCTCAGTTTGGCTGTTAATCGGCATCATGCTTGGCATGCAAAGCGTGGTGCTGCTGGTGGCATTTGGCGTCGGCAGCCTGATTATGGTTTATCCCGCGCTGCACCTGTTCCTGAAAATCGCCGGTAGCCTCTATTTGCTCTGGCTGGCGTGGAAAATCGCGACTTCAGCTTATGAAAGATTAGAAGTGGGTGCCGCGCCGCCGAAGCCGCTGTACTGGTATCAGGGCTGGCTGCTGCAATTTCTCAACCCAAAAGCGTGGCTGATGGGACTCGGCGCGGTCGCCAGTTTCAGTCTGGCTGGCGCGCAGTATAACCACTCTATCGCGGCCATCAGCGTCGGGATTTTCATCGTGAACTTAGTGTCAGGCATCATCTGGCTGGGCTTCGGCACGGTGATAGGTCGCCTGCTCAGCACCCGCCGCGCCTGGTACACCTTCAACGTCGCCATGGGCCTGCTCACCGCCGCCTGCGTACTGTTGATTTGGCATTAAGATCCTTGCCCATTGCCCCTCCTGGTTGAAGAGGAGGGGCAACCTAATGCATTACTTGAAGCCGTCGGTTTTCAGCAGGCTATCAAGCATCTCCATTTCCACATTGAACTTGAGCTGATTGTTCTCCTGCAATTGCTCATATTGCTGGGCGAAAGCGGAGCGCAGACCTTGCAAGGCGTGGAAGCATTTATCCATCGCTTGCTTACTGCTGCTGGACAGGCTCTCGAGGGCCGCCAGCTTTTCAACTTGCTCCACCACGCTTTCCAGCGCGGGCATATAGCGACTTAAGAACGCGTTGCCCGGCTTCACGTCTTCGGGATCTTCCTCCATGCTGGTCAAAATCATCCGAGCGTTTTTGATGATGCCTTGTAGTTCCGTCTGCATGGTAGCGGGCAGCGTCTTTTTCTCCAGCATCAATAAGAGTCCGGCGTAGTCATCTTTGGCCGGGCGGAAGACCTTCTTCACAGGCGCGGTTTTCGCTACGAGGATGGTGTTAGGGGATTCATCCTCTACAGCATCGCGCGGTGGGCGGTAAGAACTAACGATCTTGGGTTCAGGCTTGGGAACAGGTTTTGGCTCGTCGGGTTCATCGCGCGGTGGGCGGTAAGAACTAACGATCTTGGGTTCAGGCTTGGGCGCAGGTTGCGGCTCGTCAGGTTCATCGCGCGGTGGGCGGAAGGACGAGACGATGTTTTCATCCTCGCTTTTTTGCTGCTTTAGCTGTTGATTATGTAGATATTCTTTATAGCTCACTTCTGACGTATGAGTGGCGGCGGGTTCAGCTTTGATTGGCGTGATTGAGTGCGCTGAACTCGCGATCATCTTGCGAGCTATCACTACGATAACCAGAAAAACGACGTAGAACGGATAGGCGGCTAATAAATTATCGAAGATTGCGGCATAAGATATGAGGGGTATGCCCCAGAGCAGGGCTTTCCACAATAGGTTGGCGCGAAATTGAGTCAGTAAACTGAGTAACAATGCGGCCGTTGCCATCCAGAAAGGGAGCACTAAGCTATTGCCCAAAATAGCCCAAGCGACGCCGACTGGGATACTCCAATAAAAACTTTGTCGGTCAGTTAAAAAATTATGGAGCAGCATATAGCTAGGGAGCAGGACTAGCCATAGGACGCCGCCTTGTTCATCTTTGGGGATTAGAAGGTATTCGTCAGAGCTGGAAACGAAGCCAATGCAACCGAAAAGAATAACGATGTAAGTGAAAATCCTGAAACCACGAGAGTCGCGATAAAACTCACTAAAAGAATCCGTATGGTAGTCAATCTCTCTCATTGTTAACCAACCACCTTCGCCTGCGCATTTTGCCCTGCGGCAATCGACGCCAGTTTAGTGCGCAGCTCTTGCTCCATACCACCCAGCTCTTTCTCCACTTCAGCCCGGCGTTGGCGCGCGTTGCTGGCGATAGACAGCGTCTCTTCCAGCGTGTTCAGCAGGCGGTTTTGCACATCGCGCAGCGTATCGATATCAATAATCGAGCGTTCTACCTCGGTGGCGGTTTCGATGCTGCCCAGTTCTAACATTTCGGCATTGCGGCGCAGCATTTCATTGGTGGTGTCCGCCACGTCTTTTTGCAGCTTGGCGGCCTGACGCTGTGAGTTGAGGCTTAGGGCGAGGACGATTTGGCTTTTCCAGATAGGAATAGTGGTCAGGATGCTGCTTTGAATTTTTTCGGCCAGAGACTGGCTATTGTTTTGCATCAGGCGAATTTGCGGCGCGGTTTGAATCGCAAAGGTGCGCGAGAGCAGGAGATCATGCAGGCGACGCTCAAAACGCTGGATGCCATTGACCAAATCTCGAACCAACTGAGCATCCATCGCATCGCCAGACTGCTCGGCCTTAGCCTGCGCCTGGGGTAAATCGGTGGCTTGAATCTGCTCAATCTTCTTTTTACCGGCGATGATATGCAGGCTGATTTGTTTGAAATATTCGCTGTTGCGAATAAACAGCTGTTCCAGCGTGGCGATGTTACGCAGCAGCTCGACAATAGTGTCCTGCAACTTATTGGAGATGGTGTCCACTTGCTGGGCCAGCGTCTGATACTCCATCAGCGTGCGTTCAAGCTTGCTGAACATTTTGCCAATCAATGGCAGGGATTCGAGCAGACCCTTTTTCTGCTCAAAAACCGTCAAATCGATGCTTTTCACTTTACTCAGCATCGTGGTGAGCTGCTGACCAATCTCGCCCGCGTCTTTGGCGCGCACTTCTTGCATCATAGATTCGCTAAAGCGCGACATGGCGTTCATGGTTTTCGCGCCATAGGCAATAGAGAGCACCGGATCGGTAATATCGATTTGCGCCACTATCTCGTCAAGCTGTTGCTGGTCTTCCGCAGTCAGAGCCTTGGTTGGCTCACCGCTGGTGGTGGAAAGGTCGGTGGCGAGTTCTGTCGAAAGCGTGGCTTCCGGCTGTACAGGTGTTGGTGTGGTTTCCGTCACTGCATGATCCTTTTAATAGAGGATGGAGCCGCGAAAGCAGCTCAATTCATAAATTTGGCTAATAATAGCGTGATTTTAACCCGCACGATCTATGACTACCAGCAACAAACCTTCATACATTTTTATTCTTTGAATTGGCTTTATATTCCATAAAGTAATTAAAGATAATTTCTAATTACTTTCTATCCTTTTGCGGCTCCGCTAAAACTGTCTGACAAACCGCCAAAACGGTCTGATAACCCCCTTTAAATCCTGTGCGGAGCAATTTCTTATGGCGAGCAAAACCTTTGGTTCTTTCAAGTTACACGGCGTGGCGCTGGCTTTAAGTCTTGCGGCTTTTGGCGCACAGGCGGCGGATGTCACCGTGGCCTACCAAACGTCGGCGGAGCCGGCGAAAGTCGCGCAGGCGGAAAACAGTTTTGGCAAAGAGTCCGGTGCGCAGGTTGACTGGCGCAAGTTCGACAGCGGCTCGAGCGTGCTGCGTGCATTGGCATCCGGCGATGTGCAGATTGGCAATATCGGCTCCAGCCCGTTGGCGGTGGCCGCCAGCCAGAAGCTGCCTATTGAAGTGTTTTTGATCGCCTCTGAGCTGGGTAGCTCGGAAGCGCTGGTGGTGAAGAAAGAGATTAAAGACCCGAAAGACTTGGTTGGCAAGCGCATCGCGGTGCCTTTCATCTCCACCACCCATTACAGCCTGCTGTCGGCGCTCAAGCATTGGGACATCGACCCGAAACAGGTCACCATCGTCAATCTTCAGCCACCGGCCATTGCCGCAGCTTGGGCTCGTGGTGACATTGACGGCGCTTATGTTTGGGCTCCGGCGGTCAATGAGCTGGAGAAAACCGGCAAGGTGCTGACGGACTCCTCGCAGGTCGGCAAATGGGGTTCGCCAACTCTCGACGTGTGGGTAGTGCGCAAGGACTTCGCCAAAGCGCATCCTGAGATTGTCACCGCGTTTGCCCGCAGTGCGTTGAAAGCGCAGGGGGATTACCTGCAACAGCCAGAGAAGTGGCTACAGGACAAAGGCAATCTTGACGCCCTGTCGCGCCTGAGTGGCGTTCCGGCCGAGCAAGTGCCTGATTTAGTGAAAGGTAACCGTTATTTGCCAGTGGACGAGCAGGTCACCCAGCTCGGTCAGCCGGTGGATAAAGCCATCAAAGACACCGCCGCCTTCCTCAAAGAGCAGGGCAAAGTGCAGCAGGTGGATGACGATTACAGCGATTACGTGACTAACCAGTTCGTCAAAGCCGTTCAGGCTAGCCCGAAATCCTGAGGAGAACGCCATGCTTAACGTCTCGCACCTTTCGGCAGAATATCAGGGCCGCCCGGCCCTGAAAGATATCTCTTTGCAGATTGCCAGCGGCGAACTGGTGGTGGTGCTCGGCCCGTCGGGCTGCGGCAAAACCACCTTACTTAACCTGATTGCCGGATTTTTGCCTGCGTCGAGCGGTTCTATCACCCTCGACGGCGTGCCGGTCAGCGGGCCGGGTGCCGATCGCGGCGTGGTATTCCAGCATGAGGGATTACTGCCGTGGCGCGACGTGGTGAGCAACGTGGAGTTCGGCCTGCAATTGGCGGGCATCAATAAGAGCCAGCGCCGGGAAACCGCGCTGCGCATGCTCAATAAAGTCGGGCTGAAAGGCTACGAGCAGCACTTCATCTGGCAGCTTTCCGGCGGGATGCGTCAGCGAGTGGGCATTGCTCGCGCGCTGGCCGCTGACCCGCGCCTGCTGCTGTTGGATGAGCCTTTCGGCGCGCTCGATGCCTTTACTCGCGAACAGATGCAGGAGTTGCTGCTGACCATTTGGCGCGACACCGGCAAACAAATTTTGCTTATTACTCATGATATTGAAGAGGCGGTGTTCCTCGCCAGCGAGCTGTTGCTGCTCTCGCCGGGGCCGGGGCAGGTGGTAGAACGCCTGAAGCTCGACTTCGGCCAGCGTTTTGCCAACGGCGAGCCGTGCCGCGCCATCAAGTCAGACCCGCAGTTTATCGCTCAACGTGAATACGTGCTGAGTAAAGTCTTCCAGCAGCGCGAGGTGGTGATATGAGTCTGGATTCTGCTCTCAACAATCAAACTACCGTGGCCGCCACTCGGCGTTCATGGCTGGCGCGCATTCCGCGCAACGTGCGGCTGAGCATCGCCACGCTGCTGGTGCTCTTGGTGGTGTGGTGGGCGGTGACCGCGCTGAAACTCATCAGCCCGCTGTTTCTCCCCGCGCCGCAGCAGGTGCTGCATCAGCTGTATGTCATCGCCAGCCCGCAAGGTTTTATGGACGCTACGCTGTGGCAGCATCTGGCAGCCAGCCTGACGCGCATTTTGATTGCGCTGCTGGCAGCCGTGGTGATTGGCGTGCCGGTGGGCATTGCCATGGGGCTGAATGACACGGTGCGCGGCATTCTGGACCCGCTGATTGAGCTGTATCGCCCGGTGCCGCCGCTGGCCTATCTGCCGCTGATGGTGATCTGGTTTGGTATCGGCGAAACCTCGAAAATTCTGCTGATCTATCTGGCGATTTTCGCCCCGGTGGCGCTCTCCGCCGTGGCGGGCGTGCGCAGCGTTTCTCAGGTGCGAGTCCGCGCTGCGCAGGCCCTCGGCGCCAGTAAGTTACAGGTGTTGCGCTATGTGGTGTTGCCAAGCGCGCTGCCGGAAATTCTGACCGGCATTCGGATTGGCCTCGGCGTCGGCTGGTCCACGCTGGTGGCCGCCGAGCTGATTGCCGCCACGCGCGGTCTGGGTTTTATGGTGCAGTCCGCCGGTGAGTTTTTGGCGACTGATGTGGTTATTGCGGGCATCAGCGTGATCGCGCTGATCGCCTTTAGTCTTGAAATCGGCCTGCGCGCCTTGCAGCGCAAACTAACCCCGTGGCATGGAGAACAACAATGAACGAACGTTTGATTATCACGCCGTTAGGCCCGTATATCGGCGCGCAGGTTGAGAATGTCGACCTGACTCGCCCCCTGTCTGACGCGCAGTTTGAGCAGTTCTACCACGCTTTGCTCAAGCATCAGGTGCTGTTTGCCCGCAATCAGCCTATTACTCCGGCGCAGCAGCGAGCGCTGGCCGCGCGGTTTGGCGATTTGCATATTCACCCGGTTTACCCGCACGCGCCGGATGTCGAAGAGATCATCGTGCTCGACACCCACGACGACAACCCGCCAGATAATGACAACTGGCACACCGACGTCACCTTTATTGAAACGCCTCCGGCAATTGCGGTGTTGGCATCAAAGCACCTGCCGACCACCGGCGGCGACACGCTGTGGGCCAGTGGCATTGCGGCTTATGAGGCGCTGTCCGAGCCTTTCCGCCAGTTACTGACAGGCTTGCAGGCCGAGCACGACTTCACCAAGTCATTCCAAGAATTCAAATATCGCAAGACGCCGGAAGAGCACCAACAGTGGCAGAAAGCCAAAGAGAAGAACCCGCCGTTGCTGCACCCGGTGATTCGCACCCACCCGGTAAGCGGCAAGCAGGCGCTGTTTGTGAACGAAGGTTTTACCACCCGAATTGTCGGTCTGAGCGAGAAGGAGAGTGCGGCGATCCTGACTTTCCTGTTTAACCACGTGACCAAACCCGAGTTTCAAGTGCGCTGGCGCTGGCAGCAGGATGATATCGCGATCTGGGATAACCGCGTGACGCAGCACTATGCCAATGCGGATTATTTGCCGCAGCGGAGGATTATGCATCGGGCGACGGTGTTAGGTGATAAGCCTTTTTATAAGGGGTAACGCGTGGTTGTGCGGGGCTGCGACGGCGTTGCTGCCTCGCTGTGGGATACTCACATACTGAAGTATGCTCCGTTTCCCCAGCTCGTGGCGCCTTGTCTCGCTCCCGCACAATCACGCTTATACAGTGGTTGTGTGAGGCTGCGACGGCGTTTAAGGTTTTGCTCCTCCCCCTGGTAAGGGGGAGGCTGGGAGGGCTGATGGCTCCCCACAAAATGCAGACAGGCATAGCTGGATATGATCTACTTTGTGCGCCAACAAAAAGTAAAGGTCACCTGCTATGCCTGCCACATCAGTTTG